>ENA-ORXM01001298-ORXM01001298.1-marine-metagenome-genome-assembly--contig:-NODE-1298-length-35717-cov-7.940713_pt1 | contig 35717 bp, 35 predicted proteins | sample MGYA00237867_ERZ511480 | MGnify/ENA primary metagenome ERZ511480 (study PRJEB26309, sample SAMN06266103) | marine metagenome | isolation source: Algal blade | place: United Kingdom:Sidmouth, United... | reverse complement strand
CCGGCATGATGTATAAGCCGTCCGTATCAGGGGCGCCGTAAAGCGCCGTCGTCAGGCGTTGATAGCGTTCATTATATCGCGCGACGATCTCAGCGGCGCGGCCTTCACTGCTCTCGGGACGCAGTTCTGTGCGGTAGCTTTCATAAAAGCCTTTAGCCCAGAACTCAGTCGAAGTGACGGGGCCTTTGATGAGCGGCGCAATTTGCGCGGCCATATGTTTTACGGCTGTTTCGCGCGACGCCATGAGGCGTTCGGCTGTCAGATCATCTTTGGGAAAAAGCATAACGCTGGGCTGACAGAAACGCCCCCAGACCATAGAGAGCAGAGCGTGTGCGCCGCAACGCTTCTGAAATTCGGCAATAGAGATGATAGAATATTTGCAGGTGCTGAGTACGCCGTTCGCGTCTGTCTGCTCATAATAATAAACAGCAGGCGGGATGAGGCGATTTAGCAGAGCGCGAACCGGGTTTCTATGGGTTTTGCGATAGCTATCTACGATGACATAAAAATCGAGCATTTTTTCGGGATCGTCTAAATCGCGCAAAGACGAGCCGTAATACATGAAGGCCTGCACGCGGTCCGGGTGCCGCGCGGCAATGGCTTCGCAGACAGAGGTGACCCGCGCATTGGGCGGCACATTTTCTTCCGCTAAGATATCCTTGATCGTCATGTGGTTTGTAGTCTGGCTCATGTCGCAAACCGAATAGGCTCTGTGGCGCGAATTTTAAAGCCCTTGGTTAACTCAAGAAGCTCGCCGTCCAGCACGCAGGGCCCTGCATAGCGATATCCCAACCCATCCGCCGTCCAGCTATACATGCCGTCCTCGCTGCGATCTTTGGATTTATTGCCGAGCCAAAGACTCGCCACATGACGCACGAGTTTATGATACTCCCCCGCCACATAGGTCACGCGTAGAGGGCGGTCACCTTCGCCCCAAAACGGATCGAGCTTAAGAATTAACCCCGGCAGGGTCGTGACAATCGTCCCAAGATGCGGACCACGTAATTTATGGGTGTTCCCAGCTTTGATATTTAATTTAACTGTTGTCGGGCTCGTAATGCTGCTTGTCCCCGTCGCCCCCTTAAGGATGCCGCCTATGACCGCCATCGACCCGCCAATGCCGCGATCATGGAGTTTGTCTTTGGTATAATCAGTCACTTGCGGGAGCGCGCCTGAAGAGAACAAAAATCCGTAATATTTGCGCCCCGCTTTGTCTTTAATGCGCAAGAGCGGGGCCGTGACGATTGTGTCTTGATGGAGCGCGGTTTTAACGGCCTGCGCTGTTGCGCCGGAAAGGCCAACATTGCGGGCAACTTGGTTGGTGTTGCCGCCCGGCACCAAGGTAAAGATAGGCAGGTTGCGCGCTTTTTCTTGGCGCAGAAATTCGGTCAAAACGCCCTGAACAGTTCCGTCGCCGCCCTCGATAACAATATGCTGTGCGTTAGCGGCGAGGGCGTCGCGAACCAATGTATCAACATCGGAAAAATCGCCAACATCTCGCAGCACGGCATTATGGGCTTTCGCAATTGTGGGGAGCAACGCGCCTTTTTTGGCGACTTTGGCACTGGCCGTATTGATGACGAACCAGGGCCTTGGGCGCACGGTCTGCACGGCCTAGAGGCTTTCAGCTTTCAGGCAGAGCCAGGTTCCGATGACGGCGTATAAGGCAATGGGTATAGCAATCGCGATCGGAACAGCCATGCCGCCTGAGGCCGCAAATGTTGCCATCGCGCCGTCTATAATCAGAAACAAAAAGCCCATACCCAGTCCAATGATTAAGGCTTTATCCCCCGTATCCTGACGTCCGGTTTTCTGCATCAAAGGAACAGCGACGAGCAAAAGCACCCAAGCCGCGAGTGGGCGCGTGATACGGTGAGCTTGCCAGAATGTATACGCAAAACGAGGTTTGGAGCCGGAGTTCCCGCGTTTTGAAAAATCACGCATTTCCGACATGGACAAATCGCGCGGATCAGCGGCGAGGCGCGCGATTGATTTAGGGTCTTGCCGTGTTTGCCACAGGCGCGGGTTGAGCTGCTTTTTTGCCATGCGGCGTTCCCCGTCAGAGCCTTTGACTTCTAATGTCTGGATGCCTTCTAACGTCCAGTTATCGCCTTCAAATGTGGCGCGTTCTGCCCATAAAACCTCATTAATAGCCCCTTTTTCCGAACGGTCATAAAGCTCTAGATCGCCAAGCGTGTTGTAATCTATGCGTCTGGACGCCTTGATAATACGGCCATTATCTTCGAGCCAAAGCGGGTTTTCGACTGTGATGTTTTTGATTTTATATTCACCAATGCCCCAGGCCTGTAGCGAGCGAACGGCAGGGGCGATGGCATAATCGATAATGGTGATGGACGTAAGGGCTGTCGCCAAGACCACAGGGGTCATTAAGAGTAATTGTTTGGGCACCGAAATGCCAAAGCCTAGCAGGGCGACAAGCTCATGTTGGCGGATAAGCTTCACAAAGGTCAGCAAGATGGCCACGACAATAGTGAACACAAAGATGCGGTCAAAAATGACAGGGGCGCGCAGCCCCATATATTTGAAGGTGTCCATGAACCCGCCGCCATCAGCCAGAATATCCCCAGCATTTGCGAGGCTGTCGAGAAGGCCGATAAGGACTAGAAATCCAAAAACGACCGTTATCCAGATGCTGAAAAATGACTTTGAGAGATATGAGAAAAACAATCGCATTAGCTTTTCTGGGCTCCGATGCTTTTCAAAGCCGCAAACTTTTTAGCGATGTCAGCTTGGACATGTGACATGTAATGCGAGATGGAGGTCAAAGGGGGCTGGCCCATTTTATAGGCGCTTTTTCGGAATATCCAAAAGGCGAAAATAGCAACCGCAATGATAATCGGCCAAATGCCGGCCCACGGCGGAATTTTACCTGCCGCCCCAAGGCTTTGCCCAAACTCTAGGGCTTTCTGCAAAGATATCAAAAATACGACGCCAACAGCGATGCCGGCTGAGGAGGGGTTTCGGCCGTAATTTAAGCCAAATGGCACAGCGATAAAGGGCAGGATAAGCAGCAGAATTGATTTTGCAATTCGCAGATGAAGCGTCGCATTATTAACCTGCGGGGTGACCTCAAAGCGAGAGTCCTGACCTTTGCGATTAGAGAACAGTTCCCGAGAGGTCATTTCGCGTTCATCGTCGCCGCGTATGCGGTAATTTATAACGCTAGCGGCGCCCGCAATGGAGCTGCTTTCGAATTGCAAGTCACCGTCAATAAGCTTGGTATCACTTCCTGTGATCAGATGAGTTTGAGCTTCGGCTAGCTGAAGAACAGGTTCCATTGTGGTTTCACGAACAATAATTTCGCCTTGACCAGCGGTCGTCAGGCGTGTGCCAGTCTCTTCGCCGTCCTCCATAACTGTTTCATAGATGAAAATCGGCCCGATAGCCGCGCCGGGCAGGTCTGTGCCTGCGAAAAATGTGCGGTTGCCAACGGTTGTAAATGTGCCTTCGCGCAGGGCGGCGGTAAAGGATTGCTGTTTGACCGAATATTCAACCTTGCGGTAATTGTAACGCCCGACAGGCTGCATGTAGCCTTCGATGAAGAGGGTTAAAACAGCTAGAAAGACACCAATAAATAAGAACGGCTTTGTCATGTGAAAGAGAGATATACCTGACCCAAAGGCCGCCGTAAGTTCGCTGGAACGGCTAAAGCGGTCAACGGTGATGATAATGCCCAGCAATAACGCTAAAGGCACAGCGATGCCCAGATAGTAGGGCAACAAATTCACAATCATTTGCGAGGTATCGCTAGCAGGATTTGTTGACGTCGTTACAACCTGAAAAATACGCAGCAGACGCTCAAGCAGCAAAACACAACACGCAAAGACAATAAGCCCGCCAATGGTCACGGCGGCTTTCTTCATAAGATATTGGTTTAATCGGCCCATATGATATATTGCTGTGAAATCGCCTTTACTTAAGAGGGCCTAATACCCATATGAAATTATGTGTATGGCCAAAATATTAAAGGCCGCAATATAGAGGCTTATCAGTGAAAGCAAACTTCACACGCAGATTTTTTGCATCCGTGACAACATTGTCATGTTTAGCTATTTTGGCTGGGCCTGCAATGGCTGATGATGAAGATTACGAGCCAGGCGCTCGGACAGGGCCTCATGGGGAAATATCCCAAATCGGGCTTGAGCGCGGTTTGGAGCTTTACGATCATGACAAAGACGATACCTGTGTGCCGGGCGCGCTGCAAATTCGCGCGACGGTGACAAATGTCACGAAGGTTGGCCTTGTGAAAGTCGAGCTGTTTGGCGAAAAGGATTTTATGAAGAAATCCGGTAAGCTACGCCGTATTCGTGTTCCAGGCGAAGATGGGTCTGTGAAAGTTTGCATCAACTTGCCGCTTCCCGGAGAATATGCACTCGTCGGCTATCATGACAAAGATGGTAATCGGAAGCTAAAAAAGGCGTGGAATTTTAAACCCAAAGAGCCTTATGGCGTGTCGAATAATCCCAAAATTGAAAGCCTACGTTTGCCCAAATGGTCCGAAGCCGGATTTGAAGTGCCGATGAATGGTGTCGATATTACCTTGGAATTGGTTGATCCGTAATTCGCCAAATAGGTTGACCTAACGCATAAAGATTAGCAAAAGCGGCGCAAATTCCGCGGAGGCTATGTGCTCTCAACATCTATAGAGATTGTGCCTGCAGAGGGCCCTGCGATGACGCGCCGCTTTCTAGCCGTGCCCGATGCTGTTTACGCGGATGATATAAATTGGCGGCCCCAGCTTAGCTTTGAACGCGCGGCGCATTTAAACCCGGCTAAAAACCCAGGCGCAGCAGGGCTCGAGAACAGACAGCTCTTTTTAGCCGTTCAAGACGGTCATGATGTTGGCCGTATCGCGGCTTTTATCAATCCTGCGCATAATGCGCATTACTCAGCCAATGACGGGTTTTTCGGCTTTTTTGACTGCTTGCCCCAAGCCGCGCTTGGGAAAGCTCTATTAGAGGCTGCGGAAAGCTGGCTGCGAGAGCGCGGCGCGGAAAAAATGATTGGCCCCGCGCAATGGAGCGTGAATGAGGAATGCGGCCTGTTGATTGACGGGTTTGACACGCCGCCCGTTGTGATGATGCCGCATGGTAAACCTCCTTACCAGGCGATGATTGAGGAGCAGGGTTTAAAAAAGGCCACGGATATGCTGGCCTTTCAAGCGGAGCTGGCAGCAGGCTATCCGCGCCCGAAAATGACTCAAGCGATGGTCAAATCCGCTGATCGCAATAAGGATATTGTTATCCGCCCCATGCGCCCGTCCAAATTTATGGATGACGTTCATATTGTTATGGATGTTTTTAATGATGCGTGGTCAGAAAATTGGGGCTTTGTGCCTTTTAATGACAAGCAAATTGTCCATATGGCCAAAGAAATAAAACCCATCATGTTCAAAGAAGGTCTTTGGGTCGGAGAATATAAAGGGGAGGCAATAGCCTATATCTGGATGATCCCAGATTTGAACGAAGCTATTCGCGATTTGAACGGGTCTATCCTGCCCTTTGGCTGGGCCAAGCTGTTATGGCGATTGAAAGTGGCAGGTGTGAAACAGGCCCGCATCCCGCTTATGGGACTACGCAAAGAATATCACAAGACGCGCACGGGCCTCTCCATTGTGGCCAAGCTTTGTGAAACCGTTTTTGAGGCCGCACGGCAAAAGGGCTTCACCCATTGCGAACTGTCTTGGATTCTCGAGGATAATCCCGGCATGATTTCTATCTGCGAACAAGCCAGTGCCACGGCCTATAAAACCTACCGCATGTATGAGAAGAAGCTCTAATGTCGGTCTCTGTGTTGATTTTGGCAGGGCAGCGTGAAGGCGTGGTCGACCCGCTCTGCGCAGAAGCAGGTGTGGATCGCAAAGCGATGATCCCGATCAATGGGACGCCGATGATTGATTATGTACTGAACGCGTTGAGCGCGGCTGCCCTTAAATCGCCCTTCCATGTTAGCGGTTTTGACGCCAAATATGATGCGCGGTTGACGCAATCGCCCAGCGCGCCAGGCCCTGCGGGGAGTGCCTATGCGGCACTGACGGAGGGTATTTCATTTCCGTGCCTTGTCACCACATGCGACCACCCGCTTTTGACACCTGAAATGCTCAATGTTTTTATCCGCAAATCACAAGAGAGCGGCGCTGATTTTTGTGTCGGCTTGGCTCCGAAAAGCGTCATTGCGCCTGCCTATCCCGATACGCAGCGCACTTATTGGAAATTTTGCGATACGCCTGTTTCGGGATGCAATCTATTTTATATTGCGAACCCAAAAGGTCTTGCGGTTATTGAGTTTTGGAAAGAGGCGCAGCACTTGCGCAAGCAGCCCTTCAAACTAGCGCGCACGATAGCTTGGGGCTTGGTGTTTAAATATCTCTTTGGCCGTTTGCAGTTGGAGGAAGCCTTTGCTTATGTCTCGCGCCGCTTAAACATAACGGCCAGCCCTGTGCTTATTCCCATTGCTGAAGCGGCTATCGACGTCGATAAGCCGTCTGATAAAGCTTTGGTGGAACGTATTTTAGCGGGAGGACAGACGTGAGCCCGGATTTGCGTGTCTATTCTAAACATAGCGTCGGAAAACGTATCGCGGCTAATACGGGCCTGATGATGGGGTCCAAAGCTTCGGGCGTTATTTTGGGTCTTGGTAGTATCTTGATCGCCACCAAGAGCCTGAGCGCGGCTGAACTTGGGATTATTCTCTTTTTGCATGCCTATATGCTGTTCTTTTCAGAGGTCACAGCGTTTCAATCTTGGCAGTCCATTATTCGCTTTGGCACGGATGACTTAAAGGATAATGACGCGCCGCGCCTTGGGAAGCTCATGCAATTTGGCGTTAAGATTGACGCTCTATCAGCTGTTTTCGGCTTTGTTATATCTGTGGCGGTATTCTCATTTATCGTTTGGCTGACACAGACCTTTCCTGACGTATTCACACGGGCTGAAAACTTTAACATTTCGGATCTTAGAAACCTTGCGGCGCTTTATTGTATATTGATACTGTTTCGGCAGCGCGGCGTCAGTATCGGTGTTTTCAGGCTTTTTGATAAATTTCATATTCTTGCCATTCACAGCCTTATCATGCCTTTTACCCGTTTTGCTGGTGTGCTTATCGCGGTTTGGAGCGGAGCAGGATTTACCGGTTTTTTATGGGCGTGGTTTTTGGGCTCATTAACAGCCTATATTTTCTTACCGATCATGGCCTCGATTGAGCTTAAAAAGCGGCACTTACTCAGAGTTGTTTTCCGCGCGAAATCTTCACTTCGCCGTCCTCGCAAAGACCTATGGCCTTTCATGATTAAGTCCAATATCGACTCAACATTGGCGGCCTCAACGGTTCAACTTCCTGCGCTATTGGTTATGGCTGTCTTTGGCTCAGCATGGGTAGCGGTTTACCGTATTGCCGAGGAGGCCGCAAAATTACTGTCCGAAGGTTTCAAACTTTTGGATCAAGTGATTTATCCCGAACTCGCAAAAATGGTCAGCCTTGGCCAAGCCGATAAAATCTGGCGATTAGTTACCCGTACAGCCGTGATGCTATTGGGTTTTGGCCTTGTGATTGCCGTCTTGGTTCAAATAGGCGGACCTGATTTATTGGGACGCATTTTCTCAGCTGATTATGAACAAGCCGCGCCGCTGACCTCGCTCTTGGTTTTGGCCGCCGCGCTAATGGGTATTGCCGCGCCGCTCTATCCAGTGCTCTATGCCGCTAATAGACCAGAACGCGCAATTTATGCCAGAGGCACAGGCGTCATGGTCTATATCGCAGCCTTTTTCTTTTTCAGCTATACCATCGGAAAAATGGCGCCTGGTTGGGCGGCGATATTAAGCAATTTAAGTGCTGTAATTTTCCTTGTATTTTTAGCCAAACACACCTTGAAATATACGGTGCGCGAGCAAAATGATGAGGGCTTAGTGGAGACACCAGTAACACCGCCGAAGCTGAATTTAATCGGTCAAAGCGAGACGAAAATTTGGGGCCTAGCTATCAATGACTGGCAGCAACGCGCGTTTAAAAAAGCCGGAGCTTCGCAGGATATGACCGTGCTTAAAACGGTTCACATCGGCATAGAATGGGTGCTCTCATCGGCTTTGGCAAAAGCCTTTGTCTCGGGTGGCAAAATAGCCTTAATCACGGGCAGTAAAATTATCGGCGTAAACGGCGTTGAGCGCGCTATGGCCGAAAAACTCGTCGGACAAGATGTGTCTGCGCTTAACGGAACAGATATTACACCCATGCGGCCTGAGGATTTGGATGATGGATATAATAAGGCCTTGCGTAAAAATGAGCCTCCTTATGCCCTTAGTATTCATGAAACGCCTGTGGTTGATATCATGCGCCGTCAATTTGCCAGCTCTTATAAAGGCATAACTGACTTTGTGACAAAATGGGTCTGGCCCGTGCCGGCCTTTTACGTCACGCGCGCATGTGCCGCGCTAAAGCTCACGCCCAATATGGTGACGACGGTGGGTCTCGTTTTGACCTTCGCGGCTATGTATTACTTCTGGCACGGGCAGTGGGCCTTGGGGTTCCTATCAGGATGGCTGATGACATTCCTCGATACGGTTGATGGGAAGCTCGCTCGGACAACTATGACCTATTCTTGGTGGGGTAATATTTACGATCACGGTATTGATCTGATTCATCCGCCCTTCTGGTATTTTGCTTGGTTTGTGGGTTTGGGCGGTAGGTTTGTTTGGCCGGATATTATGAGTGATTATATGACGCTTGCCATGGCCGCGATTTTGGTGGGCTATGTTGTAGACCGTATCATTGAAGGCATCTTTATCGCGCAGCATGGATTTCATATTCATGTCTGGCGACCTATAAACTCAGCCATGAGGTTTATTACAGCGCGGCGAAATCCGAATATGTTTATTTTTATGATGTTTATTGTCCTCATGCCGTGGCTGCCAGATGCTGGGCGCTGGGGGTTTTACGCGGTCGCGATTTGGACATGGATTTGTATTGTCTTTAATATTGCCGTTGTGCTGGTCGGCACGACATCCCGGAAACCTGTGCAGAGCTGGATGGATGGGTAATGCCTGATATTGCCATTTTCGATTTGGATTACACGCTGACGAAGCGAGGCACGTGGGGGCGTTTCGTTATTCAAAATGTTAAATATAAACCCTGGCTCTGGCTACCGCTGGCACTGTCCGCAGGCCTTACGCAGTGGCGCTATAAGAAAGGCCGGCTGCCGCGTATCCGCGTGAAGCAAGCTATGATGCGCTGGAGTATGGTGGGGCGGCCGAAAGCTCAGCTTGAAAAAATCGCGGAGGATTTTGCCGCGAATGAAGTCGAAAATGGATTACGGCCCGGCGCGATAAAGGCGCTGGAGGCACACCGCGCTAAGGGTGATCTTATTATTATCGCCAGTGCCGCCGTGGATCTAATTGTCGCGCCCATCGCGAGGCGGCTGGATATTGAGTATTGGGTTGCCACGGATATGAAATGGGAGGATGGAAAATTGGCGCCTGACTTTGCGTCCGAGAATTGCTACGGCCCGCATAAATTAGAGCGTGTAAAGCAGCTTTTTGCTAAAAATCCTGAATTGAAACATAATCACACACTTATCACAATGTATTCAGATAGTTACTCTGATATTGATGTTTTACAATATTGTGACAAAGGTGTAGCTGTAAATGCTGATCGAAAACTGACTGAAGCCGCGGGGGATAAGGGGTTTGAGCTGGTCGATTGGGGTTCGTAAGAAAAACAGGGTTGGACAAACATGCATGCTATTATTTTATCCGCGGGCCGTGGCTCGCGACTGCTTCCCCTTACCACCGATATGCCCAAATGCCTTTTACCTGTCGGGCTGACATCCGTTCTTAGTCTGCAGCTCGACACTTTATTTCGCTGCGGTATCAAAACGGCCACCGTCGTTACAGGCTTTAACGCTCACCTCGTGAAACAGGAAATCAATTCCCGGCAAACAGGTCCTAAAGTCAAAACGCTTTACAATCCCTTCTTCCAAGTCGCCGATAATCTGGCGTCATGCTGGATGGCGCGCAAATCCATGAAGCAAGACTTTCTGCTGATTAATGGCGATACCTTATTCAGCCCCGCCCTTTTGGAAACGGTGCTCAATGCCCCTGCCAAGGACATCACCGTGACCATTGACAAAAAAGGTCACTATGACGGCGATGATATGAAGGTCTCGCTTGACGGTGATCGCCTGACAGCGATTGGAAAAACCTTATTGGCCCAGCAAACAGATGGCGAATCCATCGGTATGCTCCGCTTTATGAATGATGGCCCGCAAATATTCCGCGATGAGCTTAAGCGCTTGATGAAGCTGGAAGATGGCACAAAAAGCTGGTTCCTCTCCGCCATTCATGGTCTGGCGCAATCAGGCCAGCGCATTGATACAACAAATATTCAGGGCGGGACATGGGCCGAGCTCGACACACCCGAAGATTACGAAATTTGCCGACAATTATTCGGTAATAGCGAAATGTCTCGCCAGCGATTCAAAGCCATTTGAATTATAGCGATTTAAAAGGGCAAATGATACAAGCTGCTGTGAACAGGAGTGCTGGGCGAAAATGAAATTACTGAATACAATGATGACCCGCTTCGTAAAAGTCGGGCAGCTCACAATTATCGATGTTGATGGAAACCCCCATGTTTATGGCCCAGGCGGAGAGCCCTCCGCCACGGTTCGCTTGACGGATAAAAAGCTTTACCGTTCTCTATTTTTCAATCCTGAGCTCAAAGCCGGCGAAGCCTATATGGACGGCACGCTGATTTGCGAAGAGGGCGGCATTCGTGAATTTTTGCGTGTCTTCGCGCTTAACGCTTCAAATCTGCGCGGCCAAGGTCATCAAAAGAGGTTGCGGAAATTTTACAAAAAGGTGAAACGCTTTCATCAAAGCAATACGCTGGTTACCGCTAAGCAAAATGTCGCGCATCATTATGATATTTCAAATGACATGTATAAGCTCTTCCTCGACGAGGATATGCAATATTCTTGCGGCTATCACGTTAATCCGGGGGTGACGCTGGCCGAAGCGCAGCGCGCCAAGAAAGCTCATGTTGCGGCCAAGCTAAATATCAAACCCGGTAATACCGTTCTGGATATTGGCTGTGGTTGGGGCGGCCTTGCGCTTTACATTGCCGAGAATTTCGACGTGCATGTCACAGGTGTGACGCTCTCCAAAGAGCAGCATGCTTTGGCCTGTGCGCGTGTGAAAGACCGCGGCCTAGAAGGCAAAGTTGAATTTGTCCTGAGCGATTACCGCGACCTAACAGGACCCTATGACCGTATCGTCTCTTACGGCATGTTTGAGCAGGTCGGCGTGCCGCATTTTCTCGAATTTTTCACCAAAGTGAATGACTTGATGGCCGATGACGGCTGTATGCTGCTCCACTCTATTGGCCGCAGAGGTCAGCCCGGCTCAACGGCGCGCTGGATCCGTAAATATATTTTCCCTGGCGGCTATTCCCCTGCGCTGTCCGAGACTTTGGCAGAGATTGAAAAATCAGGCCTATGGGTGACAGATATCGAAATTTTGCGCCTCCATTATGCCGAGACACTTTTGGCTTGGGATGAGCGGTTTCAGGAAAACCGCGACAAGGTCGCAGAGATGTTTGACGAGCGCTTCTGCCGCATGTGGGAGTTTTACCTCATCGCCAGCGAATTTTCCTTCCGTTACAGCAAGAATATGAATTTCCAAATTCAACTGTCAAAATCTGTAAATGCCTTGCCTGTGACCCGCGATTATATGATAGAGGCCGAAAGAAAGCTAAATAAAGTTTAAGGCCGCCCTCCCATGGCATCGACTGTCGAAAAACCAAAGCACCTCACAAATCCGCGCCGCGCCTTTGTCAAAAAGACCGGCAAGGCATTGGTGCGCAAGATTGCCAAATTTCAGTCCAAGCAATCGACGGTGCCCGATACGCCTAAGCTGTCCAATGAGCATTTCCCGTTCTTGAAAGACTTCACCGATAATTGGGAAACCATACAAACGGAGGCCAAAGAGGTGCTGAAATTCCGCGAGGTCATTCCAGGTTTCCAAGATATCTCGCCCGATCAATACCGCCTCGCGACAGAGAATAATTGGAAAACATTCGTCATCTTTGGTTTTGGCGAACGGCTCGAAAAGAACGCGGCGCTCGCGCCTAAGACGGCGGATATTTTAGAGGCGGTGCCGAACCTTCAAACCGCCATGTTTTCTATCCTCGCCCCCGGCTATCACATCCCCGCCCATAAAGGCGTGACCAAGGGCATATTGCGTTCGCATATAGGTCTGATTATTCCAAAGGACCGCGAGAAGTGCCGTATCCGCGTGGACGAGACCATCACGGCCTGGAAAGAGGGCGAGATATTCGTCTTTGATGATACTTATGAGCATGAAGTTTGGAACGATACGGATGAGGAACGGGTGATCCTGCTCTTTGATTTTGATCGTCCGATGAAATTCTGGGGACGGTTTTTAAACAAAGCCTTCCTGCAAATAATGAAGCTGACAGCCTTTTATCAAGACCCAAAGAAAAACCTGCAAACCGCAGAAGACCGCCTAGAGGCCGCCATCCGCCAAGCCGACGCTAATATGGAAGCCATGAGCGACCCTGCGGGGTAGGCGCGCGGTAAAGGGTTGGAGCTTACTATGGATTTTTTGTCAACGACAACTGTGGACCATTTCGTCAAAATGCTCGCGGCGATCCTTTTGGCTTTTCCGGTTGGATGGAACCGAGAGGTTAATTCCTTTTCTGCCGGGCTGAGGACTTATCCGCTTGTCGCCTTAGGGGCCTGTGCCTTTATGCTTGTCGGCATGGAAGTCATATCTGAAAGCAGCGATGATGCGACCTCCCGCCTAATCGCAGGGTTGCTGACTGGTATAGGCTTTATCGGCGGAGGCGTTATCTTAAAGACAGCGGACGAGGTCAAAGGCACTGCGACCGCGGCGTCTATTTGGATTACGGGCGCGGTCGGGGCCGCTGTCGGTTTTGGCTTGTGGGATATTGCTGTCATCTTATCAGTGCTCAATGTCGCCACGGTCTTGATTTTCTCAAAGGCAAAAAAGAGCTTGGATTAAGGGCTCGCGGGGCGACGCCTATATGGAAGCCATGAGCGATCCTGCGGGGTAGATTTAGGTTACTTGCTCCAATAATTATTGATGCTATTTTGGCCTCAATATAGGGGAGTGTATGGCAAAAAAACATCATATATTTATCGGTTCTGGCCGGAACGCTTTTGCAGGATTGCTTGTCATGTGCCTTCCGTTTGGCCTTATGGCTTGCGGAAGCGGCGAACAGAAGACGGGTGTAAAAAGCGTAACAAAACAAGCCGCGCAAGAGGGTGAAAGGATTTTAGCGTCGCCTCAAACTGATGTGGCGATAAATGATTTTTATAATATTGCGGGCATTTCAATAGGCGATTCTCCGAAGGCCGCTTACATTGCGGCTACTTCAAAAGGTTACGTGTTTTCTCAAAGGGCTTTGCCGCCCGGTATTGTAAGGTCGAATAACTTTGAAGAAACCGTTGAGCTTGTGAAATCAAAAGACACAAGCTTAAATGCTCAGATTAAAAGCCAAAGAAAAGGTAGCACGTGGCGTGAGTTTAACTTTGTTAAAGGCTATGAAAATATCCAGGTCATATTCCTCTTAAAGCCCGAGGGTAGTTTTGTGAAATCCGTCACCTATAAAAATACGGATCCCACAATGAGCTTTGAAGGTTTAAAAGGTGCGGCACAGGATAAATTTGGTGACCCGGCGCATACAAATCCAGGCTACGCGGCGCTCTTCGCGGAAAGTGGTAATCTTTATAATCCTTCTCACAAGCAGAAACCGCATATTATAGTTCAAAAGGCTGGGGTCGGTATAAAAGGTTTTGAAATGATACTTTCCGGCGGTAAAGACCGACGATATGATCTTCGCCCTGAAATTCAAAAACATATCGAGACTCCTAAAACGAGTTTATAGATTCGCGTAGAAGCCGAATACAGCTATCGGTCTTCGGTTGCCCAAATATTTCTTTTGACACATTTGCCAGCTATGAGTTTGTGTTTTAGCAAGAAAATATGACCTTTACTGAAACAAAGACATTCGCGCCTTGGGCATTGTGGCTAATGCGGATTTGTATTTTGGGTTTTGCTTTGGTTTTCTTTTTTCTTTATGCACAAGGAATTTTTAAAAGCCTTTGGGTGCCTCTCTTAATTGTTGTGATATCTGCGCCTCTTTTTCTTTTGTTGGAATTTGCCAAGCTGAAAACCCGTATTGGCCAAAAAGGGATTAGTCTGAGAACCGTTTATAATACGCAGGGCCAAGAGGGCGTCTTGCTGACCTTCAAAACCAGTAAAAAAGTTGTCATCGGCACTCAGCGCAAAGCGGCCCTACAAAAAGCTTTGGATACATACTTTAAATCTTAGTGCTGATTTAAACCTTAGGCCTGCTTTTTGGCAGCGTCATTCAGTGACTATTCAGCTTCGCGTCCCTATACGTTTAATGAACATATGTTCGCCCTTTTGGCTTGGGGGTCTGAGCCAAAAGTACCTTCTATATATGAAAGACTAAGACTATGGATATTATGAATCTTGCCAAAGGCATGTTGGCTCAAAAATTAGGCGGAAATAATGCGGCTGTAGGCGCAGCTTTGAACGGTCTGCTCGGTCAGGGCGATAAGATGGATATTGGAAGTCTTGTCAGCGGATTCAAAGAAAAAGGTATGGGTGATACAGCTGAATCGTGGCTTGGCGACGGTGAAAACCAGCCGGTCTCCGCAGATCAGTTAAAAGAGGTTTTAGGCGAAGAGAAGGTTGCTGCCGCAGCCGCTGAGCTGGGAACGGATGAAGGCTCATTGCTGGACGGGTTGAAAGACGCCTTGCCGCAATTGGTTGATAAAGCCAGTAGCGGCGGTTCGCTTTTGGGCGGCCTCGGTGGTCTCGGCGGAATGGCCAAGAAGTTTCTCTAAGCTAGCCTCATAAGCATTATTTAAGGCGTGCCGAGCGGCGCGCCTTTTTTAATGGGTTAACGACGTATGGCCTTCCGCGCCTAATGTGGCGTCAAAGAATAAACAAGCCGCGCTTGACTATCATCCGAATTATGCTCCGAGAGGCTATAAGTATCATCGGACATGTTCAAAAATAAACCCGCGTCTTGTGAGTCGACATCTCGCGAAAATACCAAAGTGGTTTTGGCTTTAAACGGGCCCTTATCAGAAGTTAGGTGCAAGCCGAACACATTCTCACGATCCGTCGTCATGGGGATATAGGTTTTAGGAGAGGCACGGTTTAAGGCGGCTGCGCTGGACGGCCAATCAAACACAGCAACATGGCGAATCGGGCGCATCAAATATTTATTTAGCGGGCCGCGATCTGGTCGATACTCCCCGCTTAGCAGCCAAACTTCATCGATTCGTAAAGCTGCCGCGATGTTCGTAAGTGAGGCCTGACGGGGCGTATGTCCGCCGCCTTCCCAATTGGCCACAGTCGGTTGTCCGACGCCGCAAGCTTTGGCGAGGGCTTTTTGGGATAAGCCGAGTTCTTTTCGGCGGTATCTGATGCGGGAGGCTATTTTATCAGGCATAAATCTCTCAAAATATTTGTTTATCAAATAATTTAAGCTTATTCATACAGTATTCATAGTGATTTATAAAGGAGTAATATTACAGTTTGTAACAAAAAATTACAGAAAGTTCACGTTATTATTGGCTTTTAACAAGGCCAACATGAATGAAAACTGAAAGAGGGCTTCACAGCTCCGTTACAAATAATTTATCAAAAAAACGAATAAATTTTCTTGAAGTTAACGACTTTAATGCTTAGATGTTGCTCAAGGGTGGAAACCTTATTGTTTCTTCGCGGCGGTATCAGGGACGGTTCCGGCGCACCAACTAAAAGAGGATTGCTATGAAAGGCGATTATTGCACACGAGAAGGCGCGGAGCGTCTTAAAGATCAAATTGAGGCCTATTGGGCTGAGCGCGGACATGATGTGCGCGTCAACTTAATCTCAGGCGGCTTCTTAGCGTCTATGCGGTCAGCACGAACAGACGTTCGTTCAAACCTCATTAACGGCGTACCAACAAGGTCCACAGAAAACTTTGCTTAGCGCTAATTTTGCAAAGCAAAATTGGCGTAACGTTTGGGCCGCAGGCCCGAACGCAAACATCTCAAAAAACGACCACTCTTAGGTCGTTCTTTTGAGATCAACAAAAACACTCTAGCTGCAGCGCTAACGCGCTGTTGTTAGAATTTCAAATAATGTTTCAGAAAACGACCTAAGGCTGGTCGCATTCTGAAGCATTTTTTTATGTGAAATTCAAATTAGGCCGTGACGTCTTTCACAGCCGCAGGCACATCTCGAAAACGGCTCAAGATCCTATCACCTCCGAGCTTAATCACCGGTATCGTCGAATAGCCATAACGCATGACTAGGCAGGGGACTTTGGCGTTCTTGGCCGAGAGCACATCTGGGCGGCTATCTCCGACCATAACAATCTTGCGGCTGCGCCCGCGATGACCCGCTGCTTTCCAAATATGATCGGCAAAGGGTTTGTTGCGCGCAAGGTCATCTCCGCCCACCACGCGCACGAACAAATTGGACAGGCCTAGTTTTTCAATCAGAGGCCGTGCCAAATATCCGGGCTTGTTCGTGCAGACCGATAATTCTGCGCCGTCTTGCTTTAAGGCCTTCAGCGTATCGACTACGCCAGGGAAGGGCGTGCTGAGTTGGCATATGTCTTCGGCATAGAGTTTTAAGAATAGTTTTTGTAATTCATCAATGCGGGCGTCGGAAACAGAATGGTTCTCGCGGGCAAGGGCTCCGTTGATTAGCGCGCGTGAGCCGTAACCCACAGCCTTACGCGCCTCATCAAACTCTGTCTCGGGCAGGCCCTCTTCGGCAATGACCGCATTAAGCACTCGCACAAGATCAGGCGCTGTATCGATAAGCGTGCCGTCCAAATCAAAACAGAGGGATAATTTGCGAAAACGTGCCATTAAAAAACCAAAATAGAATCGTGCGTTAAGGCTTAGCATCGTTTATGCCAAGCCCACGTCAACCCTGCGAATCGTTAAAGTTGCGCCGGAGACGAGAGGAGACCTGACATGGCCACGCCCCGCGCCGCTGTTATTCTTGCCGCTGGCAAGTCAACGCGAATGAAATCATCCCGCTCCAAAGTCCTGCATCATGTTGGGGGGCGCTCTATGCTCTCTTGGGTCGCCGATACGGCGCGCGCAGTTGGAGCCGATAAAATTGTCTGCGTTGTCGGCGAGGGCAATGCTGATGTTCGCAAGGCGGCCGAAGATCTGGGTCTGGATATCGCTTTGCAAGAACCGCAGCTTGGCACAGGTCACGCGGTGCTCTGCGCGAAAGAGGCGCTTGCGGGATTTGAAGGTAATATGGCCGTGCTTTATGCTGATACGCCTTTCGTTAAGCCTGAGACCTTGGAGCGAGTCTTTGACAGTCTTGAGCGCATGGGCGTGACGGTTTTAGGGTTTGAACCTGAAGAACCTGGCTTTTACGGGCGATTAATTACAAAAGACGGCGAGCTGACAGCGATTGTGGAGGCGCGAGATGCCACCAACGAAATTCTGGATATCGGCCTGTGTAATAGCGGCGTCATGGCGGCGTCGACGAAAGATATGTTCTCGGCGCTGGACCGTGTGGGCAATAAGAATGTGAAGGGCGAATATTACCTGACGGATATTGTCGAAATCCTGCGCGGCGATGGACGGGCGGCCCGCGTCATAACAGCCGATGAAGGCGAAGTGCTCGGCGTAAATTCGCGCGTAGATTTGGCGACCGCTGAGATGGCGTTTCAGATGGGTATGCGCCAAGCCATGTTGATCAAGGGCGTGACGTTGCGCGACCCTGACACGACTTATTTTTCTTATGACACGGCGATTGAGCCTGACGCTGAAATTGGCGCAAATGTCGTCTTCGGCCCCGGCGTGAGCATTGCCAAAGACGCGGTCATTCACCCTTTCTGTCACTTGGAAGGGGCGAAGGTTGGCGAAGGCGCACAGATTGGCCCATTTGCACGGCTTCGCCCAGGAACAGAAATGGCGGCAGGAACTAAGGCGGGCAATTTTGTCGAAACCAAAAAAGCCAAAATCGGCAAAGGCAGTAAAATAAATCATCTGTCCTATATTGGCGACGCCGAAGTGGGTGAGGGCGCGAATATCGGCGCGGGCACAATCACCTGTAATTATGACGGTTACTTCAAACATAAAACCGAGATTGGCGACGGCGCATTTGTCGGTACAAATTCTTCGTTGGTCGCCCCTGTGAAAATCGGTAAGGGCGCTTATCTAGGCAGCGGCGGGGTGATCACCAAAGATGTGCCCGAAGGAGCTCTGGCTGTGGCGCGCTCGGAACAAGTCAATAAAGACGGCTGGGCTGATCGTTATAATGCGGCTCAGAAAAAACGAAAATCTAAGAAATAGGCGGAGAGTAGGTCCATGTCCCAAGCTAAAGAAAATGCCGCGATGGCGGCGCTGGATTTTGTCGAAGACGGCATGACTCTGGGCCTGGGCTCTGGCTCCACGGCTGAAATATTTTTGGAACGCCTCGGCGAGCGCATTGCGGGCGGGCTTAAAGTTCAAGGCATACCGACTTCACAGCGCACCGCCGAAGTCGCGCAGGAAAACGGCGTCCCGCTGGTCGAGCCTGATAAGGTTGAGAGCATACAGCTGACCATTGATGGTGCGGATGAAGTTGACCCGCAATTCTCGCTGATTAAAGGCGGCGGGGCGTGTCTTTTGCGCGAGAAAATTATCGCCCATGCCTCTGACCGTATGGTGGTTATTGTCGATAAAAGTAAGATGGTCGAGATGCTTGGCGACTTTGCTTTGCCCATAGAAGTTGACCCGTTCGGCATGGCGCTGACGGCAGAGCAGATTTATGCGGCGCTGATGAAAAGCGGCTGCGAAAATGCGCAGACAGTGTTGCGCCAAAAGAAAGACGGCTCAGGCCCGCTGGTCACCGATGGCGGGCATTATATCCTCGATAGCCGCTGTAAAAAAATTCCTAAGCCCGCCGATACGGCGCATATGCTCTCGCAAATTCCCGGCGTGATGGAACACGGTCTCTTCATCGATCTCGCAGATGTGATTATCATCGGCGAAGCGGATCATGCCAAGGTGATGGAATTGGCGCGGGAGTAAGAGGCGAGTATGTTGTTGTGGATTGTCCTAATATGCACAGTTGTGCCCTTTATTGTCTGGAAAATAGGCGATGCTAAGCGAGACCGCCATCAAATGGTCGCGGGGCTTGTGTTTGATAAATTTCGCGGAACGGAACGGTTCATGTCCGCGTGCCGAGAGGCCTTAGCCTCTGTTCCCGGAGAGATGTCACAAGGCGATTTTGAAACTGCGGCGAAAGACTGGCAGAAATCATTTCGTATTCAGGCGGGTTCGTATCTACAGCAGAAATATTCCGCTGCGCAGCTCTCTCAAATGTTAGGCGTTCTAAAGAATGTCGAGAGTAAGGAAACATTAGAAAAAACGGTTCCCGGATTTGCGTCTCACATAAATAAAATCGCTGACGAAAATGCAGAAAACTTGCTTCGCCGATTAAGGCCTAACGATAAAGACGACCGCGAAGTCATGGGACGCCGACGCAGGCGTAGATAGGGGTTTGGATGTCCAAATATGATTACGACCTTTTTGTTATTGGCGCGGGGTCGGGCGGTGTTCGCTCTGGACGGCTCGCGGCGCAGCTGGGTAAGCGCGTGGCTGTGGCCGAGGAGAGTAAACCCGGCGGGACCTGTGTCGTGCGCGGCTGCGTGCCTAAGAAATTTATGGTTTACGGCGCAGATTATGGCGCGGCCATCAAAGAGGCCAAGGGCTATGGCTGGTCCGTCAAAGATGCCAGTTTTGATTGGCCGACTTTGCGTAATGCTATTCAGGATGAGGTCAATCGTCTCTCTGGTATTTATTCAAATATTCTAGAGAAAAACGCTGTCTCGCTTTACCGCGAGCGCGCCGAATTTGTCGATAAACACACGGTTCGCCTGTCCGAGACTGGCCGCGAAATCACAGCGGAAACAATTCTCATTGCTGTGGGCGGGCGACCTTGGGTGCCGGAGATCCCAGGCGCAGAACATGCTATCATGTCCGATGATGCGTTCCTGCTGGATAAATTGCCTGAGAAGATTTTGATTGTTGGCGGCGGTTACATCGCCTGTGAATTTGCGGGCATCTATGCAGGACTGGGCGTGCAGGTGACGCAAGCTTATCGCGGCGGCGGATTGCTGAACGGCTTTGACGCCGATGTGCGCGAAGCCGTCTTAGAAGTGCAAAAAAATAACGGCATTGACGTTAAATTTAATGCCTCACCAAAAGAGATTAAAAAAACCTCTGGCGGCTATATCGTCACCTTTGATGATGGCAGTAAAATCGGTACGGATTTAGTCTTTATGGCCACGGGGCGTAAACCTTACACGGCTACATTAGGCCTCAATAATGCAGGCGTAAAAGTGGATGAAAAGGGTGCGATTATTGTCGATAAGTATTCCAAATCGAACATCAAAAATATCTATGCTGTGGGCGATGTCACCAACCGCGTGAACTTAACGCCTGTCGCTATTCGCGAAGGGGTCTGTTTTGTTGAAACCGTCTTTAACGGCAATAAATCGGCCTTTGACCATACAGAAATTGCCAGTGCTGTCTTCACGCGTCCGCCTGTCGGTACAGTAGGCCTTACCGAGGTTGAGGCGCGCGAAAAATATGAGGATGATTATATCGTTTATTCGACAAGCTTCCGCCCGATGAAAAATGTCTTAGCGGGCAAATCTCAAAAATGCATGATGAAGCTCATAACTCAGGGTAAAAAAGAAACGGTTGTGGGCATCCATATTGTCGGAGATGACAGCGCAGAAATTATTCAGGCCTTGGGCATATGCGTAAAAGCAGGCCTAACCAAAGCTGACTTTGACAGGACATGTGCTGTGCATCCGACACTGGCAGAGGAGATTGTGACCTTAAAGGCTAAGAGTTAGGTAGGCTGAGGTGGTGTGTTGGGTGCCTTCTTCACCCGTTCACGGGGGAAGTACCCGCAACGCGGGGGATGGGGGGAGCGACGCACACCTACCTTTGCGATGAAGACGCGTTTATGCTAGCATTAATTCATGCGAGAGCGTGAATGGCAGGCCCGTAAATATATAAAATCTCTTCGTCGGAATCTTACTGACGCTGAGTGTAAGCTCTGGCAGGAACTGCGCGGACGTCGTCTTCAGGAGTTCAAATTTAGACGTCAGCACCCGATAGAGCGATATGTTGCTGATTTTGCCTGTATCTCTGAAAAGCTCATTGTTGAAATTGATGGAGTTACACATAGCGAAAATCTGAATTGGAGCATGACGCGGAGCGCACAATTTTTTTGGAAAAGCTGGGGTGGCACGTTATTCGCTTTGACAATGACGATGTTTTTAATGATTTGGATGGCGTTGTCGAGGCGATTTATGAGGCTTTGCTGAAGCGTTAAAATCAAATTGATTTAGCGCGTGCCGCTCCCCCCATCCCCGCTTCGCGGTACTTCCCCCGTGAACGGGGGAAGGTGGTAATTGCTTTTCATTTCCCGCTGGATTTAGCTTAATTCCCCGTATAAACGAGTTCCCATGACCAAGCGTATTGCCCTCTATCCTGGAACTTTCGACCCTATGACATTGGGGCATTTGGATATTATGAAACGGGCGAGTAATTTATGCGATAAGCTGGTGGTGGCTGTGGCCATCAATAACAGTAAAAATCCGCTCTTTTCGCTCGAAGAACGCACCGCGATGGTGGAGCATGTGGTTGCGCCTTTCAGAGACCGAATTGAGGTCGAGGTGAAACCTTTCGAAGGTTTACTGATACATTTTGTTGAAAGCGTTGGGGCGAGCATGATAGTGCGCGGCCTAAGGGCTGTTTCGGACTTTGAATATGAGTTCCAAATGGCCGGAATGAATGACCGCTTGAACCCGGATATAGAGACTGTATTTTTGATGGCAGACCCGCAATATCAAACCATCGCTTCGCGCCTTGTCAAAGAGATTGCGCGGCTGGGCGGGGATGTCTCTCAATTTGTCACGCCTGAGGTTCAGCAACGCTTGAAGGATAAATATTCATGATGAAAAAAACTTTGATTGCGCTCCTAACAACAGTCGCGCTGAGCACCTCTGCTTGTGCAGGGGAGGATCAATCCTCCGTAACGAAAACCGCCCAAGCTGCGACGACCACTGCGGCGGCAAGCGTGACAAGCGGCTTTAACGCGCCTGCTGAGGCGTGGCGCGACCTTGACCCGGAAAATACGCTTTATATTGATTTGGATTATGGCCGCGTTGTGGTGGAGCTTTATCCCGAAATTGCCCCTCTTCATGTGGCGCAAATCAAAGCCCTTACCCGCCAGAGCTTTTATGACGGGATAAGCTTTCACCGTGTCATTGAAGGGTTCATGAACCAGACGGGCGACCCCACAGGCACTGGCTCAGGCGATTCTAGTCTGCCTGATATTCAAGGCGAGTTTACCTTCCGCCGCCCGCCGACCATGCCGGTCACATTAGTCGGCGCGCGTAATCAAGGCGGCAAAGAAGTCGGGGTTGGGTTTTACAAATCCCTGCCGGTTGCCACACAGCCCTCTTCACAAGCTATGTTGACCAAAGACGGCAAGGTCGCCGCTTTTGGACTACATTGTAAGGGCGTGACCTCTATGGCCCGCACCGATAATCCAAACTCTGCCAACAGCCAATTCTTTTTGATGCGCGATATTGCGCAGCATCTGGACGCTCAATATTCGATCTGGGGCAATACGGTTTTGGGGCATGAATATCTGACAAAAATCAAAGTCGGCTCTAAGGGTGAAGACGAGAATTTCATCCCTGACGTTATGAATAAAGTGCAGCTTGCGGCGGATGTTTCCGAAGCAGACCGCGTGAAAGTTCAGGTGTTAAAAACGGACAGCCCGGCTTTTAAAAATTATTTGAAAACCCTCAAAAAAGAGGACGGGACTTATCCTGATATTTGCGATATTCGCGTGCCGAATCGAAAAACATAACCCCCCAATTTAAGGAATTTATAATGGCTGAGAAACTTACGCTTACGCTGGATGCCAATGACGGCAAAACAGGCGACGTTGTTATTACGCTGCGCGCTGACCTGGCGCCGCAGCATGTTGCGCAAATCACAAAACTGGCCAGCGAAGGCTTTTATGACGGGCTGACATTTCACCGCGTGATTGACGGATTTATGGCCCAAGGCGGCTGTCCTGACGGCACAGGTATGGGCGGCGCGAAACAGCAAATCCCGGCTGAATTTAATAAACACCCACATGTTGAGGGCGTCTGTTCTATGGCGCGGTCGTCTAATCCTAATTCTGCCTCTAGCCAGTTTTTCATCTGCTTGGATGAAGCGGGTTTCCTTGACGGGCAATATACCGTTTGGGGCGAAGTTGAGAGCGGGATGGAACTTGTCCACGCTCTGCCAAAAGGTGAGCCGCCGCGCTATCCCGGTAAAATCGTGAAAGCGACTGTAAGCTAATTTAAACAAAGGCGTTTGCCATGCGTGTCAGCGCCTTTGATTTCCACCTGCCCGAGCAGAGCATTGCTCTGCGGCCTGCGCGTCCGCGGGATAGTGCTAAGCTTTTACAGGTCTCGGAGAAGGGTGAGTTTACTGACCATAATGTCAAAGATTTACCTTCGCTCCTGCGCGAGGGCGACGTGTTGGTGCTTAACGAGACTAAGGTTTTGCGGGCCGCTTTGACGGCGACACGTCCTGCGCGCGCCCATGGCGGCGGGGGCGATGTTACCATTGATGTCAATCTCCATACCGCGATGTCGGGTAATGAATGGCGAGCCTTTGTTCGCCCGGCCAAGCGTTTGCGCGATGGCGATGAGGTTCATTTTTCGGAGAGCCTCTCTGCTACCGTTTTTGAGAAACAGGATGGCGGCGATGTCGGCTTGCGGTTTAATCTTGCGGGCCCTGCTTTGTCAGCGGCTATTGAGGCCACAGGCCAACCGCCGCTCCCACCCTATATCGCCCGAAAGCGCGCACCTGACGACAAGGACATTGTCGACTATCAAACGGTTTACGCAGATGGGGAAGCTGCTTCTGTTGCCGCGCCCACGGCAGGGCTGCATTTCACGCCTGATGTCTTTGAGGCCTTAGGGGCGAGAGGCGTGCAGATAGAACGGCTGACGCTGCATGTCGGGGCGGGGACGTTTTTGCCTGTAAAATCTGACGATACCAAAGACCATCACATGCATAGCGAATGGTATCAGATATCGCCTGAGACCGCTGGCCGTATCAATCAGGCTAAAGCAGAGGGCCGCCGAATCATTGCCGTGGGAACGACCGCTCTGCGGGCGCTCGAATCTTCTGCTGTTGAGGGGCGTGTTGAGACCCTGACAGATGATACGCAAATCTTTATTACGCCCGGCTCGGAGTTTCACATCATTGACGGGCTGATGACCAATTTTCACCTGCCTAGATCCACACTCTTTATGCTTGTCAGCGCTTTGGTGGGGCTGGACACGATGCAAGCCGCCTATGCCCGCGCCATTGAAAATGGCTATCGTTTCTATAGCTATGGCGATTCAAGCCTGCTATGGGCCGCGAAAAATTAGTAGAGACAAATGGCCAAATTCCCTTTCGATATTCATGCTAAAGAGGGCAAAGCCCGCACGGGTGTTTTGCGCACGCCGCGCGGGGATATTCGCACGCCTGCCTTTATGCCTGTCGGGACAGCGGGCACGGTGAAGGGGCTTTATATGGAACAGGTCGCGCAGGCTGGCTCGGACATCATCCTTGGCAATACCTATCACCTCATGCTGCGCCCCGGGGCTGAGCGGGTGAAGAAGCTGGGCGGGTTGCATAAATTTGGCGGCTGGACAGGACCTATCCTGACCGATTCGGGCGGGTTTCAGGTCTGGTCACTCTCTAAGCTGCGCAAAATGACCGAAGAAGGCGTTGAGTTTCAAAGCCATCATGACGGCTCGAAACATATGCTGACCCCTGAACGCTCTATCGAAATACAAGCCGATTTACTCGGCGCGGATATTTCTATGCAGCTTGATGAATGCACGGAATTTCCATCACCTTATGAAGCCGCGGCCAAATCCATGGAATTGTCTCTGCGCTGGGGGAAGCGGTCTCTCGCATATTTTGGAGATCGTGAGAATCAAACATTATTCGCAATTGTCCAAGGCTCAACTTTTGAAGATTTACGCCGCATGAGCGCTGAAGCCTCAGTCCGTGAAGATACAGCTGGCGGCTATGGCGGCTTTGCGATTGGCGGGCTGGCTGTGGGTGAGGGGCATGAAGCGATGTGCGAAACTCTCGACTTTACCGTGCCGCATTTGCCCGAAGACCGCCCGCGCTATCTCATGGGTGTGGGTAAGCCGGTTGATTTGGTTGAAGCTGTGGCGCGGGGCGTGGATATGTTTGATTGCGTGATTCCCACGCGATCAGGCCGACATGGCCAGGTCTGGACGGATGCCGGGCCTTACAACATCAAAAAAGCCCAATATGCCGAGGATAACAGCTCGATTGACTCCGACATAGACTGCCCCGCCAGCAATGACTACTCTAAGGCTTATGTGCATCATCTTATTCGTTCAGGCGAGCTATTAGGCGCGATGATTCTCAGTTGGCATAATATCGCCTATTTTCAACACCTTATGGCTAGAATGCGCGGAGCTATTGCCGCGGGGACGTTCGAGGCTTTTGCGGCGAATTTCCGTGCAAACTGGCGTGGTTGATAAAAGGGCGCCTAAAAGCGCTTATATTATTGCATTTTGCCGCGCATTTTGGGGTTGACGATAGGGGGCCGCGCCCCTAATTACCCCCATCCTTTTACAAGGTTGCTTGTATCGGGCGCCCGTAGCTCAGTTGGTAGAGCGCCTCACTTTTAATGAGGATGTCCACAGTTCAAGTCTGTGCGGGCGTACCATTCACTCTTCATTCATAACGAAGACGCCATATGGCCCCCGATTTTGTTGTAGGTGATGCATTTTAGCAACTCTATTTAAAAAAGCCTTTATAAATATGCATATATAGGCTTTGTGAGGTAGTAATTTGGAACTCAATCCTGTAACAGAACTTTAACATTGTAGTTTTGCTATGACAAAACTGTATGTAAACGCGCGTTAGCGCACAAAATTATTATTTGGCGTCAAGCCATACGGAGGAAATAAAATGAAGTCACGGCTTCTAATTGCAGCAGCATCAGCTGCACTGATGGCGGCGCCATCAATCGCATCTGCCCAATTTTCATCAAACACGGATGATGGCGAAGGTTGGTATCTTCGTGGTCAGGCCGGCTACGGGATTCATACAGATATGGATCTGACTGGTGGCGTTGTCAGCAACCAGCACGGTAACGGTCTTCAAAGTGAAGGCAATGTTGCAGGGTCTTTGGGTCTTGGTTATGAATTTGATAACAACTGGCGCATGGAGCTTGACGGCGGATCCCTTTGGACAGATTTTGGCTCTATCAGCCAAATTCCTGGAACAATTGCCAAGCTCCGTACAAATACAGCCATGGTCAATGCCATCTACGACTTTGACGAATTTGGTCGCTGGGAGCCTTATGTCGGTGCCGGTGTTGGGCTTGTGCAAGGTAAAGTAAGCGTTGCAGCTCAAGACTTTCTAGCTCCTTTAACGGTTGCAAACCCAGCCTGTCCGGGGACACGTTCGCTCTTGGTGAATGCCGATCCAGGTGGCCGCATCCAGCCAGAGGCGTGCTATGTATCTGATAAAGATACGGCATTTGGTTTTCAGCTTCTTGCAGGTCTCGGATATGATGTCTCAGATAATCTAACGTGGGATACACAGTATCGCTATTTAGACTCAGGTTCTTTTGACTTTGACGGTGTTCGTCGCAATCAAGAATTTGGCACTGAAACAGCTATCGCTGTGGCGGCCGCCGGTGTTGGTGCTCACTCACTTATGACAGGTTTCCGTTATCTCTTCGGGAGTAAGCCTGCTGTAGTTGCGCCTCCTCCTCCGCCGCCAGCACCAGTTGCTGACTATGCATGTTGGGATGGATCAATGGTCTTTAATTCAGGACAATGTCCTGCGAGACCCGTTCAAATGCAAACATGTTGGGATGGCTCTTCAATACCGTCCACATCATCATGTCCAGCTCAGCCTCAGACATATACATGTTGGGATGGCACATTGGTCTATGATCAGGCTCAGTGTCCGGCTCAAATTTCTGCACGTGGTAACGATGTTGCAGCCTTGTGTTCTGAGCAATATCGCCAAGAAATCATTTATTATGAGTTCGACAAAGGTCAATCTGCTGAAACTCGCAATGCCATCAACCGTATCTTGGATATCGGTCAGTATTGTAACGTCGATAACATTCGCGTTGTCGGTCACACAGACCGTTCAGGTTCTGCAGCTTACAACTTGGCTCTATCTAAGCGCCGTGCCAAAGACGCCCGCGACGAACTTGTTCGTCAAGGTATTGCCGGTGAGCGCATTACATCAGAAGGTAAAGGCGAGACAGAGAACTTTGTCCCGACGGCTGATGGTGTGAAAGAGCAATTAAACCGCCGTACAGAGGTTCTTATCTCGCTCGGTTCAGTTGGTGTTATCAACTAGTCGCTTCGGCGATATTTAATCTAAAAGTCCGGCTACTGCCGGGCTTCTTAATAGTCATAGTAATGATCTTATGAAGCTTTTGTTTATGAGATTATGTGACGAAAAAGTCGGAATTTAGAACTGCTATGGACAGAGTTTTCTACTTGATAAAGATAGAAGCTTTGCTGTATTAACTAATTTAGGAATAAAAATTTTCGTTTCTGGGAGGAATACACAATGAAAATGAAAATACTTTTAGCAACGGCATCTATTGCCTGTTTGAGCCTGGCGACATCCGCTTCAGCTCAGAGCTATAACAATTACAATACTGACGAAGAAGGTTGGTATCTTCGCGGTCAAGCCGGTTACGGCATACATACTGATATGGAACTCTCAGGTGGAGTTGTCAGTGACCAGCACGGTAACGGTCTTCAAAGTGAAGGCAATGTCACAGGGTCCTTGGGTCTTGGTTATGACTTTGGTGATCACTGGCGCCTAGAACTTGACGGCGCATCGCTTTGGACAGACTTTGGTTCTATCAGCCAGATTCCTGGAACAATTGCTAAGCTCCGTACAAATACAGCTATGGTCAATGCAATTTATGACTTTGACGATTTCGGTCGTTTTAAGCCTTATCTCGGTGCTGGTGTTGGACTTGTGCAAGGTAAAGTAAGCGTTGCAGCTCAAGACTTTCTAGCTCCTTTAACGGTTGCAAACCCAGCCTGTCCGGGGACACGTTCGCTCTTGGTGAATGCCGATCCAGGTGGCCGCATCCAGCCAGAGGCGTGCTATGTATCTGATAGAGACACGGCTTTTGGTTTTCAGCTTCTTGCGGGTCTCGGATATGACGTAACAGATAATCTAGTCTTTGATACACAGTATCGTTATTTAGACTCAGGTGAATTTGATCTTGACGGTGTTCGCCGTAATCAAGAATTTGGTACCGAAACAGCTATTGGCGTTGCAGCCGCAGCTATTGGCGCTCACTCAATTATGACAGGTTTCCGTTACCTCTTTGGTAATAAAGCTGTCGTGACACCTCCGCCACCTCCGCCTCCACCGCCGCCTCCACCGCCGCCGCCGCCTCCGCCGCCGCCTCCACCTCCACCACCGCCACCACAAGTGCAGTATATGAACTGCCCTGACGGAAGCGTTGTTGTTCAAGGTAATGCGTGTCCGGTTGTTCAGCCTCAGATCACTTATGTGAACTGTCCTGACGGAAGCGTCGTCGTTGAAGGCAATTCTTGCCCAATCCAAGAAGTTGTGCGTCCAAACTTGAACGTATGTGGATCCTCTAACGTCGGTATCTTCAACGTCAATACATCGGCTACGCCAAAGCAAATGTCTCGCTTGGGAACTATGCCAGAGTTTGGAGACTCACATGATTTGTCGCCAGATCAGTTCTTCCAAAAGCTACAGGCACGCTATTCTTCAAGCGCGACTGACAAGGCTTATTTGAACTATCTGTTCAAATCCATGGGCTATTCTAATGGCTTTGCGGATGCACAGTCTTACATGTTCTCTGAAGATGTATTGCCTGTCGGCACTGCCGGACTTCTGGGTCTTGGTAAGCAGCATCACTATAATTACTCAGTTCTTCCGAGTAATGACCGTGATCGCCAAGCGTTCCGCATCCAGTCAGCCAATGGCACAGTTGTTCACTTCATGAAAACATGTGGTAACTACTTCTATGGTTGCGAATAGTCTCTAAGACTATATCCTAATAGAGACGGAGCTTTCGGGCTCCGTTTTTTTATGCCTCAAAATTATTGGGCTTTAGAATTTTATTTCTGCAGTGACCCTGTTACATCTAAGAGAAATAATTTGGAGCTTACGTGACTCACCTAACCCTGACATCTTCTGAGAGCACGCTGATTGATGGCGTCGATGATAATTTCTCCAATATGCTCTCCACCGTTCAGGCTTGGTCTGCGCAAAATTCAGGCAGTCATAATCGCAGCGGTCTTATCGCCATGCGCGGACTACTCTCAGACCGCTTTTCGGCCTTGCCGGGCGATGTGGATGATGTGCCATTGCCAGAGGGCGAATATGTGGCCCTGAATGGTGAGGTTCAAAACATCACTTATGAGCCTGCTTTGCAAGTCTCCGTCAGGCCAGACGCCCCAATTCAGCTGGTTCTAACAGGTCACTATGATACTGTTTTTCCAAAGGATTTTCATTTTCAAAAGCCTGTGAAAATAGATGAGGATACGATCAACGGTCCTGGCACGGCGGATATGAAAGCCGGATTGATGGTCATGCTGACGGCACTGGAAACGCTTGAGCGCAGTGATAGTGCAAAGAGCATTGGCTATAAAATCCTAATGAGCCCTGACGAGGAAATCGGCTCTCCCGGCTCTTCTGCTATTCTGGCCAAGCTGGGTAAGGCCAGCCATGTCGGGCTGACCTATGAGCCGGCTTTGGCCGATGGCTCTATGGCAGGCGCGCGCAAAGGCAGCGGGAATTTCACGTTGATTGTTAAAGGCCGCGCGGCTCATGCGGGACGCGAACATCACATAGGCCGAAACGCGATTGCGGCTATGGCAGAGTTTATAGGCGGTATGGAAGCGCTGAACGGCCAGCGAGATGGCGTCACTTTTAACATTGCAAAAATTGATGGCGGCGGGGCGGTGAATATTGTCCCTGAGCTCGCCATAGGCCGCTTTAATGTGCGCATGAAAGAGACCGAAGACATGGCGTGGATTGAGCAAAAGCTTGAAGCTTTGGTCGCCAAAATTAATCTGAAAGACGGCATTCATGCCCATATGCATGGCAAGTTTACGCGCCCGCCTAAACCGATGGCGCCTGCCAATGCGAAAGTTTTTGACTGGGTCAAACAGGCGGGTGGATTGCTCGGCCAAGAGATTAAGTGGGCCCCTAGCGGCGGGGTTTGCGAGGGTAATAATTTATGGGCGTCGGGCTGTCCTAATGTGGATACGCTAGGGGTTCGCGGCGGGGATATCCATTCAGACCGCGAATTTATGAAAATCTCAAGCCTGGTTGAGCGTGCGCGCCTGTCCTCGGTCATTCTGATGAAATTGGCGAGCGGTGAATTTGATGCTGTTGCGGCTAAGAAAATGGCGCAGCAATGTTAGTCACCCGTCCGGCGCGAATGGACGATCTGGACGCGATTTGCCGCTTGGCGGAATTGGCGGGGCCGGGCTTTACATCCTTAGCCGTGGGCCGCGAGGCCTTGTCAGCGCGGCTTGCTAAATCGGTCAAGAGCTTTGACGGACCTAGCGCGATCACCCCCAACCATGTCTATATATTAGCTTTGGAGGACACAGATAAAAACGACGTTGTCGGCATGAGCGCGGTGAAAGCGCAGGTCGGTATTCAAGATCCGTTTTTTAATTTCCGTGTCTTAAAAGTGGCGCAAAAATCATCCGTCACGGGCTCGCGTTTTGATATGGAAGTCCTCGTCCTCGTCAATGAATATGCGGGCGCGACAGAGGTCGGCTCGCTCTTCATTAAGGACGGGTATCGCGGGAGCGGCGCGGGGCGGCTCATCTCGCAGGCCCGCTATATGCTCATTGCGGCGGGTAAGGCCCGTTTTGGTGAGCAAGTCATTTCCGAGCTTAGAGGGCACGTGAACGAGAAAGGCGAATCGCCCTTTTGGGATGCCATTGGCCGAAAATTTTTCCGCATGGACTTTAGCCAAGCGGATAAAATTTCGGCGGAAAAAGATAATCAATTTATCCTCGACCTTATGCCCAAACATCCGATCTATGTCGCTCTTTTGCCAGAGGCGGCGAGAGAGGTTATCGGGAAAACCCATCCGGCAGGAACTGGGGCGAGGCATTATCTTGAGGCGGAAGGCTTTCGCTATGATGGCACGATAGATATTTTCGATGCCGGACCGTCATTGAAAGTCCCTCGTGACGCGCTCGGCACGGTACGCAAGAGCCGTGTTGAGACGGTGCATCAGGCCAGCAAGCAAACGGACTTAAATCTTAAAGCGCTTATCAGCAATGATTCCGTGAGCGATTTTCGCTGCGTGCTGAGTGATATCTGTTTTATAGATCATGATGTCCATATGCACGCTAATACACTGAAACACTTAAATTTATCAGATGGCGACACCGCCCGAATTTGGATTAAACGATGAGCAAATCTCTTTATATCAATGGTGTTTGGCAAGAGGGTCATGGGGATAAATTCACCTCGGCAAACCCCTCCGACGGCACGAAATTATGGTCAGGCCATGCGGCGAGTGACGCCGATGTGAATCAAGCCTTTCAGGCCGCCCATGACGCCTTTGAAGGCTGGTCACGCACGCCGCTGAAAGAGCGCATGGCGATTGTCGGCAAATATAAAGAGCTTGCCATGGCGGCCAAAGAGTCGATGGGCGAATTGATTGCTAAAGAAACTGGCAAGCAATTATGGGACGGGCTGGGTGAGGGCGGCGCGCTCTCGGCCAAGGTTGATATTTCTCTGACAGCCTATGAAGATCGCACGGGCGCTCTTAGCCGAGATACGGCTTTTGGTCATGCCGCGCTGCAACATCGGGCTCATGGCGTGATGGCTGTCTTAGGCCCCTATAATTTCCCGGCCCATTTGCCGAATGGCCAAATCCTTCCGGCCTTGATTGCGGGCAATACGGTGGTGTTTAAACCCAGTGAACAAACCCCGGCTGTGGGCGAGGCCTTGATAAAACTTTACGCCGAGGCGGGGTTCCCTCCGGGCGTGATCAATATGGTGCAAGGCGCGAAGGTGACAGGGGCGGCCATATTGGATCACCCGAAATTGGACGGTGTTCTGTTCACGGGCTCAGCAAATACGGGCGCGTTCATCCATAAGAAATTTGGCGGTCGGCCTGAGGTTGTTCTCGCGCTTGAAATGGGCGGAAATAATCCGCTTATAGTTTGGGACGTGAAGGACGCCGAAGCGGCTGCCAGCATTATCGCGCAATCAGCTTTCATCACAACGGGGCAACGCTGTACATGTGCGCGCCGCTTGATTGTGGCTGATAATGCAAAGGGTGAGGCTATTATTGACGCGGTAGCCAGTTTCATTGACCGCATAAGCCTTGGGGCTTGGAATGAAGAGGCGACTTTAGGCCCGCTCATCAGCGCCGATATTGCGGCCCATGTCGTGAAGAATGCTAACGCACTGGGCGGCAAAGCTATCCGCGAGGCGAAGATATCGGAGCAAGGCGCGGCTTATGTCACGCCGGGCCTCTATGACGTGACAGGCGTGGACGTGGCCGACGAGGAAATCTTTGGCCCCGTTCTTCAAGTCACGCGCGTGGCCGATTGGGATGCCGCGATAGCCGCAGCAAATAATACAAAATTTGGATTGGCCGCAGGATTAATTTCGGATGATGCCGCCCTCTGGGAAGATTTCCGTTTGCGTATCCGAGCAGGTGTTGTGAACTTTAACCGCCCGACAACAGGCGCGGCGAGCTTCCTGCCCTTTGGCGGGCCGGGAGCGTCGGGCAATCATAGTCCGGGCGCTTATTACGCCGCTGATTTCTGTGCATGGCCTATGGCCAGCCAAGTCGCCGACGTGCCTGAAAACCTACCCATGAAGGGACTGAAATAAATGGCTGCCCAGACAAAGGCAATGGAAGCTAATTTTGACGGGCTAATTGGCCCGACCCATAATTATGGCGGATTGTCAGATGGCAATTTGGCTTCGGCGAGTAATGCGGGTTTGGTCGCCAGCCCGCGTGCGGCGGCGCTGCAAGGTTTGGAGAAAATGAAGGCCATGCATGATGCGGGTTTGTGGCAGGGCATTTTACCGCCGCAGCAACGCCCGCATCTGCCAACCCTTCGCCGCGCTGGATTTACAGGCACGGATAAGCAGGTTTTTGAGGCGGGATGGAAAGACGCGCCGCGGCTGATAAAAAACTGCCTCTCGGCCAGCTCGATGTGGGCGGCCAATGCGGCGACAGTAAGCCCGTCAGCCGATAGCGCAGATGGGCGGCTTCACCTCACCCCGGCCAATCTCTCGACGATGTTGCACCGCTCTATTGAGCACCCTCAGACACAGCGCGCCTTAGAGACAGCATTCCCATTCGCGGCCGTTCATACAGCGCTTTCCGAGCAATCTGTATTTGCCGATGAAGGCGCGGCCAATCATGTGCGGCTTTGCGAAACACGCGGCGGGCAAGGCGTTGAACTTTTCGTCTATGGCCGCGACGGCTACGCCGCTCACAGACCCGGCTATCCTGCGCGTCAAACCCGCCAAGCCAGCGAAGCGATTGCCCGAAGCCATCATCTCGATCCGGTCCGCACCGTCTATGCCCTGCAATCTGACGCCGCCATTGATGCGGGCGCCTTTCATAATGATGTCGTCTGTGTGGGAGCCTTGCAAACATTGTTTTATCATGAGCTAGCCTTTGCCGATACGCCCGCCATGCAAGCCGATGTCACCAAGGCCGCGAGCGGATTATTTACGCCGAGCTTTGTCGAAGTCCCGCTAGATGAGGTGCCAATTGCGGATGCGATAAAAGCCTACCTCTTTAATTCCATGCTTGTTCAAATGCCGGACGAAGACCGCCTAACCTTGATTGCCCCCTTAGAGACGCAAGAGAACAGCGCGACGAAAACCTATTGCGATAAGCTTGTCGCGAGCAACGGCCCTATTGGCGAGGTGCGTTATGTCGATGTGCGCCAATCCATGCGCAATGGCGGCGGCCCCGCCTGTCTGCGCCTTCGCGTGACGTTGACAGAGGCGGAATGGGCGCAAGTCAATCCGGGCAACAGATTTTCGCCTGCGCTTTATGAGTCCTTGAAGAATTGGGTGACAAAGCATTACCGCGAAACCCTCTCGCCCGAAGATACGCGCAATCCCGCTCTGATGACAGAGAGTTTCACGGCTTTGGATGAGCTGACAAAGATTATGGGATTGGGACAGAATTTCTATCCGTTTCAGCGGTAGATATTGTAAGTGCTCACAATATTTAAGTTTGTATCAAAAAAAACTTTAGATAGAGCCCAAGGATTAGCTTTTCTAATACGTCTTACTTTATATAATTTATTTATAGAGCGGAGATTATGCGTTGCGGATATTTATAAATCTTGCTCAGCCGACACTATTTGCTCTGGCACTTATGGGGTGTGCTCATAGTGTTGAGCCTAAAGCCCCTAATCAAACCAAAATAGTTATTACGCAAATGTTTGAATCTGCACTATGGCATGACGGCACTAAAGGCGGCATTTATGGAATTGGTGAGGGCTGGAGCATCGAAATTTTGCGTTCCGAATATGAATGGGTTACTGAAACGACGGTTGTACATGAAAGCAGACCGTTAATTTCTGTACCAGCCGAATATGAATGGGTGGAAGATGAAAGCGAAGATTTAAGCGGTGATCCAGTAATGATATCTACACTCATTACACTCCCAGCAGAATATGAAGCGGTTACTGACACAATTACTGTGGAGAGAGAGAAAACTGAATATTATTTGACTAAAGCTATATATAATTCCGACGGAACTATCAAAACGGCGAAAATTGTTAAGCCGCGAATTATTCCAGCCGTGACAAAAGAAGAGACGCGACAGGTTGTTATAGTCCCTGAACGAACTGTAGAACGTACCGTACCGCTTGAAAGGCGAAAGGGGTATCGGCGTGTGGTTAAATTACCCGCTAGAACGATGGAAGACACAACTCCTTTTCCAACCCAAACAAAGTCCAGAAAGATACAAATACGGCCTTGGCGATTTGTTATTAAAAACCCAGATAAACAGACCGCCTATATATTTGATGACTTTGGAGACTTCACCGTTTTCATGGATAGTCTCAAATAAGTAAATCCGGCCTAGGATTTTTCACTCAGTTAGATATTTCCATTACCCCTCATCCTGAGGAGCCATCCAATCCTTCGGATTGGGTGGCGTCTCGAAGGAAGGTTCGACTATGTGCCGACCCTTCGAGTCCCGATGCTTCGCATCGCCTCAGGGTGAGGAGGAATTGCTTAGTGTTCTCGCCTTCCACCACTTGCAGCCCCAGTCTCTTTGCCGCTTGCGCTGATTCTGAGTTAGCATGGACCTACATGTGTAATGCCGCTCTCAAGCTTCTGCTTTTTAGAATCTATGACGTAACTTTCCTATGCGAGCCGGATTTCGAATTCGTTCAAGATGGAACACGCCGCGACCCTGCTTTTAGAGAACGCCAGCACCTTTGGTATCAGCGGGCTTTGGCCGCGCGAAACATTGATGCCATCGTTTTGGAAGGCTCTGTTCAAG
>ENA-ORXM01001296-ORXM01001296.1-marine-metagenome-genome-assembly--contig:-NODE-1296-length-35760-cov-14.826444_pt1 | contig 35760 bp, 35 predicted proteins | sample MGYA00237867_ERZ511480 | MGnify/ENA primary metagenome ERZ511480 (study PRJEB26309, sample SAMN06266103) | marine metagenome | isolation source: Algal blade | place: United Kingdom:Sidmouth, United... | reverse complement strand
AGCGGGGATGATTATAATGCGATCCTTTTCAAGGCGCTCTGTGATCGCCTTGCCGAAGCCTTTGCCGAGCATTTGCATCAGCGCGTTCGGCGTGAGTTTTGGGGTTATGCCCCCGATGAAGCCTTCAAAGGCGACGACTTAATCGCCGAAAAATATGCAGGTATTCGCCCCGCGCCCGGTTATCCCGCACAGCCCGATCATACGGAAAAAGCGACGCTGTTCCGCATTCTTGATGCGGCCAAGGAAACCGATATTGAGCTCACGCAGAGTTTTGCCATGCACCCTGCCAGTTCCGTTTCGGGCCTCTATTTCTCCCACCCTGACAGCGTATATTTCGGCGTCGGCAAGATCGAGAAAGACCAAGTCGAAGACTATGCCCGCCGTAAGGATATGAGCGTCGAAGACATTGAGCGCTGGCTCGCACCGATCCTCAATTATTAAATAGGCCCAGAAATTTCCGGGCCTGATTTTAATTATTTAACCGCCAGATAGAGGTTCTGACCCTGCCGCTCTATGCGCAGGGCATAAGGGCCTTCGCTCGCATCCAGCGCATCTTTGAAGTCGCCGAGATCCTCAACATTTGTGCGTCCAACGCGTCGGATAACATCTCCGCGCTGTAGTCCAGCCCGATACGCCTTGGAGCTGCGGTCGACTTTGGCGACATAGACACCTTCATTTCCTCCGCGAAGCTCGACATCATCCGGTATGTTCGTAACTTCCGCACCGTCAAAGGCCTCCATCTTCGCGTCTGTTTCATTGCCATAGCGAGATGCAGCCGGCACGGTTTCATCCGCGACTTCGGGCGCGGCTTCCACATTTATGCGCGTCGTGCGGCGGCTGCCACCGCGCAAATAAGTGACGCTTGCACGGGTGCCGGGTTGCAACAGGCCGACAAGGTTGCGCAGGTCGTTATTATCCAAGATCTTTTCGCCATTAAATTCAATGATGACGTCTTCCGGCTCCAATCCGGCTTTCTCGGCCGGGGTGTCCTCACCGACATCCGCGATAAACGCGCCGTCGAGAGATTTCAGATTAAGCGCATCCCGCAAGTCAGGTGTGACGTTCTGAATGACGACGCCAATCCGGCCGCGTTTAACTTCGCCGTTCTCGCGCAGCTGCTCAATCACGTTTTTGACAGTGCGAATGGGAACGGCAAACCCAATCCCATTATTCCCCCCGGAGCGGGACAGGATCGCGGTGTTAATGCCAATCAACTCGCCCTTGGAATTGACGAGCGCTCCGCCGGAATTTCCCGGATTAATGGAGGCATCGGTTTGGATATAATTTGAATAATTATCGCCTGAACGCTGGTCGCGACCTAATGCCGAAATAATCCCGGAAGTCACGGTGGACGACAGGCCGAAGGGATTGCCGACAGCAATAACGTAGTCCCCCACTTTGGCTTCGCCAGTTTTCGCAAGACGAATTTCCGTGAGGTCGCGTGTGTCGACTTTGAGCAATGCCAGGTCTGTTTGCGGGTCAGTCCCAACGAGTTCCGCTTCGACTATGCGGCGGTCATTAAAGGTCACAATGATCTCATCCGCGCCTTTAATAACATGATTATTCGTGATGATGAGGCCATTGCTCGCATCAAAAATAACGCCGGACCCCAGACCTTCACGCGGGCCTCGGTTCTGCTGCGGCATCCGTCCGCCAAAAAAGCGCTCCATCATTTCCTGCTCAGGCGACTTGGCCGAACTGGGGGAGGTGGCTTCTTGGACAGTGCGTATTGACACAACGGCAGGCGTCATGCGCTCGAGCAGGGGCGCCATTGTTAAGACGCCGCGCTCCGGGTCGACCGTCATGGCCTGCGAGCGCGTGTTGATTTGTGCGTCTGCGTTGGTTTCAAAAGCGAGGGGTGAGGCGATGAGAGCCGTAGCGGCGACGCCTAAAAGCAGAATGCGTTTCATGTCGGGTCCTTTAATCTGGGGGACGTTGTCCAATCGATTTAGGCCTCTTTCGCATATGTGCAATATGTGGCAACAGAATCTGAACATGAATTAATTGTGAAGGAGCGGTAAGGTTTTGGGGAAGGCTCAAAGTTTTGCGAAACCGGGTGATCCGGATTGAAAAAACCGCAATGCACAAAGGCGTTCAGCCTTAACATCCCAATCGCAATATCGCGCCGCCCTGCAGACGTTCCCATTTTGGATTTCGCCGGGGCCTTCTCATATTGAATGGCCACGGGTTTCTGCCCGATTTCAAAGAGGGTGGCTTCAACCCAAGCGTAATCTTCGGGACTCGATCCGCCTTCCAAAACCCTGACGGGACAGGTGGCTGCTTTTATGGGTAGAGATATAGTGAAGCTCCATCTTTCGGAGGTTAGATATTGGCGCAACAGAATATGCTCACTGCTCATCCATTGAAACTTCAGTTTCAACTAGGATACAGCCGGATTGCGATATCCTGTTACTTAGGACCGTCCGCAGGGTCGGCCTCCACGACGGAGACCGAATAGAAGTGTGTTTTACGCGGAAACCAAATTGGATTGGGCCGTAAAGCCCATTCCAACCCCGCATTTCGCTTGCGCGAATTGCTAGGCCCTGCGGCAGTGTTTTTCTAAGCAACGGCCATACTTGACTGCCAGCGTTCCAGCCGGTCTGGCACACGAAAACTCAGCCCCTCCACGCCTTCTGCTAAAAAGACGCTTCTAGGCACACCGTCCCTCAGACCAGCAAGTAAGCGCTCACCTGTCCAACGTCTGAAAGAACGAGCTTAATATGCGGCTGAATGGGCGAGGTGCGGACGGAGTTTTTTGATTATTTTATAAGGGTTTGAAAATAAAAAATATTTTGTTCCGAAAGCCCGCCGGGAGATGAGGATTATTCTCCGGTGGCAAGCAATGAATGTCTTTTGTGTCAGCCAAAAACCCCACAATGAATTTTATGGCTTGTCCAATCGCTTCGATAATTGCTGATGGAAATGGACAATCGCGGGTTCAAAGTGACCGAATGTGAAGGTTTCATTTGCATCTGTATGCAGGCTGCGCTGAATCCCTGTGACCATTGCGATATCTTCTTTTTGGCCCGTCTCATTTACAAAAGCGAGGTCTCGTTTCGCATCTTTTAACACGGTCTCTTTGTCAGACTTCGTCGTTGATTTTGTAATATGATAAGATGTGATCTTTGTGCGGCTTACGCCGAGCGGCTCGATGATACCGAGGGTATAGTGATGCGAAAGCTCAGCCAGTATTACATTCGGGAACAGATGCGTCACAAAGGTGAGTTTATCCGACACATCAGGATCTTGCAGCTTGGAGTCCTGAAGTGTCTCAATGCGGCGAAACGGAAAGGTGACGCGGGCATGTGGTCCGCAAAATTCGATGATATTCAAATTGTCATAGCCAAAGGGAAAGAAGGTTGTCTTGTGCGCCGGCTTAATGTGATAGCCCTCAAGAAAGCTCTCCAAATGCAGCTTCCAGTTGGCATCTACAATGGTTTCAGACTCTTCGAAAATAATTTGATCGTCTTTAAATGTTTCAGGCAGACCGCCCAGCATATCAAGGGCCGCCCTATGATCCGTGCTCGGGTTTTGTTGAATAACAAACACGATGCCATTTCTTTCGATGGCCGTCACTTCCGCCAGACCCTTCTCTAATTTGTCGAGATCAGGGAAACCGTCTTCGTGTGGAATGCCCATTAATGCGCCGTCCAGACCATATGACCAACCGTGATAGGGGCAGACAAATGCACCGGCGCATCCGGCGCCTTCAACCAATTGTGTGCCGCGGTGGCGACACGCATTTTTAAAAGCTCGCACTTCACCATCGTGACCGCGCACAACGATGAGAGGCGTATTTGCGGCTTTTCTGGCAATATAGTCCCCCGGCTTACGCAAGGCGGTTGAGGGGCAAAACGGGGTTGGAACTGACCGAAAGATCTCCAATTCCTGTTCTAAGCGCGCAGCAGAGCGGTAACTGTCTACAGGTTCTTGCCAGACATCATCACCCCGATCCGTGGTCTTATTCGCGATATGATTGAGCACACGATCCACAACGTCGGAATCCGGCATGAACCCTTGTGTCATATAGTCTCCACTTCCAGTGCCTGAGAGATGGGTAGGTTAATCGGAACGCCGCAGTCAATCAGATGATTTCTTCGTAAGCCATATCGAAACATCCGCCACATCCTATATCATTGACCTGCCATGCATTAATTTGATCTCTCCCGTTTATGTTGTGGTATAAATTTCGCGGGTTGGCGCATTGTAATTCAATGATAGCACTATTAGGCTTTCGGGATGTTAAAGCTTCGCCTCATAAGCGTCTTGCTCACTCTGCCTGCTTTGTTGTGTTTTGGGACCCGCGTGACTGCACAAGAGGCAGTTTTGCCCGCGAGCTCTGTAACTTTAGAGGTGGGCGATTGCGCACTATTTATATGGGTGGGTTATCCGTCGCGTTTGCTTTTCGTCAGTCAAGCTGAGGACCGAATTGCCTATTCTGCGGAATATGCGGGCAAGCGCTATTCCATCAGTCCCAATCGCGCCGCCGATAAATACGGGCAATATGCCGACCAAGATTTCTTGGGTCAGGGCAGAGAGCTTTGGCAAATTCGGCTGGATGTGCCGACCGAATTGCCGGAATCCCATTTTTATAAATCAGGGTCGATAACGCTTCCCGCGCCTGATGGATGGTTGCGTGTTGAGAATGCTCAGGCCGTTTCAGCTTGCAATAACACCGGATTTGGCAGCGCTCTCAGTTTGGATGAAAATACCGGGGGTTTCACTCCGCCCCACTGGCTTGAGACGCCGTCCCAGCTTTCACAGAAAGAGAGCGCCGGACCTTCAACTGTAATCGTTGCCGCCGAACCGGAAGCCGCGCCTGAACCGCTGATCCTTCTAACGCCGGAGGCTGCGCGTGAACCGCCGCTGGTGATGGTAGAAACGACAACGCCTCTTAGCGTCGAGATTGAAGCCCCAACCTTGATTAACGCGTCTTATGTGAGTGATGAACCAGAGTTTGTCACAGAAGTCATCCCCGAACCCGTTATAGCCATTGCGCCCGCCCATACCGTCCAACTCGGTGCTTATCGGAATGAGGCGCTGGCGAGGCAGGCCTGGGAAAATTTGCGAGAAAAGGCGGATTATCTTCAAGAAAAAGAGTCCATCGTGCAGCTGGCTGATGTCGAAGGGCAGGGCGCAGTCTACCGTTTACGCGTCAAGGGATTTCAGGACCGCACGGGTGCCGTCGATTTTTGCTGGCGGCTACAGTCAAATATGATCGACTGTTATGTGCCGGGCGTAAAGTAAGGTTGGGCCGCCAGCCCATTCATCGACACCTATCGCTCTGAGGCTTTACATCCTATATCCACCCTATGTTTACCGACCTCTATAACACGGACATCCTGACGCTTTCCGCGACTTTGGAAAATGCGTCCTTGTCCTCACCTGATGGGAGCGCGCGGAAAGTTTCCAAACTTTGCGGGTCATGGCTTGAGATTGATTTGGATGTTGAAGACGGAGTTGTCTCCGACTGCGCGCTGCGCGTTCAGGCTTGCGCATTGGGGCAGGCGAGTGCGGCGATTTTGAAAGAGGCAATCATTGGCGCGAGTTTGGAAGAGCTGACCATCGCGCGGGACGGCCTTCGCGCCATGTTGAAAACGGACGGAGCGCCGCCCGCCGGGCGCTTCGCAAAGCTCGCCATTTTACAAGGCGTCGCAAAATATCCGGCGCGGCATACGTCGACGCTATTGGCGTTCGAGGCAGCTGTCGCAGCGTTTGAAGATGCAGTGGAACGCGCGGCGTGATTGGGAAACTCATAAGCCTGCCGATGATTGCGGCTTTGATGATCTATAAGGTTTTTATCTCGCCCGTTTTGTCCTTTTTCGGGGTGAAATGCCGTCATCATCCGTCCTGCTCGAGCTACTCCAAACTGGCGATTGAACGGCACGGACCTTGGTATGGGGGGTGGATGACGCTCTCGCGGCTGCTTAGGTGTCACCCATATGAGGGGTTGGGCGGCACAAGCGGGGTTGATAATGTGCCTGAAAACATTACCACACCGCCCATATATGCCCCTTGGCGCGTTGCCAAATGGCGGGGGACGAATTCGGCCCCGGACTAAATTTTGGATGAACCCATGGTCACTTTGACATTTCCAGACGGAGCCACACGCGATTACGACGCGGGCACGACGGCCATGGAGGTCGCGAAGTCTATTTCCAAGGGGCTCGCGAAACAGGTGCTGGCAGCCAAGCTGGACGGCAAACTTGTCGATGCCAGCCTGCCGATCAATGATAATGCGAAACTGGAACTCGTCACAGCGAAAGATCCGGAAGGTTTGGAGCTCATCCGCCATGATGCGGCTCATGTACTGGCGGAAGCTGTGCAGGAGCTTTTCCCCGGCACGCAGGTCACAATCGGCCCTGTGATTGAAAACGGCTTCTATTATGATTTTCACCGGGATGAGCCGTTTAGCGAAGAGGACTTTGCCGCGATTGAAAAGAAGATGGCATTCATCATCAACCGCAATGATAAATTTGTACGTCAGGTTATGAAACGCGACGAGGCGATTGCCTTGTTCAAAGGCATGGGCGAACATTTTAAAGTCGAGCTGATTGAAGACCTGCCCGAAGATGAAGTTCTGACAGTTTATAAACAGGGCAAATGGTTTGATCTCTGCCTCGGTCCGCATCTGCCCAGTACGGGTAAGATCGGGAAAGCGTTCAAACTCATGAAAGTCGCCGGGGCCTATTGGCGCGGGGACAGCAATAACCAGCAGCTTCAACGTATTTATGGAACCGCATGGGCTTCGCAGGAAGACTTGGATGCGCATCTTAAACAAATCGAGGAAGCCGAAGCGCGGGATCACCGCCGTCTTGGAACGCAATTAGAACTGTTCCATTTCCAAGGCGAAGCGCAAGGCCAAGCGTTTTGGCATCCAAATGGGTGGATGCTCTACACGACTTTGCGCGATTACATGTCGCGCCGCCAACGCGAATATGGCTATCAGGAAATTAAAACACCGCAGCTCATGGACCGCAAGTTTTGGGAGGCCTCAGGCCATTGGGAAAAATATCGCGAGAACATGTTCGTCGCGGAAATCGCCGAGGAAGATAAAGTCCTCGCGCTGAAACCGATGAACTGCCCGTGTCATATTCAGGTTTTTAATCAGGGGCAGAAATCCTATCGGGATCTCCCGATACGTTACGCCGAATTTGGCTCTTGCCATCGCTATGAGCCCTCAGGTGCTTTGCATGGCCTCATGCGGGTTAGAGGGTTTGTCCAAGATGACGGCCATGTTTTCTGTACGTTGGAGCAGGTTACTGATGAAGTTAAGGCTTTCACCGAGCTTCTGAAATCCGTCTATGCGGATCTCGGCTTTGACGACGTGAAAGTGAAATTCTCCACGCGTCCTGATGTGCGTGTGGGATCTGATGAATATTGGGACAAGGCGGAAGCCGCCTTGAAAGAAGCTGCCGATGCGTCAGGTCTGGAAGTTGAACTTAATGAGGGCGACGGCGCGTTTTATGGGCCGAAACTGGACTTCGTGCTGCGCGATGCGATTGGCCGCGAATGGCAAGCGGGAACCATCCAGCTGGATCCCAATACACCTGAACGCCTTGCTGCGAATTTTACCGGTGAAGATGATAAAAAACATGTTCCCGTCATGTTGCACCGTGCGGTGCTTGGTTCCTTCGAGCGTTTCCTCGGCATATTGATTGAGAATTATGCCGGAAAATTCCCGCTCTGGCTCTCGCCCGTGCAAATCGTCGTCGCGACCATTACATCTGATGCGGATGATTATGCGCGAGAGGTTGTTACCAGGCTGAAAGCGGCAGGTCTGCGGGCTGAACTCGACACCCGCAATGAAAAGATAAATTACAAAATCCGCGAACTTTCCGCCGACCGTAAAATTCCGGCCATCGCCGTCGTGGGCCGCAAAGAGATGGAAGAGGGTAAACTCGCCATTCGCCGCCTCGGTTCTCGCGACCAGACAATCCTCAGTATAGAGGATGCGATTGCGGCCTTTACAGAAGAAGCCACGCCTCCGGATATGCGCCGCGGATAAGACTGTGGGGACACTGGTCAAAACGCTAAATGGCTTTGCACAGGGTTGGCTTTGGCTGACCCTTTTGCTCATGCCGATATTGGCTTTGGCGGGTGGTCTGGGTTTTCAAGTTGCAGGATTTGCTTTGGGCGCGTCGGCTTTATTGGCATGGACCGCTGACCGCACAGGGGCTGAATACCTGCGCGCAGCTTGGCCGCTTTGGCTTTTGGGTTTGACTTTCTGGGCTTGGGTGTCGTCCCTGTGGAGTCCCTATGAGAGCCACCTATGGAGCGGAAGTGCTATCATTTTAATGGGCTTAGTGGTCGCTTTACTCTTTGTGCCTTCGGTCATTATAGGCGCGTCAGACCGAGTCAAAACGGGGCTGACTTGGGCGGTAATCATTGCAGGCCTTGTGGGAACCGCACTTTTGCTGATTGATGTGGTCAGTGGCTTTGCTCTGTCTTTATGGGCAGATCCTGTCGGTCCCGGTGAGGACCCGATCCAAAGACGTAGTGACGCCGAAATGAATTTGGGCCGCGGGCAGATTAGCTATGTCCAGCTTCTCTGGCCCGTAGCGGCCCTGATGATTTTGCGTGTGAAGCGCGGGTGGTTTTTTGCGCTGACGGCCTTCGTCGGGCTGGCGGTCTCCGCCCAATTCAACACTTTGTCCATCATTATTCCGACGTTAATACTGGCCGGCGGTTTCGCCGTCTTGGCTTGGTATAAACCAAGGCTCGGCCTTATCTTGGCCTTTGCATTCGCCATTGCGAGTGTCGCTTTTGCTCCGATTTTAGGCTTTGCATCGTCTTTGGTAGATGCGGAATTTATGCGCCAGATTCCTTTGTCATGGGAGCATCGCTTGCGCATGTGGGCCTATAGCTGGGAGCTGATACGGCAAGCTCCGGTTATGGGACACGGGTTCGATTCAGCGCGCGCTTTTGATGATCTGAAATTCCGCACCCCGGATGGGCGGAACCTGACTGTTATGTCAATGCATCCGCATAATATCGGGCTCCATATCTGGCTCGAAACCGGCGCTATCGGCGTGATATTAACTGTCGGATTTATTTTGGCGCTCTTAAAAACAGCCCTCAAAACTTGCACGTCATCACTCCGCGCCTTCACAATCACAGGCCTGGTTGTTACCGTTGCAACGAGCGGCGCAGCCACCGTTGGCGTGTGGCAACATTGGTGGTGGGCCCTAATTGTTCTGTCCGTCAGTTTGGTCTGTTTGGTGCCAATAACTGCACAAAGAATTGGCGACACCTCAAAATCCATTACTGAAAAGATAGTTTAAATAGCTTTACACTTTTAGATTTGTAAGCCTATGGCGTAAATCCGGGGGCAATACTCGTGGGCGCAAGGAGTATTGAATTTGACTAAGATCGCAACATTGCCGATAGGTAGAGCCGAAGCTGTTTCCCACACGGATAACGTCGTTGAGATGCCACCGGACGTCGCTCGAAAGCGCCCCATAAGTGTTGTCATGGTTAGCTATATGACAGGCCCTGCTTTGATGGAGGCCATTACGGCTGTCCTCGAAGACAGAGATGTCCATGAATTAATTGTTGTCGACAACGGCAATTCGGAAAGCGCCCGCGCGCGGCTTTCAGAAATGACCGCGAAACAAACGCGTGTCCGGTTTTTGCAGGGACACGGGAACATCGGATTTGCACGGGCCTGTAATTATGGCGCGAAATTGGCGTCCGGACATTATCTGCTCTTCCTAAATCCCGATGCCGTCATCGCGAAAGGCGCAGCGCGCCAGCTTGCCAATGCAGGCGATTGCCTGATGGAGCCCTGGATAACAGGCGGTTTGCTTCGGGATGAAAAAGGCCAAGAACAACGCGGCTCGCGTCGTCGCGCGCTCACGCCGCTGTCCGCGTTGGTGGGTTTTCTGCCTGTCTTGGAGATTATTCCGGGATTGCGGTCTATTCACCGCGAAACGGATCCGCTGCCCAAACATCCCGTACAGATCGACACGATTTCCGGCGCATGCCTGATGACGGACCGCCCGAGTTTTAAAAAAATGGGCGGATTTGACGAGCGCTATTTTCTGCACGTTGAAGATATTGAAATCTGCCGCCGCGCCCGTCAGATGGGCGGTCAAGTTGGTTTTGTCCCGGGTGCAACCGTTATGCATTACGGGTCAACATCCAACGTTCCGCGTATTTGGATTGAGAAAGAAAAGCTAAAAGGCTTTCTGCGCTATTTTTGGAATTATACGCCGGGACTCGCGCCTAAAATTCTGACAGTTTTGGCAGCCCCCTTCATGGCGATTGCAATTGTCGGACGCGCTTATGTCTTATCAGTATGGGCTGCGCTTATGGGGAAAGCGCCGCGCAAGGACTCTCCTTCAAAATAACCATATTGAGCGGTTCGCCTTTCGAGTAGTTAAAGCCTTTAACGGGCTCTGAAACCGCAAGACAAAGCCCTCTTGTTTTCGCAGAATTTGTGAGGCTTTCATTCAGCGCCAGAGATTCTTTGCGCAGCGCATTTAAAATCACCAATCGCCCGCCGGACAGGTCTACCTCACCCGCTTTCAAGTTAATATGCGTGCCGACATGGTACACAAGGCTTGGTTCCGTAAATTGCGGACTATGCACGGCGCTGCTGTCCACACCGGGAGCAAAACGATCTAATTCCACCGCGAGGCGCTCTGACGTTTTGAACGCCGTTAGATTGGGCAATATGTAGCCATAGGACCCAATCATCACGATCACCGAAGATAGCAAGGCCGACCCTAAGGAGAGCTGAATTTTTCGCCCCCAAAGGGCCAATCCAGCCAATAGCGCGAGCCCACCGGCTAAGCCGCAAATCACATAACTTGCCAGCGCCGCCTGAGGATCACCATAAGTCATTTGTGCGAAGATAACGCCGCCAAGGATGACGGCCGAGATAAGAATGAAAATCAAGCCTCCGACAAGGCGTGTTTTTTTAAACCCTCCTGCCCATCCCATTGTTAAAATGGCGGACCCCATCATGACGCATAAGGCCGGGAAAACGGGAAGGCCGTAATGCGGAAGTTTTGTCGGCATGATCTCGATGAGGACCCAAAATGGCAGCGTCCAACACAGCACAAAACGAAATGACCGGACAAGACTATAGTCGGTTTTCGAGCCTGCAGTTTTAATTGCGTAAGCCAGTCCCGGGAGTAAAAAAAGGCAGGCGGGCCACAGCGTGGCCCAAATCGCCAAGCTGTGGGATCCCGGTGGTGCGCCGTGGCTTTCTTGGCCTGATACAACTTTTCCCCCAAAATCCTTGCCTAAGCTTTCAACATAAAAGGCGCCATCGGTTGCGACATACATGGCGATGCCCCAAGGCAACCAAAGAGCAACAAACACCAGAATTGCGCCCCAATTGAGGAGGGGGCGCGCCCATGTTAAATTACGCTCCCAAATCCAGAGAGATCCCAAAGTTAAGACCGCTAAAAGGGGACCAATTGGACCTTTGATCATAATTGCGCAGCCCAGTGCGATCCAAAAGGCCCAAACCTCCAGCCGTCCACTGTCGTTACATAAACGTCCCAAACTCGCGAACATGACAGTGGTTGAGGCGCAGAGGAGCGCATCCGTTTTGGCAATATGGCCTTCAAAAACAAAAATCAGAGACGTCGCAAGTAAGGCGCAAGCAATCAGGGCCGCCTGTCGACCCACCATGCGGGAGCTGCCCCAGTAGAGCGCAAATATAGTCAGCAGAGCTGCCAAGACTGAGGGCAAGCGCTGCACCCAGATACGGTTCTCGCCGTCCCGCGAGAAGGTTTCGATCATGGCAGTTTGCGCCCAATAGGCAGCGGCAGGTTTCTTATTTCTGGCTTCATCTTGGAAACGGATGTTCAGAAGATCATTCGACTCCGCCATTTGTACACTGGCTTGGGCAAAACGGGCCTCATCTCTGTCAATCACAGGCAGGCTCGCCAAACCCGGCAGAATCATAGCGAGCGTCAACAGCGCCAAAATGGCGAGATGCCAGACCTGGATTGGGCGGCGTTTTATGAGACGGCTCAACATAGAGTGCGCCTATCCTATCAAGCGAGTGTACAAAAGCGTTTTCGCCTTTGATGAGACGGGCATTTCATGACAAGAGGCGGACATGTCGAATGAACAAAAAGATACTACGCCTGTCGCGGACCCGCTGGTCTCTGTTGTCGTGCCTGCCTTTAACGAATCCGAGAATGTAGAGAATTTGGCGTCTGAGATTGCGCAAGCGCTGGTCTCGGTTCCATATGAGATGATCTTCATTGATGATGCGTCCACCGATGAGACGAAAGCTGTGCTCGCGGATATGAAATCGCGCTTCCCGCATTTGCGCGTTTTATCTCATCGCCAAAACTCCGGGCAATCGCGCGGTGTCCGCTCCGGTGTCCGCGCCGCGCGCGCGCCTGTGATTGCAACATTGGACAGTGATGGTCAAAATGATCCGGCGGATATTCCGGCGCTCTATGAGCAGCTTACCCGGAAAGACGCGCCTGAGAATCTCGCAATGGTTGGCGGACGCCGTGCGAAACGCATTGATTCAGCCGCCAAGAAGGTCGCGTCGCGTTTCGGGAATGGCGTCAGAAAACGCCTTTTGAACGATAATGCCGACGATACCGGATGCGGCCTAAAAGTCTTCCGCCGAGAGGCTTTTTTAGAGCTTCCCTATTTTGATCATATCCACCGCTATATTCCGGCGCTGATGTTGCGCGAGGGTTACGCTATCGAATTTGCAGATGTGAACCATCGCGCTCGTGAGTTTGGCGAGAGTAAATATACGAATTTCGGACGCCTCAAGGTCAGTATTGCGGATTTGCGCGGGGTCATATGGCTTCGGCGCAGGATGAAACTACCCGGCGGGGTCGACGAGATTTAGTTAACGCCTCCTAAACGGTTGGGCCGTAGGGTTTTCTTAACTAAGTTGATTCGAGCTTTAACCGTGCGATTTTTTACTCTTTTCCCGCTGATGATCATTCCCGTCATGGTCTATAATATTCTCGCCTTGGGCGGGGCAACCTTTTCGACGGTTGAAGATATGCGGCTGCGCTTGGACACGGATGTGTTTGCTGTGCCTATGACAAGCGGCGCGACGTGGTTTATCACGCCCGGACACACCCTTATTGGCGGGGCACTGCTGATGCTGTTTTTTGAACTTATCAAGTCGACGGGAATAGGCCGTGCCGCCGTGATGAACCACGCCTTCTCGCTGATCTTATTTATCATCTGTTTGGTGGAATTCCTGCTTCTACCAGCCTTTGCGACCTCTGTCTTCTTTATGGTTATGATGATGACTCTTCTTGATGTCATGGCCGGCTTCATGGTGACCATAGCGGCAGCGCGGCGAGATTTTGCTGTCGCGGATGGTTTCAGTGACTGATCTCATGAATTCCAATGTATTTACTAACGGTTGTATTCATGATGGGGCATAATCATGGATAAATCTGTCGCTAATCGCGATCGACTGGCCAGAATATCTGGCGCGTGGGACGGCGATGCCGCATTATCCCTTATGCGCGCTGCACCTTTTCGTTTGACCGATATGACGCTGTTGCACTTCAATCCGGCAATGCAAGCCGTGGATGTGCTCTGCACTTCAGATAACCGAATACCGAAAACAAATACCGATTGGGCGGCGCGGCTGTCGCCTGAAGATGTGAGAGCGCGGGACAAAGCCATCCGCCGCCTGACGTGGGATGGCGCGGAATATAAATTGCTCTACCAATGGCGAACCCATCAGGGTGACCAAATCTGGGTTGAAGAATTGGGCCGCCGTAAGTCGGGCTCCGGGGATGTGCCGACAGATATAGAAGGCGTCATGCGCAATGTGACACGGCGGGTGCGTCTCGAAGCCCGCGCGACGTATTTGGCCAATCATGACGACCTAACTGGGGTTGCGAATCGCGAATCCATCCACCGCACATTGGAACACCTTGCCGGGCTGAGTCAGCGTCAACGAGGTGAGGGCGCATTGCTGCGGCTGCGGCTGACTAACATAAATGATATCAATGCTGTCTACGGGTATGAAACCGGAGATAGGGTCTTGATCGAATTCGCGAAACGGCTCTCTCGAATCGTGCGCACTCCGGACGTTCTCGGGCGTATTGATGGGTCGGATTTTGGGATCGTTTTATATGGGGCGTCTCAGGAGAACGTGAAAGATATTACGGATCGCCTCTTTTTCCTCTTGGAGAACTCCCCGGTCAAAACACCTCATGGCGGGTTATATGGCGAAATTTCTATTGGATCGACGCAAATGCGCACGCAGGCCAAGTCCGCAGACGAAGCGTTATCCCAATCGCTGATCGCGTTGAAGCGAGCCAAGCCTTCGCAGATATGCATGTATGAAGACAGCATGGCTATTGAAGCCGCCCGTGTATCTCGGGCCACGACGTCGCAGGATATTTTGGATGCTTTGAACCAGCGCCGTATCCAACTGGCCTATCAACCCATTATAGAAACCAAGTCCTCTCGGCTTCATCATTATGAATGTTTGCTCCGTCTTCGGCGCGAAGACGGCGAAGTTATCAGTGCAGGCCGTTTCATCATGGCTGCCGAGCGATTGGGTCTGGTCCATTTGCTGGACCGGCGCGCGCTCGAATTGGCGTCTGAGATGTTAAAACAGAAACCCGGTATTCATCTGGCCTTGAACGTGTCTGCAGGAACCGTGAAAGACCCGACATCTTCGTCTGAATATATTGCTGCCTTAAAGGCGCTGGGTCCGCACGCGGAACAGATCACGATAGAGCTGACAGAGACCGTCGCGCTGGATGATCCGGCCATGGCAAGTGGATTTTCCAATAGCGTCAGATCGCTCGGATGCAGCTTCGCAATTGATGATTTCGGGTCCGGCTATACGACGTTCCGGAATTTGATGGCAATTGAAGCGGACACAATCAAAATCGACGGGACACTGATTGAAGGCGTGGCGTCCGATCCCAATAAGCAGACTTTCGTGCGCATGATGGTCGATCTGGCTCAGACCTTTGGCGTTAACACAGTCGCTGAGATGGTCGATGACCGGGCCGATGCGGATATTTTGCGCAGGTTAGGCGTGGATTACCTCCAAGGGTTCATGTTTGGTGTACCGTCTGCTGCACCGAGCTGGCAAAAGCGGGCATCATAATCTAAGCCTGCCATATGCGCGAAACCGCAACACGATTAGAACAATTCTACGCCAGCCCCTTGGGCGAGGCTGCACGCGATATGGCGGCGCGGCGTCTGGCGTCTCTGTGGCCTGATTTGGCTGGCAAAAACGTGCTCGGCTATGGTTATGCTTGGCCCTATCTCGCGCCCTATGAAGCCGGAACAAATAGATTGGTGCTGGCCATGCCTGAGGGCCAGGGGGCGATCGCGCATCAGGGCAGACGCGGCGTCGCGACTGTTCTCACTCAAGGACAGGCCTTACCGTTTTCCGACGCGAGTTTTGATCGGGTGCTTGCAATCCATGCCATAGAAGAATCTGAGACAACCGCTGCGACGCTGGCAGAGCTCTACCGCGTTCTTGCGCCAGAGGGGCGGATCGTCATTATTTGCGCAAACCGAGCCGGTATGTGGGCGCGCGCGGATAGCTTACCCTTTGGCGCGGGCCGCCCCTATTCGCGGCGGCAACTCAAGGCGGCGCTCTCAAATGCCAAATTCACCCCAACTGTGGGCGCCAACGCGCTCTATATTCCGCCCGTGCGTTTTTGTGCCCGACCCGGTGTGTTACGGGGCGCTGAGCGGTTCGGCGAGACGGTTTGGCCCCGTTTTTCAGGACTGGTGCTTGTAGAAGCTATCAAGCGCCTTTATGCGCCGTCAGACGTGGGTCATGCACAAAAAGTGGCGCGACCGAAATTTGCGGGTGTGCCGGTGATGAACCGCACCCGCGTTAACAAGACGGGTGTGAACCGAACTGATGCCTGACAACATGCCTGATGACGACATTCCGGATATCGAAACCGTGCGGCGCGAGATTGACCGCGTAGACAATGCGCTGCTCGATTTAATCGCAGAGCGTTTGGAGCTCTCGGCGCAGGTTAGAAAAGCTAAAGGGGGTATGCGCGTCTGGCGACCGTCCCGCGAAGACAGCCATGTCAGACAGCTTGCTTCGACGGCAGAGGCGACACGCGCGTCTCTTGTCTCGACTATTTGGGCGGAACTCATGAGCGCCAGCCTCGCCGCGCAAGGGCCGATGCGACTGCATGTGGCGTTGGAAGGGGATGCGCTGTCAAATTGGTCTCTCGTGCGCGACCGTTTTGGCGCAGCGCTGGATGTCCGCACTTATCCCACGACCAGCGCGGCTTTGGCGGCGTGTTATTCTGAGGATGAAGGCGTGGCTGTGTTACCTTCACCTGCACCGCCGCCGGGCGGCATGATAAATTGGTGGACGGCGCTTGGCCCGGGCGGCGCGATGGAAGGTCTGCATATTTTGGCGGGGTTGCCGCGCACGGGCCGTCTCGATTGGCCGCGCGCTGTGGCTGTCGCAGATGTGGTTTTAACCCCATCGGGTGCGGACCAAACGTTGCTATGTGTGACCGATGAAGATGCGGTCCACGACAGCGCGGTCTTGCGCGCGCAAACAGGGAAGTTTCGCCTTTTTAGCTTGGATGGTTTTCACGAGATAGAGCCCTCAGCAACGCGCCGAGTCATTGGCTGTCTGCCACGCCCGATTGGACAATAATCATGCGGTTTGAAACTCTCCTCATCATCGGCGGCGGCCTCATCGGCAGCTCCATCGCGCGCGCAGCGCGGGCGAAAAACCAGTGTAGAACTATCTATATTGCCGACACATCAGAAGCTGCGTGCAAGACAATCACCAAATTGGGAATTGCGGACGGCGTCGCTGACGGTCCTGCCGACCATTTCGCCGCGCAGGCGGACCTCGTCATTTTATGTACGCCCTCTGCGCGGCTCGCGGCTACGGCCATTGCGCTGCTGCCGTCTATGAAGGCCGGAGCGGTCTTGACCGATGTAGGCTCGGTCAAGGGACATTTTGTTGACGCCATGGCAGATAAAATCCGAGACGATATTCACTTTATTCCCGGTCATCCCATCGCAGGCACCGAAAATTCAGGTCCGGAGGCCGGCTTTGCAGAATTATTTGAAGATCGTTGGTGCGTGTTAACGCCGCCCATGGCGACGAATGAAAATGCAATTAAAGACCTAACGGATTTTTGGGAAAAGCTTGGCAGCGATGTCGCCGTCATGGATCCGTCACGCCATGATATCGTGATGGCGACAACTTCTCATCTACCGCATTTAATAGCCTATACTCTTGTCGGCACAGCGATCGATATGGAAACTGTTACCCGCAAAGAGGTTGTGAAATTCTCTGCCGGCGGTTTTCGGGATTTCACCCGTATCGCTGCGTCCGACCCGGTCATGTGGCGCGATGTTTTTCTAACCAATAAGTCCGCAACACTGGAAGTTGTCGACCGCTTCATCGAGGATCTTACCGCATTGAAGCGCGCTATACGCTGGGATGACGGTGATGCCTTGTTGGATAGTTTTGCGAAAACTCGCGATATTCGCCGCCGGATATTGGATTCTGATCCGGATTAGTTTTCCGGAACGTCGCTCAGTTCGGGCGAATTTACCTTTTCATCGCGGCCTCTCGCATAAGCCAGTAAAAGTTTTGAATATTCCTGTAGCAAGCGCTTTGCGCGGCTTGCAGATTTATACCATTTTCGCGTATCGGCCCGTTCTACGGGAAAAGGCGTGATACGCATACGTCCGGCGGCCGCATCGATCTCCACTTTGGCGCGCGGCATGTGATAGGCGGATGTGACTAATATGATATGTTTATAACCCAGTGCCCGCGCCCAACTGGCTGTCTCGCGCGCATTCCCGGTTGTATCTTTTGCCACATAATCCAGATCAAGGCAGCATTCTGCCAATTCAGCGGCTAACCCTGTGACGTCTGATATTTGCGCCGCGCCATTATCTTCATGCACCCCGGAGATGAGAAGTCGCTCGCCTTTTTTAGTTTGCAGTAGATCCACGCCCGCCTGTAGTCGCCCGCCGCCTTTGCCCGTCCAGACCACAATACCGTCTGCAACGGGCAGGCTTTCGGGCGGCTGTAAACGGTCCACATATTGTGCAAATGCGATGAACCCGCCAAGCAAAAGCGAGAGCGTACAGATAATTAAAAACGTCAGAAAACGCGCCCAACCTTTTCGTTTAGATTGGGGCGGCTTTGATTGCCTTTTGTCGGCTTTGCGCTTCACAGGCGTTTGCGCTCAAAGGCTAATTGACGCGCCGCCGTCACGCCCGCCGCAGCGGCGCAAATAAAGGCAAATACCGTGCCCAAACCAATAAGCCATAATATATCAACGGCGCCCGCGCCAAATCCGGTCCAGCCCAATCCGCCCCAATCTCCTAAGAGCGAGAGACAGAGCCAGAGCAGCGCCGCCAGCGTCAATCCAACGATGGCTCCGATTGCACCGCGCCGGAAGGCCTGACCAACGAACAGTTTTGCGATAAACCGATCACTTGCACCGACTTGAACGAGCACACGAATAATCTCTTTTTGTGCCGTCATCCCTGCGCGTGTGGCAAAGATATTGACGGATAATCCGGCGAGCAAGATCAAGATAAGTGTGCCCAATCCGATGGAGACCAATCGCCGAGCTGTTCCGCTGAGCTGATCCGCATATCGGGTGTTGTCATCTATATTCGTCGTCAGTCCTGCTTCGTCCAATGCGGCTTGCGCTGTGCGGGGGTTCAGATCCGGCCCCGTTAAATTTATGAGGCCCGGCACGGGCAAATTTTTAGGCAGTTCAGCATTCCCTAGCCAAGGTTGGAGCAACGCTTTGGACTCGGCCTCCGGCAAGACGTCAATATCGGCAGCGGGGAAAATGTCTCGCAATGTCTCGCGCGCGAGGTTTGTATCTCGCTCCCAGGCCGCCGCATCGTCGAGCATCACTTGAACCGTCAGGGTGTCTGAAAGCTGGGTTTGCCAATCACCGGACAAGCGCATGGATCCGCGCGCAAAGAGAAGCGCGCAGCCCGCCAGTAAAGCCATGATAATAAGCACGACCCAAAGTGCGCGGGCATTGCGGATTTTTCCAGGCAGAAGCGTGGCTTCTTTCGGGGCTTGTCCGGCCGCGGCGTTCATTGGGGTTTGCCTGTATAAACGCGGCCATCTTCAATCCGCAGAACGCGCGCGTCCAACTCATCGATCAAATGGGTATCATGTGTCGCGATTAGGATCGTTGTCCCCATCCGGTTCATTTCTGAGAACAGACGTAGCAACCGCCGTCCAATGGCCGGGTCAACATTGCCCGTCGGCTCATCCGCAATCAAAAGATCAGGTTTCGCAATGACGGCCCGAGCAATCGCGCAACGCTGTTTCTCACCACCAGATAAGGTCGGCGGAAAGGCCTGCATGCGGTGCCCCAATCCCACCCATTGCAGCAACTCGACGACATCATCATTATAGGCGGCGCGCGCTTGGCCTGAAACGCGCAGAGGCAAGGCGACATTCTCATAGACTGAAAGATGCTCAATCAGGTGGAAGTCTTGTAACACAACCCCAATGCGGCGCTTGATGGCTTGGCGTTCAGGGTTGGACAGCAGCGCGCTATCGCGGCCAAACATACGGATAAGACCGCGCGAGGGTATGAGGGAGAGGTAGCAGAGTTTCAGCAGGGTCGATTTCCCGGCCCCAGAAGGTCCCGTCAGAAAGGTGAAACTGCCCTGCGGTAAATCCAGCGTCGCATCTGTTATAACCTCCGGTCCTCGCCCATAGCGAAGCGCGACCCGTTCGAAATTAACGAGGTCCGGCAAACTGGACATTTGGGCCTGTTGTGGCACGGTTGTTTTGAAACCTTTTACTGACTCGGAAGATGTTAGAGCCCTCATGATACTGACCTGTCCCGAATGTTCCACAAAATATATGGCGAAAGACGGCACTATTGGCACGAAAGGGCGGTCTGTGCGCTGCGCGCGCTGCGAAAATGTCTGGTATGTGGACGGCGTCGATCCCGATGCCATGGCGTTGGAGGATAATCAGACGGTTTTGATCACCGAAGAACCTGACCCGCAACCAGAGTTACCCTTTGTTCCCAAAACTGCAGCGCCTGCTACCGTTGGTGCGCATACACTGTTGCGGGATAAGGCAGATGCGGAAAAACTCGCAAAGCGACGGCGCAGCATTCGTTTGATTTGGGCCGTACCAATTCTCATTCTCACCCTTGCGGCGGTGGTGGCTGTGCTCAAAAGGCAAGTCATAGTCGAGGCCTTCCCGCGCTCGGCGACTATATATCAAGCATTGGGCATGCAGGTGACAGCAAACGGATTGGATGTTCGCGGTTTAACAAGCGAGCGCCTAGTTGTGGACGGGCAGCCGATGTTGCGCGTGACAGGGGAGGTCGTAAACCTCACATCACAAGCCATTGCCGCGCCGCTCATTCAACTGAGGTTGGAAAATCGATCCGGCGAACCTTTGGCCGATTGGTTTGTCGAACTCGGAACCGTCCCAGCGGGTCAAAGCGTGGCTATTGAGACGGATTATCCGGCCCCGCCAATTGACGCCGTTGGCTTGAGCTACCGTTTCTCACCTGACGAATAAGTTCGTTTAGAAGCGTTCTAACAAGCGTTCGAGATATTCACGCTCTTCCGCTTCACGTTGCTGCTCTGCGGCGCGGCGACGTAATTCCTCCAAAAGTTCGCGAGAGCGGGTGGCATTGTCCCGGTCGTCGATATCTGCGGTGTCGTTCCCACTATCAAATCCGTTATCGCTCCGTCCAAGGGGATCGTCTCCCGCGTCTTCGCCGTCCTCACCGCGCCTCTCGGAGACAGCTTCGGCCAGAGCTTCACCTGCGTCACGCAGCGCGCGAATGGCATCTTCCTGGGCTTCACCCGCACCGGCGAGGTCGCCTTGTTGCAGGGCCTCCTCGCTGCGGCGCATGGCGCCTTCTGCTGCGCCAATGCCCTCAGAAAATTGTTCTTGAAGACTGCCGGATCCGCCTCTGCCACGCTCTCCGGGTTCTGTCCCGGCACCGGGTGAAGTGCCATCGCCTTGATTGTCTCCGGCACCTTCGCCTTCGCCCTCAGTCTCACCTTCACCGGGCGCAGCTTGGTCTCCCCCGGGTTGTGCGCTGTCAGCACCTTCTGATTGGCCTTCACCTTCTCCGGGTTGTGCTCCGTCTGCGGATTCACCGCTCTCGCCATTTTCTCCGGGTTGCTCGCCTTCGCCCTCAGCCGGGATGGTGTCGCCCAGATTGTCCAGCAGGTCGCGCAGTTCGGCCTGACGCCGCGCTAATTCTTGTGGGTCGAGCTCTTCTTCCGGTTCATCATTGCGTTCAGCTTGTTCCGTTTCGTCCTGCAGGTCGCGTTGCTTACCCGTAAGATCAGCCAGATCTTCCAGCTGTTTCTTCTCTTCTTCGGACATATCGCCGCCGGATGGATCTCCTCCGCCTCCGCCACCGCCGCCTTGAGAGAGCTGGATTTGCATATTTTCTAACAGATCGGCCAAGCGGGCGAGAGCCTTTCGCGCGCCTTCGGTGTCGCCCGCTGCATTGGCTTCTTCAATGGCTTTTAAGAGCTCCTGAATCTCGTCGAGACTGCCGGGAGGCGGGCCCCCTCCACCTTCGCCGCCTTCTGAGGCATTGCCTTCCTCTCGCGCTTTGCGGCGCAATTCTTCGGTATAGGCATCGACCGCGAGATTATAGCGCTCGAATAATGTGTCGATTTCACGTTTGGAGGCGCGTCTTGCAATGCCTTCTCTAAGCGCGGCTTCCGCTTCGCGCATTTCTTCTAAGGCTGACCCCAGAACGCCAAATTCAGCGCGCAAAGCGATCCGCCATAAATCTTCCGGCAGGCTTTGCAGCTCTGCGATGCTCTCCGCGTGGCGCATCTGAGACCGAGCATGTCGCAGGCCCATATAAACAGCCGGATCTTTGAATAGACCTGCGGGCTCATCTGTCACAGCTTCGATGAGAAGCGTTGCACGTTGTATCGGGGCCGGGGCGCGGTCCCAATGCAGGCGCGGCTGATATTCATTCCAATAGCCGTCACTGGGAACCCATTCCGGCTTGGGTTCGGGCGCGTAGCTTTCGTCTAATCCTGCCATGACGAGTGTGCGTTGTTCGGCGACGGCCTTAGCTAAAGGTTCGACGAAAATTTTATCTGGGACAGTGAACCAAACCGGCTCAGACGCGCCCGTTTGTCTGGCTCCGTCTGTCGCAACCAAGCGCCCGATAACTTTGCGGCCGGCATAGCGGGTCTTTGACAAATCGAGGGCCGCCTTCGCGCCTTCCACAGATTTCTGCCGAGATGTGGGGAGCGGAATGTTTGCCCGGACGGTGACGCCGTCAAATGCCGTCGCGGCCTCAGTCTCATCCGAAAGCAGAGACATTTCTATCTCGAGTTTTTCCACGCCGAAATCATCGGTGAGCCCGTAGACCAGTGTTAAGCGGTCACGCTTATCAGCCTCCGGCGGTTCAACAATCTCGACCTCAGGGGGCAAATCGTCCATGACCTTCAACGCAAAGACTTTGCTCGAAACGCCCACCCTGAATTCAACTTTGGAGGTGTCGTTTATTATTTCGCGGACTTCGAAACTTTTTGCTCCCAAGCGCTTTGGCGTGAGGAAACGTGACCGCCAGCCTTGGCTCAGACGCGGGCGAGGCGCAGATTTCACGCCGGAAATACGCGCCACAAACTCACTGCCGGCGGGGACGGCAACATCTGCACCGTCTTTAAAATATATAGGGGGGCGGCCCGTATATGCGGGCGGGTCTATCCAAGCTTCATAAGTGATTTGGCTGGAACGAATCGGGGATTGCCAGCTTGGCGTGACGGCCTTTCGCCAGCGCTCAAAGGAAAATCCGGCCATAGAAATGGCAACCACGATAAGCGCGATAGGCACAATAACGCGTAAATAGTACCGATCGACAGGCGCAAGGGTTGGGCGAGGGGCTGCATGGTCCAGCTGCCCGGCTTGCCCCAGCGCTTGTTTTTGATGGGCGGGCCAAACATCTGCCGATAGGGCAGGGCGGTCATCAAGCACATCCAGAGGGCGATGGGCTTGTCCGGAATCTAGCTCAATTCGGCGGCGCGCATCGGAGAGGGTTGGCCGCCGAAGCGGCATCGCGCGCAAGATTGAGCGACCCAAGAAAAACAGAGTGACGGCGAGCGCGATGAGCCTGACGGGGTCGCCCATCCACTGCCAAAGCCCGAGCCAAGCGCCGAGACTGAAGAGGCCAACCGCCAGCACTCCGGGGGCTAGCGTCGGCGCATAGGTTTCCCAGAACAGGCGCAGCCGCGCACGCGCGACGAGGCGCTGCGTCGTTTCAATGATTGTGTCGAGATTCTCTGACATGCCCCGCGACTATAATCGGGTCAGCTTTGCTGTCGCGTTAAATGTCTGTGACATTTTCGTGTTTTGTCAGCCAATCCGGCAAAGATTCGGTTTTGAGAATGTCTTCAACGCTCGGTCTGGAGCGAATAACCGCATATTCTGCGCCGTTTACAAGAACTTCGGGCACGAGCGGACGCGTATTATACTGGCTGGCTTGCGCCGCGCCATAAGCGCCTGCGGAATGCAAAACGATCAAATCGCCGCTTTCCAATTTCGGCATTTCGCGGCCCTTTGTAAAGGTGTCGCCGCTCTCGCAAATCGGGCCCACCACGTCATAGGTTTCCATTTGGTCAAGGTCGCCTTGGCGAACGGGTTCAATATCGTGATAAGCATCATAAAGCGCAGGTCGAAGCAGGTCGTTCATCGCTGCGTCAATGATCAAGAAATCCCGGTCCTCCCCGCGTTTCACATAAAGAACCTCTGAAAGCAAAATGCCGGAGTTTCCGGCGATCATGCGGCCCGGTTCGAAGATCATCTCCACATTTAAATCCGCCGTTAGGCGTTTGACGAGTGCGGCATATTCTGACGGCGGAGGCGGCGCAGCGGCATTATTGCCGTAGGGAATGCCTAAACCCCCGCCAATATCGAAGGTGGAAATGGTATGACCCGCCGTCCGCAATCGTTTGATTAGCCCGCTGACTTTTGTGATAGCGGCATCAAAAGGCGCGAGGTCTGAAATCTGGCTGCCGATATGAACGTCCACGCCGATAATTTCGATACCGGGAAGGTTTGCTGCTTCCGCATAGGCGTCTTCGGCTTGGGACCAAGCGATCCCGAACTTATTCTCTTTTTTACCTGTTGAAATTTTCGCATGTCCGCCCGCGGTCACATCAGGATTCACCCGGAAGGCAATAGGGGCGGTCTTGCCCAATTCCACAGCGACCTCATTTAACACGCGCAGTTCGGCGATGCTTTCCACGTTAAAGACTCGGATGTTTGCGGATAGGGCCTCGCGCATCTCGATGCGGGTTTTTCCAACACCTGAGAAGACGATTTTTTCTGCCGGAATGCCCGCGACGAGCGCACGTTTTAATTCGCCGCCAGAGACAACATCCGCGCCGGCCCCTTGTGCGGCCAATGTGGCGAGTACGGCGATATTGGAATTGGCTTTTACCGAATAGGCAATCAAAGCCTCAATGCCTTCAAAACTATCGGCGAAGACGCGGTAGTGCCGCGTGAAAGTTGCAGTGGAGTAGACATAGACCGGTGTTCCAACGTCGGCGGCGATGCGGGCCAAAGGAACCTCTTCGGCGAACATGTCGCCGTCTACATAGTCGAAATGTCGCATAGTCTAAAGATCAGCCAGCGAATCTTCGTCGGACGCGTCAAAGTCACCACTGTCCAATGAGTCATAATCCTCGGTTTTATCACCTTTGTCCAAATCTTCAGTTGGAACGCGTTTAGCATCAGCCTTGGAGTTACCTCCGAAGATTGGCGGAGGCGTCTTTAGGTTTCCGCGAATGCCGCAGCCCGCTAACACACTTGTCATCAAGAGTGACAGTATCGTCATTTTTAAGCTGGGCTTCAGCTTGCTAATGTCAGAAAAACTCATGGTGGTCCTCATCTTGTTGGGGACCGCATAACGGGAAAATGGTTTAGATGAAATACGTAATACTACCTTTTGCTGTGACAGTCCTGTGCGGGGTTGCCACCTGCGCATTCGCTGGCGAGCCGGAATTGCGCGGCGAAACCTTCTGTTTTCCGGCTAAAGATGTCCCAAAACTGATAAGCGAACTGGCCGAAGTGAAGCCCGAGCGCCGGAATATCGTTGATGTGCGTTTGCAACCTCGGTTTATTATTAAGGATGGTGGCGTGTGGCCGGACCGTTTTTATCTCGCCAAAGAGGGTGAGCTGGTAACAGAATTGCCGTTCTCCCGGGAGACGGGCGCGGTCCCAACTTTCATTGCCGCTGCTACGGCGCGGCCCGACACGGACATATGTGTCGACGATCCCACCCGCGCCACTCGGCCCAAAGATGATGAGGGTCTTTACTTCGAAATGGGGTTGTCGCCCTTATTCAAATCTACGCCCGGGATTCACAGTTTGGCGGAGCTCAAAGAGGCCTGCAAAGACGGGAAGAAATTTTACAAGAAAATGCTGCCCGGTGCGATTGCGATTTTTATGCCTGATACTGATTATTTAGGCATTCGCATGATTGACCGTAAGTCAATCCCGACGGCGTTTATATCGAAAGGCGATACGCGTTCGCCGCTCGCGCTCGAGCTCGTCAAAGACATGTGGGTTGCCAGTTTGGAAGACATTGAAGACGCAGATGCGGATAGTCTGATTATTGAGGGCGGAGCCTATGATCTTCAGCCCGTACCGTCTCCGAAAACCCTGCGCAGATTTGGAATGGGAGACGCAGCAAATGCGGAGTGAAACGCTTTTGACGGCAGCGCTTTGTTTGGCCGCAACCCCTGTTTTTGCAGGGGAACCATGCCGATCGGCAAAAGACCTAGTGAAGGTTGAGCCCAATGTTTAAGTACGACATTTAATTAAAAACCGAAGTGGTCGCCGCCTCCGAAAATTGAGAGGCTTGCAGTCTCGCGTGCCTGCGCTAACTTGGCGATATGACCGCGACCCTAGACACTGACAGCCCGTGCAAGCTCATTTGCACTCTGGACATCTCGACCGGGGTTTGCATGGGATGCGGACGCACCCGAGAAGATATCGCCGGATGGATAAATTATAGTCCCGCCCAACGCGCTTTCGCCAATATAGAGGCTGCAAAGCGCATGCGAGATTTTAGTGAGGAGGACCGTGTGTAATGTCAGAACCTAAGCCTGATAGAACCGAAATGTGGAAAGCTGTAAAGTGGACTATGATCCTTCTGGTGGGCCTCTTGGTCGCCATCGGTCTTTTCAAAGCGTGGCAAATTGCAACAGCGCCTGCGCGGGCTGTGGAGGATGCGGCCGGGTCCGTAAAATCCAGTGCCAATGCAGTCATGAACCGTTTGGATGTGCCGATAACGAAACAACGCCGTTTCGACAAAGTTTCGGAAAAGGCATTTACCGTGCTGAACAATTTGGAAGCGACACCTTCTGACGGCGTCAAGACCCGCGGGTTTCGTATGACGAATTTTCGGGGCGCGCAGGACCGTGTTTGTGAGCTCTCCTATGATTTTGGCGCGGGCGCAGTCCCTGTCTATGTTGCGGCGGATAACGCCGTGCATGAAGCCGCCAAAGCTGTCGCATCGGACGCGGACCGCCTTATCCGAATTGTCGTTGTCAGTCCGGCAGAGACCTTGGGACTAAACGCGGAGTTTGACGAGGAAACCGGGTCTTGGGGTTTGAGTTGGCGCACAAGCTCAATCAATAAACCCCATTCTGATGATTGGGCGGAAGGCCCGATGATGGATATCCTAGCGCGCGTTTCAAGAGATTGCCGCTAAACGCCTTAGCCTAATTCTGATTTCCAACGCGCGACTTGTTTACGGACTTCGCTTGGCGCGGTTCCGCCATAACTCGTGCGGCTGCTGGCCGAGGCGAGGGGTGACAAAACGTTGAATATGTCATCTGTGATTCGCGGCTCCACGCTTTGCATGTCTTTTAGGGGTAGCGCGTCGAGGGTGACACCTTCTTTCTCGGCCATGGCGACGATTGTGCCCGTCACATGATGAGCGTCGCGGAACGGCATGTTCAAATTCATAACAAGCCAATCGGCGAGGTCCGTTGCGGTAGAAAAGGCAGCGCCCGCAGCTTCGGCGAGGCGGTCTTTATTCGGGGTCATGTCAGCGACCATGCCTGCCATGGCGGCCAGCCCTAATTCCAATGCGTCAAAGGCATCGAAGACAGGTTCTTTGTCTTCCTGCATGTCTTTAGAATAGGCGAGGGGCAGGCCCTTCATAACAATCGTCAGAGACGTCAGCGCGCCCATGATACGCCCGACTTTGGCGCGGACAAGCTCTGCCGCGTCAGGGTTTCGTTTTTGCGGCATGATAGAACTGCCTGTGGTGAAGGCGTCGGTCAGGCTGATAAAACGAAATTGCGCGCTGGTCCAAATGACGATTTCCTCGGACAAGCGGGATAAATGCGTCGCGCAAATCGTAGCGACGCCGAGCGCTTCCAAGGCGAAATCCCGAGCTGACACGGCATCCAGAGAATTCGCCATAGGGCGGTCAAATCCTAAGGCCTTGGCTGTCATGTCTCGATCAATCGGATAAGGTGTTCCGGCCAAAGCGGCGGCGCCCAAAGGGCTTTCATTTAACCGCTTGTGGCAATCCGCAAAGCGTGAACGATCCCGCGCGAACATCTCTGCATAGGCCAGCATATGATGACCAAATGTGACGGGCTGGGCCGATTGTAGATGGGTGAATCCCGGCATAATAATGTCCGCATGGGCATCTGCTTGGTCCACTAATTCTGAAATCAACTTTGTGAGAAGAGACTGAAACAGCTCAACATGTTCGCGCACCCAAAGACGGAAATCCGTTGCGACCTGGTCATTGCGGGACCGGCCCGTGTGTAGCCGTCCGCCAGCCTCGCCAATTTTATCCTTCAACCGCGATTCAATATTCAAATGAATATCTTCCAACTCGGGTGACCACGGAAATGTGCCGAAGGTGATTTCAGCTTCGATTTCGTCCAGCCCCGTATGAATCGCATCTCGGTCTTCCGCCGTGATAATCCCTTGCGCTGCGAGCATATCTGAGTGGGCTTTTGACCCGGCAATATCCTGGGTGGCCAGCCGTTGGTCGAAATCAATCGAGACATTAATGGCTTGCATCAGCGCGCCGGGACCTGCGGCAAAGCGGCCCCCCCACATCTTCTGGCCTTTTCCGGTCGGTTTATCTATTTGGTCGTTCATGACGTCCTCAATCTTCTCTCTCGGCAATGCTATTCGCGCGGTATTACTTGTGGGGCTTTTCGGCCTGTGCTTCGTTTTTGTCCAGTCCTGTCAGGCTCCCGCGACGGGTTTAGATGTATATGCCGAAGACAGTCTTAAGAAACTGACCGTTCGCGAAGCGCCGCCTTTGCCCCCGAAAACGATTTTCTCTTCGGCGGATGGGCAAACATTTACTCTCGAAGAACTTCGCGGCAAAACGGTTCTGGTTAATGTCTGGGCGACTTGGTGCGCGCCGTGTTTGGCGGAAATGCCATCACTTGATCGTTTGCAAGGCCAGCGCGGTGGAGACGATTTCCAAGTTGTCACGATTTCTATTGACCGCACGAAATATGAACCTGCCAAGTTTTTTAACGATAACGGCATCAAAAATCTCTCGCCTTGGCATGACGGATCTTATGGCATTCCGGGCAATCTCCAACTGCGAGGCTATCCGACGACTGTGATTTATAATCCGCAGGGCCGTGAAATCGCAATCTTGGAAGGCGAGGCGGAATGGGACAGTCCTGAGGCCCTCGCACTTATCGATTATCTGACGCAAGAGTAACTTCTTTGCAATTATCTTTGTAATAGTATTACGTTACATATATGTAAGCAGGAGGAATTTATGTCGCGTCGTCTCAATCGGGTCCCTCTTTCAGATCAAGACGGGGTGAATATGACCCCAATGTTAGACATCGTTTTTATCCTCCTCATTTTCTTCATCGTGACGGCTGTCTTTCTGGACGAGCATGGTGTCGTTATTGGTATATTTCCAACGTGTGCCAGGCTCGACCTCAAGAGAAGATCTTGTGGCTTGCTACGCCATTAGCCCGTCTCCGAAATAAACCCTATCCGTCCGGTTGCTGCTTTAGCCGGGCTCGGCATCACTATGCAGGCCTCTCGCCATTTGTAACAGGTTCTGGAAAGTAATATCCTCGCGTAAATCGCCGGTGCGGGACCACGCCTACAGTCTGGATTTATCCATCACCTCTATCAGATCGACCATGACCGCTACCCCATAATGGACGCACCGATAGATTTCACATCGGTCTAGGTTCGCTGCGAAGTGTCTTTATCCCAACCGTCGCGGTAACGCTTACTTAAGATGCGCCCGTCTTGTATGAAGAGAACCGACATCATCATCCCGTCGAACCCGTCGATAAATGCCGTCTCAATCGCGCCTTCCTTCGCAGCTTATCGAGCTAAACTAGAAGCGATCTATAGGGTAATCGGACGCTCATTATCTAAGCGACATCTGCCCATATTGCGTTCAGTTTTGAGCTTTATGCGCAGCAGATATTTCACGCCCGACTCATCCGCGCCTTGCTGCAAGGTAGTGCAGCCCAAATGGCTCCCGCCAAAAGCAAATTTTGCCCGGCATATTTTCCGAATGATCCACGCTAACAATTTATGCCGGAATGTCAGTGCATACATCACCAATCGCTGCCATACTCGGATCGAAATCGGGATAGATATTGTCTAACTCATTCGCTGTGATTAGTTCAGCTGTTTTTCCGCCGTTGAACGTTACCGAGCAAGTTAATATGACTTAATACCCTGCGGCCAAGCCTCGGTATTGGTTACTGGTATCCTGCGTCTAAGCTGAGCCGCGAGTGGAGGCACAGATTGCAAAACACAAATTAATAGGATGCGACTAAATTTCATTTTTCATACTCCGCTTGATGGCGCATATCGTGACTTTGAGAGATGGAAAAACCCGCAAGCCCTATTCAACTTCACCCGTATCTTCTGTCTCAATATCAATGATGGTGACCGTGCCGCGTTTGAACCATGACTCATTTCGTAACTTCTCGATTTTCTTCGCCCGGTCTGTGAGGAATTGCTGTACGTCTTTGCCCAAAGCGAAACTATCTATGTCAGAGGATGCCGATAAACGTTGACGCCCGCGTTGGCCATGCCCGGCGGTGATGTCATTGACGACATTATCATATCGATTCACTCCGCGATAACCGGCTGCTATATATTCGCTAAAGACTTCTTCTCGCATTCGTTTTTGGAAATAGATTTCGATGTCCGATGCAAAATCTGGGAAATACCAAGGCGAAATATCGTGATAAATCCGGCTGACCTTACCCTCATCCATGCCTCGGAGAGAATTCGCATATTCCTCTGCATTTGATTTGAGCTGAAGCCCGAGTTCTGATGCTGTGTAGGCCACATTAGAGAGGGACGGGCTGCTGGAATCGCCAAGATAAAACGCCATGGGAACGTCCGGATTTTTCCAATTCGGATAGACAATTCGTTCCCGAATATCTTTCAAGGAGAGCGGGATGCCATCAATCGTGACGAGTTTCGCGTCATATAGTTTCTCATCTGAGCCGTCGATGGGTTTGATGTCTTCCGGTTTGCGGTTTGGCCCAGGATAATTTTCTCCGACTTCGCGAATGACGAGCGCATTGTGTAGATTTATCCAGTAGGCTAGCTGTTCATTTCGCGGCATGGCCGGAATGTCGATTCGGGTGCCAATCTCTTCCAGCTCGGCGGCATATTCGCGAATGGCCTGTTTCACGCCAGAGCTCATATGCGGGTATAAAACTTTATTACCTTCCAAGCGGAAGGGAGAATTGTGGGTTCGGGAGATGCGCGATCCTGTTTCGCGCTGCGGCGCTTTAAAGGGCGTGCGCGTGCTAGGTCCCATAAACAATATGATATCACCCAGAAGACGGCTCCAAGCTCCATACCCGATTTGGGTTTTTCTGCTCGGCCGCGGCGTGAAATGGGTTTCGATCGACTGAACTTGATTTTGACCTTGCGTTGACGAGGCAGCGCTGGCGGTCATCGGCAAGGCTGCCGAGATTAAGCCGACGGTCGTCGATAAAATTATCGGGCGAATGATGGATATTGGCATGTCGATTCTCCTTTATAATGTAAAGTGTTGATCAGATGTTGCCCTTGGCACCGGGCCCCCACTGAACTTGTAATGTAGCCTTACCATATTCTTACAGGACTGTGGTGTAAATGTGTTCATCTATTTCTCTATCCATACGGAGTTTTACGCCGAAAGGGGCTAAAATGTGGCCTGTTTAATCTAACCTTTTCGTTACACCTCGTTCACTTGAGCGCTTCAGCAAACGCCGCCACATAGACCTCAGCGCTGGGGAGGTGTTGGAAAAACGGAGAGTATTATGTCCAACGTCAAGACGCTTACCACAATTGCTATCGCCGCCCTTTTTGCCGCCCCCGCCTTTGCGCAGGATCAGCAGCTGGAGGCTATTTCAGAGACTGCGCCGGATATGACCGCGCAAAACTTCACAGCTGCGGATCTGGACCAGGACGGCAGTTTGAATGCGGATGAGTTTATTACCTTTGCAATTACGCGCGCAGAGCATGGCGACGAAGCCTTTAAAGATGTCGTCATGGGCGGCGAATATGACGCCACATTTAAGGCCCATGATGCCGATGCATCCGGCGGTGTTGAGGTGTCCGAACTGGCCGTGCATGAGACCGAAAAATCGGAGCCGGAGGTCATTGAGCCGGAAGCCGAAGAGGTCATCACGCCCGATCTGTAGAGCTATCCTCGCCCGGATGCTGTGCGTCCGGGCGAAATTTTTTAAACTTTTCTTGGAACTTTACGGCTTGCCAATCGCTCTTAAAGCACAGCAATTTTACAGGAGAATTTATGCAAGCCCTCAAGACCGAGAACCTTGAGCTAACCCTCGACGACCAAATCGTCCAAATGTCCGTTAACGGTCCGATGACATCGGAGACCGTCAAATCCACATTCGATTGGATTGAAAACGTACAAACTGAATCCGCCACAAATGATAATTTGCAAATCTGCGTCGAAATGCAGGCTGATAATTTTTCCGATCTGGCAGAAGCCAGCCAGCAATTTCGCAGCGTTGGCCAAGTCCTGCGCCGCGCCCATGATATTGACCGCTGCGCCTTAATTACCGACAGCAGTTGGATCCGAAATTCTGCCAAGATCGAAGGCGCGGTTATCCCGGGCCTTGAGCTCATGGCCTTTGCCCCGGAAAACTCTGACGCGGCCGAAAAATGGCTGCGCGATGAGCCGCTTCTAGGCGAGACCCCCGTTGAGACAGCCGCAGAGACAGCGATTATTACGCCGCAATCTCCGCAAAAGGCGGCGGCGGTCCCACCCTCAGCCCCGGTCTCGGAAGATTCCGGCGCCAGCGCTTGGGATAATTTCACGGTTAAAGGCTTGGATTTATAAGTTTCCCTTAATTGATGAGAAAGCCCTGCTGAGAGGCAGGGTTTTCTGTGTTTTAATGTGCCCGTTCAGCGCGCCTTCAGCCTGCGGCCTTCATAATTCCCTCTGACATTTAACATATTCTCTTTCGGCTATCGGCCTATATCCGAGCTGAACTTGACCTCACGGAGTTTCTCATGACGCGATTATTGCCCCTACTCGGCCTCGGCCTTACTGCTTTTGTCATGCCTCACATGGCCGCCGCGCAGAGCGTAACGCTTGATCCGGGCCTTTATGATATCTCGACCAAGATTACGATGGGCGGGAATGAAATCTCCGCTGATGAGTCGGAATATTGTATCCTCGAGGGTGAAAACAGCAAAACCTTTGACGAGCTGGCTGCCGCAATACCGGGCGAAGGACAATGCACCATGAGCAATGTGTCCATGACGGAGTCGACGGGAACAGCTAATTTTGCCTGCACCGATACCGATATGGGGTTTGACGTTAGCGGGACAATGGACGCAAAATTCGGCTCTAATTTTTACGATATCGACACTGTCGCGGAGATACCGATAATGGGGCGTGTCTTTGTCAAAACCAAAGTGCTCCGCCGCGGTGAGTGTCCTGCGGGTTCCAGTCTTTCCGACACAAAGCTGCAAGATTAATTTAAATGAAAATTTGGTCAGGTCACACAAATGTGCCTTGTTCTGGCCGTAATCTCGCGCGAAAATAAATGCCCTCAAATGAATTACTTCAAATAAATGGAGAAAATTATGACTCACTTTAAAACTCTTTTGGTGACTGCGGCCCTCATTGCGGTGCCGGCCGCCGCATCCGCGCAGGATTCCACCGACGCCGTCAAAGACAAGGCCGTCAAATCCGTCATGGAGAATATGACGACAGATGACGCGGTCATTGCGGGCGAAACAATGATCCAGGGCGGCTCTAAAGAAGACGCGGCCATTGCCATTGTGAAGAACCGTGCGGATATGAAAATCGATGAGATCACGGGCGGTGTGCGCCTTGACGAATATTCGCAAGATGGCGTGATGGACGCCGGTAAAGACATCGCAATGCAAAAAGTCACAGGCTCAAACGCGGCCCTTACCGGCGGCGTGTCTTTAGGACCCGTGTCTCCGAGCGACATCTCCGCCGCCGGCGGGTTGGAAGCCGGCAAAGCCATGGCCCTCGAACAAGCAAGAGCGAAAGCCAGAGCCATGTCCATGGAAAAGGCCCGAAATAATGCTGCAATGTGGGGCATGAGCGAACGCGATAAAGCCAAAATGATAATTACCTCAGGTCAAGTCTCAGGACAGTCCTCAGGTCAAGTCTCTGGTCAAGTCTCGGCTCAGTCCTCCGGTCAAGTCTCCGGCGACGTCTCTGGCGAGGCCTATGTTATCCAGAAATCAGGCGTGGCCACATCAACCCAGTTAGAATCTACCGCAACGGTTTCAACACTGAACTGCCCGACGGGCACAACGGATGACGGAAACGGAAGCTGCATGATCACAGGTGACTGGGAGCCGTAAGCCCCGCGCCACCCTTCTAAAGCCGATTTAAATCTGCGAGGGCGATTCTGTCGCCTTCGCATTTTTTTTGTCTCTGGCTCGCTTTTCCTTCGCCCGCTCTTTATCCAGCCGCGCATCCTCGCGCTCTTGCGCGGCTTCCAAGATCGCCTGCGCCGTGACAGAGGCGAGCTTGTTATACGGGTCGCGCCGTTCTTCATAGCGGCACTCATCCATATAGAGATTAAGCATAAGCTGATACAGGTCATGCGGCATGCCGGGTTTATACTCCGGCAAGACCGGCGGGCGCGGGCGGGGGATGTCTTTATCCGTTAGGGCTCTGCGCACCTGTAGCTCCCCATCGCCGGGCATGGGCGTGATATGGGGCAGGGCAAGCGTCTGCGTATCCCATTCAAGGCGGCGGAGTTTGACCTGATCGCTGCGGAGCTGAACGGCTTGGCGGAGATTTCGGAGCTGCTTAAAGGCGGCGTCTTGGGTTTTAGAATTTTTGGGTTGTCGGGGCATAGAGTTTCTCTCACGCGATTAGGCTCGCAGCCGATCGAGTGGCTGCCAGGATGAAAGGCGAATCGCGCGCCGGGTTGGCCGGCGGCGGCGCGCCCAAAAAATGTAGGACGGCCCGCGTGGTGACCTCCGCGATGGAGACCAGATAGAATAGTTGTTTTACGCAAAGGTCAGGCGCACAGGTTTGTAAGGCCCATGCAAGACCACGCGGCAGTGGTTGTTGATGAAGCGGCCCGTCTGTCCCACCAGTATGGCCAGCGTTGGACCATGGCGTCGGCTCTCACTTCAAAAGTCCCGGCACAAGAATTGGAGTCACCCAAAACTGCTCAGACCCACCGTCTCTCAAACTGGTAAATGACGTCTCACCTGTCCCGTATTTGAAAGAACTATTGCAGTTTATCATACGCATCCAAATCGGGGATTATTCTTTTTTGAAACAGGGACAGAGTTTCAAAACCTCTCCATAAAACCGAGGAAACGCGCGAAAAATTTTGGGGAAACGGAAAACTCTGTAACGGGGACGCCGACCGCCTGCCATCGTTCCTATGAACCGATTGCCTGCGTCATCTACTCACCCCGCAATCGCAGTGCGATGCGGACCTCTCCCCAAGGAGAGGAAAGACGTTACCGCCCCGCCTTCATTATCCCGCCAATTTCATCCCAAAGCTCGCTTTCCGTATCCGGCTTTTGCCCGACTTTTGGCAAACCCTGAAACGCATCCAATTCCGCTTGCAGGCGGGGCCGCGCAATGCCTTCCAGATAGGCTTTGTCCATTTCTATCCCGATAAAGCGGCGGCCGTGACGCAGGGCCGCGACGCCCGTTGTCCCGCTACCCATAAATGGGTCCAGCACAATATCGCCGGGATTGGTACTGGCCATCACGACCCGCTCCAGCAGGGCCTCAGGTTTTTGCGTGGGGTGACGGCCAAAGGCCTTCTCGGATTTTTTCGTCAGCGGAATATGCCAGACAGAGCGCATCTGCTTCTCGGGCTTTTTCATAATGTCAGAAGGGAAATCGCCATATTTCATCGCTTCATAATTAAAGACATGTTTGTCTTTCTTTTTTGTCCGCGCCCAGATGAGGGTCTCATGGCTGGCCGTGAACATACGGCAGGACAGGTTGGGCGAGGCATTGGGTTTGAACCACGACACCTCGTTCAAAATGTGCATCCCTTCCACCTGTATCGCGTAACCGCATTGATAGATGGAATGATAAGTCCCCGACACCCACAGCGTCCCACCCGGGCGCAGCTTACGATTACACGCCGCTATCCACGTTTGATGAAACAGGAAATCCGCCTCCACCCCCTGCGATCGGTCCCACTCGCCCTTATTCACAGACACCATCCGCCCGCCTTGGCAGGTGAACCCGTCATTAGAGAGATTATAAGGCGGGTCCGCAAAAATCATATCGACGGAGTGGTCGGGGA
>ENA-ORXM01001293-ORXM01001293.1-marine-metagenome-genome-assembly--contig:-NODE-1293-length-35800-cov-14.298603_pt1 | contig 35800 bp, 30 predicted proteins | sample MGYA00237867_ERZ511480 | MGnify/ENA primary metagenome ERZ511480 (study PRJEB26309, sample SAMN06266103) | marine metagenome | isolation source: Algal blade | place: United Kingdom:Sidmouth, United... | reverse complement strand
TAATCAGAATTAATCGTTGTTGTTGAATTTGAAGAAAGAATGGATTTAATATCGTCAGGACGTGATAACAAATCTGGATTAATTATTCTTAAAAATCTTATTTCAGTTGTAGGTTGCTTACTTAATACTGTTATTACAGTTGTAACCTTGAAATCTTCAAAATAATTTCTTGGATATAAAATAATTGAATCTACTTTATCTAAAATAAATTGTTTTAAATGTTCTCCTTCTTCATTGTTTAAAAATTTTGCCATTAAAATTAACCCAGCTCTTCCCTGGTTGTTTAAATAATGCCAAGTATAATTTACAAAGTAGAAATATAAATTTGGTTGAGAAGCAAGAGCTACAAAATTTATTTGCCCAGTATTTGTTATTGCATTGTTCATTAAAGTTTTATCTGCAATCGTAATTGGCGCATCTGGATTGTCATTTCTTAAAAATGGAGGGTTCATTAATAAAACATCAAAACCAGAACTATTTAGATTTGTAAATGTGTTACCTGTTTTAATATTCGCATTAGTACTATTGGTAACTCCTGAAAGGTTTTTGGATACTAATCTAAAAGTTGCTAATTGAGCTAAAAAAGGATCATATTCAATACCTGAAATTTGATTAAGTAGTTGATTATGACTTTTTGCAATTCCATTTTTTGAAAGGTTAAGTATGTTTAAATAATCATAAGTTGCATCTAATAAAGAACCATCTCCAGAACAAGGGTCAATAACTATTGAATCTGTGTTTTCAATTGTTACAGTTGCAAGTAAAATTGATAATTCGGTGTCTGACATTATTTTACCTTTCTTATGAAGTGTATTTTTATTATAAACTTTAGAAGTCAAAAGGTTAAAAATATATTCTGGCAAAGGATTATCAGAAACTGCCTGCGAGCCAAAGCTATTTAAGGCTTGAATCGTGTCCTTGAAATATTGTAAAGTAGAGGAACTGAGATTTTCAGGAAAAATTCTGTCAGTCGAATTTGGATGATTTGAAAATATCTGGTTAAAATCGAGTTGTAAGACTCTATTATAATTATTTGATAGTTTGCTAGTAAAATTTTGTAGACTATCACTATCAGGTGGAAAAGTTCTAAAATAACTTTGATTAGGGTTGTTTGTCTGATTGTAATATAGCAGTCCTATCTGAAAATAGAAAAAGTGCATCTCACGCAAAGGTCGCAGAGTTTTTCGCAAAGGTCGCAAAGAGATTGGTTTCTGTTGAGCTTTGCGGTCTTTGCGTCAAAATTCTTTGCGGTCTTTGCGTGAAAGAAAATTCCTGAACTGAATTAGGACTGCTATAATCTTTCAAGTAAGTAAATGCTAAGAGTCTAAAAAGTTCATATAATGAAAGTTCATTAGATAAATCTTTGCTGTGAGATAAACTGTTACTAACACTTTGGAAATTTTGATAAAAAGAATCAATAATTGGCTTCCAATTATTATCCCAGTTGGGTTGTGTTCTATTGTAGATTATTGGTAAAAGTTGTTCAAAAGTTGCTTGAAACTCTGTGCTAGTTTGTGTAGCATCATGAGTTTGAGGATTGAATTGAGTATGTGATTTAGGGTTTCCTTTTAAAATGCAAGTTGATATTGGACCTTGCCTATCTGCAAAAAGAATTAATTCTTCAATATTCGTTAAGCAAAAATATTTAGGATAATTTGGCTCCCAATAAGGTGAAAAATCAGAAACGTAAGATCGAGATTGATTTTGAAATCTTTGTGAAGTTACATCACGAGCAGTTTTTTTAACTTCAATAACAAAAATGTATCTGTTAGAAGATTTTAACTTAATCGCAAAGTCTGGAATAATAGTGCTATTTGGGATTGAGGGATGATGTTCTAACTCTAACAAAGAGTCATAACCACAATTTGTAAGAGCATTATTTATTGCAGTTTCAACAACAGGATGAAATCCCGTAACTTCATCAGAATTATACCATAATTTTATCATATTATTTAATGTATTCTTTTAATTCGGTTTTTAATTCTTCTAATTCAATTGAAGAATTGTTGTATTTGTTATATTCATTTAATAAAATAAAATCGATTTGCTCAATTATCTCATTTTGTTGTTTGTCATATCGATTTGCAGTCATTAAAGATTTGCCTAATTTCTCTAGTTCATTAATAGATTTACTTGAAATGTTTTTAATGTCAATAACTTTAACTTCTCTAAATTCATAAAGTTGTATTTTTCTTAAACCATTACCTTGACTTCTGGAGTTATTTAAAATATTCAATCTAGTAAACGAAGAGTTTAAAATCGCTAGATAAGCTAATTCTGAATATTCAATATTTACAGAATAAAAATTATCAGAGGATAGATGTTTATTTGGGTTATAAATAAAGTCGATATTATTTCTTAAGTAGTAGTTGAAAATAAAGTTTCCAGAGAATTTTATTTTTATTATATACCAATTTTTATTCAATGCTATATCTCGCTTAACAGCTTTATATTTATCTGAAGGGGTATTAAGAATCTTATTTTTTACAGAATCTAAATATTTTTTGGTCATTTCCGAAATAGAACCATCTAATGCCAAAATAAAAGCATTTTCTTTAGTAACAATATATGTTTTTATTCTAGAAATATTCTTAATGATAGGCTTAAGTTCTGGATACTTTTTTTCAGAAAATATGAAGTGATTATTTACAATTGCAGATGTACCACGTTGGATAGGTTGAGAAACAATGGAGGTTAGAGTCTGAAATAGCTTTGATTTATAATTAATTACACTTACATTATTAAATGAATAAGTTAGTAATTGTTTTGGTTTGAGATTCTGTGGCTTATCCGCTAGTTTATTGTATGTTTTTAAATCATTCAAGTCATTTAAAGAATAATATGAAGTCGATTTTCGACTATGCTTAGTTTTAACAAACTTGATTACTGTTGCTCCAACTTCTGCATTATCGAAAGCACTTTTCTTAAAATGATATATACTGGTTAAATGTCCTAATTTTATAAATGATTCTTTTAAAAATATTCCGAAACTGCTATAAAGCCAACTATCATAAATTACAGCTACCATTATTCCATTTTCATTTAGATGTAAAATGCTTTTAAGTAAAAAATAGATATACAAATTTGATTGAGATGGTACAGTCGAAAAACTTGATGAAAGATTATTTTTAATATTTTTTTTTGAATTTACTCCGTTAGCCAATAATTCTTGTCGAACATATGGAGGGTTTTGAACTATTAAGTCAAATTTTTCTGTAGATTTTAAGTCAAAAAAACTTCCTTGAATTAATGTCCTTTTGGAATCACTATAGAATTTTTTAGTTTCTTCATTAATTAGGTTTTCATCAATTTCAATGCCCTTTAAATAGCAATTTGAAAGTTTTTTTGGCAATGCTTTAAAGAACGTATTCGGACCTATGCAAGGGTCAAGTATTGAACTATTAGGACTAACGTATTCCTTTATTAAACTAATCATAAATTTAGCAAGAATAGGAGAAGTGAATATTTGCCCTAGGTTTTCATCTGGTTTAGGGCTTTTTTTTGTTGAGGAATTGAAATTCTTTCCAAAAAAAAAATATAGTTGCTCTTCAAACGACATAGAAAGGTCATTTTGTGTTTTGTGTTGCTTAGGTGTCGAATCAATCATTTTTGAGATTTTGTATATTTCACCTGCTCTTCGGCTAATCTAAGTGCATTTAAGGCCTCCCTTTCATCTTTAACAAGATCATATATTTTTGAAGCTATCCATAATGCTTCTAAGTCAGTAATAGAACAATTAAATGTTGTGCTAATTGTCTTGAGGTGTTCTCTTTTTATTATTTTTTGGTCATTCTCTATCCTACTTAAATATCCATCACCTATTTCAAGGATAGCGGATAGTTGTCTTTGAAACATACCAGATAATTCTCTTAATTCTCTTATTTTTTGCCCAATTGTCATTTTACCAAATTTGTACTTGACTAAATTGGGTCAAATTTAATGTTATTTATTGTAATTAGAAAATTTTCATCAATTTATTTTTTGGTGGTGATGGGATTCATAAGGGTGAGCTATAAAAGCAGGGATGAGGAACAAACTGAATGCTTGTGTGGGGTTGGGTTTTCTCTTTTTCTTTAATCCGCTGTATTTAAAAATGACCTCCCACCGTAATCGTTGTCCTGAGTACAACGCCGTTAAAAAAAGCGACGAATCATCGTTCAAATCTAAATGCTACGATGTAGGAGTAGTGTATCTAACACACCAATATTCTGATACCCCCCAATTCCCCATATAAACATATGTATAATTTTACATTTACCCAAACAATAATATAACCTCCTTGCCTCAATACCTCCAATAGAAGTACACACATGCAAAATAGACCTGATAGAAATGGTATGGCTTTCTTTGGTTTAAGTCGTTTTTGTAGTTTAAGTGGTTGTCATTTCGACTCCGTTCAATTACCTAAAGCCATAAGAATGTATAGCAGGGACTGCCGTAACGACAGAGGGTTTTACCGTTCTCTCCTTAAAAAAATTAGATTAGCTATTTTTGTTATTCGAGTGGTAGTGCTGGATTGATTTCTTTTTTATGTAAATAAAAGTCTTATATTTTACTTCTTTCTTTTTAAGTTCAAAGTTCCAACAAGCTCTTATTAATATATTTTTAATTTGGAGCGAATGGTTCAGTGCTTCGTCGTGATGCAGGTCTCGCTATCCGCTACTATACCAAAAGGCCATGCCCCTACAATGCCCATGCTGCTTTTGGTATAACGCTTCTATCGAGGCTATTTTGGGTAGACAGAACGAGGAAAGTTGAGTTTTGTTTTTTCTGTTTTATGGAGATATTTCACATTAATAGTAATTTACCTTTTTATGGAAATAAATTTTGCATAATCAAAACCTGCGCTATCCTTGATTCCATATTTTTTATAGCCTAAGTTTTCAGAAGCAATATCACCATATAGAAAATTAAATATCAAATCGAATTCTTCTGATTTTTTATTGGCTAAATAATAAGCCTCAATTGTTTCAAATTTCAATCCATCAATTGTACCGTTTTTATCTAACGTATTTTTTAAAACGAAAATTTCTTGCTCTAAATGCTTTTCAAGCGTTTTGGGTTTTGAGTTATTTATCCAATACAGTGTACGTTTTAAATATTCACTCGTTCTGCACTTAATTAGGTTTTTTGTATAAATTTCGCTTGTCCAAAAATATGAAATACAAAAACCACGAGTTACAAATGCATTTAATTAGAATTTGCTATCGAAATCTGTTGAGTAAAAATTTGTCCATCCTCCTTTCAAGTCATCTGCTATATTCAAAACGACTTTTATCTTTCTTGAATTTGTTTTCTCTAAGTTGGCATTGAATTCTTCAATAACGTCTTTCAATATCATTTCAGCTTTTAAAGACTCTAATTCTTCTATTTTTTGAATGATATGTTCCTTTGCCATAGGGTTAAATCCTGCAATGGGCAAGCTTAAATCTCCTTTAGAATTTCCTTGTAATTTGGAAGTGTATTCCTTAAACCGATTATTCGAAATTGGTTTTAAGTAGAGTTCTTTTATTTCTGACAATATTGGTCTTAATTCAAATTTCATTTGTTTCTAAAGAGTTTTTTGCTTTTTTTCGTTTTCAAGTAGTCTCTCCTAAAAAGCATTATGAGTTGTTGTTTAACGCATCATTAACTTCACTATCAAAATCATTGTATCCTGCACTTTGTTTCTTTTGGCTGAGTCTTTCTGCTTCTGCGGTATCTCTTGTGTTTTTTTGTACAGCAATGGCACCAAACAAGGACAGTAAAAAGCCAAAAATATAAAAACCTTTTTCGCTTGGAAGAAGTTCTGCATTCCATAGGCCGACAGCCAATAAGCCAACAGATAAGAATGCCGCTGCCCAGCAAATATTGTAGTAAATTGTTGTGACGGGAAAGCCTTCTAAGCGGTCTCTCACGCTTTTTTGTAGGGATATTACGGAGAATAAACCCAATATCAATACAGTGAAATAATAGCCTTTCTCATTGAGTAACATTTCGGCTCTCCATAAGCCTACTAAGAAACCTATTAAACCAATGCCTACTGCTGCCCAAGAAGCTGCAATAAAAGCACCTGATGTTTGTTGTTGTTGCATGCTGATTAATTTATTGTTGTTTAGAAATTTTCTAAATGATAGGGAAACATTGTTTTTGTTTAGAAATTATCATTTAATGTATAAATATAGGTGTTTTTTATCTTTTGTGAAGGATGTCTTTAAAAAATCAACAAAAAATTAAGGTTCTAGCTCCTTCTTCATTTTAAAGACAGATTATTCTAATGATTTCAAATATTCTTCTGCTGTCATAATAGGTAACTGAGCTTCTTTGAAATCATTTACATTTCTGGTTATGATGACTTTATAATTATTATTTATTGCCGTAAAATATTGACCAGCATCTTCAAAGTCTTTCATTTCTGATAGTAAAGCCAAATCAATTTCTCTTTCTCCCATATTACAAATTGAGGATAATAATCGTAAGGCTCTTATTGCTTTTTTTGAAGACTCTTTGACAAGCTGTTTTCTCAAAATATACTGAACATTTATAAAAGTGAGAGAGCTTATTTGAAGCTCTATTTTTCTTCATCACAAAGCTCAATAATACCTCTTAACTGATCAACTATTGGGGTAGGGGCAGATTCTATTTTATCATTAGAAGTGATTTTTAAAAGATATATTTCAATCAATTGTGAAAGACTGATATTTTTGCTTTTAGCATAGATTTTAGCTTCTTCTATTACGACCTTATTTAAACTTAATGTCAATTTTGTATTTGCCATATCATTTTTTACGTATAAATATAGTTTTTTATACGTAAAAGTCAATTTTTTCTTGCTGCTAATGGAGAGTGGTCTTGATGGAGATAGGATGTATATCTGCCATATCTAACGACTGACCTTCGACCATAATTGCTGTTCCGAGTGCAACGCCCATGCTTTAAAAATGTGAAACTGATTGATGGATTATCGTTCAGATTCGTTAGATACAATCCTACAACGCAGGAGCAGCATTGTATCAAACGATTGGGAAGCATGGTTTTTTGTGTTGCGCCTGCGGCAAAAAAACTATGCTTCATACACATTGTTGTGATTTCGTTTTTTATTTTGCGTTCTGCTTTTAGCGTTGGCAAGACATACTCTTTTGCAATTTTGGCTTGAGCATTGGCTATAGCGAATTGCAAATGTGTATGGCTTATACATTGACTATTTTTCAACTATAATTTTTCTTATTAAGTCTTCTATTTTCTTGTTGCTAAATTGTTTTCTGAATTTAATCTTAATAGTATCTCCAAAAAACTTTTCTGCGTGTCTTATTTTTTGTTTTTCTTCATTTCTTAAACTTTCTTCATTTGTGTTTTTTGTTTCTACAATAAAGTATAGTTTTTTTGATCTGTCTTCATAATTTAAAACATAGGCAAAATCTGGCGAATAACTTTTTCCGCCTGCAACAGGTATTTTAATTGAGTTTTTAGGTATTTTAGAAAAAACAACTACTTCTTTTAGATTTTGCTCAATATTTATCTTTTCCAATTCAGAATCGTAAAACAATTCATCTAATAAATAATTATCGGCAACTTTATTCTCGAAATACATTACTCCAACATCAGAAGCAGAAATTTCTTTTAATACATTTCCTTTTTCGTCTGTGAACTTAGTTGGATGAATTTCATTACTGACTTTTTGATATTCAATCCCAAATTTATCAATAGCATTATACATTAGGTAATTCTCAAATTTTTGCTTAATAATGCGAACTGTGGCAATATTTAAGAATTGGTTTATATCAACATTAGATTCAATAAGTGAGCTGTTTAAGGTCTTTATATTAATGTTTAATGTTTTTGCTAATTCTTTTAAGAAATTGCTATATTTCAGTGTAGATATTGGCGTTATTTCATTGCCATACATTGCTTGTTCTTCTCTAACTCCTGCTATGTTATCAGTTATTTCAATTTGTGCGGTTCTTTCTTTTATACCTTCAATAGTAAAATTACCCTTTTGTTCATTTAGGAAGTTAATAAAAAGGGCTTTGAATGTATCTTCTTTGTCAAATTTGTATTCTAAAATTACTTTTTCATTTAATTTCTCCCACAACTCTTTTAATTGACTATACTTTTCAGTTCTAATACTTACTTGCTTTTTCTGGTCAGTAGATTTTCTTACCTTATTAGAACCAACACCTTCAAATATTTTAGGATAAGTATGTTTGATAAAGTCAAAACCACCTTCTTTAAATTTATTAGACCTTGTAGCTACATTATTACCATCTAATATTTCAAATAAATCATCTTCTGTGGTTTCGTAGAGTTCACAAATTTTCTTTATTATATTTTTAGATAATTTTTCTGGAATATCTTCTATTGAAATAGCACCCGATTTTTCGTTAATTTCATTGACCAATTTATCTACAAAATCACCTTCTGTAAAATCTACAAAGTAGTTTAGGTAAAATTGTTCATCTTTTACTCTATTTCCGTATTCGTTTACAGGAAGTCTTAAACCTCTGCCAACTTCTTGCAGTTTTGAAATATCACTACCACTACTTCTTAATTTACAGATTTGAAAAACATTAGGGTTATCCCAACCTTCACGTAAAGTCCATTTAGAAAAAATAAAACGTCTTGGATTATCTAAATCAAGTATTGCTTGTTTATCGTGTAATATTTCGTTTATTTCTTTTTCTATGGCTTCATCTTTTTCAGAATTATCTTTTGAAAAATATCCTCCATGAGTAAGACTAATACCTTGTAATGTTTTTTCAAGATATGCTTTGTAAAACTTATTTTTTTCAGTTTTAAGTAAATTTTCTACTTCAACTTTTATTAAACGTTCAATAGTTGTTCTTAAATAACCATTTTCGTTACGGTATTCTTCAATGTTGTCAATAAAAAAGAGTGTAATTGGTTTAATCTTTACACTTCTTGTAAGTAGTTGTTTTTCATTTTCAAAATGGCCTTTTATTGTTTTCTGAATCATTATTTCTTGCAATTTTTCTGCGTAAGAATAAGGATTTAGTTTATCTCCTCTTGATAATTCAATTCCATTAGATAAAATAACTTTATTTTTATTTAAACTTTCCACATACAAATCTTCCATTGCAGAATGCACTCTTTGTAAACTCTCTTTTTTAGTAAGTTTAAATGTCTTTTTACTCTTGTCTTCCAATAATTCAAAAGTGGCCTCTTTTCCATCTGTGTTATTGAGTTTTACAATGACGTTTTTTCCACTTTCAAACTCTGTAATATGACCAATTACACCTTTTACTAAATTACGGTTGAAAGAACCAACAGCAGTTAAAGTGTAAATCAAATTTTCATATTCTTTAAATGTAGCACCATAACGCAAAATAAATTGCGGTTTCATTTTTTGAATATTTTTCCAAGTTTTATTTGCTTTTGAAAACTTATGAGGTTCGTCAATAATTAAAAAAGGGTTTACAGCCGAAATTGCTTTAAAGGGAACTGTATGTTTATCAAATATTCCTTTATCAAAACTCTTGCGCATTGTTTCAGAGTTTATCATTCCTGCATTTATAACCATTACTTGAATACTGGTTTTTTCGTAAACACCTGCGTTTACGAAACTATTTACAGCAGGTGGCATAAACGATTTTTTGTTTTTACCTCCTTTTTTACTTTCTACAATATGTAATTTAATAGTTTTACCGTATTGTTCTTTAAAATGTGCTCTTGCACTATCACTTTTTAAAAAATTTATTGTTCCTGCTTTAATAGAAAGTGTAGGTACAATGACAATGAATTTAAAAAAACTATAATTTTTATTGAGTTCAAAAATGGTTTTCGTATAAGTATAGGTTTTTCCTGTTCCCGTTTCCATCATAATATCTATGATGCTACTATTTAGGTTTGCTTTACCTTCAATATTGTTTAGTTTTCGTAATTCTATAATATTTTTAGGATAGGTATTATTACCATCATAAATATTTAAGACAGGATTAATAAATTGTTTATCAACTCCTTTTGCTTTTTCTACTACTAAATTACCAAAAACTGCAACAGTACTTTTTACCGCTTGTGTTTGGTGTTGTAGATTTTTTTCAAAATTAAATCCTTTCATATTAATATCGTGTTATAAAGTCAATATCAATACTTTTTTTATTGGTATAAGACTTAATGTTTTCGCTAATTTCACGCAAATTTTTACTTTCAAAATGATAACCAAATGCAATGATAGTAGTTGGATTAAAATCTTTATCACCATCTATTTTTTCTAATAGTGTTTTCAAGTTCTTAGTTTTAAAACCTTTATCCATTAAATACAATTTACTATTACTGTAATTTGCTGTGTAACCTATTAAATCTATATCTTGTAAGGATTGAGAAAGTGAAACGCCATCATAAGTTTTCCAAGTAACCAATAAGGCTCTTATGTCTTCTTTAGTTAGTTTACTTTCATCAAACAAACTTATTTGTTTTTCAAGTTCTTCTGATTCAAAATCATAATCTTCCCATATTGGCATTATCTCAAATATCTTGAAACCTAAATCTTGATTTGATAAATCTTTGTCTTTGTTTTCTTCTTGTATTTTTTTTGAAGCACGAATAAGACGTTCTTTTGTTATTTCAAAAATAGTAGGTTCTTCTATTTTCAATTCATTTTTCACAAAATCGTAAGCAGTTTTATTACTTTTTGGGTCAATCCGTTCTGGTAGTTGTGCTAAAATAAATTTTCTATTTCCGTTATCCTTTGCGTTTAGTTGCATTACAGCATCTGCTGTTGTTCCTGAACCTGCGAAAAAGTCAAGTATTAAATCTTCTTGACTCATTCCCACAATTATTAAATCTATTATAAAAGGAACAGGTTTTGGGGCTTTGAAAATTTTCGCATTAAATAATTTTTTTAATTGTGTGGTGGCTGTACTTGTACTATAATCAGATTTGTAAAAAAAAGATTTTGGCTTTTTTGTAGGAATATTCCCAATATCTGGTCTTTGCTTTCTGTAAAATTGCCATCCGTTTTTTGTTTTATTAAGAATTAAATTATGTTTTTTCTTCCGAAATGTACTCTTTCCCCAATACCAAGACAATTCTTTACCTTCAGGGTTAATGGGAAAAATTATTTTGTCACTTTTGTTTATAGATTTATTATCATTCGTTACGTAGAAGTTTTCAGTTTCTTCATTTAAAAAGATTGGATACCATAAATTTTGTCTTTTTTCTCTTGGTGCATTTTCTCCAGTTGCTCTTAAATTATCTGCTACTTTATATAAGCCATATTCGTCTTCTTTCCATTTTTCCAATAATGCTTCTTCATCTATATTAAATTTATTCAATACAGTTTTGTTTTTGTTTTTTGAATAAACTAAAAAATACTCGTGAGTTTCAGCAAATCCAAAATTATCTTGATTTCCTTTTAGATTCATTATTGTAGGTATTTCTCCTACAAAATTTTCTTCACCAAATATTTCATCTAATAACAATTTTAATTGGGCAATTTCATTATCATCAATAGAAACAAAAATTGCACCATCTTCTTTTAGTAATTGTCTGGCAATATGAAGTCTTGGATATATAAAAGTTAACCAAGCAGAATGCGAGTTGCTTTTGCGTTGGGTAAAGTCTAAAATACGTTTGGCACGTTCTTCACTAATTCCTGCCAATTCTTGTAATTCTTGTGTTGTAAATTTTCGGTCATCTTGATATACAAAACCATCATTACCTGTGTTGTATGGTGGGTCAATATATATCATTCTTATTTTTTCATAATAGGCATTTGATAAGTGCTTTAGCACTTCTAAATTATCACCTTTTATAAGCAAATTTTCAGATTTTTTATTTTCTTTTTTTTGGTTAAAAGTTTCATCTTCTTTTAAAAGGGTAGTGGTTTCGTCTGTTGCCAATAAACGAGCGTAAGACTTTCCGAGCCAATCCATTCCGTAACTTTCTTTAGAAAAATTTATTTCATTTTTGGAAAGTTGCTTTTTAAATTTTTCAAAATCAAAATTTTCATTTTTGTCAAAACATTGTGAAAAATGTTTTTTTAGGGTTTCCAAATCTTTGTTTGGTGGTGTTATGTTTCCTATAATTCTTTGTCCTTTGCTCATATTATTTACCCTTTGTTATTTTCGTTATCTACCAATAAGTCTTTTGCATTTACTTGAAGTATTCCCGCAATTTTGCAAAGTACTTCCAATCTTGGTTATTTTCTATTTTGCACGTAAGAAAAATACCGCATTACAACAAAAAAACACCAATATCTTCTGATCCCCCTCCCCCTTACAAATATATGTAACATTTTAAGTTTACCCAAACAATAACATAACTTCCTTACCTCAATACCCCCAATAGAAGTACACACATGCAAAATAGACCTGATAGAAATGGTATGGCTACCCAAGTGCTGTAGTTCTTAGTGTCGTAGTGCTGTGGTTCGGTTATATTGTGATTTATGGTTCTTGGGTAGCCATAAGAATGGATAGCAGGGACTGCCGTAACGACGGAGGTGGAACTGTTCTCTCCAAAAAAAAAGAGAGTAGCCATTAAGAGGAGGTTAGGGAAAGTGGAGTAGGATTAAAGAGAAGTGGGGTAGGGCCAAAATAGAAAATCCTTCAAGACATTTGTCTCAAAGGATTTTTCTTAGTTGCGGGAACAGGACTCGAACCTGCGACCTTCGGGTTATGAGCCCGACGAGCTACCAACTGCTCCATCCCGCGATATTGGACTGCAAAGATACACGCTTTTTTCTTATAAAAAAAATATCTTTACATTATTTTTAGAAATAACTAGATTTAAGACCTAATTATCTTCATTTTATCAATCAGAAATTTTCAATTTACCCTTTTTTATACTTCGCAAACCACTCATCCTCAAGCATACTCATCGTAATAGAACTCTGATACTTTCCATCCCAAAGCAAGACATCCCGACAAACACCTTCCTTCACAAAGCCAACTTTTTCATATACATGTTGGGCACAGGGATTAAAATCATAAACTCCTAACTCAATACGGTGCAACTTTAGTGTCTCAAAGCCATGTTTTAGCATCAAAAAGGTAGCTTCACTACCATAGCCTTTATTGAAATCCTTAGCGCAATTCTGAAATTGGCACTTCGCTCCTCCGCTTTTATCTGGTTCAAGACCACTTCACCAATATAAGCAGGATTGTCTTTAAGCGTAATGGCATAATCAACACGGTTCTCAGCGTCAAGTCTACTTGCACACCGTTTCTCTGTTCTTTCAAGTGTGAAAGTCCCCTTTGTACCCGTTAATCTCATGCCTTCTTTGTCAGCTATGCCATCAAACATGCCCTGAGCATCTTCTTTGACAATAGGACGTAAATTGATTAGTGTACCAGAAATATTAGGTTTACTGACGCTTAGCGTTGGTGATATAATGATTTCCTTCTTTAATAAATTAGTTGCGGGAACAGGACTCGAACCTGTGACCTTCGGGTTATGAGCCCGACGAGCTACCAACTGCTCCACCCCACGATAGTAAATGGCATAGATTATATATCTTTGCACATTCGGATAACATAACTGTGTATTTGCTACCTTAGTTCCATATTCAACATTTTTTTTCTCAATTAAAATAACAAACCATCTTATATTGTTGAATATCAAGCTTTTGTAAGATATGGAAATTTCATTTTTTTTCTCTATTTTAGCTTTTTTATCAAAACTTTGTGAAAAATACTTATCTACGTGTACGAATCTCCCCCAAAAATTAAAAATATGCCAGAAAACCAATTTTTTCAATCTGCTATTTCCGTCAATTGCGTTGTCTTCGGATTTGATGGAAAAGACTTAAAACTTTTATTGATAGAAAGAGAGTTAGAGCCTTATGAGGGGTATTTGTCTTTGCCAGGAGGGTTGGTGTATCCTCGGGAAGATTTACACGCCGCCGCCAGTAAAGTATTGCACAGTATTACGGGGATGAACCATGTGTATCGGGCGCAACTAAAAGCTTTTGCTGCAACGGATCGCCATCCTTTTGGAAGAGTGATTACCGTCGCTTATTTATGTTTGTTGCGTTATTTGAAAGCCGATTTGAGCGAATCGACTTTCGCCAAATCTACAAAATGGTATGATGTGGCGAATTTGCCACCCTTGGTTTTTGATCACGACAAAATCATGAAAGTGGGCGTACAGAGACTTCGAGAAAATATTCGCAGTCGCCCAATGGCGTTTGAACTCCTAAATGAAAAATTTACCTTGCCCGAATTGCAGTTACTCTATGAAAAAATACTGGACAAGGATTTGGATAAACGAAACTTTAGAAGAAAAATAAATTATATGGATTTTTTGGAGGATACCAATGAAATTCAAAAACACAAAATGTACCGCCCTGCAAAGCTCTATTCGTTCAATCGAGAACGTTATGAAGATGCCGTTTCCAAAGGATATGTTTTTTCTTTATAGCTAGGTTTTAGTTTTTGTGGTTTAAGTAGTTTTTGTAGTTTCATTTTGCCTCCGCTCAATGAAAACAATGAACAACATATCACCTTAAATGCAAGGGACACCAGATGAAATTTCGTTCTAATTCTTTGCGAACCTTGCGTAACCTTTGCGCCTTTGCGTTGAAGGGAACATTGCATAGAAAAAATGCATCTTCAATGATCATACATAAAATAAAAAGGAGCGAAAGGTTCGGAGCTTCGTCGTGACGCAGGCTCTCGCTATCCGCTACTATAGCTATAGTAAGAACCACAAGCTACAGCACTTGGTCATCGAGCGGAGTCGAGATGAAGAACTACAGAACCAAGCAAAGCTATAACGCTACTATCGAGGCTATCTTAAATGGTTTGAACGATATAGGAATTGATAGTTTAGAATTTAACTCAAAGAAAAACCTCGCAAAGGTCGCTAAAAAAAAAATGGTTTCTGTTGAGCTTTGCGGTCTTTGCGCTTCTTTGCGGTCTTTGCGTGAAATAATTTTGTACCGATAGTACCATAAATTAAGATTTAGAATTTAACTCAAAGAGTTTCATGAAAATACTACTATTAGAACCCTACTTCATTGGTTCGCACAAAGACTGGGCAGAAGAGCTAAAACGTTTTAGCCGACACGACATAGAAATTTGGTCATTGAGCGGACATCATTGGAAATGGCGCATGCACGGCGGAGCAGTAACCTTCGCCCGTCGTTTCAATGAAAGCACCTTACAACCCGACCTGATTTTAGCGACAGACATGTTGGATTTAACCACATTTTTGAGCCTAACCCGAACACGAACGGCAAACATTCCCACAGCGATTTATTTCCACGAAAACCAATTGACCTATCCCTGGTCGCCTACCGATAAAGACACGAAATTACAGCGAGATACACATTATGCATTTATCAACTTCACCTCCGCTTTAACAGCAGACCAAGTATTTTTTAATTCAGCTTACCACCGCCAAAGTTTCTTAGCAGCCTTACCCGAATTTTTAAAAGGATTTCCCGACCACAACGAAACGAACAGCATCGAAGCAGTAACAGAAAAAAGTACTGTATTGCATTTAGGAGTTGATTTACAAGCATTGCGAGATTTAGCCCCCAAAGAGATGACTTTGTACAAACGAGCTGTTATTTTGTGGAACCATCGTTGGGAATACGACAAAAACCCTGACGAATTTTTCAGAGCTTTGTTTACGCTCCAAGATAGAGGAATGGAATTTAAATTGATTCTTTTGGGCAAAAATTATGGCAAAAAACCGCCTATTTTTGAAGAAGCCAAAGAACGTTTTAAAGACGATATTTTGCATTATGGCTATGCCGAAAGTAAAGAGGAATACGTACATTGGTTGTATCATGCCGATATATTGCCTGTAACCTCATATCACGATTTTTTTGGGGTAAGCGTTGTACAAGCGATGGCATGTGATGTCGTTCCATTATTGCCCAAACGATTAGCCTATCCAGAGCATTTGCCCGAAGCCTATCATACAGCATATTTTTATGAAGATGAGAAGCACCTATTGAAACGATTACAGCGATTGATTTTCAATGCAAGAGTGATTCGCAAGCAAAATAGCCACCAATATGCGATGAAATATGATTGGGGAAGTATTGTAGAAACATATGACACTGCTTTTGAAAAGATTAAATTATGATAAAAATAGGAATTTTATTGATTATTTGTTTGCAAGCATTTGTCATTCAAGCCCAAAACGAAAATCCAAAGCAGTTACTAAAAGAAATGCTCACTGCCATTGAAAATGCAAATACCCTGAAATTCCGATTTGTACAAAAAGAGCGAGTAAAAAGCGGCTGGAACAATGCCATTGTCGATATAAAACTACAAGTAAATCCCCAAAAAATATACATAAAATGCGTTGATCCCAACAAGGGCGTCGAATTGCTATGGGTTGAGGGAAAATACAACGGCTACGTCTATGTCAATCCCAATGGTTTTCCCTACATCAACTTAAAGTTGAATCAATACGGCTTTATTTTGTTGGGCGACGAAAAGCACCATCCCATTGACGAAACAGGTTTTGGCTTATTTTACCGAGCCATTCAATCGTACTTTTTAGACTCATCTGTAGACTTAAATGATTTAGTTGATTGCAAAGGAATGGTGAACTTTGACAATCGCTCTTGTTATTATTTAGAATTGCACGACCCCAATTATCGTTTTACAGATTATACCGTTCAAGGCAACGAAAACATTTTAGACATTGCCCAGCGAAATAACGTAGCAGATTACATAATTTTAGAATTTAATGAGGATGTCGATGACTATTTTGATGTCGAAGCAGGACAAATCATTAAAATTCCATCAGCCTACGCCCCAAAAGCAATCCTATATTTAGAAGCAAGCACCTTTTTACCGTTATTGTTAGAAATGCACGATGATAATGGCTTGTACGAACACTACGAATTTTTGAATTTAGAAGTGAACTCACCTTTTGCCAAAGATGAATTTAGTGATGATTTTGTGGAGTATGGGTTTTGAAAAAAAACAATAAATGAAGTGAAAAAAATACTACTCTTTATACTCAATTGCTTTAAATGGTTCGCAACATTGGTGGGCTTACTATTCTTAGGATGGTTACTCTATTTGGCCATACTTTCTTTTGGTGAAATTGGCAAAGATGTCAGTCAAGAAGATTTAGGCTTTTCCTTAGAGCTAAATAAAAAATCAACTCCAACCAATCTGCCAAATATATTGTTGATTATGGCGGATGATTTGGGATATGGCGACTTAGGATGCTATGGAAGCACTGCTATCAAAACTCCTCATTTAGACAGCCTTGCAGCACAAGGAATGCGCTTTACAGACCATTATGCAGGAGCTTCCGTTTGCTCGCCCTCTCGTTATGCTTTATTAACAGGACGCTATCCCATTCGAGGGGGATTTAGCTCGCTGATTACACCAACAGGTTTACCTTATTCCAAAAAATACATGTGGCATTTAGGCAAGGTTTTTAATCAGTTAGGCGCAGTAGATATGGGCGCAGACTCAGAATTTAACGGAATACGCCACAAAGAAATAACGATTGCAGAAGCTTTAAAACAAGCAGATTATACTTCTGGAATTTCTGGAAAATGGCATTTAGGAGATTTGAAAAGCAGCCCCGAATTTAACCCGATGCATCACGGTTTTGACGATTTTTATGGACTAAATGTTGCGAATGACGAGTTCCCCTCTGCACTCTTTGACAAAGACAGCATGCTCATTGAAAATATCGGGATGGAACAAGATTTTTTGAGCCGTGTTTTTGCAGAACGAGCGATTGAATTTATAGATAAAAACAAAGCCAATCCTTTTTTCTATTTCCTATCATTTACAGCACCACACTTACCACTCTTACCCTCCGAAGCATTCAAAGGAAAATCAGCAGCAGGCATTTATGGAGATGTTGTAGAAGAAATGGATTTTTATATCGGCCAAGTCTTAGAAAAATTAGAAAACGAAGGTTTAGCCGAAAATACTATTGTGATTTTTACCAGTGACAACGGCCCCTGGTTCAAAGGAAGTCCAGGGCAATTTAGAGGGCGAAAAGGGCAGTCGTATGAAGGTGGCTATCGAGTTCCCATGATTGTCAAATGGCCCAATAAAATTGCACCAAAATCTGTAAGCAATGCGCCTATTATGAATTTCGATATTTTCCCTTCCCTCTTAGAAATCGCAGGATTAGAGCAACCCCATGACCGCATTATTGATGGCAAAAGTCTACAGAATTTATGGTTAGGCAAAGACACCATCTCGCCCCACAAAGAAATTTTCTTTTATCATTTTGATCAAGTCGAAGCAGTGCGTTCAGACAATTATAAATATTACAGCACAATGAGTCATTACACCTGGCCGATTCTATTGGACAAAAAAGGACTCATCACCAACGGCTTCGCAGAGCCATGGTTCGGACAGCAATACCCCAACCTCTACGATTTAAAGAAAGACATAGGCGAAAACTACGACTTACAACACCATCATCCGCAAATAGTCGAAGAACTAAACGAAAAAATTAAAAATTGGAATAAATCTATCGAAGAAAATCGGTACGGCTGGAAGAATTAAAATAAGGAGAGAACGGTTTATTACTTCGTCGTGGCGTATGGTCCCGCTATCCGCTACTATACCAAAAGCCATCCTTATTTATGCCATTCTTTTTGGTATAACGCTACTATCGGGTCTAGTCTAAATGGACAGAACACAAATAGAAAAACCCGCTGTCCTGATTTCCTAATCCCAGAGACAGCAGGCAAATAATCTAAAAAGTGATTGTCATGCATGAACAAATTGCACTATACTCATATAATGCAATCTTTTTAAAATGCAAGCGGTTGGTATAAACAATACTATGTATAACTATTATGGACTATGTATTTGTTAAGGGTAAAGACCGTTTAAAATAGACCTGATAGCAGCGTTATAGCCTTCCTTTCGTTTAAGTCGTTTCAGTGGTTTAAGTCGTTGTGGCTCTGTCCTTGATAGATTACTTGGCTATAGTAGCGTATAGCAGGCCTGAGCGTCACGACGAAGTACCTGACCCTTCTCTCCAAAAAAATAATGTTAAAAAACACTTGCATTTTATTTTTTTTTCATTGTACCAATATATAGTGAGCAACAACTCATTATAACAAAACATCTCATCTGAACTTACCAAAAGCGTTTTTTTTTAACGCACCGTACAAATGCTATTGTTACAAGAATAAGCATACCCAATATATTTTGGCTGCGACCTCTTGTGCATATAACATAGCTATGTTCCAATAATTTTTTAATCAAAAATATATAAACATGAAATCTATTTTTCCAGTGAGTATTTTACTAATACTACTATCAACATTATTTCTCCATGCTCAAACTCCGACGGGGGCAGGAACAGGTGGAGAACCACCATGTTATTTTGATGAAGCTCGAACAAAATTAATCGAAGAAGATTCCGAATTTTTAGAAAAAGAGAAAGAGTTTACCAAAGATATGCTTTTGCAAATAGATCAAGAAATTACAAAACGAAAAAAGCAGAGAGGTTTAGCCACAGGTGATACAATTCCTGTAGTCTTTCACATACTATATGAATGCGGAGATCCAGAGGAATTTATTTCTACACAAAGAATCCTTGAGGGACTTCAAAAAGTTAATGAAGACTTTCAGGGATTGACAGCTTGTGATAGTCCTTGTGATGAAGATGCTACTTGTGATGTGAGTCATCCTAATTTATTGGGATGTTCACCTGATATTCATTTTAAACTAGCAGATAGAGATACTTTAGGTAATCCCACAACAGGAATCAATAGAATTAAAACACCTCTGACTTCACAAGGAATAGGTGCAACAAGAGGTTTAAGACGATTTGTTATGTGGCCCAGAGAAAGATACCTAAATATCTATGTATTGGCTGATGTAACACCTAAAGGAAATTCGGGACATTCTTTCTATCCAGAAACAGCACATTATGATGATCCAGATGACTCAGAAAATAGATTTTATGATGGTGTGTCTGTGGCAGAATGGGCAGTATCTCCAGATACAGAATTTCGAGCTAATTATGGTTATATCTTAACTCATGAGATTGGTCACTGGTTAGGTCTAAGACACATTTGGGGTGGTAGTAGCAGTGGAGGAGGCTGTAACAATGATGATTTTGATTTTTTAGATGATTTTGAAGAGGAAGTTGGAAATCTATTTGGTAATGAGCTTGATAATCAGTTTAATGACACTCCTAATTCGGAAGTACATTCTATTAGAGATAGTTGCCATACCTATACAAATACTTGTGATGCAGAAATAGATATGTATGATAATTTTATGGATTATACAGGATGTGCAGCCATGTTTTCTCAGGGGCAAATGGGATTTATGGATTTAGTTCTGACAAGTTCTATTGCGGATAGAAATGTATTGATTAGCAATGAAACAAGAGACTTGGTTTTTGATCCAGGTACTCAAGTAAAAAAGGTTGTCTTTACAGATAATTTATTTTACGAAGGTGATGCAAATAATGGAGGCGTCAATGGAACTGTTGAAATTAAATTAAAAAATCTTGCTTTTAAAAATTCTTTGATAGGTAATACTTTAAATCCAAATTACTATTCAGTTACTAATTTGCCTACTGGAATAAATGCATCAGTGATGATTATAAATAGTACAACTGCTGAATTATCGCTTTCAGGTACAACAACATATAATCAAGATATTGATTTTGATTTTACTTTTGGTTCAGGTACTAACATTTTTCTTGGTGGGTCATTTGGTTTTAATAGCAACACTTTATTGAATCCTTTTACGACATCAAAAACAGTTCCTTTAGCCAATAGAACTAAAAAATTAAGAATTGATTTTATAGAAAATCAAGAGATTCAATATACAGATATTGTACCAAATGGCTCAGTCGGCCCAGTGTCAAAGCGATGGGCAAAAGCAAGAATCAAAGCAAATGATGCACAAAAAAGCCTTTATTTAAGTTATTTGGATGGTGGCTATAAATTTGAAACGGATAAATTTGTTACGATTTTTGTAGAAGAAACAGCAAATGATACCATTGCAAAAACTTTTGTAAAGGGTGACAATATTTCAGGAGATCATATAATAATAGATGATTCATATGAAGACCTTTATGATTTATATATAGATCAAGTACAGTTGGATGCAAATAATGAATTTTATGTGGGTGTAATTCTTGGTACATGTACTCGATACTATGGTTGGTTGCGTTTAGAAAAAGATACAGATTGTGAGCAAATTATTGTAAAAGACTTTGCGGTAAATACCATTCCAGATACACCCATCAAAGCAGGAGAATTAAGCTATCCTGTCTTGTCTCGTGAAACCAATATTATGGAAGAAGGAGAAAGTTTTTTAATAGAACTATTGCCTACTTCAAATAATGAAGAATTCGCTAGTAACTTAATAGGGACAACTTTATCTACCAATCTTTATACCGTTACAGAAGATGATAATATGCCAGATGATTTTGATGAAGCGGATATTGAAATAGAGATTCTTAATGAAAATCAAGCTATGGTCAAAGCTTCTACAAATTGGGCGGCTACCATTTCAAGAGAATTTACATTTAATTTAGATTTTGATTCAGGGGTTTTTGCACCAATCAACGGAACAATACCTACAGTAATATATGATCCATTAACAGAAGTGTATGAACCGATGGACGATTTGTACTGGAATATCTATGAGGAGGGAGATAAATATATTGATACGCTCAATAATGATCAAGATTATGTTTGGGTAATTGGAGAGAATGATTACCATTCAGAAATCGGTTTAGTTTATAGTAAAAACGATCAAGAAAATGCTTACCTTTTTTATAGAAGTATATCATCACCTAATGCTTTTGAAGCACTTTGTTATCCAAATAGTAATGAAGTAATGATATTAGGTTATGGAGATGAAGGAGAAGATGGTATTTATAAATTAATGGATACAGGTGGAACGCATACTACTCATATTTCTGATAATGAAGTCTATTTAGCAGAAAGTACATTAGCCAATCATTTAGGACAAGAAATTTATATATTATTTAGAACGTACAGAAATTGTGATTTTTATTATGGCTCACTTAAAATTCTTGTTGGTTTAGATGGTTCTATTGAAGTTGAAAGTATAATATCAAATACTGTTTCTAATGATCCTGTTTTTACAGGAGAATTTATTACGGAATGCCTACCTTCTGTGAGAACAACGTTTTACACTTCAATAAAATCGGTTCAATTTGGTAGTGAGGTATTTACTTCAGATACAACTAGTGAAACCTATACAGATTATACTTCAACACAAACATTTGTGACTGCTATTGATGATGATCCTGCTATTACTTTAAAAACGCATAAAGATTTTGATGATAATGAGACTGATGAAGAAGATGGTGTTTTTTGGTACATTTGGATAGATTACAATAGAGATAATTTATTTATGACTGATGAGTTAGTCTTTTTTGATAAAGCAAAACAAGCAGAAGGAGCTGTCTTTTTTGAAGAGGATGGTCCCGTAGGAATATACAAGATGAGAGTTGTTAATAGTTTACACGAATTAAAAGTATTAGATGGCTGTTCCGATTTCAAATATGGCGAAGTAGAAGATTATATGGTTAATATTGAGTCTATTTGTTCAGATGATATTGTATATGATGCGCCTATTTCTTCTGGTACTTATAGCTATGATGAAACGATTACTTGCCAAGATGATTTTTATGTTGGTTCACAAGAAAATGTAACTTTAGTTGCTGGAGAATATGTATTATTAACGCCCAATTCTTTCGTGAATTATGGTTCTACTTTTGAAGCCTACATTGAGGCTTGTGGTGTGACTGCTCAGAAAAAAGAGGGGGAAACATTTGTGTCAGAGAAGTCTGTGGAAATGAATATATACCCAAATCCTTGTTCGAGCGAATTTAAAGTGGCTTATACAGTTGAAGAAGAAACGCCTGTTACCCTTGAAATTTATAACAGTACAGGACGGGTCGTTCAAACAGTTATGACCAAAGAAATGCACACCGCAGGAAGTTATACCCAGTCCATTGATGGAAGCGGATTAGCCGACGGAATCTATGTTGTTAAAATCATTACACAAGACAAGCATATTTCGCAAAAGCTGATTAAGATACAATAAGCTCTAATAACTTTTTTTTGTTTGCAAACCGAATTCACTTCTTGTGGGTTCGGTTTTTTTAGTTTTATGAAATAAGGAGAGAAAGGTCAGTTGCTTCTTCGTCACGCCATGCTCCCGCTATCCGCTACTATAGCTTACAGGAAGAACCACAAAATCACGTAAGAACCGAACCAAGAACTACGGCACTAAGAACTACAGTACCAAAAATAAGCTATAACGCTACTATCGGGTCTAAATGAAAAGGACAGAACGCAATAAAAAATCTTACAATCCATACCACTTGGCAATAGTTTCTTCGACGGGTTTGTTTTGTGGGGTGTAGTCTTTGTCGTTTTCTCCACCAGCATTAGGATAGTCTGAATGCCATTTCCAAATAAAGCCGCCTTTGAACCAATCCTTTGCCCACAGTGCTTGGAAAAATGCTTCAAATGCACAACTTTGTCCATTCAAATTAAGACCTATATTATTGACATTTCCTTCATTTTCCCAATTTTGCCAGGCGGTATAATCGACGCTCATATAGCCATATTCCGTAAAAATAATTTCTTTGTCGTATTGTTGTGAAAAGGCTTTTAATTCATCGACAAGTGGCTCCCAAGCGACCAATAATTCGTCTACTTCAGGTGTTGCAGACTCTACTAAAGGAAAGTACGCATCAATGCCAATGTAATCTAATTTATCCCAAAAAGGTATATTTTGGTAATTGTCCCAATTGGAAGCATAGACTAAATCACCGTCATAAAAAGTACGAATGCTGTCAATGAGTTCCACCCAAAAATCGGCTCGTTCTACCGCAGCAATTTTATATTCTGTACCAACACAAAAAACGGGAATGTTTTTGTCTGCGGACATGTGGGCAAAGTCTAAGGTAAAATCTCGATAAGTCGATTCCCATGTGAGCCATTCTTCTTCCGTTTCTAAATCGTAGGTACCAACCCAGCCACCGCCATTGATCCATACCTGTGGTTTCATCATCACTTGTGTTCCTTGCGCTATCGCATAGTCTGCAATAAGACCCGACCCTTGTACCGTTTCGCCCCACCATTGCCATTGAGAATTGTACTGGACTTCTGCTGCCCCATTAAAGGAATAGCCAAAAGGGGAAATTGCCATCCATTCTGCATTGACATTGGCGATGGGTTCTAAGGTTTCGGGTGGAAATTCGTCGGGTGGTGATTCAAAGCTGATGCCTGTCATTTTGCCTTCAAATATGCTGGAATCCATTCCCATGTTTGTGGAATGATCTAAGGTGACATCATCATTATTGTCTAAACCATCATCATCCTTGTTGGAACAAGCGATTAATAAGCCAAAGGAACATAGCACTATAAAGCTAATGCGCTGCCAATGACTAGCACGAAATTTTGAATAAAAAGAAGACATAAGTTGGTGTATTAGTGTATTGCTGAAATTAGTCTCTATAGAAACCCGCCCAAACCACAAAGCTTTGAATCACGGATTTTTATAGATTTATTTGATTGCACGGATTTTTTTAATTGAGTTTTTTCTGCAATGTTCCTTTCAACGCAAAGGCGCAAAGATTACACAAGGTTCGCAATGAATTAGAACGTAAATTCAGCTTGCGTTCCTTGTACAACCTTAGCGAGCCTTGCGGTTAATTACGATATGCAACAGCTTCTTAAAACTGTGCCGTACAATAACAACTTAAACGACAAAAACTATTTCTGATGCAAGACTTGTTGTGGAAAAGGTATTTCAATTCCTGCTGAGTCGAGCGTTGTTTTGATGGTTTCTGTTAAATCCGCAGTTACTATTGGAACATCATTGGGCAAACACCAAGCTCGAACGGCTAAATTCACACTGCTATCCGCTAATTCAGTAACAATGACATCGGGTAAAGGTTCTTCCAATACCTTTGGATGATTGAAAATGACATTTAAGAGTTTGTTTCGGGCGTCTTGGATATTGGCATCATAGGCGATACCAACTGGAATACTGATACGAGTTTTACCTTGCTGGCTAAAGTTTTGGATATTTCCACTGGCTAAAGGACCATTGGGTACATAAATCGTAACATCGTTAGCTGTTACCAATTTGGTTGTAAAAATCTGCATTTCTCGGACAAATCCTTCTGCATTTTGTGCCTTGATGAAATCGCCAATCTTAAAAGGCTTAAATAAGAGTAGCATGACGCCACCTGCAAAATTCGCCAAACTTCCTTGCAAAGCAATGCCAATTGCTAAACCTGCTGCGCCCAATAAAGCGACAAAGGAGGTTGTTTGAATGCCCAAAGTGGAGGCGACTGTTATTAAAAGTGCAACTTTTAAGGTAATATTTAGCAAAGAACCTAAAAAAGAGCGAAGGGATGCGTCATAATTCTGACGTTCCATCAACTTAATGATAAAATTTGTTACCCATTTAATAACTCTAAAGCCGATAAATAGCACAATTAAGGCTAAAAGTATCTTTCCTAAATACGGAATTGCATTTTCTTGAAGGGTTTGAATTAAATTTTCGATATTCATTTTGTGTGTTACTTGTTTTTGTTTAACTTTAATAAAATTAAGATATATAAAGAAGGAGAGGAAGGGAATGTTGATAGATTTCTCCCAATCAATTCTTTAATAAACTTGCAAATTACACTTAATTTTGTCAAATTACTTAATACGGTTAAAAATCTCTCCTTTTTAATACGAGTGTACTATCTTAAATATTTTATTTTTGTAAATAAAAAATAGAGGCGCATGTAAATTTTAGGCTTGGTTTTTTGAAAAGTGATTGTGACAAGGTATATTAGGTTTGTTCCTAAAGTGATAGTATAAAAATATATATTCATATATGCAAGGGTTCTGTCCTTGTTAAAATAGACCCGATAGTAGCGTTCTATTGATACCCCACATGTCATGAATTGGTTTTTGCCAAAATCATAACTGCTTGTAAACAAGGAATTTATACAAAACGTACCTTTCATAATTGGTATAAAATAATATTTTGCAAGTGCCTGTAAATCAAGCACTTGGCGACTTGTGGGGTATCAATAGAGTAGCGATATGGTGGCACATTGTAGGGGCAATCCCTTGTGGTTGCCCTGCCTGAAGCGTTGGCAGCCACCATAATAGCGGATAGCGAGACCATACGTAACGACGAAGCACTCCACAGTTCGCTCCAAATAAAACAACTTGAAATATTCATTATGAAAACAGCGATGATGCAACAAATAGAGTTGGGGAATATAAAGATTGATGTAGAGCAGAAGGATATTAAAAATATTCATCTGAGTGTATATCCACCGAATGGTGTGGTGCGGATTGCTGCGCCCAATCGGATGGATTTAGATACCATTCGCATCTTTGCATTGAATAAATTGCAGTGGATTAAAAAGCAACAAGCAGCCTTTAAAAATCAGGCAAGGGAGACACCGAGAGCATATTTGACAAAGGAAAGCCATTATTTTTTGGGAAAGCGATACTTGTTGAAAGTGATAGAACATGACCAAGTTCCCAAAGTGGTGCTTCAACACAGCACGATTGTCTTGTATGTACGACCCAAGACCACAACACAAAAAAAAGAAAAAATTATGGCGGAATGGTATCGAGGACAATTGAAAGAATTGGTGCCGCCCTTAATCGCTAAGTGGGAAAAAGTGATTGGTGTACAATCAAAAGAGTTTGGCATCAAAAAGATGCGGACCAAGTGGGGAACATGTAATACGACTGCTAAAAGGATCTGGCTTAATTTGGAATTGGCGAAGAAACCTTTAGAGTGCATAGAGTTTATTATAGTTCACGAATTGGTGCATTTATTAGAAAGAAGCCACAATGAACGATTTGTTGGTTATATGAATGCTTTTATGCCTAAGTGGAGATTCTATCGAGAAGAATTGAATAAGTTACCCTTTCGGCATGTGGATTGGAAGTATTAATATAATGGCATCATCATTAATCACTACTTTATGGCTACCGTAAAAATTGTACAACGCCCTACCCCACACCATGATGGTACATTGCCTATTTATTTGCGGCTCACAATGAATAGGAAAAGTAAATTTATCAACTTGGGATATTCGTGTAAAAAAAATCAATGGGATTCCACAAACGGACAATTTAAAAAGAACGTTGAGAACCATGTCAAAAAGAACATTATCCTGAATGATTTTAAGAACAAAGCCCTCAAAATCATCGACCAATATTTAGAAGCCAATAAAGTATTGACATTCTCTCAATTTGAAGCATTATTTCGAGGAGAGCAAAAAACAAGGCATCTTGATTTCTTTCAGTTCTTTCAAGAACGAATCAATGATTTAGCGAAAGCGAAAAAAACAGGTAATCAGAAAGTTTATCAAGAAACGTACAATTCGTTCAGAAAGTTTGTCAAAGTAGGCAAACCAAGTTTTGAAGACATTACCTACATTGTATTGGAAAAATACGAGAACCATTTGCGAGGGAATGGCGGAACAAATGGTGGTATTAGCATCAAGATGAGGACGATTCGAGCAGTATATAAGAATGCAATTACAAAAGAATTGGTCACAGTAGACCACTACCCTTTTACCAAGTATAAAGTAAGTAAATTGAAGGGGAAAAGCGTGAAAAAAGCCCTCACCAGAGAAGAAGTTAGAAAAATCGAATTGTTAGATTTAGTAGAACATCCTAAGTTAATCAATGCCCGTCATTTCTTTGTATTTAGTTATTATACGAGAGGGATGAATTTTGTGGATATGATGTATTTACGGTGGGATAAAAGCATATTTGGTGATAAAATCACTTATACTCGTTCCAAAACAAAGGGTAATTTCATTGTTAAGATTCTTCCGCCCGTTCAGGCAATTTTGGATTATTATAAGACGATTTTACCAGAAATAGGCTATGTATTCCCAATCCTCCTTAAAGAGAATTTGACACCACAGCAAATTCAAGACCGCAAGAAAAAAGTGTTGAAGCGATACAATAAGAATTTGAAAGAAATTGCACAAATTGTTGGGATTGACAAGCCCCTTACGAGCTATGTCGCCCGACATAGTATCGCTACGAATATGAAGCAAGCAGGGATAGATACATCGGTTATATCCCAGTCTCTTGGGCATCAGAATCCCCAAATTACAGAGGCATATCTTAAAGAGTTTGAGAATGAAGTAATAGATGATGCAATGGAGAAGTTATTATAGGATTTTGTTGTATATATTTGCAGTTATTTACTAATAGTTGTTTTTATATGCTAAAATTTTACGACAAAGCAGTTTTCCAGATAGGAACAGGTCTTTATGATATACCCTCAGATGTGGCTGACACATTAAAACGGTCACAATGCAATTTATGTTACTTTCTGTCAGAGTATGAGGGAGAGGAAATTATAAATTTTTTGAATTATCAGTACCGTAATACCAAGTTTCCAACCTTTTTCCTAAAGATATTTGATTGTGGACTTCACAATCATGAAGCAGAGTGGAAATATCAGCAATTTATGTTTAAAAAAGTTTTAGATAAAGTACCAAAAGGTACTTTGGTAGAAGATCCACATTTAATAAAAGAGTGGTTGTCAAAAAAATTACCTAAAATTTCATCTAATACACGTTTCAAAATATATGATTTACTAATACCAGGGTCCGAATACTTTGATTCGCTAGTATTTGAAGAAAAATTACATGAAATTTTCAACAATAGAAAAAAAGAAGATCCAAAAGAAATTTGGCTCAAAGTGATTTGGGTGGGATTTTGGCTTAATTGTACCCAAATTTAGGAAAAATAGTATCTTTATGGATGGAAACGACAATTTTCTTTGAACAATTATTAGGTTTAAGTTCTCCTTATAAAGTAATAAAAATAGAACAGTTAGAAGACGATTCAATTCATCTTTATATAGAGGTGTCAAAAGATTATTATCCCAAAAATAATTCAGGGATAAAAGGAGTTAGACATGATATCGAAAAGCGAAGCTGGCGTCATTTGGATTTATTCCAGTATCCTTGTTACATCCATTGTGATGTACCCAAATTCAGATATGGAAAAGGAGCTAATAGTTATGTTGAAACATTGATTGTACCTTGGTCTCGTCCTAATAGTGGCTTTACTTTATTATTTGAGCATTTAGTCTTTGGACTACTCAAACTTTATGGATGTGTAACACGAGTAGCTAAACAGGTCAAGGAATATCCTCAACGCATACAAACATTATTAAATTTTTATGAGCCTCTTCCAGAAATAATTCAAGAAGTTAATGATAGTCCAGAGTTAAAACCGTTGGAAGAATTAAAATTAGAAATCAGCAAAGTCAGTCAAGACTTTAAAATGGTTCGTAAACTGAACATAGATGAAACTTCCAGAAAGAAAGGACATGATTATGTAACAAACTTTATAGATGGTCAAACAGGTCAATTACTTGATATTCAAGAAGGTAAAGGAGCAAAAACGATAGAACGCTTTGTCAAACAGAGTTTATCCAAAGGTTTGATTCCTGAGCAAATTACAGATATAAGTATAGACATGTCTCCTTCTTTTATTTGTGGTTGTGAATTTTATTTTCCCAATGCTGATATTAGTTTTGATAAATTTCATGTGAGCCAATTAGTTAATCGATGTTTTGATGAATTTCGTAAAAAACAGGCAAGACAATTAGGCGAGTCTTTGCCTAAATGGGCAATTATTAAACCAACAGAAAAGTTAAATACCAAAGAATATCAACAAATGGGGGAAGTTCTAGACAGATTACCCGAATTGGAACTTTTTCACGAGCATAAGAATAAGTTTTCTGAATTATGGTCTTATGAAAACCCAGAAGAAGGAGCTGCTTACTTAGCATTTTGGATTGAACGTTTACGAGAAATGGCAGTAGATTTCAATGACAAAAAAATGACGACGCTATCTGAAACGCTAAGTAAACATTTTAACAGAATTATTAATGTTCTAAAAAGTGGTATGGATAATTCTATTTCTGAAGCCTTTAACAATAATGTTCAGATTATGAAAAGGGTTGCTAGAGGTTATAAAAAATTTGAAAACTATATTCAAATGATTAGGGTACACTGTAATTTGGCTAAATAACCAACCCACCTAAATCACTTTGAGCCGAAATTTTCCGTTTTGTGGAGTTAAATCTTGCAGATAATATGAAAATACATGCTATAGATTGTCGAGATGAATATTGCCTGACCTGCAAATTAATAGAAACGATGGAATCATACCTAAGAGATTTTGCAAAAGATAATCTGGAAAAAAAGAAGCGGACAGATATATCTTTTAAAGAATTATTTAAGAATAATCAGGAGAAAATTGATGGTTTTTTTAAGGTCTTAGAGCAGTTAGGTGTAATAGACAAAGAAAAGAACTGGATATATCAAGGTCCTAAAAGCTCACTTGTTGCTTGTTTTAATGCACTTTTAGACCTAGAAATAATATGCCAACTTCCTCCCAACACTTTGCAACGTATCGTTAAAAGAAAAATAAACCTTACTGCAAGTGCAAAACTTTTTCATAACCCGTATCGAGATAGTGATTATCAATATTTTCACTCTAAATTTATAAAATTCTTGGTCTGATTTTTATTATTATTTGATTTTTTTTACAATGTTGTAAAAGTTGTAAGATTTTAGTTTCCGTTGCTTTCTCTTTGTAGCATTGAATTGTTAAGATAATAAAACAAAGATGAACAACATAACAGTAACCCAACTCACGGAAACAGACGTACAGAAGATTGTAAGAAAGGAAATTAGAGAAGCATTAGCAGAGTATCTAACTAATCAAAATCAACAAAAAATTTTAAATGTTGATGAAGCAGCAACTTACCTAACAATCAGTAAGTCGCATTTGTATAAACTTACCTCACGAGGAGAAATCCCCCATTCCAAGCAGGGAAAAAGAATCTACTTTTCCAAAGCAGAATTGGATGTCTGGCTTTTAGAAAATAAAGTACAGGGAGTAACAGAACTAACGGAAGAAGTCAATCAATACTTGAACAAAAAGGACACTGATGATGAATAGTATAATCCCATCAGCCTCCTCTCAAACAGCTAATTCTGCTATTATAGAGTTCAAAGAAGCTATCAATGTGAAGGTAGCTTCTTTAATAGAAAAAGATGTTGAATTCTTTGAAAGACGTTTGTTGAAAAGTAGAAGTAAGTATGACCGACAGGCTTTAGAGGTGAAATTATACGAGAGATTACTACAAGAAGCAAAATCTGCACATACTATGCAAAGAGAATTGAGGTGTCCTTTGATAAGAGGGCAAGGAAAGAAAAAGCAGGAAGTACTTGACGTGTTGTTTGAAGGATTACATGGCTTTTTCGATATAGTGGATCATCAATATCTACGGTATATTTTGGAAGGCGAAAAGGTTGATAGAATGCTTACCTTTCTATCTAATGCGAATAGATTCATTGAGTTTTGGAAAAGGATGCTATATAACAAGTATGTCGTAAACAGTAAAATGGAGATTGCAAATTGGATCTGTAGTAACTTTATGTATAAGTATGTCAAAGGCAATGTGAATGAAGTAAGAAGTTTCAATAAGAATACAGTTTGGACAGGACTAAAGTATAAAGGTCCTGAACCTCGTAAGGAACAGCGAATTTGCATTTTTGATTGGCTGCCTTATAAGCCACTCAAATAGTTGCGTTGAAAAAAAGTTTTGTTTGAACTTACATTTTTTACACGTTTTACATAAATCAAGTGTTCCTCCTCCCCTACTTATTTGTTGCAAGTCCTAAAATTACGAATGCGAGCGTTAGGAATAGCCCTGTGAAAGTTAGTGGAGTACAGGTCATTTCTGACAATATAATTGTTATGAAATCCATAGTTGTATAGTTTTTATGATGAAATAGCTTGGCGCATTAGAATAGAAATTAGAAAGGGCAATAAAAGGGTTCTGGTAAGGATTGTCCTTTACTACACAGAAATAGTAGATAGAGGATTGTTCCCCATACGACAATATTGCTAAAGGTTATAATGTGCTTATTCATTATTGTAGATTTTGTGAATAACTTAAAAGGCTAATGCTTTGAAGAATACTGCTGCGATTAATAGAGGAATTAAGACATTGAGAATATCTGTAACACTATCCCCTTTTGTTGAACTGCCAAGTAAATATGGTATGACTATAAACAAAAGGAAAAAGAGACAGACGGCAGTTAGGTAGCTCATTTTTTAGATTTTAAGATTATGGAATTATTTGTTGTACCACGCTTTACGTTCTGCTGGTGAGGTGTAAGGATAAGTCTTATTGCGCTCGAAATCGTGTGTGTCTCTTATCCAAGTAAAGAAAGCTAAGTTGATTTTTTGAGAGGGTGTTCCGCCCTCTTTATGCTTCTCCACCCTACCCTGATATATCCGAATATTTCGAGTAACATCTCCGTAACTCCAATCTTTTTTGTCTCCCCTACTCGTCTCTTCTTTTTTTGTAGCTGTTCCTGCTCTCTGCCCTGTAATTACAGGGGTTTTAGCGGTGTTACGGCTCTTAGAAGAGGTACTGTTACCTGTGGATTTAGCCTGTTTTTTCACCTTCTTAGCAGTTGTTACAGCCGTGTTACTATCAGGTGTAACAGGTCTGTTACGAGCATAGGGTGTACTTTCTTTTTCTACAACAATGGCAGGACCTTCAAAGGGTAACACTTTTTTTGAAGAAGCTGATGGGAGAGGGGTTTCTTCATTATCAACTAAAATTGTAGACATTCGTTGCACATTGGGCATACTATCAAAGAAAAGTGAATGAGAATTTTGAAAGTGCATATCGTTTACCAAGACAGATTCCTGAAAGACCGTTTTCTGGTATTTGTGAATTTCCAGTGTAGTATATAGGATTAAGACTTCGTTGATGCCAGATAATGCAATCATTCCGACCAGAACTGCATTGGTAGGCAATTGATAGGTTTGAGCAAAGTGATAGGTCCCATAGGCACTGCTCATAATGGAAATCAAAGAGAAGAAGATACAAGCCATAATAATGCGCTGAGGCACAGTATTGGTTGCATGCCAATTCTCGAACGCAACATTCAAAGTTGAGTGCTGACCAAATTCGCAAACCATCAAAAATAGGACAGCGATGATGGATAGGACATAAACGTTGCCGCCTATGGGCAAGGTCATCAAGTAACCCACGATGGATACAGCGCAAATAAAGCTGATGAGATGCAATACGCCCAGCGTGAGTGTGTTGAAACGATATAAAGGATAGTTGATCTGTGCATAGGATTTGGGCTTCTTTTGTAAGAAGGCTTCCATAATGGTCTTACGTTGTGCTTCGTCACCGACATAAGCCTTTACCAGTGCGTTAAAATGATTGGCAATGTGGAGTTTTTCTTTACGTAGGGGAGTAGATTTGTTTTTCTTTGACATAGGTATCATTTTATCAATGACAAAATAAATGTGGGAAACCCACAAAAACGGATTCAATGTTGTCACACAATAGAAATGTCATTGACTACACTACCGTAAGTCAAAACCGTTTAAGTGGGCTTATACCTATGTAGATGTACCATGAGATGGATACACCAACCTTATTCTAAAGAATAAAGGTAGTGAGATCAATATACATTTCTATTTTATTGTGTGACGTACAAATATACGATTTTTTTTGCACATTCAGGTGGTGGGAGTGGGTAAATATTTTAAAACATTCTTACGATTCAAACTGTCTAATCTTACTCTCTACCCATTCCAAAATGGGTAACTCATATCTAAGATAAATCCACTCTTCTTTTGTTTTTTTATAAACATTGAGCTTATCTTGTAATGCTTTTAGATTTGTTAAAATAATCTTATTTCGATTGTACTTTATTATAGGAACACTCTTCATAAAGTCAATCAGTGCCTTTGCTGATTGTGTATGTTTTTCTTTACTTATTTTTCTCCAAATATTTCTTGCTTTTGTATGAAGAGATTTCGTACTTGAAAAACCTGCTTCAAACAAAAAAAATAAACGATACATATCTGCCTTAATGCGTAGATAAGGAAGAAACTTAGAACTTTTTTTATGATTTGTTTCATGTACCTTTAACCATTGTTCGGCTTCCTCATACTCTTCATATCTAAAACAAACTTCACAAAAGTTAAGAGGTGTGAGCATCAATCCATCTTTCTTTACTTTCGATTTATATTTACAGTACTCTGTAACAACTTTATCATAACGTTGCATAGCTTCTGCTTTGGGAAGTTTTCCATACACAATATATCCAAGTTCTTGATCTGTTAGATATTCACAGAGAAATACTTTTTCAATCTCTTTACATACATCTAAAGATTGTATTTCCTCATAGTATTTGAGATACTCTTTAATATCTCCTTTGCTGATAGCAGACAAACTTTGACTTGTCAATGCTTGTAGTAAGACCAAGTTTGTTATTTCACTCAAAAAAGAATGCTTCTTTTGAAAATCAATAATTGAATTAATGATTTCTGCATATTGAACAGGTTCTTCTAACATATCAATATGAGACTGTTTACAAAAGAGATAAAGCATTTCATTACTAATAGCTAAAAAGCCATCCTTAATGCAATCATTAGCTTTTTGCATAAGTTCTTTCTTTCCTGATATTGTTTCTTTTTTATCTAAAATGCTTAGACTTTCCTTGATTTTATTAAGCTTTTGCTTTTGAGATAAAATTTTAAGATAGTCATCCATCTCAATTAAAGCTTGGTCTTTGCGCCAATAAAAATAGCATTGTTGGAAGCTATATAATCAGCAATAATTCGTTCCCAGTTATTGATAGCAATCAGTAATCCAAAGCGTTCATACTTTTGTGCTTGTTGCTTGGCTTTGGCTAGTTTCTTTGCTGCAAGGTCAGGAATGGCTCTATTGAATAAAGTTTTTGCATCCATCATCAACTCCATAATTTCCTTCTCTACATCCTTTTCAATAATTCAGAGGTACTTTAGAGTATTTTCAATCAACTGATTTTCTCGAACTCTAAAATTGGGAATCCCTTTTAAGGTTTTCATTTCGGGTGGAATAGAACTGTTGTACAGATTAAACAATTTCTTTTCTACACTGGATTCGCTTAATGCTTTAAGCACAAAGCGGTTTTCTTTAGGACTCAAAGAAGTAATTAAATGGTATAAATCTTGATTGAAGGTCATTTTTATCGTGTTAAGCCCTAAATATAAGACATATTTACAAATTAATACATCATTAAATTTTTAAACAAAATACTTTCACGCACGTCATAACTAACTGATAGTCATATTTATACAAAAAACAAGCCTAATAAGCAATAGTTTTTACATTTAAATTAAGCGTGTATTATTACAGCTTTTCATAAGGAAATTTCAAAGTATAATATCTAAATTCGCTATTAGGTAAAATTAACAGTATGGCTGGTAATTCTAACAACACAACACATTTATTAGATCACTAACATGATGCAAAAGATAACAATCTCAAACACCCTAAAAGAGTCTTTTGCATAAGAAATATCATAACTTATGAGAGCCAAAATACATTTTAACTTATTTCTAAGGACTTTGCCTTTTTTCATTTCTATGTTGCTTGTAGCACAAGATAATTTATTAGAGAATTTTGAATTCCCTCCAGATGGTTGTGGAACAGATGCAATACATGAAAATAAGATGATAAATGATATTGCTTATAAGAAAGCAGTAGAAAAACAGGAAAACTTGATTTATGAAAAAAGCAAAGAACAGTTAGCCAATCCTGCCTTAAAAAATAGTGGAGTTATTTACACAATTCCTGTTGTTTTTCACATCATCCATGAAGATGGTACGCCTATTGGCTATGAGGAAAATCTAACAGACGATGATGTCAGAGATGAACTCTTTTATGTACTTAACTATGCTTTTAGACATCAAAGCGGTGTTAATTATACAGACAATCCTGATATTATTACAAATCCCTACAAT
>ENA-ORXM01001292-ORXM01001292.1-marine-metagenome-genome-assembly--contig:-NODE-1292-length-35826-cov-18.302482_pt1 | contig 35826 bp, 24 predicted proteins | sample MGYA00237867_ERZ511480 | MGnify/ENA primary metagenome ERZ511480 (study PRJEB26309, sample SAMN06266103) | marine metagenome | isolation source: Algal blade | place: United Kingdom:Sidmouth, United... | reverse complement strand
GTAATTGTAGCATTGTACAACGGTTGGACTATGACTACAAGCGTGTCAGCATTGCGACCTCCTTTAACGTTAAGAAAAAACATTCCGGGCTCCAGAGTGGATACGTGTACGGGGGATCTGGCCACCCAGAGGTCTTGCTCTCTCCCATCCCGGTCACCTCTCTTATTACCTTGGAGAGTGCCGAAGCATACAACTCTCTGACCATCTACGACCAGTCGGGAAGAAAGGTCCTGCAGCGAACGATAATTCAGACGAGAACGCTGGACATCGGCGAGTTTCGGACGGGAATGTACTACATCAGGTTGGAAGGTAACGACAAGACATTTGTCGATAAGCTGATCAAACATTAGCGGTTAGTCAGTCACTGCTTTTTATATACCTTCTCTTTGCACCTGCGGCCGCGCCCACCAACTCGCTTTTCTGGGCGCGGCCGCAGGTGCAAAAAAGTTTTTTAGAAGCATGAAAAGGGCCTGGTTGCCTTATCCGAAAATGTCTCTTATACCGTTCACCGTGATGATGACGGAAAACACGAACGCACCAATAAGAACGAGGTTGGTCAGGAGGCGTCTTCTCGGTAGCCCGACGTTCTTCCGATTCCAAAGGACGAGGATAACGGAAACTACCAACGGTAGGGCAAAGACGTTAAAAACCTGGGTGAAGATCTGCCCTTTGATGGGGTTGAAACCAAAAAAGGGAACGCTCAACGCGAGCAAACTCGCCACGCCGGTGATGACCTTGAAGCGGGTAGACTTTACGTCCAGCTGGCCGGAATTGAAGTCGCCCAGCATGAGGGGAACGATCATCAGGCAGGGGAAGATGGACGACAGCCCCGCGCTGAGGGTGCCGACGAAGAAGATGCTCACGGCAAACTTACCCGCTGATGGTTCCAGGGCCCGGGACATATCGAGCACCTGCGTAATCTCATTGCCCTGTCCGTAAAGGCTTCCGCTGGCCACGGCCATGATGGATCCGCTGATGGTGAAGATGAGTACGGCCGCGATGATGGAATCGTTGCGCTGCCGCCTCAAGTCTTTTTTCGTCCAGCCTTTGCCCTGGATGAAGAGTGGGCGCGACAAAAAGGTAGCCGCCGCCATGGTCGTACCGACAAAGGCCGCGATCAGGATGCCGGCCCCTTCCACCCCGGGAATGGTGGGTACCAGCCCCCGAACGACGTCGGCCGGAAGGGGGTAGACAAAGAGAAGGGTGAACAGAAATGATAGGCCCATCATGGAGACAAAGAGCGCCAGCATCTTCTCGAAAAGGGTATAACTGCCCTTGATCAGTAGGGCGTAGAAGATCCCGATGATGAGTATCGCCAGCCCCAGCACGATGCCGTACTGCTGCCCCTCCAGGGCCGGAAAGTTGATGACCAGGATCTCGTAGATCACGTTGGAGGTGATGCCCAGAATGCCGATGAGCGAATTCCACTGACCGATGCCGACGGCGGCAATCATGGCAATCGCGATGGCTTTTCCCGCTGGTAGGTGCTTACGTACCGCGTACAGGATCGTCTCTCCGGTAAGGAGGTAGTAGCTGCCGGATACGTAAATAAGGACGCCCGAAAAAAGGCAGCTGAGGGATAATACCCAGAGCAGGTCCATCCCGAAGTTGTTGCCCGCAACGATCATGGAGGTAACGCTTCCGGTACCGATGGTATAGCCGATGGCAAAGATGCCGGGGCCGAAGGACAGGAGGTATCTAAGAAATTTTTTCATGATCGTTGAGTGGGGTAGGGGGGGAGCAGATCTTATTTGGTCGGTGGCGTTCCATCGCCTAACGACGACTCCCGGTACCAGACCTCGGTGTAGCTTCCGTTGGCATATTGTATCGCGGCATCGCCACCGTAGGTGTTGGCGCCCGTACTCCAGACCATGTTGGTTGCGGGCGCGCGGCCGTTGGTCTGGTTGTAAGCACCCTGCTTGAAAAACTGTTTTTCACCTTTATAAGCGTTCGGGCGCTCGATGCCGTCACGGCCAAGGCCCGCGTACAGGGTCGTGATCTGATCCGGCCGGTCGGCCTTGCTCGCGAAATCCGAAGTGAGCAGATTTTTACTGAAGGTTTTAGTCGGATGCCCTTCGCTCTTAAAGGTAAGGTGCATGATGCCCCGGTAGACATTGACCGCGTAGCTGAACTCCTCCCCGAGTTCGATGCCTTCGGCCGGTTCGGCGGGGTATTTGTCCGGTGCTTCCCCGACGGTGGACATATCGTACCCCCAAACAGCGGTGGAATAATCCCAGCGCCCGGAGTTGTCTTCGCCGGCGGGGTTGATCTCGTAATTCCAGAAAACGGAGCCTTTGGCGTGGCCGGGGAACTTTTTGTAAAAAATCTTCAGCGGCTCGTTCTTATGTCCGTCCTCGCTGTGAATCTGGCCAACGACTACCGAGTAGGACGCCGCTACCCGGGCATCACCGGAAGTGGAAACATGCTGTACTTTCAGCGTTCCGGTCAGTTTGCCACCTTCGGCAGGCGTCCATCTCTTTTTCTGGCCCAGCTCGGTGCGGGTGTTGTGGGAGTTGGGGGAAGTGATTCCTCCGTTGGGTGCTTTGTAGACGACCCAGGAGACTTCGTCGCGGGCGGTAAAGAAGTAATCTTCGTGGGTAAAGCCAGTGAGTTCTTTCTGGCTGTCTCCGTTGCCAAGCAGGATCTTCCAAGCATCTAGTCCAGCCATCACGGAGCTGGGAGAAGTCGCTGCGGACGGCTCGTCGGCGGTGACTTGCCGCTGCGTTGTTTCCTGACAACTGACCAGGGTAAGACACAGGGAAACGAATGCTGTAATATTAAGTGATGACTGCATGAGCAACTTTTGGTTTACGAAGAGGATCACTAGGTATAATTGGTCAACCAATTCAAAAGTAATCATTCCAACTTATATGAATCGGTTTTGAGCTGAATAATGCAGTAAATGTTTAAGGTTAGCCTAGCTTTTATGGACTTTCGGAAAAAAAACAAGTGACAAAACGGATGGTTGGTCAACCAAATTTGCTCGAAGTTTTTCATCGCATCTTCCGTTCTATACGCTCCTTGCACCAGCGTCCGCGCCCGGAAACTCGAAAGCGGATTAAATAATTTTATCCATGTGGTAAGTCGGAGTAAAATTTGCCGCAAACCCGCAGCCACCCTAGCAAAACCGCCCTTTAATATCCTGCTTATCGTTACTTCTAAAACAAACGATGTGAACAAAATTCAATAGAATATTTTGGTTGACCAATTTTTTAATTTACTTTTGGTTGACCAATTAGTGGTTGACCAATTAGGGTTCTCTTAGTTGCCGTCGGTTTGGATTGGTTAAATATTCTTTCTCCTGTAGTCAATCATGCATGTTCTACGCCTCTTCTTGGCGGCTGAACGTCGATCATTCATATCACCAGTAGTGAAATTCAAATCAAACATGAAGTTAAATATCAAACTTGCGTTCTTCATGATGTTGCTAGGCAATATCTCGCTGTTCGCTCAGGATAGTTATCCCCTTACCGGTACGGTAACCGATGCGGATGGCATCACGCTTATCGGCGTAAGCGTCGTCAAGGATGGTACCACCTCCGGTACCGTAACGGACTTTGACGGTAAGTACCAAATCGATGTTACTGAAGGAGAGTCCCTACGTTTCTCCTACACCGGCCACACAACCAAAACGATTGGCATTACCGGACAGACGGTTCAGGACGTGGTGCTAAAGAGCGATGCCGCTTTGCTGGACGAGGTTGTCGTTGTCGGTTACGGAACGCGGAAGGTTTCTCACAACACCGGAGCAATCGCCCAGGTAGGCGGTGAAGACCTTGCCGCCGTTCAGGTGGCGCGCGTCGACGAAGCCCTGGCCGGAAAGCTCTCCGGGGTACTCATTCAGAACCAGGACGCTTCTCCGGGTGCTGCGCCGAAGATTCAGATTCGCGCGGCTTCCTCCATCTCCGGAGATGCCAACCCGTTGATCGTAGTGGACGGCTTTCCGATCTCGGGTTCGCTTGCAACCGTTAACCCCAACGACATCCAGAGCCTGGAAGTCCTGAAGGATGCTGCCTCGGCGGCCATCTACGGATCGCGGGGTGCCAACGGTGTCATCCTGGTAACGACCAAGCAGGGTAAAACCGGTAAGCCAAGCGTGAGCTACAACGCTTACGTCAGCACCTCCAGCCGCTACCTCAATCAAAACAAGCCGGTGGGCAACGCCGACTGGGCCAGTACGATTGAGGCCAACGTAGCCGACGGTACATTTAACGTCTCGCAGATTGACCCCGACCTCTACAACTACCGCTTGGAGGCTTACCGCAACAACCCCGACGTGGTTGCCGTGGAAGACTGGCTGTTCCAGAACGGTAATACCGTTAACCACGACATCAGCATTGGTGGTGGTTCGGACGACGTTCGCTACTACGCTTCCGTCGGCTACCTCGACACCAAGGGCATCGTACAGACCCAGGGTTTCGAGCGCTACAACACCCGCCTTAACGTTGATGCCAACCTGAGTGATCGCTTCAAGGCCGGTCTCAGCTTCAACGGCTTCATCGGAGATCGTGACATTGAAGGCCACGATCAGCGTGACCTGCTGCGTGCCTACAGCGTGCACCCGATCTACCACACGGCGGAATCCATTGCATTCGTTCAGGACCTGGACGAAAGAGCCCAGGCACTCGGTCTCTCCTCTTTCGACAGCGGTTACCGCGGCGGGGCGTCTCCTTTCAACAACAGTATTTCCACCCTCGAGCCCGGTATGACGGCCCAGGACTGGCACTACGGACGTTCCGGCAACGGTATCGGTGGTTCTGGTGACGCCGGCCCCGCTACCAAGCTGGACAATACCGACCGGTTCGAAAAGACTTTCTTCGGCAACGTCAACTCTTACCTTCAGTACGAAATCCTGGACGGGCTGAACATCCGCACCGTACTCGGTGGTGACATGCAGGACACCCGCGACTACTTCTGGCGCGGTCTGGAGTTTGACTCGCGCGGCCGGACGACCCAGACGCGTCTGCAGGAATCCAACATCAAGCGGACTTCCGTGCTCAGTGAAACTACGCTTAACTACGCTACCGTACTTGGTGGCCGTCATGACGTCTCCGCCGTTGCCGGTATAGAGTTTCAGAACTTCTACATCAATGGTATTGCTCTGAACGGTACCAACGTACCCTTTGGTCAGCCGCAGAACTTCGCGCTGCTGAACCCCGCCGATGTAGCCATCTCGGAGCGGGACGAGACCATCGCGCGCCGCAGTGTTTTCGGCCGGATCAACTATGCTTTTGACAACCGCTACCTTGCTTCGGTAAGTCTTCGCCGCGACGGTGACTCGCGTTTCGGCGCCAACAACCGCTTCGAGGTCTTCCCGGCGCTTTCTCTTGGCTGGAACGTCCACAACGAAGCGTTCTACAACTCTGCGTTCCTGACGGACATGAAACTGCGCTTCAGTACGGGTTCCCTGGGTACGACTTCCTTCCTCGGCGCTTACAACTCGCTGAGCTTGCTGAACCCGCAGGCGACCATCTTCGGCAACGGTTTCCTGATCCCTTCCGACGTAGCCAACCCCGACCTCACCTGGCAGACCAATACGGAGACCAACTTCGGCCTCAACCTCGGTTTCCTGGAAAACCGTTTCCGCTTCGCCGTTGATTACTACACGTCCGACGTAGAAGATATCCTCATCAACCAGAGTGTTTCCGAGGTACTCGGTACCACTTCCATTGCGCTGAACTCCGGCGACGTTCGCAGCTCCGGCATCGAGCTGGAACTGGGTGCTGCCATCATTAACACCAGCGATTTCAGCTGGAACCTTAGTGCGAACTTCTCCACGGTGCAAACCGAGATTACTGACCTCGGAGGCCTGGACGAACTTGCGCCGACCATTTACGGTCAAAGCGGTCGTGGACCAGTTTTTCGCAACTACATTGGTGGTGAGATTGGTGAAATGTGGGGTATCGAGACGACTGGCGAAGTACCCATGTCGGCCCTCAACAACCCGATCGAATTCGTGGGCCAGCAGAGTGGTTACAGCTACGCCGTCGACCAGAACGGCGACGGTGTCATCGACCGGACGCGTACGGTAGCTGAAGGCGGTGACCTGGTCAAGATCGGGCAGAACACGCCCGATTTCTACTACGGCATCAGCAGTCAGTTTGCCTACGGCGATTTTGATGCTTCTTTCCAGTTTCAGGGTACCTCCGGTGGCGATGTGTACAACATCGACCCTCTTTACTACGGGTCGCAGTGGGGTCGCTCCATCCAGACCAGCTTCGACGCCGAGGGTGACAGGACCGCTGACGAAACCGGACAAATTTACGTTCGTAACCGCGACCAGACCGACGCCATGATCCAAAGTGCATCTTATCTGGCACTCCGCAACCTGACTGTCGGCTACACCTTCCGCCCGAACCTGGGTGTAGCCCGCCAACCTTCCGTGCGTGTTTACGCCGCGGCCAGCAACCTGCTTTACCTGGTGGGTGATGACTACACTTCCTTTAACCCCGAAGGCGTAGAGACGACCAACGGCGGTTACCGTGGCCCCACCACTTACGGTGTCCAGGTGGGTGCGAGCCCCATCGTTCGCAGCTTCTCCCTCGGTGTTAACGTCAACTTCTAAACCATCCCGCTTGCGGCCCGCGCGGTACGTAGCCCGTTCATCGCCCAATAGGTGGCAAACAGGCTACGCACCGCGCGGGCCGAGACGTAAAAATTAAAAATTATGAGAATTTCATTTGTAATTCTGGGAGCGTTATTGTTCCTGACCGCTTGCGAAAACGACCTTAACCAGGCTCCGCCGAATATCGCCAGTTCCAGCTCTCTGACTGACTACGACGGCGTACTTAACGCCGCCTACTTCTACCAGCTGGGTTCCGTTACGCCGATGGCTGTGATGGGGGACTTCCGCGCCGACAACGCGCTGATGTTCGAGCCGCCGTTTACGGACTTCGACGTCTTTAATGCCGATCTGCCGACGATGGAAGACCAGTTCTTCGGCCCCTTTTACACGGCGCTCTATAAATCTGTCCTGAGTGCCAACAACGTTATTCAGAACTCGGACGATGCCACCCAGGTAGGGGAAGCCAAATTCCTTCGCGGACTCTCTTACTTCAAGTTGGTCCGTGTTTTCGGTGCGGTCCCCCTGAACCTGGAGGCTATACCGAGTACTACCGACCAGTCCGTACTGATGCGTCGTTCGGTGGAAGACATCTACAATGTGGTGATTTCGGACTTTCAGGATGCCATCGCGGCGCTCGACAACTCCGGCCTCTCCGACGGCCGGGCAACGCGTATTGCCGCGCAGGGTATGCTCGGTAAGGTACACGTTCAGCGGGGTGACTTCGCCGCCGCCGAAGCTCCCCTGGCCGCCGTCATTAACGGCGCTGCGGCAGCGGGCCTCAGCTTGCAGGATAGTTACGAGGATGTATTCGGCGTAGAAGACGACCTGAATTCCGAGATTTTATTCGCCACGCAGGTTTCCGCTTCCATCGTGGATGAGTACGGTTTTTCCGAGTTCTGGTCCTGGTACGGTGGTTTGGACACAAAATCGCTCGAACCCCTCGATAGCGACCTGATCGATGCCTTTGGTGGCAGAGAATCAATGGACCTCCGCTTCCCGGTTGTGATCGATACGTCCACGTTTACCGCTTCCGCCAAGTGGACGCAGGAGGGCGGCCCCGACCACGACTGGATCGAGCTGCGCCTGGCCGACGTCATCCTGCTCTACGCCGAGACGCTGAACGAGAACGGCGCGAACGCCGGTACGGTCCTCGACCTGCTGGACCCCATCCGCGATCGTGCCGGCCTGGACGAATTGAGCGAAGACGACCTCGACAGCCAGGACGATATCCGCGAAGCGATTCAGGACGAGCGCCGTCTGGAGCTGGCCTTCGAAGGCCAGCGCTGGTTTGACCTGGTGCGTACGGGTACCGTCAGTCAGGAAATGGGCGAGAACGTGAATAGTGACTACTTCCTGTTCCCGGTTCCGGTTTCGGAGATCCTTTCAAGCTTTAACGTTATTACCCAAAATGACGGGTACTAGAACATATTACGGAATTATAGATTTGCTTTAATAACTTACGCTGCACCCGCGTCCGCGCCCAAGATACGGGAGTGTTGACGCGGGTGTTTTCTATTAAATACAGTCCGGGCGCGGACGCGGGTGCAAAGGAAGATAAAATAAGCAAGACGCTCTTTTTACGCCTGATCACCTTAGCTCCGCGTGTTCGTTTCCGGCTGTCGGTAGCCCCTGATTTGCGTTCCGTATCAACCGCTAAAATTTACCGCCATGAAAAACCTACCCATCTACACATTGTGCTGTATGGTTTTCTTCTTCGCTTGTACGGAAAATTCAAAATCGGTTGCCGATGAGAAGGTTTCCGACGATAGCCGCTTCGCCAGCGAAGTGATTCCCTTTTTCGACCACTGGAAACTCATCCTCGGCGACGGTACTAACGTCGGGGTCGCAAATGATTTTGCCAACGAGCAGTTTTTTTATACCGACAGGGTAGGGGACACCGACTGGGTGGTTTTTAAAACGCCTAACGCCGGTAATACTCACGGCACCTCCAACAACACCCGAACCGAGTTGGCGCAGGTAAAAAAGTGGTCCCCCATGACGGACGCAAAACTCTCCGCCACGCTCAAAGTGATGAACGTTTCCGCAACGGGCGATGCACGGGTAGCGGCCTCCCATTCCGTAGTGGTCGGGCAAATTCACAGTGCGGATGCGCACGAGAACGAACCCCTCAAGATTTTCTACAAAAAGTTCCCCGGCCACAGTAAAGGTTCTGTATTCTGGCACTACGAAATTAATACCGCCGGTGATGATAACTCCGGCCGTTGGGATTACTCTACCGCCGTCTGGGGCCACGACTTCTCCGTTGTGGGGCCTACCGAGAGCACTTACCCTCCGGAACCCGCTGACGGCATCGAACTGGGCGAGGAGTTCAGCTACGAAGTAGATGTTTCGGGCGGTATAATGAAACTAACCTTTACCAGCGCGGGCCACCCAACCAGAACCTTTGGTAAAAACCTGGTTGCCTCGGAATACACCATGGCCGCCGATATTCCCGCTCAGACGCAAGCGTTGTTCGTACCCATCGGCCAAGACGGCCTGGAACGCCCCGCGGCGTACACCGAAGAAGGGCTTTTCTTCAAACTGGGATGTTACAACCAGACGAACGGAAAGTCTCCCGAGATCAATCGTAATTGGTGCTCAGGTGCGGAAACCCACGGCGGAGACGTAGCCGCGCAGTACGCTGATGGTAACTACGCCGAAGTTTGGTTCAAAACAGGTGCTATCCAGGTGAGCGGTGAGGCTGTTTCCAATGAAGGCTACTTTTCGAAGAACGATCGTTAGGGTAGATATGTGAATGGGACGTGAAGTAGGTCAAACTTAGAGAATGAAAGTTAGCTTATTCTTTACTTAACATAATATAAATTATAGGCTCTTGGGTCACGCCCTGTATTTTACCACTATTGAGTCATAAGGCCACCAATACATACGGAACCACCAACCAGGAACACAACGCCGGCCGCCGCGAAGAAAGCACCCGCACGACGATTATAAGGAAGGGGAACTTCTCGTTCTTCGGAAGCGTCGAGCAGTTCTTTGGGATTGCTGACCGTAACGGAGCCTCCCCCGGGCTTGACAATGAGAATGCCGATACCGATCAGGATCAGGAGGAAGGTTTCGGCGATAGAAACGAACAAAGCAATCAGTCCGAATTCCAAAAAGTCGGTAGTAGTATGGTAAGAGAATATGCCGGGGATAGCACAGATCAGGGTAAAGGCGATCAGAGTACCGAGGGAGATGAAAATCACTTTTTGGGTGTATGACATGATATCAGGATTAATAGCGAAAAAACGTAAATTACCGACGCCATTTTATATGGTATGCTGGTAAAATGTCAAATGGCGATGAACATAAATGCTTAAGTTAGAACGTCTTGATTCAATATCCGAAGTCAGGCAGGCAAGGATTCCGATTGATCAGTGCCGCTACCGTCATCGTCAGCTTAAGCAAAAATATGGTCCCTCCAACTTTATAGCTCATTCTGTAGGAATTTCTCCTTACTGAACACCGGCACCTCCGCACGCAATGTTGCCAGATTAGCCCGTTGCAACTCCGTCCGGTAGAACATATTCATGGTCTCGAACGGGATGATGTGGCCGTTGGGCTGCACCATATGTACGCAACTTTTTTTAACCGAACGGACGTCAAAGTCGTAGGCATCCATGAAGTTCATGATGATGATGCGAAAGAGGTTTCCGTAACCCAGCGATTCCGACTTGACCGGCGGCAGACAGCACATCAACTCGTGAAATCCTTCCTGCGCAACGTCGACGCTGCAGCCGGTACTGAAAAGCCCCAGGAGTTGAGCATGAACAGCATCCTGTTGCTCGTACACGATGGTATTCGCCGTCGTGGAATCCAGCAGGGCGGCCGGATTTACGTGGCGGGTGAGGGGGAAGACTTCCCCCTCCAGTTTGAGCATATACCCCATTGTTAGCGCGTCGGGGTTACAGGGGACGGGGATGAGGTCATCGGGGTTCAGAATGGGTGTTTGATCGAGGATACGCTGGCGAACCTCGGTGGGCGTAAGGCGATCCGTTGCCGGGTTGAAGTTTTCCGTACGACCGGCGACCTGGGTGGGCTGGAAGGTGACGCCGCGGATGCAGTCCTGTTTGAGGGCGTATTCGATGATGGTCCCCATCTCATCGTCGTTCTGTCCGCGTTGCAGCGTGCAGACGAGCGTGGTGGAGAGCCCTACCCTGTTCAGGTTGGCGATGGCTTTCTCGCGGGTCCTGGTCAGATCTTTGCCGCGCAAACAACTCAAAACGGCCGGCCGGAAGCTGTCGAACTGCAGATACACCTCGAAGTCGGGTTGGTAGGTCGCCAGCCGCTCGGCGAAACCGGGGTCGTTGGCGATGCGCAGGCCGTTGGTGTTCAGCATCAGGTGCTTGATGGGGCGTTCCTTGCACATCTCCATGATGGCCCAGAAATCGGGGTGGATCGTCGGCTCTCCGCCGCTTATCTGGACGACGTCGGGCTCGGTTTCGCTCCGCACCACGGCGTCGAGCATTCGTTTCACCTCGGCCAGGGTGCGGTGGTCGCCGTAGTTGGGTGCGGAGTTGGCGTAGCAGGTGGGGCAGCTGAGGTTGCAGCGGTCGGTGATCTCCAGCACGGTGAGGCAGCTGTGCTGCTCGTGGTCGGCGCACAAGCCGCAGTCGAAGGGGCAGCCCCAGGTAACCGGCGTGTGGAACCGGTTGGGGTACTCGCTGGCTTTGTTATAGTTGCGGATGCGCTTGTAGTACTCGACGTCGGTGGCGATCAGCACCCGGCTGAGGCCGTGCTCGGGGCAGCGTTTGCGCATCCATACCTTGTCGTCCTGGAAGACTATCTTGGCCTCTATGCGGCGGAGACATTCGGGACAAAGGGACTGGGTGTAGTCGTAGTAGGTGTACATGGAGGGCAAGATACGGCGGTAGGGGGAGAAACCTCGGACGGACGCTTCGCGCCTGTCCCGTCCGGAGATTCACGGATTGTAATCCCGCCGGGAATCGCAGGGGGAGATGTGTGCGGGTACGCTTACAGCTCGCAGTGCTTCGTAACACAGCACCGGCTTCAGCCGGCAATTCTGTCGGCATCTCCAATCGCCACCACCTCATCCGCCACGTACCAGGCCAGCCCCAGCAAACACGCCCACTGAATAGCCCCTAGCCCCGCGATCAGTTCCAGCGGCTGAATGAAACCGATCAGGAAGCGGTACCCCAGGTAGCTGCTCAAAAACATCATGAACAAGCGCCCGGGCCGCAGCGCAAACCGTCCATCGATCCACCGCAGCACAAGCCACAGTGCACCGAGAAAGACGATGCCGTACCCCGCCGTGGCGTGGCGGGGGATGCCGTCGCCCAGATCGACGCCGAGGAAGGAGTTGGTCGGAATACCGAAGGTGGGCTCCCCCACCCCCATCGCCAGGCAGCCGACGCGACCAATCATCATGGCCAAAATCAGTGGAAAGGTATAGACGTCGCCCGAGCGGTGCCGGATGCCCTTGAGCTTCTTGGTGATCTCGATGGCCCAAAGACCGCCGAGGAGGCCGCCGACGATGGTTTTCGCCTGCAAATAGTAAAGCCAGCCGTACTGACCGCCCCCGGTAAGAAAGATCCGGGGGCTTTCCAGACCGCCGAGAAGGCGGGATCCTACAACGGCACCAAAAGTGGCGACGATCAGCAAACTCAGGCGGTGGTCGGTAGAGATCGGGTCGTGGTGAGACTTGCGCAGGTTGGCGTAGTAGGTCAGGGCCAGGATGATCCCAACGGTTTCCAATAAAAAGTGAATGATCGGTGCTCCGGGGATCGGGTGCATAGAATTGGTCTTATTACTTTTTGGCGGGCTACGCCGAGTACCACCCGTTAGCCTCGGAGATGATCTGCTTCGTTGATACCGGGGCTGAAATGCGCACAGCGAGGTCCGCCGGAACTTCCTTTGCATCCCGCGTTCGCGCCAACTATATAACGCTGTTCCTGATTCGCTCGATCCCCGCCAACCAGGCCTCCGGCATCTCCACCTTTCGCAGCGCTTCAAAATCGTACGGAACGATGATTTGCCGCGAAACCGCCACGATCCGACCGTGTCGCTCCGAGAAAATACCGCTTTCCATCGTGAAGCGATCGTCGTTGATTTCAACCGTGCGCATACCGATGTTAACGGTATCGGGGTACGTAACCGGAAAGATGTACTTACAGTCTTGCCAGGCGAGGATCGGCCCGGCGGCACCGCCCCTGAAGGTCGTGTCCACCCCCATCGCGATAAAATATTCGAGACGGATCGACTCGGTCCATTTCAGGTATACGAGGTTGTTGACGTGGTTCGCCGCGTCCATATCTCCCCAGTGGACTTTATAGGAGGTGCGCACCGGATAATCATCAAAAACTAACTTATTCATGCGGGTAAGATAAAGCGGGCAAACTTTACAAAGTAGGTGATTTTTGGCGGATGAATTCAATAGCTGATCGGGGCGCGAACGCGGGATGCGGAGAAAGGCTTTGAAAAGCAATGGGTTTTCCCTCTCCAACCGCTAACTTACCCCCGTGCAGTGTCTGTAACCCTAGGGTCGATAATTCTCTAGTCGGCTACCTACAGACACTGAAGCTCCTGACCAACGATTAATCCAGCCCATGCCCAAATACCAGGTAACCATCAACAACCAGGACTATCCCGTAGAGGCCAACGAGCTCGCCGCCCTCGATGTCCACTCCCCTACCCCGGGCCATTACCACCTGCTGCGCGGCGGCAAATCTTACCACGTTGAAATACTCGATTTTGACCTGCCCCGTAAGACAATTGCCCTCACCGTCAACGGCCGGCCGCAGGAATTAAAAATTAACGATAAAACTGATCAACTCGTCAAGAAACTGGGCCTCAGTGTGGCCGCTACCGCTAAAAGTAAAAACGCCGTAGCCCCGATGCCCGGCCTGGTCCTGAACATCATGGTTGCCGTCGGTGATGAGGTGGTCGCCGATACGCCCCTCCTGATCCTGGAGGCGATGAAGATGGAGAATGTCCTGAAATCCGAAGGGGACGGCGTAATTAAGTCCATCACCGTCGCCAAAGGCGACGCCGTGGAGAAAAAACAACTGTTGATCGAAATCGAGTAATCCGGACCCCGCGCTTTATGGGCGCGGACGGAAACGGGACCGTCCGAGCCCCGCTCGCGCTCGGAGCGCGCGAAGTCCGAAACCAAAAAACCATGCAAATCAAGTTTCCAGAAGTATCGAAAGCGGAATGGCTGGCCAAGGTGGAAAAAGACCTGCGGGGAAAGCCACTGGCCGGGCTTGATTTTGAGGTGGCGGGGGCCACATTTTCGACCCTGCATCACCAAGACGATCACCCAGCCTTCTCCCGCCCATTTACAACGGCTACAGACTGCAAACTAGGAATCTTCATCGAAGTTACAGACCCCATCTCAGCCAATAAGCTGGCCCTGGAAGCTCTGATGGGCGGAGCCAACTACCTATACTTCTACGACCCGCATTACGCCGGTAAGGCAGGCTATAAAGACCAACTCTACGCCGGCATCATGACCGACATCGTCGACGTGGTCTGGCACAACCGACCTTACCAAGTTCCCGTCCATGACCTGGAGGCGATCAGCCACACCCTGCTGCGATTTTCCAATACCCCCGGAGAGTCAACCATCTGGCTCGCTCCCGGCCCCGATTACCTGACCAACATCGCCTTTCTCCGCGCGGCAAGACTCTGCGCCAGCCTAATCGTCAGCCACCAACCAAAGATCACCGGCTTTCAGCTCGGTCTAATCATCAACGGCGACGCCGCAGACCCAAATACCGCCAAAATTCGTGCTACTGCTCACGCAATGGCCGGCATGATCGGTGGGGCCGACATCCTTATGATCAAGCCCAGCGATAATGCGGGCGAAACTGCCTTTGAACGTCGCATCGCCCGCAACATCCATCATCTCCTGACCGAGGAATCCCACCTCGGCGCGGTAGACGACCCCGCCGCGGGCGCTTACTACATAGAAGCCTTAACTGATCATCTTGCCAATAAAATATGGACCGAGTTCCAGGAACTTTGTAACTAAGTGCTCTGACACCGGGGGTAACCAAACCTCCATCTGAATATGTACGCCGTAAAGCGCACGGCACTCCTCGCTTCCGGAGAGAGCCCACTTTAAACAACAAAATGAAAAAGATCCTCATAGCCAACCGCGGAGAGATAGCCTTAAGGGTAATGCGTACCGCAAAAAGAATGGGCATTTTGACCGTTGCCGTTTACTCGGAAGCGGACCGCAACGCGCCGCACGTACGCTTCGCTGATGAGGCCATCCTGCTTGGCCCCGCCCCCTCCAACCAGTCTTACCTGGTGATGGCAAAGATTATCAAAGCCGCCAAAGACACCGGGGCCGACGGCATCCACCCCGGCTACGGTTTCCTGAGCGAGAACGCGGAATTTGCCCGGGAGGTGGAAGCGGCCGGCATTACCTTCATCGGCCCCCGGCCCCACGCCATTGAGGTGATGGGCAATAAACTGGCGGCAAAAGAGGCGGTAGCGGACTACGACATTCCGATGGTCCCCGGCATCGAAGAGGCAATCACGGACGTGGAACTGGCCAAGAAGATTGGTGATGAGGTGGGCTACCCCATCCTGATCAAAGCGGCGGCGGGTGGCGGCGGGAAGGGAATGCGCATCGTCAACAACCGCGAAGAACTGCGGGAGGGCATGGAACGCGCCATCTCGGAGGCGACCTCCGCTTTTGGCGACGGCTCCGTCTTCATCGAGAAGTACGTCCTGAATCCGCGCCACATCGAGATCCAGGTACTGGCCGATACCCACGGCAGCGTCGTACACCTGTTCGAGCGGGAGTGTTCCGTCCAGCGGCGACATCAGAAGGTCGTCGAAGAAGCCCCGGCCGTTCCGCTAAACCTTGCACCCGCGCTCCGCGCCCGGATGGGAGAAGCCGCCGTAAAATGCGCCAAAGCCTGCGATTATATCGGCGCCGGCACCGTTGAATTTCTGCTCGACGGCCAGGGAAATTTCTATTTCCTGGAGATGAACACCCGCCTTCAGGTCGAGCACCCCGTAACGGAAATCATTTCCGGCGTCGACCTCGTCGAACAGCAGATCCGCGTAGCGCGGGGCGAAGCCCTGGCTTTCAAGCAGGAAGACCTCAAGATTCGGAGACACGCCATCGAACTACGCGTCTACGCCGAGGACCCGCTCAACAATTTCCTGCCCAGCATCGGTAAGTTGACCAGGTACATTCGTCCCGACGGGCGAACATCTCCCCTCCCCACCGGGGAGGGACTGGGGATGGGGTTAACAGGAGTCCGTGTCGACGACGGCTTCGAGCAGGGCATGGACGTGCCGATCTATTACGACCCCATGATCGCCAAGCTCATCACCTTCGGTGCCAACCGCGAAGAAGCTTTAGCCCGGATGCGCGAAGCCATTGATAACTACCATATTGAGGGCATTGAGACTACCCTGCCCTTCGGCCGTTTCGTCGTCAACCACGACGCCTTCATCAGCGGTGATTTCGATACCAACTTCGTAAAAGAACACTACTCCCCCGAAGCCATTCTGGCGGAAAGGAAAGAGTCCGAAGAAGTCGGCGCATTGGCCGGGGCGATGATTTTTGAAAACGCCCTGAAGCAACTACGGGTACCTACCAATTAGGGGCGAGGGCCTCTGGCCCGAGGCCCTCGCCCCAGAAAACTAAACCATGGAACCGATCAACTTCAGTAAAATACCCTTCCGCCGTCCCTTCAACGACGGCGGCAACAGCGGCAGCCAATCAAATATCGCATATCCCTTATCGCATATCCCTTATCAAACACCCGAGGGCATAGCAATAAAACCAGTCTACACCCCAGAAGACCTGGAAGAGGTAAACCACCTCGGCTACGTCGCCGGCCTCCCCCCCTACCTGCGCGGTCCCTACAGCAGCATGTACGCCGTGCGCCCCTGGACGATCCGGCAGTACGCCGGTTTTTCCACCGCTATGGAATCCAATGCATTTTACCGCCGAAATCTCGCGCAGGGGCAGAAAGGGCTTTCCGTTGCCTTTGATTTGGCCACGCACCGGGGTTACGACTCCGATCACCCGCGCGTGACCGGCGATGTCGGCATGGCCGGCGTCGCCATCGACACGGTGGAGGACATGAAGATTCTGTTTGATCAGATTCCACTCGGGGAAATGTCGGTATCCATGACGATGAACGGCGCGGTATTGCCGATCATGGCCTTCTTCATCGTGGCGGCCGAGGAGCAGGGCGTCGATCAGGCCCTACTCTCCGGTACCATCCAGAACGACATCCTGAAAGAGTTCATGGTGCGAAATACCTACATCTACCCGCCGGCGGAATCGATGCGGATCGTCGGCGATATTTTTGCCTACACGGCCCGGAAAATGCCGAAGTTCAACAGCATCAGCATCAGCGGCTACCACATGCACGAGGCCGGAGCGAGTGCCGACATCGAGCTGGCGTACACCCTGGCCGACGGGCTGGAGTACATCCGTACCGGGCTGGCCGCAGGGTTGGCGATAGACGACTTCGCTCCCCGCCTGAGTTTCTTCTGGGGCATCGGCATGAACCACTTTATGGAGATCGCCAAGCTGCGGGCCGGGCGCTTGCTGTGGGCGGAACTCGTGAAGGAATTCGACCCGCAAAACCCGAAGTCGATGGCGCTGCGGACCCACTGCCAGACCTCCGGTTACAGCCTCACGGCCCAGGATCCGTTCAACAACATCGCCCGCACGACGGTGGAGGCGATGGCGGCCGTATTCGGCGGTACGCAGAGCCTGCACACCAATTCGCTGGACGAGGCGATCGCCCTGCCCACCGATTTCTCGGCCAAGATAGCGCGTGATACGCAGAAGTACTTACAGGAGGAAACGGGCATCACCAATGTCGTCGATCCGTGGGGCGGCAGCTACTACGTCGAGAAACTGACGGCAGATTTAGCCGACCGGGCCCGCGAACTGATGAAGGAGATCGAAGACCTCGGTGGCATGGCCAAGGCGATCGAGCAGGGCGTTCCGAAACTCCGGATTGAAGAAGCGGCGGCGCGCAAACAGGCGCGCATCGATGGCAGTATTGACAAGATCATTGGTGTCAACCTCTTTCCCAACCTCGACGAGGAGGAACGCATTGACGTTTTGGAGGTCGATAATAAAGCGGTGCGCGAGTCACAGATTGCAAGATTGGAAAATATCAGAGGAGTAAGGGATGAGGGCGCGGTCGCGGGTGCATTGGAAGGTTTGAGGCAGTGCGCTGCTACCGGCCAGGGCAATCTCCTTGAAAAGGCCGTCATTGCATCCCGCGTTCGCGCCACCCTCGGCGAAATCTCCGACGCCCTGGAAACCAGCTTCGGCCGTTACCGGGCCACCAACCGCATCATCTCCGGTGCTTACGCTAACGAAATGCAGCAGAACGACGACTTTCAGACCGCACGCGACCTGACCAAACGCTTTGCGGAAGTCTATGGCCGCCAGCCCCGCATCATGGTAGCCAAGCTCGGCCAGGACGGCCACGACCGGGGTGCGAAGGTGATCGCCTCCAGCTTTGCCGACATCGGCTTCGACGTCGACGTAGGCCCACTTTTCCAAACGCCTGAAGAAGCCGCTCGCTCTGCCGTTGAAAACGATGTACATATCCTGGGTATCAGTTCCCTGGCCGCCGGGCACAAGACTTTGGTGCCACAGGCCATCACCGCTTTGCGGGAGGAAGGTGCCGGTGATATTCTAGTGGTTACCGGTGGGGTCATCCCCGAACAGGATTACGAGTTTCTTTACGACGCCGGGGTTGCGGCGATCTTTGGTCCGGGTACGGTAATTGCCAAGGCGGCCGCGGCCATTTTGCGGATTATGTTGCCTCACCGGCCGCCGCTCACGGAGTGAGCGGCGGCCGGAAAAGCCACGTTGTTTACCTTAGCCTTAACGATCCAACCCACGCCAAATGAGATACACCCTGCTCTTCCTAACCTTTCTCTGCACCTGCGGCCCCGCCCGGGCCTAAACTCATGATGGACTCTTCGTTTTTGGTCACAGCCTGATTGATCACCGCCCGCCGCTCATTCCCACCCCGAGCAACGAGAACACCGTTCCCCACTGGCTCTACTTACTGTCTAACGAGGCGGGCAACTCAGTCGCCGCTGTTTGCGTGACAATTACGCCGCCATCAATACTTTCATCTGGAACGAGCTGAACGCCTTCGATACCCCGGCCGGAGACAGCCGGGTGTTTCTCGGTGGCACTCTGCTCTATGCGCTGGCGTCCTTCACCGCCGAGGAAGATGCCGGCAATGTTGTTCTTTCCTGGTCTACGTCGCAGGAAGAAAACATCGGCATGTTTCAGGTCGAGCAGCGCTTACCGGCGGGCGATTTCTCACCTCTCGGTCTTCCCGTTGCGGCCATCAACTTCCCCTCGGACTATTCCTTTGTCGACGATAACCCCTTCGACGGAGAAAACGTCTACCGCCTCGCTATCTTAGATGCCGACGGCGAAGTAAGCTATTCTTCCCTGGCAACCATTACCATCGGTCCCGATAGCGTTCGGCTTTTGTCCACTGGAGACAGAACCTTCAGGCTGCAAGACGCCCCGCGCAACGGAGTACTACTTCACCGAAACCCCGGGCGGGTGCTGCAAAGAGGCCGTATTGAGCACCCGGGGGAATTACTGGAGCTGGCGGGAGATCGCTTTGCGGGAATTGGCTTTCTGGTGGTTACTTTGCCGGGGCGGGTGCCGCTTCATTTCCGGGTCTTATTGAGGAGGTAGGCCCTGCATATCACATCGGAGAAAACCCGGGTGTTGCGGGGCGCAACGGGTAGGTTCTCTTCGGTTTTGTACCACACCAGGCTAGCCGCAGGCGGTAAAAATCATCGCTGCGTAAATCACGATGGATGAAGTAAATATGTTGGTATTCATAGATTTTAATTTTGGTTTTATGTTGTAAACGTCGCTATGACATCGCGTTCGAATAACCGAGAGAAAGGCTCCGGATTATCTCACCGGGGCACACTATTTTTTCGTAATATTGTCGTTCTCAGAGAGCACTGGTTTTGCTCGCGCTCGGAGAGCGCGAGGTCCGGTACCACAACCTGCCGCCCATGACGCAAAGCATCATCGCCACCCTGATCATCGTCTTCACCTTCCTTGTCACCTACCAGGGCGAGAAAGACAGGTGGTTCAAAGAAGAATACCTTTTCTGGACCGACGGCATCCTGATGCGTAAGGAGTACATCCGCCTCCTAAGCTCCGGCTTTTTGCACTCCGGCTGGTGGCATTTCGGTTTTAATATGTTCGCACTGTTCAGCTTCAGCTACTCGCTGGAGTACGTTTTCGGGATGACCAACTTCGCGCTTATCTACTTTGCCTCCCTGATCGGTGGTAGTTTGTTGGCGCTGTACTTCCACCGCAATCACGGTGATTACAAAGCCCTCGGTGCTTCCGGTGCGGTCAGTGGCGTCGTGATGGCTTCCATCGTACTCTTTCCCGAGGGGGAGATTGGCTTCATCCTCATTCCCTTTGGCATCAAGAGCTGGATTTTTGGCACACTCTATATTCTTATTTCCATCTTTGGTATCAAGACGCAGGCGGGCAACATTGGCCACGACGCACACTTGGGTGGTGCAATCATCGGCACGCTGATGGTCTGTGCCCTCCGTCCGGAGCTGGCCATCGCTAACTGGTGGATTGTGCTGCTGATTCTGTTGCCCTGCGCTGTCTTTCTCTGCCTGGTGGTGAAGAACCCCGCCGTGCTGTTCATTGATGGGTACTGGGGAGAGGAAGTGCATACCATCAAAACCTATAAAATACCCAGGAAAAAGAAAGCTACGCTGGATGAGTTGCTGGACAAGATTTCCCGGGAGGGGATTGATGGGCTTTCTGCTCGGGAGAAGGCTTTGCTGGAGGAGTATCAGCGGGATTTGTAGCACAGTAATATCTTACTTTTTTTGGCGAGACCGCAGGTGCAAAGACAGTTGATAAAGAACGGTAATGCCCTGCATTCATCGGCAAAGCACACCAAACATAATCCCGTCATGTCGTACCTTCCGCCCTAAGCCAAACCAAGTCATGCAAAACCAAAAAGACCTAGCCGGTAAACTAGCCCAAGCCCATCTGGGCGGCGGCCAAACCAGAATCGACAAACAACACCAAAAAGGCAAACTGACCGCCCGCGAGCGAGTACACCTACTCCTCGACCCCGGAAGCTTCGAGGAAATCGGCGCCCTGGTAACCCACCGCACCCACGACTTCGGCATGCAGGACCAGCTCTTCTACGGCGACGGCGTAGTAACCGGCCACGGCACCGTCGGCGGCCGGCTGGTGTACGTCTTCGCCCAGGACTTCACCGTCTTCGGGGGAGCCCTGTCTGAAACCCACGCCGAGAAAATCTGTAAGGTGATGGATATGGCCGTGAAAACCGGCGCGCCTTTACTTGGCCTCAACGACTCCGGCGGCGCCCGCATCCAGGAGGGCGTACGGTCACTGGGAGGTTATGCCGACATCTTCTACCGCAACGTCCGCGCCAGCGGGGTGATTCCCCAGCTGTCGGCCATCATGGGCCCCTGCGCCGGAGGCGCAGTGTATTCGCCGGCGATGACCGACTTTACGATCATGGTCGAGAACACCAGTTATATGTTCGTCACCGGGCCGAACGTGGTCAAAACCGTCACCAACGAGGAAGTGACCAGCGAAGAACTCGGTGGGGCCGGCACACACTCCATGAAGTCCGGCGTGACTCACCTCACGGCCGCCAACGACGTCGACTGCCTCAATAAGCTTAAAACCCTGCTAAGTTTTCTTCCGCAAAACAGCCGCGAAAAACCCGCCGCCCTACCCTACGAACTCGGCAAGGAGATCCGTGAACAGCTTGAAGGCATCGTCCCCGAATCCGCCAACCAGCCCTATGATATGCGGACGGTGATCGCCGGAATAATCGATGAAGATTCCTTCTTCGAAATTCACGAGAACTATGCCGACAATATCGTCGTCGGCTTCGCGCGCCTGGCCGGTAAGTCCGTCGGCATCGTGGCCAACCAACCGATGAGCCTTGCCGGGGTGCTTGACGTGGACTCGAGCAGAAAGGCCGCCCGCTTTACCCGCACCTGTGACTGCTTCAACGTGCCCCTGCTCGTGCTGGTCGACGTCCCCGGCTTTCTGCCCGGTACCGACCAGGAGTGGAACGCCATCATCACCAACGGGGCCAAGTTACTCTACGCCCTAAGCGAGGCCACTGTTCCCCGCATTACCGTCATCACGCGCAAGGCCTACGGGGGGGCTTACGATGTGATGAACTCCAAGCACATCGGTGCCGACCTCAACTTCGCCTGGCCCACGGCCGAAATCGCCGTGATGGGAGCCAAGGGCGCTTCGGAGATCATCTTCCGCCGGGAGATACAAAAAGACGACGACCCCGCCGCTAAGCTCGCTGAGAAAGAAACGGAGTATGCGGAGAAGTTTGCCAATCCTTACCGGGCGGCGCAGCGTGGCTTCATCGACGAGGTCATTCTGCCGAAGGATACACGGCGGAAATTGATTCGGGGCTTTGCGGTGTTGAAAGATAAAATAGTGGATCAACCGAAGCGTAAGCATGGAAATATCCCGTTATGAATTTTCTTTTTTCATAATTTGGAATAGGCTGAATTTGGATATGTAAAAATTATATAAAATCAATATTAGATAATACCGGATGAGTAAGTCGCACAATAACACTACTCTAAAATGATGCATGACGCACTGGCAAAATTCATTAGAAAGCACGTCCACGTTTCAGCGACGGAGCTACAAACCATTTCCCACTGCTTTAAATTTAAAACCGTAGCCAGGTCCGATTTTTTGCTTGTACTGGGAAATACCTGCCGCTTTGAAGCATTTGTACTATCAGGCTGTTTCAGAATTTTTACTATTGACGAAGCTGGCAACGAAAGAACCCTGTATTTCGCAGTAAAGGGCTGGTGGCTAATGGACGTCGACAGTTTCATGCACCAAACGCCTTCGGAACTGAACATTCAGGCTCTCGAAGACAGCGAGGTACTGCTGATCGACAAAGTCGATAAAGAGCGTTTGTACCGCGAGTTGCCGGTAGTAGAAAAGCTCTTTCGCATCATGAGCCAGCAGGCACTGATTGCCTGGCAAAGGAGATTGATGCGCAATCACTGCCTTACGGCGAAGGAGCGCTACCAGCACTTCACGGAAACTTACCCTACAATTGCGAACAAGTTAACGGATAAGAAAATTTCCAGCTACCTGGGGATCACCCCGGAATTTCTCTCTAAAATCAAGAAGAGAATCAACGAGGAATAGCACTCCACCTGCATCTTAAACTTGTTTATTTTTTCTACGGTTACAAGCCGATACATTTGCGTTCAGATAAGGCCTCACGTCGGTGTAAGGCCGGAAACGCAAAAAATGGAACATATAATAGCAACCGCTCAACGCAGTATTCTAAGCGCTACCCTGCTGGTTGTTCTCTGCATCGGCCCGGCCCAACAAACTGTCTTAAGCCAAACGGCATCGGTCTTACAAACCGTAAACACCGCCGATACTTTTGGAAATACCGTAACGGCAAAGGTGTACAAAATAGGAAAAGCACACTTTGTGTACACGGGTGGTGACAACGGCTTCTTGGATGTGTTCCGCATCGGCGAGGGTGGTAAACTTGCCCCTGTTGAACGCTTTGAACTGTCGAACGGGAAAGGGCCGGCCAGAGGCATTGTCGCCGACAAGATCGGCGGAACGGACTACCTCTTTGTAGGGAACAAAGGAGCCAGCTCCGTTGAGGTACTTTCCATTGCCGACGACGGCCGCCTTAAGCGGGTGTTTGTAATGGACGATACGGAAAAGACCTATCTGGGCACGGTGATCACCCTGCAGGTGGTTCACATGGCAGCCAGATCCTACCTTTTTGTCGGTGGTCTGGAAGCGACTCCCGGTCTTAGCTCTTTCGAAATAAAGGCCGATGGAAAGTTGGTACACGTTCTGTCCGTAGCCGACGACGAGACGCTGTTCACCGACGGAATCATCGGCATGTTCACGCACAAGATCAAGGGGAGAACTTTCCTGATCACCGGTGGGTTTATGGACAATGGCGTCAGTAGCTTCCGGGTGTTTGCCGACGGAAGCTTCGAGAACATCAACAACATCGCCGACAATACTACCGATCGATATCTGACCGGTGCCTATCCGGTAGATGGTGTTACGCTCGGTGAGAACCACTACATCATCGTTGGGCACCGACACCATAAATATTATAAAAGGGGCAACTTCATCAAAAAGAAAGACTTCATTTACCACGGAGACGGAGTAAGTGTTTTTAAGGTGAGCGATCTGGGAGAACTAATCCCCCACTTCGTGCTTACCGACGATGAGAAGACAAAGGTTTCCGGGCAGACACGCATAGAAGTTCTCAAACTGGATGACACCCGGGCCATCGTAGCCGTAGGCACCCGCGACGATCAAAGCATCCAGATTTGCGAACTGACCGCAGACGGCACCTTGAGTCCGTTGGGAGCAACGGACGTCGATTACCCAATTTACTACGGAATGGCCTCCGCCATAGTAGGTGGAGACCTTTACTTCCTGGCGGGTTCCGTAGATAATGCCGTGAAAAAATTCTTCAGCTATCGGTTCGACCTGCCCGGCATCAGTCGTGGCGACCATAAATCCGACCGGGTACTTCGCCACGTCGTCAGCCTAAAGTACAAGGACGAAACTACGCGGGAGCAGGTCGAGGAAGCAGTACGGGAATTTACCGACCTGCAGCATAAAATACCCGCTATCATTGGCTTGGAATGGGGAAAAAACAACAGCCCGGAAGGAAAAAGTAAAAATTTCACCCACTGCTTTACCCTGACGTTTAAAGACGAAAAAGGGCGGGAACAATACCTGGTTCACGCGGCCCACCTGGCCCTGGTGGAAAGGGTGGGACCTCTCCTTGCTGACGTGTTTGTAATGGATTATTGGGGGAAGCGATAATTTTGGCCGAGCCCGTCCCTGGGGACGGGCTCGGCCACCGATTTTCCCCGGACAAGCCACCTGAAATGCCTATTTTACCGGTCGCATGAAGCTCGATCAACTTACCAATCCAAAGAGAAAACACCTACGGCTAGCCGTTCTCCTCTGCTTTTCAACCCTCCTCTGCACCTGCGACCGCGCCCCCGAAAACGCCGTCGCCGTACCCGAACACCCCGACTTCACCTTCCACGTAAAGCCCCTCCTCTCGGACCGCTGCTACGCCTGCCACGGACCCGACAAGACAAAGCAAAAAGCCGGCCTCGCCCTCCACACTTCCGAACGGGCGCTAGCCCAACTGAAGGACAAACCCGGTAAGTTCGCCATCGTCCCCGGCGACCCGGAAAGCAGCGAGATCTGGAAACGCATCATGAGTAACGATGCCGACCTCGTGATGCCGCCACCCGAAAGCCACCTGACCCTTGCGCCTCACGAAAAAGAACTCCTGCGCCGCTGGATCGAGCAGGGGGCGGAATACAAACCTCACTGGGCCTTCACCGCTCCCACACCGCCGTCGGTACCCGAGATCAACGATAAGAAGTGGGCCACCAACGCCGTCGATAATTTTGTACTCGCCCAACTCGAAAAGAATGGCCTTGAGCACAGCCCTCCGGCCAACCGGGCCACCTTACTCCGCCGCGTCACCTTCGATCTCACCGGTCTTCCTCCCACCCCGGCGGAACTCGAAAACTTCATGAATGACGAGATATCGGGGGCCTACGAGCGCGTCGTCGATCGCCTGCTCGCATCCCCCCGCTACGGCGAACGCATGGCCACCGACTGGCTCGACCTGAGCCGCTACGCCGACAGCCACGGCTACCAGGACGACCGCCCGCGCACGATGTGGCCCTGGCGCGACTGGGTGATAAAGGCCTTCAACGATAATTTGAGTTACAAAGATTTTGTTATCTGGCAGCTCGCCGGCGACCTGCTCGATGAGCCGACCTACGAACAAAAACTGGCCACCGGTTTCAACCGCAACCATCCAATCACCCAGGAGGGAGGCGTTATCCCGGAGGAATACCTGGCCGAGTACGCCAGCGACCGCACTCACGTTTTCGGCACCGCGTTCCTGGGTCTTACCGTGGAGTGTGCCAGGTGCCATACGCATAAATATGACCCGATCCTGCACACCGATTATTACCAACTGACGTCCTTTTTTAACAACATCACCGAAAACGGAAACGCCAACGGCTACTACGACGAAGCCCCGGTACCCAGCATGCCGATCAAGAACCCGAAACTGGAACGGGAGATCGAACAGGTGGAGCGCTATATCGTCCGGCTGGAGAGTACGCAACGGGAGTTAAAAGCGTTACGGACTTTACCGGTTACTCCGGCGGTTTCTGAAACGAAAGAGGCACTTTTGGGTAAGGGGTTGGTGGTCCATTACGACTTCGATAAAAACGACGGATCGCGCACGGTGAGTAATTTGCCGGGGATGGAAGACGGCTGGTTCAACTACAATTTGCCGCCGTCTTTCGGGGACGTCAAAGAAGTGCCGGGCAAGAATGACAAAGCGTTAGCGTTTGACGGGAAGAACTACGTTTCGCTGGGTCTGGTCGGTGACTTTGAGCACCACCAGCCGTTTTCTGCATCGGTTTGGATCAAGCACAACGGGCGGGGCAAAACACGGGCCATTTTTGGTAAGCGGATGGATGAACTGCTCTCGAATGGCTACGATTTGGTACTGACGGAGGACAATAAACTGGCCTTTCGGCTGGCGGGGGAATGGTGGTCGCCGGATCAGTATCCGGACGGCCTGCGGGCGCTGGAAGTACGTACGCGGGCTTCCGTCCCGGCGGGGTCGTGGCAACACGTAGCCTTCACGTATAGTGGCTCGGGAAATGCGGAGGGGGTCGGACTTTTCATTGGGGCGCGGCCGCAGGATGCAAAGGTAGTTGTGGACAACCTCCGGCAGAAGACCATCCTCAATGGAAACCACTTCGCCATTGGCAATTACAACCAACGCGGACGAACCCGAGCAGGCCTGACGGGTTTCGCCGGGGGGGCGATCGATGAATTCCGGCTTTATGACCGGGAGCTTAGTGCGGTGGATATAGCTCTTTTAACCTCCTCCACACCCGCCACCGCGCGCCCTCAACCCGCGGCCTTCGCCTCTAAAGACTGGCACGAACACCTGCTGCTCCACTACTCCGACGTTTACCGCCGCAACGAGGCAATGCTCGACAGTCTGCGCGCCATCGACCGTAGCATCCCCAACGTAATGGTGATGGAAGAAAAGGATACCCCGACGCCAACCTTCGTACGCCTGCGGGGGGAATACGACCAGCACGGCGAGCCGGTGGGGCGCAAAGCCCCGAGCGCGCTTCCTCCCCTGTCGGACGGTGCACCGAAAAACCGCCTCGGGCTGGCGCAGTGGCTTTTCAGTGATGAGCACCCCCTGACCGCCCGCGTGGCGGTAAACCGCCTCTGGCAGCAGTGCTTCGGCCAGGGAATCGTAAAATCCGCCGCCGACTTTGGCAACCAGGGCGACCTTCCCACTCACCCTGAGCTACTTGATCACCTCGCCCTGGAATATCAGCACAATGGTTGGGACACCAAGGCCATTCTCCGCTTAATTGTGACCTCAAGCACCTACCGCCAGAGTGGTCGCCTCCGCCCCGGCGACCTGGAGGTCGATCCCGCAAACCGCTGGCTTGCCCGGGGGCCCGCCGGTAAACTGACCGCTGAAATGCTGCGCGACCAGGCCCTCGCCGCCAGCGGATTACTCAACGATAAAATCGGCGGCAAGTGGGTAAAACCGTATCAACCGAAAGGCCTTTGGTACGAAATGGCTTCCGACATCGGTGAGCCGGTATACCGTGCCAGCCGGGGAACCGATCTTTTCCGCCGCAGCCTCTACACTTACTTTAAACGCACCATCCCCCCGCCCGACATGCTGACGATGGACGCCGCCGAACGTACGGTCTGTACCGTCAAGCGTCAGGAGACCAGCACCCCCCTGCAATCCCTGGTTGTGCTCAACTCCCCGCTCTACGCCGAAGCCAGTCGCCATCTCGCTCAGCTATTCCTGACCGAGGGCCAAAGCGGAGCAGCCCTCATCGATGCCGCTTTCGCCAGGGTTGTCTCCCGCCAACCCGAGCCCCCCGAAAAAGACATTCTCCTGGGCATGCTGGCCGAAAACGCCAGCTATTTCGCCAACGACCCCGCCGCTACCGATGAACTACTGAGCATCGGCACCGCTCCCCCTCCCGAAGACCTCGACCGCCAAACCCTGGCTGCCTCCACCATGGTAGTAAGCGCCATTTTCAACCTCGATGAAGCACAACGAAAATAATCCCCTTCCCAACCCCTCCCCACGAGAGAGAGACTCCTGGAAAAATGCTACGCGTTTTGTGGTTAGAAATCTAAGCTATCTCAATATTTTTATTCCATGCTCATTTATTATTGCTTCCACGACAATCCTCCAACGTTAAGCTACAATTACCTGCCAAAATCATGAATTCTTGCCAAGAAACATCATCAAAAGGTCACCCCTCCCCGGAGGGGAAGGACCGGGAGAGAGGTTTTTGCACACTGGCGAACAATTCTGACACCATGAACAATCAGCCATGAAAGACCCCCTCGCAACAGCCCGCCTAACCATGAACCGCCGCCACTTCTTCAGCAAAGCCAGTTTGGGCCTCGGCGCCCTGACCCTGGGTTCTCTGCTCGGCTGCGGCAAGGATTCCAAGGCGCCTGAACTCCCCGCGGTGGTTCGGAATCTGCACGTACCGGCGAAGGCCAAACGCGTCATCTACCTGTTTCAGTCGGGCGGCCCGAGCCAGTACGAGCTCTACGACTATAAGCCCATGCTGCGCGAGCGCAACGGCGAGGAACTGCCGGACAGCATACGAAAGGGGCAACGCCTGACCGGTATGACGTCCGGTCAAAGCTCCATGCCCCTGGCCGGTTCCCTGTTCGACTTCCGGCAGTGGGGAAAGAGCCGTGCCTGGGTCAGCAATCTGATGCCCCACGTAGGTGCTATTGCCGATGACCTCTGCTTCATCAAAACGATGCACACCGAGGCGATAAATCACGACCCGGCCATCACCTTCTTCCAAACCGGGAGCCAGCAGGCGGGTCGGCCAAGCATCGGCTCGTGGATGAGCTACGGTCTGGGGAGTAACAATGACAATATGCCGGCCTTCACCGTCCTGCTGAGCCGGGGAGCCCAACGGCCACAGCCGATCTATTCCCGGCTTTGGGGCAACGGCTTTCTGCCTTCGTTGCACCAGGGCGTACAGTTTCGCAGCGGCAAAGATCCCGTGCTCTACTTGCGCGACCCGAAGGGCATCGACGGTAACGCCCGCCGCAAGTTTCTTGACGAACTGGCGAAACTGAACGAGCTGAGGCTGCAAGATTTTGGCGACCCGGAAATCCAGAGCCGCATCAGTCAGTACGAAATGGCCTACCGTATGCAAACCTCCGTCCCGGAAGTGATGGACCTGAGCGGAGAACCGGACGAAATCTTCGGGCTCTACGGCGAAGCCGCCCGCAAGCCCGGCACCTACGCCGCCAACTGCCTGCTGGCCCGCCGCCTGGCCGAGCGCGACGTGAAGTTCATTCAGCTCTACCACCTTGGGTGGGACCAGCACGTCGACCTCCCCCGCGAGATCGCCAGCCAGTGCCGGGATACCGACCAGGCCTCCGCCGCCCTGGTCACCGACCTCAAGCGCCGGGGATTGCTGGAAGACACCCTCGTGATCTGGGGCGGAGAGTTCGGTCGTACCAACTTCAGTCAGGGCACGCTTACATCTACCAACTATGGCCGTGACCACCATCCCCGCTGCTTCACGATCTGGATGGCCGGCGCAGGCGTAAAACCCGGTATCAGCTACGGAGAGACGGATGAGTTCGGGTACAACATCATCAAAGACCCGGTGCACGTACACGATTTTCAGGCTACCCTACTCCACCTGGCCGGCGTGGACCACGAGCGGCTGACGTTCAAGCACCAGGGGCGGCGGTACCGGTTGACGGATGTGCATGGGGAGGTAGTGAAGGATATTCTTGCCTGATGCCGCCCGCCGAGACATTCCCGGGGCTTGCAGTACTGAGCTTGTACTGGCGGGCAGATAGTTAACAATCCAGGTCTAATCCATTTCTTTACCCGTCAAACTAAGGAACACGTTATCGGCTCCTCGTTGAGCGCGAATTTTGTAGTCTGCATTAAGACTGGCGCGGCTTTTGCGAGGCATAATGATCCGGGTGTACACGAAATCAGTGATTTGCTCAGCCTTTTCATTGTATAGGGCAAGTTTACCATCAACATTCCGTGCGGCCGTAAAGTAAGAGCGGCTGGATTTAATATCGTGCAATAACTCACCATCTAAAATTTTCCCTTCGTAGCTGTACGTGTGATAACCCAGTGGCACTCGCTCATTGTCGGGGTTTGGAACGGGTACAAAAAGGACTCCCTGAGGGCCAAGTAGAACCCGGCCCGGGGAAGGCCCCAGAATCACTTTGCCCAGGGTATTCGCAATAAAAATACTATTGGTTTCGGCATCCCACAGTTTGAAGTTGAAGAGTGAAATTTGCTTGATCTTCCGGTATTTCTGTGGTATGATCTCTACAAATTCAGGATTCAACACTCCGGTCTTACCATCCGTCGTCACCCTCGCGTAGTTGTTACCGGACATTTCTATATTATCGTAGATAAACGGAATGGCCACGTTCAGATCTTGATCTATCAACCCCATTTTACCTTCTTTTGAGGCAATCAGGAATGGACCGATGTTGCTGTTCAGGTAGGCGTACTCGAACGGTAGGATAACTTTGCCTCGCTCGTTGATGATGCCGAACATTCCCTCAATCTTGGCGATGTAATGGTCATTATACCACTGACCGGGATAATAATCATACCGAGGAGATTGTAGAATAGCTCCGGAAGTGTCCACTAGGCCGAATTTACCTTCGGGATTCTCGTAGGCGTATGTTTCGTCGTGAATTTTATTAAACGATTTATGTTCGAGGGGCAGGAGGATATTACCCTGGCGATCAATTAACCCGTAAAGGCCGTTCTTTTTAGCAATTAATGCACTGGTTTCAGCCTGATAAGCCATCGTACGAAGTTCGTTGTATTCAAACGCTAAGACAGTTTCGTTGCGGCGGTTGATGACTCCAAATACACCATCTTTCTTAGCGATCATAAAATCGCTGAAACTTTTAGGCAGGTATTCGTAGATCAGTGGAATCACCGTTTTGCTGCCATTGTAGAAACCATAACGGCCCCGGGTACTCATTTGAATAGCAGTGGCGGGATGGTAGTCCGGGTCAAACTCCATTTGGCTCGGAGCGAGCGGCTCTTCGGCTACTTCTTCCGACACCAATTCTTCCACCTGAGCGGAGGATAAACCGGCGCACAGGAGGGCCAGGAATAAAATAATTATACGCATGATCAGCGGATGTTTTATAAGGTAAATCAGGTTTTAAGTAAAGGTGAAATTACCCGCTAATGTTTCATTGATCCCTCCCCCCAAAATCCGATCCTCTACGGGATGAACTTCAAAGGTATAACGAACAACGTTTGGCGTTGCTTGACAACAAACGAAAAAGCCCTCTACCGGCAACTGCCGGTAGAGGGTTTTTCGTAGAAGCGCTAAATCTTTAAAGCTTAACCGGCTTAGTGCTAACCGAGTAGCCGTCTTCCGCAACTACCCGAACAACAAATACACCAGGCATAAGACCGGCGACATTGAGGATGGTTGACCCATTGCTGCCTTCCAAAGCTTGTTCAATGATAACGCGGCCGCTTATTTCGCTAAGGCGAACTGTTACGGCACGATCGTCAACATTAAAGACATCGTCGGTGAGAGTTTTGCAGCATGTCACCAAATCCCAACTCACCGTCAATTCTTCGTTCTTGACCGGGTTGGCTGAAGCCACCAATTCGGGAGCAGAAGTAAGCCGTTGGGACAGACGGGCACAAAAGCTGCCATCAGACCATGCCCTATTCCGTTGCCGCCGCAGTTGGCTCGAACCCGCCAGGTGAAGGACGTACCTTTTGAAAAACCGCTTACTTATTGACTGGTTCCGCTTACGTTGCTGCTGTAGACCGACTGGCCGTTGTCAGATATTTCCAGGTCGTAGTTGCCGGCACCGCTTACACCGTTTCAGCGGGACGTTTGCTCGAGTCCACCTTTGCGGCTGCTGTTACTCAGGCCAGTTGGAGCAGCACATCCCGTTGGTGGCTTAAATTGCAGTTACTTGCCGTAGCGCAGTCACCGTCGGCGCAGTCTATCAGGCCGTCTCCGTCATCAATACCGTTGTTACAGATTTCGGGCGTGGGTGTTAAGCCGCCGCCACAGCTGCTGCTAAGCAGACTGGGGCGTGAGGCGTTAATGGCGGCAATCATACGTGATTTCCGGCCAATGGTAAATAGGTTCATACAACCATCGTTGGGGTAATCCATGTAATTCTGAAACACGTCGGGTTGGTCACCACTGCCGCTGTCACGGCTAATGGGAACGGGATAAGTACACAGGCTCCACCGGTTTAATTCGGGCCGCCGGCAAGGGGAGGTTATCGCCGACAAAATCTCTGCCACCACAACCGGTATCACCCCATATATGACGTAAGTTGAGGTAATGGCCTACCTCGTGGGTAGCGGTACGCCCGAGATTAAACGGCGCGGTGAACGTAAGGGTAGTACCGAAGTAACGGTGATCAACGACAACACCGTCAGTACCGGGGCTACCACCGGGGAACTGGGCGTAGCCCAGAATGCCTCCGCCGATTTTACACACCCACATATTCATGGTGCTTTGGGGCGTAACGATCAAGGAGCCGTAACGGGCTTGTCTAACCGAATTATTGGTTCCGAAGCCCCGCTTTTTTCTATTGGAAACGCGAATGACGTCGATGAGGCAAAATTCAATCTCGGTATCTGCCGCAACGCCGGAGAAAATACTCGGGGTGTTATTGCGGTCAGCGTTGGCACGACGAAAATCGTCTTTGAGGACGTCGATCTGACTGTTAATCTGCGCGTCGGAATGTTTTCGGCCGAAGAAGTATAGACTATGCGAATGGTGATGGGGATCGTCGCTATTCCGCTCCAGAATTCCTTATCTTCAAAAAAGTTTTCGGTGAAACGTTCCAGTTTTTCAAGGTGAAGCTGACGGTTTGGATCGGACTGGATTTGTTGTTCCAAAACTTCCATCGAAACAAAGTTGCGCTGGGCGAAGCCGGTAGAAGCGAGTACTAGTTAGAGAACGAAGAGGAGTACTTTTCTGGTCATAATCAAAAAGCAATGATTGGTGAAATGAAAGCTTATGGGGAGATAGATTCCCTTTCGTTCGGTAAATATACTCAAGTGCAGTTTATGTACTTATTCAAGTCCTCAATTAAGTAATAAAACTATTAGTTTAAGGGCATATATAAAATAACGTTTGGAGATATTATTTAATCCCGCTCTCCCTTACATCCCCGGCAACAACATAACCGCATTCTGCATCATCCGGCTGGGGCCGCGCCAAAACATCCGGTAATGGGGGTTGTCCATAAAGTAAACGATCTTACCCTGCCCAAAGGGACGAACGCCGGCCCAAGTCTTGCCCGCCAAGGCATCCAGGTTGGACCGTGCGGCGTAACCGGCGGCTAACAGATCATCAGCATCAGAGGCGTAGCGCCCCACGCTCTGGAGCTTACCGTTAGGCGTAAGGGCGTGGTTGCCGAATTTGAGGGTGTAAACTTCGGACTTGACCCCGTAGGCCAGTGGATGCGTGACGTCAACGGTAGCGTTGAGCGCGGAGCCGGGAATGCGTTGCTTGCCGAAGAAGTCGGTCCTTTCGTCGTAGTTGAGGGCCGCGGCGAGGGAGTCTTCAGCAACTTCGGGTTTGCTTATTTTTTGCGTTTTCAGGAAACCGCTTCCGGCGGTAAAAAATTCGGCGCTGGAACCTATTGCGATCAGGGTGCCGCCGCCATTGAGCCAGGTGCGGAGTTGGCGTTGCTCGTCCTGGCCGAAGACTTTACCGAGGTCGCGGGCTTCGGGGAGGATCAGGACGTCGTAGTCGTTGAGGTCGGCCAGGCCGTAGCGGGAGCCGAACTTCGGGATGGCCGTTTGCATCAGCGAGGAGGCGCGGATTCGATCTACGGGCAACTCCGTCTCGTAGTCGAACAGGAAGTAGAGTTGGCCGCTCGTATAGGTATTGAAGGGCGGCTCAACGAGCAGGGCCGCGCGGGGCTGCCTGATGGGAAAATTGCGCGTACTGGCCAGGTCTTGTCCCGACCGCATCCGACCGGTGGTGAAGCGGTGGACTTCGATGGCTTCGTCGCGCGCCAACCCCCCCATGAAGGACTCAAAATCGGGCTGCAGATCGGGGTTACGGCCAACAAGGACGATGAGACTTCCGGCAGCGTAGTCGGTCCCGTCGTCGGAGGTAAAAGGTGTCAGGGCGGAGCGGACGCGGTAACCGGCGGCCCAGAGTTTGGCCAAAGCCTTTGGCGCGCGGCGCTGCTCCCAGGGGATCACGAAGGCGTACGGCCGCCCCACCCCCTTGCGGATCAAGGCACCTTTGGCGTTAACTTCCGTCACCGGCTCCGTATCGACTATAATCGGACTGGTGACGCTGTACGCCTCCAGGTTGTAGGCCAGGGGCGCCGACCAGGTCGACATATCGTACATCACGCTGTCCTCGATCTGGAGATCCTGGCTAAGAATTGAATTGACGAAAAGGTGGCGGGGTTGCTCGGTGCCGATGATGAGGCTTCCGGCGGGGAAACGGTGCTTACCTTTCTTGCCGTTGCGGAAGCTGGTGCTCGGGGCGGAGACGGGCGCCGTCGTTCGCTCTACCTCGACGCCGTTTAGCAGCAGCATTTTAAGCATATCCTCGAAGAACTCCGAATCGTCGTTTTCGATCATGTAGGCCGTAGCCGGTGACTTTGAGCTTAGGGGATTCCAGGCTTCGACGCTGTAGTTGATCAGGGCGCGGCGGTTGCGGGCGGCGGCTTTTACCTGGGCTACGCTGGTGGTGTAGTGGTCGTAGACACGCTGGCGGAGGGTGAGCACGAAACCGTCTTCGGTCTCCACGGCGCGGTGGGCACCGATACCGCCTTGCTCGGTCAGCATCCCGATGGCTCCCATCACGGAAGGATAACTGGAACCGTAGCTGGGGTAGTAAAAATCAAAGCGGTCGCGGGTGAAGTAGCTCAGGCCCTTTTTGTTGAACTCGGTGATGTTGGCGCGGCCAAAGGTGTCGGCCCAGCCTTCGTACGCGTCGGGCAGCAGCAGGTTGCGGGGCGTGGTGCCGGGTACGGTGAAGTAGTTGGCGTCGTAGCCCTGCTCGTGGTAGTCGGTATGCACCTGCGGCATCCACTTTTGGTAAGCGGCGGTGTGGCCCCGGCTTTCGGGGTGGACGCCCCACACCCAGTCGCGGTTAAGGTCGAACCAGTAGTGATTGGTACGGCCGTTGGGCCAGGGGGCGTAATGCTCGAGGTCGCGGGGCTCCTGGCCGCCGGTGTTGCGGGCGACGGAGTTGGCCCAGTAGACGTAGCGGTCGCGGCCGTCGGGGTTGATGCAGATGAAGAGAAGATTAACCGTTTTGCCGAGGGCTTCGAGCAGGGCCGGATCGGTGGTGGTCGCCAGTTCCCAGGCGAACTGCATGGCGGCTTCGGTCGAGCTCGCTTCGTTGCCGTGGATGTTGTAGCTGTAGCTGTTAACAACCGGGTGGCGGGTGAGGTCCACAGCTCCGCTACCCTCCTCCGCATCCTGCGTGCGCGCCCCCAAAAGTGACTGCTGCGTACTACGGATGTTGTCGATATTCGCCACGTTTTCGGCGGTACTTATCGTCAACAAAAGCAAGGGGCGCTGCTCGTAAGTTTCGCCGTACTGCTCGATGTTGACGCGGTCGCTGCCGGCGGCCAGCATCCGAAAATATTCGACCGAACGGGCATACTCGGTAAAGCGTTCGCCAAGACGATAGCCCAGGTAGACCCGGGGCGACGGAAGGTCAGCCCGCTCCCCTTCCGTCAGGGGCAGCTTCTCATATAAGTCGGTCTGTGCCAGAGCGGATACAACAAAAAGAAAAAGCTGAAGGAGTAAAACGTATCGCATTGTATCTTTTTTTGCCGCGAACGCAGGATGCGAAGGAAGCTGGTTAGTGAGCAAAGAATGCACCTTGTAAGAATTATGCAGGAAAGCTGCGGTTCGGCTTTTTGTCTGAGAACATTAAGAAGGATTTATGTGGTGCCATAAACCAAGAGCAGGGAAACGAACAGGGGTTTTATACGGGACAAGATATTGTGTTCGTCCAGTTCCCGGTAGGATTCGTAGCAATAATGTTGGGCTTCGGGGAAAATCCGCGGGCCGACGTCCGGAGAGACTTACCTTTGG
>ENA-ORXM01001291-ORXM01001291.1-marine-metagenome-genome-assembly--contig:-NODE-1291-length-35860-cov-4.502445_pt1 | contig 35860 bp, 38 predicted proteins | sample MGYA00237867_ERZ511480 | MGnify/ENA primary metagenome ERZ511480 (study PRJEB26309, sample SAMN06266103) | marine metagenome | isolation source: Algal blade | place: United Kingdom:Sidmouth, United... | reverse complement strand
TCGAGCGTTTGCAACTCGGCTACGGCGCAGCTATGACACTTTTTATCCTGTTGATTACTCTGGCAGTGGCAGGTGTGCAGGCTGTGGTGCTTTCGAGGCGGCAGATGTGAAGCGGGAAACAGGTAACAGGGGGCGGGGACGGGGGCCGGGGCTGGAGATCAGGGATTGGGGCTCGGGGTTTAGAGATAAACACGTTCTCTCCGATGGGAGGGCAGCCACGTGGGGCTGCCCCTACAGATTTCATGCAGCGTACAATTATTTGATTTTCGATTTTCGATTTTTGATTTTCGATTTTTTCTTTACCCCTTACCCTTCAACCCCTTCTACCTATCCCAAAGGGACATCATGAAAACCTTCCAGCGCATCGTCACGGGCATCTTCTGCTTTTTCGTTGCTCTCCCCATTTTGTGGCTTTTATACTCGGCCTTTTTACCACCCGAGGCTGTGCTTAATGCGCGGCTCGTACCCTCGGGCGTGAGTTTGGCGAACTTTCGAGAACTGTGGGGTACAGGCACGTTTCGAGCGCTTGGAGTTTCGGTGTTGGCAAGTGGTTTGACGGTGCTGGGTCAGCTTATTATCGGTTTGGCGGCAGCGTACGCCATGCGAACAGGCGTAAAAATGTTGTGGCTTATTTTGCTTGTACTGGCCCTACCCGCAGAGCTTTTACTCGTGCCGCTTTACCGCGAGCTGCAAGTTCTCAGCTTACTCGACACCTTTTGGGCGCTTGTGCTGCCCTTTTTGGCAAGTCCGTTCATTATCTTTTTGCTGTTTCAGTCGCTTAAACGGGTACCACTGGAACTCGAGGAAGCCGCCCGACTCGACGGCGCAGGTCGCACAACGATTCTCTGGCGCGTGATTGCCCCCTTACTCAGACCCGAACTAGCCGCAGCGGGCATCTTAGGCTTCGCTGCACACTGGAACCTCGTTTTATTCCCCAAAGTCATGGTCGGTGAGCGAGATTTGTGGACGGTTCAAGTCTTTTTAAGTGAACTCCTGCGTAACCGCCCCCTCGATTGGGGCTTGTTGGGCGCTGCGGCCTTTGTGACCTCTTTACCTATTATCATTCTTTACATCGTTTTTGAAGAGCGCATCATCAAAGTGTTTGAAACAAGCTTTAAGTGAGATTTCATCAAGTAGGGGCATATGGCCGTGCGCCCCTACAGCAAACGTTGAATCTCAGAATTTAGAGGAGTCTGATTGTCAGCGTTTGAACGGAACGCCTCACTTTTCTTACGTCCTCTACGTTAGATTAAGAACCTCTAAATGCCTACACAGCTTAATCAAACATGCCCCTCACAAGCTTCACCGTGTCCTCAATATCTCAGACACTGCACATAAACTCCGTTACACTTGAGCCTATGAAGAACCTACTCAGCCTTTTGGTTTTATTACTTTTAACGCTTACGCAGGCCCAAACCGTTATTACCTATTGGCACTCGCAAGACGCCACCGAAGACCTCATACAGAGCTTTGCCGACGAATTCAACGCTTCGCAAGACCAGTACGAGGTCGTACCTGAATATGCGGGTAATTATCAAGAATCATGGATTAAACTCGCCGCTGCACTTGGTACACCCAAGGCCCCCGCTATTTTCGACGCAGAGATTACCGTTTTCCCGCGGTTGGTAGAAGAGGGGGGCGCAGCCGACCTGAGCGACCTCACAGCCACCCTAGCCGAAGACTTAGTCGCTGAGATATTCCCAGCCCTCTGGGATTACGGCGAGTTTGATGGTGTGCGCTACGGACTGCCCTGGAACATGTCGATGCCGACACTGTTTTACAACGCTTCGGTATTTGAAAAGCTCGGCGTCGAGCCACCAACAACCTGGGAAGCATTTGAAGAGGCTGCTGATAGGCTCACCACACGTAATACCAGGGGCTACATTGACGTAGCCGCACCGATTACCTTTGAAACGCTAGTGGCGTCTCGCGGCGGTAGCCTAATCACCGAGGACGGGCAACCCAATTTTGATAGCCCTGAAGCCGTCGACGCCCTAAGCATGTTGCAGCGCATGGCAAAAGCGCGAAACTCTATTCCCAGGGGCGCAACTGAACTCGACCAGGCACTGGTTGACTTTGCCCGCACCAAAGCGATGATGGCGATTGCCAGTGAAGCACTCTTCCCGCAAGGCGAGCGCTTTTCCGTAGCGTTTGATATTGCTGCGGCCCCTATTCCATCAGGCGGGTCGCAAGTCGTACCCCTCACTGGGGCGCAGTTCACCGTTCTGGCGGGGGCCAGTGCAGAGCAGCAGCAAGGTGCGTTTGCCTTTTGGCAGTATTTAATGCAGCCCGAAATGCAAGTGCGCTGGGTGCAAGAGTCATACTTTTTACCCGTACGCCGCTCGGTAGTTGATTTACTTGAAGACTGGTACGCCGAATCCCCCAACCGAGGGGTGGCCTTAAGTCAACTCGAGTACGCCGTCAACCGCCCCCGCGTAGGCGCTTATGTGGTCTGGCAAAGTTACTTAGCAGAGGCCCTCGAGCGTGCCACCAAAGGCCGCGGCGACCCCGCAGAGGTTTTGCAAGAGGCACAGCGGCGGGCGCTAGAAAGCCGCTAGACTAGCCCAGAACCTTAGCTTCACCTATCTACCTTTTTTTGACCAAATAAGCGCGGGCGTTTAGAAAAAATTCTCAATTGCCACGGGCCTCATACTTGGAGGCCCGTTACTCAGCCACATTCGACAGCCAAAGGCTAGACACCAAATCCAATTTTAGCAATGTCTAGCCTGTCACAAGTTTCCGTTCAGGCCCAGTTCAGGCTTCCCGTGCCATTTTAGATACTACGGAGGTTTAAGCGTGAGCTGGCTCTTTTTATTGGTGGCGATTTTACTCGAGGTCTTAGCGCTTGTAGCGATGAAAGAATCTAACGGCTTGAGCAAGCTCATTCCGACAGTACTCATCGTTTCACTGCTCGGCTTGAGCTTAGCTGCTGAAACCGTTGCGCTTAAAAAAATCGACCTTATGCAAGCCTATGTGGTGTGGGTCGGTGTCGGTACGGCGTTTGCCGCTTTAGTAGCTGTCTTTTATTTTAAAGAACCCTTCTCTGTAAACAAAGGATTATTTATAGGTTTGGTACTTGTGGGCGTCGTTGGTCTCAGCTTGAGCAAATAGCAACTAAGCTACAAGCTTGTAGAGTTTTCTCTCAGTGAAGGGTAGCCATAAACCTGCCCCTACAGATGCTGTATAGCAGACGCTTTTTTGATTTTCGATATTTGATTTTAGATTATTATTTTAATTGCCTTTTTGAGTCTCGAGCACCTCCCACGCCTCAATATCGACGAGCGCACTGAAAAGTTGTTTTTTACGCGTGTCGAATGAAACGGTCCATTTGCTGCCCTCTTGCAACTCGGCGTAAGTATGCCAGTTGTCGTGTCCGTCTAGCGCCGCGCCGATGTCCTCGGCTTGCCAGGCGAGTTCTATGGCGCTGTCACGGGCGACGCGCTTAGCCTCTTCCTCATCCAAAGCTTTGGGGTTATAAACGCGGTCTATATAAAATGTGTCATTTTCCTGATAGATGTTGATTCTGAGGTCGTCGATACCGCGCCACAGGTTCACGGCCCAGGTTTCCTCATAACTGTCATACTGAACGTCATAGTCCCAATCGTCAGGGTTGATGAGCAGGGCCAAGACTTCGGCGTCGCTAAAGACAATCTGCTCGATTTTTTCTTTGCGCTTGGCAAACTCCTCTTTTGAGAGCCGTTCAGGAAATTTTGTCTCAGACAGCTCGAGGGTTTCGGTGTCGATGTGGGCGTAGGCAATCCAGTCACCGCCCTCGTAAAAGTCGACATGCCAGAGGGTTTCGCCGTCTTGATACGTCTCGGCACGCCAATCGGGAAAGTCTTTTAGAAAGTTCTTGACTTCTTTCTTTTTGACAATCAGTTCAATCGCCTGTTGATGTGAAGGCTCTAAATTTTTAAAGTCCTCAGACTTAAGAAAGTTTTTGGCAAACGCAAAAAACGTGCTTAAAAAGAGGATCATCGTTGTAAGGACGACAAGCCAGTAATGGGTGCTAGTGCGCTTTATCATAGTGACCTCAATCTTTCATTTGGAAAGAAATTATTAGTTCTTAGTGATTAGTTATTGGAAAAAGCCTTTAGACTAAAACCTAAGAACTAAAGACTAAAAACTAAAGACTAAAAACTCTATTCATCCCCTCGCTTCCACAAACCCAATTGGCTTCGCCTCATACCTCGGAAATATCTCACCCAGCGCGTCATTTTTTAGGCGTCCGCGCACAACTTCAGCGAGTACATCTCGGTAGTCAGTCGTAATGGCTAAGTCACCGTCAACCAGGACGTCGGGGTTTAGGCCGGGCCACTTGGTGAAGACCTGACCTCCCTTCGTACCGCCGCCCATTAAGAACATGACGTTGCCGTAGCCGTGGTCGGTGCCTGCCGAGCCGTTTTCTTTGACGCGGCGACCGAACTCGCTCATGGTCACAACCGAAACATCGCTCATACGGTCACTCAGGTCGGTGTAAAAAGCGTGTAAGCCCCTCGAGAGTTCATCAAGTAGCGCGTTGAATTCACCGTCCACCGTTCCCTGGCCCTCGTGCGTGTCCCAACCGCCCAAGTCGACACAGGCAACCTCGAGACCTACACCTGCCTTAATAAGCTGAGCGACTTGTTTAAGCCCCATGCCGAACTCACCCTCGGGGTAGCTTGCCTCACCTGCGGGGACGTAATCTTGGGCTTTCAGTTCGCGCAGTATCTCAACCGTTTCAAACACCATGCTCGCCTGGGTACCCAGCGGATCAGCGGGCGCGTCAATCGCGTAGAGCGAGGCGAGCGATTCCTGCAATGCACGCAGTTCGGTCTTGCGGCCCTTGAAGTGAAAGTCGGCAATCGACTTAATCGCCAGAGGCGACACGGGACCGCGTAGGGATTGTGCCACCATCGTGCCCATGCCAACAGCGCGAAAGGGCGAGTTATTTTCCCACGCAGCCGTTTTCAAATGCCGCCCGAGCCAGCCAGTCTCGAGCCCCTTATCGCCCGACAAGCCCGCCTCCATAAAGCGCATGGCGTCGAAGTGAGAGCGGCTGCTATCGGTCAACCCAGTCGCGTGGACAATACCGAATGTGCCGTCGTCATAAAGCTCTTTTAAGGGTGCCATTGCCGGATGCAGAGCAAAGCGCCCGTCTAGGTCTATACTGCCGCCGCTGCCAGGTTCAGGCGTCGCTACGGTGGGGCGGGCGTCGTAAAGGCTCGAGCCCTCAAAATAGGGCACCACAGCACTTAAACCGTCGATACCGCCGCGCAAGAAAATGCACACCAGAACGTCTCCTGGCGCTTGCCGCGCCTCACTAGCAAAGGCGAGTTGCGGCATCCAACTGGGAAACAGCGACTGACTTGCGCCCACCACACCGAGTGCAGCGCCGGATTTTAGGAAGTTTCGTCGAGAAAAGGTCATAAGTCTCCTTTTGGGGGTCGGGGGTTAGGGGTTGGGGGCCAGTTGGGGGTTTAGAGGGGGAGAAAGGGAGAGGGGGAGAAAAAACAATTATTTCAACTTTCAACCGCTTTTAGCTTTTTATCTTCGATCTTTAATCTTCAACCTTTAATCTTCAACCTTTAATCGCCCCTCACCGCCACTGAAACTCCGGCGAGGCCAACATGAGGCCATAAAGGCTCCCAAGCTTCCGACCTAGCAGGTGAGCGGTGACGGGTTCGTCTGGGCCTGCGCCGTCGGAGGCGAAGTTTATGAAGGGCTCGAGCTTTCCTTGCGGAAGGGCTAGCCCAAAAACTTGCTTGCTAACAGCCTTGACAAGCCCTATAACCGTTTCAACGTCCGGGGTGCGTTCGCGCAGTTCGGTAGACATGCCCCAGCCCCAATCAGGGTCGCTGTAAGCACCGTGGCTTAAGCGCATGGCAGCGTTCCAGCGGGCGAGTACACCGCCTGTATTCATCCATGCCCCGGCAATGTCGGGGTAGCCGTTCGGTGGATGCCAGCCGTAAGGCATTTGACCTAAACGCTCTAAGGTTTGCTTAAGCCGCCACCAGTCGTGAATCTGCGTGCCCGTGGCCCGAGCTACGCCGATGAAAAAGTCTAGCGGGCGGCGCAGCTTTTGTCCTGCTGAAGTGTTGAACTCCTCTGATAAAAAGAGGGTGCGCAAAATATTTTTTATATCGCCGCGGGTCTCGAGCCAAACCTTAGTTAGGCGCTCAACGAGCGCTTCGGGCGGCGCGTCACTCACAAAGCGCACGCAGAGTTTGTGGCAGATAAACTGCGCCGTACTTGGGTGATTTGCAAGTATTCCGAGCACGTGCAGACCATCTTCTATACCTCGCTCGGCGGGAAGGGCGTGACCGAGAATGGCCTTAGTTCCTGTGTCGTGCTCATGTTCGTTAAAGTAAAAACCTGATTCGGTTTCGTCGTGGATAGTCCACCCTGTGAAGGCCCTAGCGACCTCTTTGACATCCTCTTCACTGTAGCCACCGTCAACGCCCAAGGTGTGCAGTTCCATGAGTTCTCGAGCATAATTTTCATTGGGGCTCTTTTTGAAGTTTACATAGTTGTCAAGGTAGTAAAGCATGGCAGGGCTTTTGGCAGTTGCAAGCAGCAGGTCACGAAAGTTCCCGAGAGCGTGCTTACGAACGTCTCGCTGAAACAGCACGATGTTGTTGGTGTTGTCAAAATCAGACGGCACGTTGAAATGGTCCGACCAGAACTCGACCATGCGCTCTAGAAGCTGGCGTTTGCTGTAAACGGCGCGCTCTAACATCCCTTGCACAAGTGACTGATACGCCCGACCCTCCGAATGTTGCAAACGGTAAATCGTGTGGCGGTCCATTTCTAAAATTGGGTACTGGGCTAGTTTGGCATCGGCTTCGGCATCGTCTATTTGCTCCGGAAGAAGCTGCTCGTCTAAGAACGCCTCTGCACCTGTTTCTTTAAGCCGAGTAAGTTCATCGGGGCGAGGACCATAGGTTAGGCGGTTGAGCAAGTGTACGTCGGGGTCGGTGAAGCTAACCTCATCGGCCCTCGCCTCCAAACTCATGCCCACGCCTATAAGCGTCGCTACTGCGCCGCCGCGTTGTAAAAATTCGCGTCTCGAGACTGTCACGTTTCCTCCTCACACTAATCAATCCTTATAGCAAATAACGTAGCCCAAGTTTAGAGTAAAACCTTACTTGCAACCCTCTCTGGGCGATAAGCGGTGCTATTGCGCGACAAGCGGTTAGTTTCAAGCGTGAACTGAGGTTAGTTTTTTGTGTACAGGACACCCCTTTGTCAGACAATGTTTCGATAAGCCTCCTTTAAATCTTGTGATAAATACTTACGAAAGTGCTAAACAAACCCTTAAGGCACGATGTCAGATGCTCCATGCCCAAATTTTCACCTGAGTGCTATCATCATTTGCAGAGTTTTATGATCAGTTCTTTAGGTATTCCAACTATTTTCGTTATTATCGCGCAGGTTATCACTGGCGTCCACGCTTACCGTAACGGTAAGTTTTTCTGGATTTTTTTGATTATATTCGTGCCGATTTTAGGCGTTCTTATTTACTTTTTTGCTGAGATGCTGCCGTCAATGCGGGTGGACCGAACCCTTCAAACGGCGGGAACACAAATCGTTAATACCCTGCAACCCACGCGGCGTTTGCAACAATTGGAAGAACTTCTTGAAGAACAAGATACGATGGCGACCCGCCAGGCTTACGCCGAGGAACTTATGCGCCACGAGCGTATAGACGAAGCGATTGAAGTTCTTGAGGGCGGTCTAAAAGGTGTTTTTGCCAACGATCCCCAGGGAATATTGGCACTCGCGCAGGCGTATCACCAGAAGGGTGAGCACGCTCACGCACAAGGTTTACTCGACGCTATGCAAGAAGAATCACCCGGCTTTGAACCCGACACGGTGCGGCTACTGCGCGCCCGCACCCATGACGAACAAGGCTTTACTGAAGAGGCTTTGGAGGACTATAGCGCCCTCGCTCAGCGCGGTTATAGCGAGGAGCCGCGCTATTATCAGGCGGTGGCTTTAGATAAATTGGGGCGTGATGAGGAAGCTAAGAGTGTACTCGAGCAAGCCCAAAAGTACTTAAGCCGTTCCTCAAACATTTACCGCCGTGAAAACCAGGTTTGGACAAAGCAGCTCAAACAGTATTTTGACGCAAAAAATCAGTAGAAAATAGCTGCACATAACAAGCTGACATCGTTGGAAAAGCAAAAGGGGTATCAAGGTGTTAGACCTTGATACCCTTATTTTTACGAGTTTAGTTCTTAGTTCCAGTAGGGTTTTACACCCACCTATTCCAAAAGCTAGATGAGGTCTGCCCATTTCATAAAGTTTTCTATTAAAATTCTGCCTGCGGGGTGCTCGTCGGTGTAGTACTCGGGGTGAAACTGCGTGCCCACAATCTTCAAGCTTTCATGCACAATCAGTTGAACTGGTGAGGTCTCCGTTGAGGCGTAATTTTTGAAGCCACTGGGCAAATTTTTAATCTCCCATGAGTGTGCATGTCGGAATACAGGCGAGTCACCTAGTGCCTCGAGTAGAGGGTGTTCCCTCATAAGACGAACGGGTAAGTAGCCCATTTCCTTTTTGAGCCCTGGAGCAAAGGTCGCCTCATCTTCAGTTGCTCTTTCCTCAGGACTAAGAGCACCAATCGGGGCTAGGGTTGCACCGTAGCTTTCCGCCATGACTTGGAAGCCGCCACAAAAACCAAAGGTGGGCCACTTTTGCTCGAGCAGCGCTGCGCGTAAACCAGTTTGCTCAGCCTCGCTATAGTCAGGTGGGTTAGCGCTGTTGCCGCTGATAAAGAGGGCTTTCGCATTAACTTCACATAGCAAGTCAGGCGTGACCTGGGTATAACGAATGATTAAGCAGGGCTGTTTTGAGAGGTTCTCGAGGCTGTATTTTATGCGCACCCGCGCCGCCATAATTTTCTCGCCCCAGGGTTTTTCATAGCCTGTGGCGTGCTCGTTATCGACTAGAATAATCATACTTATGAGTATCAGTGAATCACGGAAACCAAAGTCATCGTGTTCTACACAGGGAGTAAGCTTGCCATGACTCGTATAAATCCCCCTCAGTCCGGTCAGTCTCGCTTGCAGCTCGGAACCTTTGAAAAAGGGGGAGGCAGTATTGTTCCCTCCTTTTCTAAAGGAGGGCTAGGGAGGATTTTTCTTGTTGGAGACACATTCCGTGATTCACTGAGTCTAGCCGATAAGAATTTGAGTTAGAGGTCAATTTCAAAGTGCGTGCGCAAATCCTGGGCTTGCCCTGTCTGCGCCGAACGGTACGCTGATTCAAAAATATCAATCACGTGACGCGCGTGCTCGGCGGTTGCCAAACTCGGTTTGTCCTCGTTGACCCAGTCAACAAGCTGCATAACATCTTCAAACACGTGAGCCTCTTCCTTGCCGCGGTGCTCACCCACAACGTGTGGCAGGGCGGCGGCGTAGTCGTACTGCTCAGCTAGGTTGCGCCCAGGGTAGTCAATCGTCTCACCGTTATGCGTCGCCCCGTTGATAACACCTGACGTACCGAAAATAAGGGGGCGACCCGCGTTGGGCAAACCGCCCGCCGCCACGCCGTAGACAAAGGCATAGAGCGCCTCGCCAAAGTCGAGCACCATCAGGGTTTGGTCGTCCATGTCGGTGGGTAGCATCTTCCCCGCAAACTCGCGCTCGGCAACGCGCACGCCTGAAAACGCCGTAACGCGTTTGGCGGGTCCGAGTACAGCAGTGAGTGCATGCAGGCCATAAACCGTCATGTCATAAAGTGGCCCGCCCCCAGGTTTGCGAAAGTACCAGGCTGGGTTTATGTTCGTAAGCGGCGTGTCGCCGCCGCGCACGCTCGCCTCCTCTTCGTGATAACGCCCAAAACTCGCACCTGTAACCGCCCAGGTCAGGTGCCCGAGTGCGCCGCTCTTTACGAGCTTTCGAATCGCTTGTAAACGCGGGTTGATAAACTCGCCAGGTGAGGCAACGAGTTTTACACCCTTTTGTTTGGCAAGCTCGAGAAGCTCATCTGCCTCAGCAACGGTGGTCGTCATGGTTTTGTTGAAGTGAACGTGTTTACCGTGCTCAATCGCCAACTTGCCTTGCGTGTAGTGAAAACCGATAGGCGAGGCTATGCTTACAGCGTCCACACAGTCAGCGGCGAGCATCTCTTCAAAACTGGCAAAGGTTGCCCCAACACCAAACTTTTCGGCGGCGCTCTGGGCGCGCTCTAAGACGGGGTCGCAGAGGGCGCTGACCGTAACCTTATCTGTCACATCTTCCATCGTCAGATGGGGTAAAAGTCCGCGTAAAGTGATGCTGCCTGTACCGACAATGCCTAAGCGTAAAGGGTGTGTCATGCGGAGAATCGTACCAAATGAATAGGTACAGGCCTACCTAGACAGGCTTCCGGTGGACTTCCTAAACTAAAGACTATGGCAGACGAACGAGCAAGTATCAAAAACGAAGACCAGTATGAGGCGCTACGCGACGAGGGCTATAGCAAAGAAAAGGCGGCCCGCATCGCCAACAGTGAGGGCGCGGGCAAACGCGGCGGTGAAGCTGAGCCCTACGAAGAGCGCAGCTACGACGAACTTTACGAGCAGGCGAAAGATATCGGTATAGAAGGCCGCTCGAGCATGAACAAAAAAGAGCTTATCGAAGCCTTGCGAAACCACTGAATTGCACAACCATAAAAAAGCCGGACACCTTGCAGTGCCCGGCTTTTTTTGAGAAATAATTTTTACTGAGAGTCAGCTTGGGTCGTACCTTCGAACAGTGAGAGGTATTCGCCATAGCCTTCGGCCTCGAGCTGGTCGGTCGGAATAAACTTAAGCGCAGCCGAGTTCATGCAGTAGCGCAAACCTGTAGGGTCAGGTCCGTCGTTAAACACGTGCCCAACGTGCGAGTCACCATGCTTAGAGCGAATTTCGGTGCGCTTCATAAAGAACTTGCGGTCCTCTTTTTCAACAATATTGTCTGCTTCCAGGGGCTGCCAGAATGAGGGCCAGCCTGTACCTGACTTGTACTTGTGGGTTGAAGAAAAAAGCGGTTCGCCTGAAACAATGTCAACGTAGATACCGTCTTCTTTGTTATCCCAGTATTCGTTGTCAAAAGGGCGCTCGGTGCCCTCTTCTTGGGTAACTTGATACTGTAACGGGGTAAGCATGTCGCGCAGTTCGGCCTCGCTTGGCTTGACAAAGTCGGCGGCTGAAAAGCCCGTTTGGGCAAAGCTTAGTGCTAAGAGTGCTGTTATTAATATGGCGGCTAAGGTACTGGTAGTGCGTTTCATAGTTTTCCTTTCACGTAATGCGTAACTAACTTAAGTTTAGGCACGTTTGCCTACTACCTAGTATTGTGCCAGATAAAGTTCACAAAAGTAGCACGAAACTTTAAATAGTGAGAATTTAGCTTTTAACTATGCGTCGGCTAAGTCGCTAGGATAGATAATGTTTAGCTCGAGGATTTGCTCACGCTTAAAGTCTTTGCTGTTGTTAGTGAGAAAGCGGTCTGCACCTGCGTAGACAGCCGTAGCAAGGTGCAAAGCGTCTGGCGTTCTCAAGCCGTAAGCCGCCCCAAGGCTGATAGCATAGGTGGCTATTTCAACGCTGACAGGTGTAAGCTCTAACCGAAGTATCCCGGCCTGTAGCGCTTGTACTTCTAAAGCATTTTGTGTTCGGGTCGGTTTGATAAAGAGTTCAGGGAGTAAGATAACAGAACCTATTCGCTCTTCTGCTGAGTCAGTAAGCAACGCTCTGACTTTTGTACCGAGCGGGTGGTTGGGGACAGCGGCGTAAATCAGTACGTCACTGTCAAAAGCAGTACGCATCAGTTCCAAGCATCTCGCTCGGCCCGGATTTTTTGGATCATCTCTTCGGCACGCTCCAGACTCATACCTTCGCCGAACTCAGGCAAAGGCTCGTCCTTCATACGCCGCATTTCTGCCATGAGTTTTTCAGCCGCTACCGTGTTCGGCGTTCTGATACGCACCTTCAACTTTGATGGATGCAGCATCGCCGCCACAACTTCCCCATTTTGGGTAATCTCAATTTCCTCACCCCTTTTGACACGTTCGATAACATCTTTCATGCTCGCTCTTAATTCACTTACACTTAAGGTAGTCATGGAAATATTGTACATCGTTGTACGTTGATGTACAATTAGAGATTGGGAGACATGAAGGAATCGAAAATCATAAAATCGAAAAGGGTAGTTGCTCAGCCCCCTCAAATCCCCAGTTCAAAAGGGGGACTTGACAAAGGGAAGCAATACCTTATATTTTAAGGTATGCAAGAAATGTTGCTCTCCCCAACCTCAACCGCCGCCACTTACCAGGGTTTCGACCCCTCGAGCACCTTCGAGCTAAAAATGGATTCTGCTAGCCAAGAACGGCAAGCCATCTTGCAGATGATTAGCGCTCAGCAAGAACTCGAGGCTGCCATAGCCCACGCTGAAAGCCTCAAAAATAAGATGGTTATCGAGGTTCCAGGCCAGGCGGCTGACGTTTTGCAAAAGGTCATTGTCATAGACGGCAAGCGCAGCATTGGCATTAATAAAAGTGTGGAAGAGGTTATGGATATTGTGCGCACCCTGTACGGGCGTAGTGTACAGCTTATTGGTGCAAGCGAGATTGAGCAAGACGGCGAGCGTAGACTCGAGCTGTCTTTTGAGCGCCCCGAATCCTACTCACTAACGCGGCAACTCGCGTCGTATAATGTTTTTTGATGAGTTTGTAGGAATCACCTAAGTACACGACAGCGCTTGCAAACACCAGAAGAAGTCTTTGAGTTTGGCGTGAAGATGGAGCAAGGTACAGCGCAGATGGTCAAGGCCATAGCGAAAGTAAGACTGAGCTTTTCTCCCGTGCTTTTTAACCGAAATGGGCTTAACGTCTTTGTGAAGGCGTTCACCTACCTTGTGCGCCCAAACAGCCGCAAGCATGACAAGTACGAGTAAGGTGTCGATACGCGTTAGCTTGTTGAGATGAGTAGCTTCGAGGTCGAAGCCAGTCGTTTTGAGCGCGGAGAAAAGCATTTCTATCTCCCAACGCTGGGCGTAAAAGCTAAGGGAGTTCTTGGGATTGCCGTTGGTAACGATGATTAAGAGTTCATCGCCTTCGAGCTTCAGTCCAGTTACCCAAAGCTTATGTTGTCCGATACATTGGGGTTGGCGCAAGGTTAAGCTTTGACCGACAGCAAGGCGGCTAAAGAACAGGTGTAAATGCTTTTCAGTACCGCCGAACTCAGCCAGCATGTTCTGGCGCAGCCGAATGTGGAAAGTGATGCCCTGGTCGATTAGAAAAGCGAACCAGTCCTGACCGATGAACTCCCTGTCAGCAACTAAGGCTTTAATCCGCGACTTGGGTAGCACTTTGAACAAGCACTTCATCAAGTTGATGCGCTCTTGCTGATTAGAGTTCCCGAACTTAGCCAGCAGGCTCCACATGACACCGAACGCTGTCCCTCGGTAGGCAACGCCTAACGCCATGATGTTGATGTTCAATGCGCCGAGCTTCCAATTCGTTCGGTCAAGACATAGCAGCAACGCTTCATCGGGGAGTTGCTCTAATACCCAGCGAGCAAGGGCTTGTTTGTCGAAAGAAAACTCAGCCAGAAACCGTTGGATGCGCCTATAATTTGAGGCACTTCTTACGTCCGGATTGAGCGCCAGCGCTATCTGTGTCAGGTTCACCGTCTTCGTCGAGATAAGTCCCAGAATGAACCAGGCGCTAAAGTCCAGACGGTGTTGGCTCATCGAGAATGACGCGCTTAGATTAGTGCAGAGTTCTGTGATAGCCTTTTGCATGGTGGTTCCCCTTCTATCGCAATGGATTCGGAACCACCTTTCTAGCACATTTGCTCCCGCAACGTCGTTACTGTCGTGTACTTAGAGGAATCACACATTTTAAATAGAGTGTTTTTTAGGTTTGTGCGAAGCGTTGGTTGAACGCATACCTCAAGCTCTTTAATGACTTGAACGCTAGCGCAAAGAGACATACGTGCTTAACGCACCACACAAGATTACTCACCTGCGTTCAAAATGACAGTCCTTTTCTCTCGCTAACTTTTTGTTACCTAATCGACTTTTCGGGGTAGCCCTCTTCTTGCCCGAGCCTACCGCAGACTGACAAAAGAGAGTAGAAATTAAGCTTTAGACCTCAAATTTGATGATTAACTGCATTTCCAAGAAGTATTGCACCAAACTAAATGCCTCCATTCCTACTCGCATCCGCTCGCCAAAAGCTTGCTGGTGCAAGCTTTTGTGGAATTGCAATAAGTACCTCTGTTGAATATCCCTGTGGATTAGCTTAATAACCACCCCTGACATATTGTAAGAAAGCTGTCAGGTTTTTTTGAGCTTTTTGTAAGGGGTCATCCAGTACTCTTTATTTCAGGACGGAACACCACCGTGAATTACGCTTTCCACGATTCCGTCCTCCTTCGACGAAGCTCGAGCCCGAGCATCTTCTTAACGTTATGAATTACGTCTTGCTAACACTCTCTTGGATCGGGCTCGAGCGCTTTTTATCTCGAGCATCCTTCACGCAACTTCATCAGACACTTTAACGAGCAGCTTACCCAGCTTGTTACCTGTGAAAAGCTTGTTGATAGTAGTCGGGGTATTTTCTAAACCCTCTTCAACCGTTGTTTGATACTTGAGCTTCCCCTCACCCAACCACTGCGCCATTTGTGTCACAGCTTCTTCAGCCCGGTCATAATAGTCGAGCACCAAAAAACCCTCGATTTTGGCGCGTTTGGAGATAAGCACTGAGAGATTCTGAATGCCCGGTCCCGCTTCAGTAGCAGTGTACTGCGAGATAAAACCACACAGCGGAATCCTCGCACCGATATTGAGTTGCGCCAGCACCGCGTCGAGCATAGGACCACCGACATTCTCAAAATAGATGTCGATACCGTCGGGGCAAGCTTTACGCAGCGCTTTATAGACGTTTTGCGTTTTGTAGTTGATAGCGGCGTCTATACCAAGTTCATTCGTCAAGTATTCGCCTTTAGCGTCACTACCGGCAATGCCCACCACGCAGCAGCCTTTGAGTTTGCCAATCTGACAAACGATACTGCCCACTGCACCTGCTGCGCCGGACACGACAAGTGTTTCGCCCTCTTTTGGTTCGCCAATATCTAGCAAGCCAAAATAAGCCGTAATGCCCGTCATACCGAGCGGTCCCATATAGGCGTCGAGTGGCACACCTGGCACACCTGGCAAACGCGGCAGCTTTTGCAAATTCTGTCCATCAGAAACCAAATAATCCTGCCAGCCCGTCATACCGCTGACGATATCGCCCTCTGCAAAATCAGTGTGCTTCGACTTTTCTACTACACCCAAGCCAAAACTGCGCATCACTGCACCGATTTTTACGGCAGGCAGATAGCTGTCGGCCTGCGCCCAGACACGCTGCGTCGGGTCGAGCGATAAGTAAATGACACGCACCAGAAACTCACCATCCTGCAAATTGGGAATAGCTTCTTCAACAAGCTTGAAATCACTTTCTTTGAAAAGCCCCTCGGGACGGGCGTTAAGTCTAAGTTGTCGGTTGGTCATAGATATCTCCTTTTGAAAAACCAGTTTTAAGTTCTAAGTCTTTAGTTTTTAGTTTAATAGCTTTTACTGATAACTAAAAACTCTTTCCTTTGAAAATAGCACCTGTATACTGGCGGATGAGCAAGCCAAACCCCTATCAAACCTTTGAGCCTTTAAATGAATCTTTAATAATTGCTCAGGCTATTGCAGCGCAGTTTGCCGAATTGGAAGCTGTCAAGGCCGTTACTTTGGGTGGTTCGCTAGCAACGGGGCAAGCTGACGTGTCTTCGGACATTGACCTCTATATTTACTCGCTTAAAAACATTCCCTTGGAGGCTTGAGCCCGCATTATCAAGGGGCGCTCGAGTCGTATGGAACTGGATAACCCTTACTGGGAAACCGAAGATTACTGGCTCGAGAATGAAAGCGGCGTCAAGGTAGAGGCCATTTACCGAGGCGACTGGCTTTTTGAAAACTTGCAAGATATGTTTGCGAATAACCGCGCCCACATGGGTTACAGCACCAGCTTGTGGCACAACGTTGTTACATCAAAAGTTCTGTTTGACCGCAATGACTGGTACGCCAAGCTTCAAAACCTTGCCACCAGACCTTACCCCGACGCGCTAGCAGACGCAATTATAAAAAAGAATTTTGCGCTGCTTCGGGGGAGTTTAGCGGCGCATCCCAAACAGCTCGAGCTTGCCCTAAAACGTGGCGACCTGGTCTTTGTCAATAACCGCGTCAACGTCATACTCGACAGTTATTTTGATGTGCTATTCGCCCTTAACAAAGAACTTCATCCGGGTGCAAAGCGGCAACTGGCGTACGCCGAAAACTTACCCTTAAAACCTCAGAATATGAAACAGAATGTCGAAGCTATACTTCTTTCTAGTAATGACGAGCAAATTGTTGAGAAAGTTGGGGAGTTGATTGATGGGCTCGAGACGCTACTCTAAAAAAGGTTTAAGTTCTAAGTTCAAAAGCCCTTTCTAAAAACTGAGGACTGACAACTCGGTTCAAATACTCTCTTTCTCAACCGCCTTCTCTGCCATTTCTCCGCAGGCGTAAACCGCGTGAATCAGTCCGGCAAAACGCTCATCTTGGGTAAGTCCTTTCTTATAGCGTGCATAAATCTGCTGGAGGATGACGGCGACTTTGAAGAGGCCATAAACATAGTAAAAAACAGGGTTGGGAATGCTGCGCCCGCTCGCTTCTTCGTACATTCGTAAGACTTGGACTCGAGAGGGATTGCCCGGTAGCGCCGTTGGGCTAAGCCCCAACTCCTGCATGGCGGGCGGGTCGTCCGCTTCAACCCAGTATCCCAGGCTCGTTCCCAAATCCATAAGCGGGTCACCCACCGTCGCCATCTCCCAATCCAAAACGGCAATTATTTTTGTCCAATCGTCCCGGTCTAAAACGACATTGTCATATTTGTAGTCGTTATGGATAAGCGCAAGACCGGCGTCGTCGGGCATATTATCTGCTAGCCACTTTGCCGCCGCATCAATCGTGGGGATATGGTCCGTTTGTGAGGCTGCATAGCGCCTGGTCCAGCCGCCAATTTGCCGCTCGGCATAGCCCTCAGGTCTCCCAAAATCATCCAAACCCGCTGCGTTCAAATCAACACTGTGTAACTCTGCAAGTGAAGCAATAAGCGACTCTGCAATGTTCCCCATCAACGCAGCTTCGGGCGTCATTTCCTTGGACATCTTCGCACGTAAAATAACGCCCTCGACACGCTCCATCACGTAAAAATCCGCACCGAGAATGTTTTCATCTTCGCAAAATAGTAGAGGCTTGGGCGCTTTGGTATAAACCGGACTTAAGTGCGAGAGAATTTTAAATTCGCGCCCCATGTCGTGCGCACTTTTTATGTTTGCACCAAAGGGCGGGCGACGCAGAACGAACTGTTTTTCGCCTAGCTCGAGGCCGTACGTCAGATTAGAAAAGCCACTCGGAAACTGGGAGACTTTCAAGTCACCTTTTAAACCAAGTTGGTCTTTGAGGTAGGGCTCGAGCAGCTCGGTGTTTAGCTCTTCACCCTGGCGGATAGGCTTGGGCTGGTCGATCAAAGCTTCACCCCGTAGCCTCTCATCACCTGCCGCGCCACTACAGACTTATGCACTTCATCCGCGCCGTCGTAAATGCGCGCACCGCGTTCGTGGCGGTACCAAAATGATAGTAGCGTATCTTCAGTAATACCGAGGGCGCCGTGGGCTTGCATGGCTCGGTCAACGACTTTCATCAGAACATCGGCAACAAAGAATTTGATAATAGAGATTTCGGTACGCGCGGCCTTGCTACCCTCTTCTTCTATTTTTTTAGCAGCATCTAGCACCATCAGTCTCGAGGCGTTTATCTCGGCGCGGCTTTCGGCAATCCAGTTTTGAATTGTTTGCTTGGTGGCTAAAGGAACACCTGGTGAGAGTTCTCTTGTAGCAACCCGTTCGCACATCAAATCAAAGGCGCGTTCGCAAATACCAATCCAGCGCATACAGTGGTGAATACGCCCTGGTCCCAAGCGCTGCTGCGCAATCACAAAACCCTCACCCTCATTGCCAAGCAAGTTTGCTTGCGGTACGCGGCAGTTCTCAAAACGAATTTCTGAGTGCGAGTGGTGGTCTTCTCCCTCCTCACCAACAATTTTGATGCGGCGCACGTGTTCCAGACCGGGCGTATCTGTCGGCACTATAATCATGCTGGCGCGTGCGTGAGGCTTGTCGGCCTCGGGATTGGTGACCACCATGACAATGACGAATGAGCAGCCATCAAACCCCGTGGTGAACCACTTGTGCGCGTTTATAACGTAATCGTCCCCCTCTTTTACGGCAGTGCTACTCATCCACACCGGATTGGACCCCGCATGTTCGGGCTCGGTCATCGCAAAACTACTGCGAATGTCTCCGGCAACAAGAGGTTTTAGAAACTGCTCCTGCTGTGCTGGCGTAGCGTACTGGTGCAAGACTTCCATGTTGCCCGCGTCGGGTGCTTGGCAATTAAAGGTGTAATGCCCCATCGGCGACCGCCCCAAAATCTCACAAAGCTTGCCGTATTCCCACAGCGATAAACCCAAACCACCAAGGTCTTCAGGCATCTGCGGTGTAAGCAAACCGAGCTTTTTGACCTTTTCCCGCTTTTCCCTAAGCTTCGGCAGAACCGCGCCGAAACCCTCTTGCAAGAGAGTGGGCTCGAGCGGCACCAACTCTTCATCCAAAAAGGCTCGAGCCGTTGTCATTACCTCGTCTAAACTACGTTTTTCTGCAATCATACTTCTCCTTTTTTTACAGGGATAGCGGAGACTTGTTTCTTCTCCACCTCTCCCCCCTGACCCTCTTCACCTCCGGCTCAAACCGCTGAAATTCCTCCATCAACGGCAATCACCTGCCCCGTGATATACGCAGACGCATCCGAGGCTAAAAGTACAGCGAGGCCTTTCAAGTCATCTTCTGTTCCCAGTCGACCTAATGGGGTGAACTGCTTTATGGCATCTTCGGCGTACTCCAAAGTCCCCTTCGTCATCTTAGTAGGGAAATAACCAGGGGCAATAGCATTGACGGTAATGTTGTATTTTGCCCACTCAGCCGCAAGTGCCCGCGTCATGTTGACGAGGCCACCTTTGGAGGTGTTATAGGCCACCGTTCCCATCATTCTGAGGTCATTACCTTGCAAACCTGCGACTGAAGCGATGTTGATAATTTTGCCAGACTTGCGCCCAATCATGGACGTTTTAGCAGCGGCTTGAGCTAGCAAAAACGCACCCGTTAAGTTGAGGCCGATGACTTTATTCCAAGCCTCTAAAGGATGCTCTTCCGCAGGTGCGCCCCAGGTGGCTCCGGCATTGTTGACAAGAACGTCGATGTGACCATAAGCCGCTATAACTTCATCGACTATTTTTTGCGGCGTTTCAGTACTCGATAAATCAGAAGGAAGACTGAGAACGTCAGCGCCCAGACCTTTTAACTGCTCGGCAGCTTCTTGTAATTGCTCCGCTTTTCGCGCGGTGATAGCGAGCTTTGCGCCCATCTCGGCGTAGGCCTGGGCTATCTGTAAACCGAGCCCTCTCGAGCCGCCCGTAACAAGTGCAACCCGACCCTCTAAGCGAAAAAGCTCAGCAACGTTCATGGGGGTGCCCTCCTTTTGATAGGGCCAGCATACCTCGCTGAGTATCAAAAAAATATGTGCCAAACTCGTAAGCCCAGCACACCTCTGCTAAGAGATTTTACCAGCGGTAGGTAGCCACCGCCGAGCCACCGTCGGGCACGTGTTCGGCAGGAACGGCGTACACCGTGCCGCCGTTCATCAGCGTTTGCACCGCCGCCAGGTCAAGTAAGTCTTCGTCATCAGGCTGCTTTTCATCGTGACGCTCTAACTTCCTGGTATCAGCGTCGTAACTACCCCAGACCTGCTCACCAACGCCTACAATTAGCATGTCAATCCGTGCGTCAACCGCGTTCTTGACAATGTCCTCTAAATCCGCTGAGGATGTTTCGGTGTGGGCGACAGCTTTATAATTCTGCATCGCCTCCTGCTTGGTTTTATCGAAATGGCCTTCCATAATTTCCCAGGCTTTTTCGTGAACCTCGTCTTCGTCCCACTCGTCGGGATTGCCGGAAACAAAGTCGTCTAGTAAGTGGTTATAGTGGTTCGCTTCTTGGTAATAGCTGAAGATGCGCTCAACACCTGCAAACAGTAGGGGCGCGTTGCCTTCGTTAATGGTATCGGTTACGCCGGTCTCGAGCATTTTCAAATAGCGCAAGGTGCGCTCGCTCTTATCATCATCACCTGCGCCGGTTCCGTGATAAGTCGAGTCGGGCCGATTAGCGCCCCGCTCTCCGCCGCCTGTCGAATGCTGTTGCGGCGACTTTTCGGGGTCGTCAAAGCGCGTTGCGTAGTCCATACTCGTCGGCGTGTCTTCGGGCAACTCGACCTCAGAAATACCGCCGCGCGTCGCCTCGAACAGCCGCGCTTTATTAATACTTGCCGTTAACACGTAAAAGCGCCCGTCACCTGAAAGCATCGACATAAGCGGCTTAAGGTGATAGCGATTTGCTACGACCGTGAGTTCATCGAATGCAAGGGGTACACGGTAACGCTGTGACTCGCCCTCACTTAAAAACATAGCGAGGCCGTCGGCCTGCTGTTGCCAGAATTCGTTGTCGTCAATGAGTTTTTGGGCAGGTGCTAAGAGCGCGTCAATAGCTTTCGGGTCCATGTCTCGAGCTTCCAAAAGCTGGGTCGCTTCTTGCACGCGGTTCTTGAAACGGATGTGGTTTTCGCGTACATCGGACCCGGCGCGGTGCGTAGGGAGGTAAAGCGATACGGCAGCCCTCTCTTTGACTTGGCTTAGGCTCTTAAGGTCTTCTTTGTTTAGTGCGTCCATCATTGCCCCTTTCTAGTTAGATCACTGTTGCATAGTTGTGGGTAGCAGTCTGTAGGAGAACGCGAGATAAATCGTGCCGTTTTCAATCAGCTGCAACAGCTACCGGAACCTTGGTAAGCCAATCACTGTACTCGGGCACTTTGCCGCGCACTACGTCGTGAAAGCGGTTGAATAGCTTCATAGTGACCTCACCCGCTTTGCCATTGCCCACAGGTCGCTTGTCCACCGACGCAACCGGCGTTACCTGCGCGCCCGTACCACAAAAGAAAATCTCATCGGCTACGTACAACTCGGTGCGGTCAATAGAGCGCTGTTCGCACTCGATGCCCAAATCTTGCGCCAGGGTAAAAATCGTGCGGCGAGTGATGCCCTCGAGAATATCCGCGGTCACAGGTGGGGTTATGAGCACGCCCTTACGCACAATCATCAAATTCGCTGCGCTGCCCTCGCCCACTTTGCCCTGCTCGTTGAGCATAATCGCTTCGTCAAAACCGTAAGCTTGAGCGTCGTCTTTAGCGAGGGACGAATTGATGTAAGCACCCGATACTTTGCCCCTTGCCGGAATCATATTGTCATTCACGCGCCGCCAGGCTGAGACCATTACATCGAGTCCTTTATCAGCACTGTAATAATCCTCAAGCGCCATCATATAAAGGGTAAAGCCGTCATCAACACCCGTAAGCTTTGGGGTGAGGTCGTAGCCAGACTTATACCCGAAGGGGCGGTAATAAACGTTTCCTTCGGGTGCGTTGCGCTCTGTCAGTTTGACAAAAATATCAGCTAAGCCTTTAACGTCAAAAGGGAACGCTATCTTGACCAGTGAGGCCGACTGAATTACACGCTCACAGTGGTCTTTTAGTCTAAAAATATTCGTACTCGCACCGTCGTGAGAGCGGTAGCCGCGAATACCACCAAACACACCCGTTCCGTATTGCAGTGCGTGGGTAGCGACACTGACTTTAGCGTTTTCAAAGGGAATAATGTCACCGTCAAAATAGGCGTAAGGCAAATAATTCATTGGTTTCCTTTCCAGAGGTGAAAGCTATTTGTCTCGAGCTGTAGTCTAACAAGTTCATTAGCCTCCAGACGGTTGAAACAAACCACTACTTTTGCCACAACCTCAAGCCAGGTACGTAGCTGAAATGTTTATCAAAGGTCACTAGCCGACTACCCGTCTCTTGTGTGCTTGCCGCAATCCAAATATCGTTGATAGGTATGGGTTGACCCGCTTTTCTAAGCGTGTTTTTGATATCTGCAAATATCTCTGACGTATCCCGAGTCACGTTTAGAATTCTAACCGTCGGTTTGTTTATGAATGTTTTCAAAACCTTTCTATTAGTTCGCTCCTTATTGCCACCCTTGAATCCCGTATACAACTCTGCCAAGACAACAACTGTCATGAAGAGACGCTCGGCTTCAGCTGAAGCGTTCAACACATCTTCATCTCCTTTGAGTAGAGCTATATAAGCGTTCGTATCGAGCAGTAACTTGCTCACTGCCACTCTGCTTCATCGACTTCTCGAAAGGACGCAGTTCTCTCTTCAAAGGCTGCAACGTCTTCATCTGTCCAGATACCTAAGAACTCTTCAAAGTCAGCGCGGTGGTCGCGCTTTATATCTTCTAAACCGAGCGCATTTCGCAAAAGTTCTTTAATAAGTTGATTTTGGCTGACACCACGTTCTCGAGCCTTAGCAACAATAACTTTTTCAAGCTCGTCATCAAGCTTGTGAATAGTGATTGACTTCATGGTTCAAGTATACACCGCAATGTGAACCACCTATAATCAGGTCTATATATTGACATTCATCAATGTATTGTCTAGACTATCCTCCATGACCGTTGCCGCCCCGCCCGTTCCACTCACCTTTAGTGAAAACACCACCACCGAAGCCGTTGCTTGGGTCTTCAAAGCCCTCTCTGACCCGGCACGCCTCAGAATTTTGCATCATTTAGTTGAGCAAGATGCGGGTTGCTGTCAACCTGGTGAGGACATCTGCGCCTGTGATTTAGAGGCTGTCACGGGCCTCTCGCAACCCACGGTCAGCCACCACATCAAGAGTCTTATTTCAGCTAACCTGGTTGTCGGGGAAAAGCGCGGTAGGTGGATGTATTACCGTATCGACCCAACAGGTTTCAAACTTATTAGGGATGTTTTGCCGCGCATCGGCGGCTAAAATTTTTTACCAGTCATATTGATGTTTATCAATATGAGAAGGAGGACCAACCGTGAACACCCAACATTTTCTCTCAGAACTGCAACAAATGCCTGATAAGGCGCTTGTCTTTGATTACGGTGAGGGCCGCGTGAAACCTGGCTATCACGTAACAGAAATCAAAGCGGCAAGCGTTCAGACGATGGACTGCGGAGGGCAGGGGAACGCCTGGTCAGAAACAACTTTGCAAGTCTGGTCCCCTGACAACGCCGAGGCCGAAGGTTATATGAGCGTCAGCAAATTCTTAAACATTTACGAGCGCGTCGCCTCGAGCATTCCCATTGTCAGCAGTGCCGAACTGCGCGTGGAATATGGCGATGTAGGAACGCCTGCCATTAGCTACCTGATTCAAGGTATTGAGGTCGCAGAGGACACTGTGGTCGTCAGACTGAGCGCTCCCACCGTCGCCTGTAAAGGCGCGAACCGCTCAGTCGGTGATATTCCTGTTTTAGAACCCCTTACTGTCTTAAATACAAACGACCAGGCTTGTTGCACACCCAGCACAGATGAAAGGGCTTGCTGTGCCTGAATCCTCAATGAAAAAACCGATGCGTTTCAGCCTCTTTATGCAGCCCATTCACTCACCCAAAGAAAATCCGACGGCAGCTCTCGAGCGCGACCTCAAACTTATCGAGTGGTTAGATGAACTCGGCTTCGATGAGGTCTTTGTAGGCGAGCACCACTCAACAGGCTGGCAATATGTAGGCTCGCCTGAAATTTTTATGGCGACGGCGGCGGCCAGAACTAGGCACATCAAATTTGCCAGTGGCGTAATTCCCTTAGCGATTCACAACCCGCTTTATATTGCAGAGAATTTTGTCCTGCTCGACCACTTAACCCGTGGACGCGTCATTTTGGGGATGGGGCCAGGGGGCGGCCTAAAGTCTGACCCCTACGTTTTAGGCGTGGACGGTTCAGACCAACCAGGGCGGTTTATAGAAGCCTTCGATGTGATTATGCACCTGCTCACAAGCACGCAACCCCTGAGCATCAAGACCGACTGGTTTGAACTGAGAGAGGCCGTGCTGCAACTGCGCCCGTACACCTATCCGCACACGCCCATAGCGCTCGTGACTGGACGCAACGATGAAACTTTGAAGCGCATCGGACGCTACGGCGCACGCTGGCTCGTCGGAGGTAGGCCTGAGAACTTTGCGAAGAACTGGACCGTTATAGAAGACGCAGCGCGTGAAGCTGGGCGCACCGCTGACAAGCATGATGTCTATGTACCTATTAATTTGCATTTGGCAGAAACGAAAGAGCAAGCTTTGGAGAATATTCGGGTGGGCTCAGGGCACGAACGCTTCGACTTCTCCACCAAAGTCAGTGGCTCTCCCCTACCGCCGGTCTCGAGGGATGAGTGGCCCGAGCACTTAGCGTCACGTCCGACAGATATTATCGGCACGCCTGATGAAGCGATAGAAAAAATTAAAGCCATTACCGAGTTTACAGGTGCAGGCAGTTTACTTATCGGCACCAAAGAATGGGCCAACCGCGAAGCGACCTGGAAAAGTTTTGAACTCTTTGCTCGCTACGTTATGCCAGAGTTTCAGGGTTCGCTGGTTGGGCTTAAAAAAGCGGAAGAGGTCGCCAGCACCTACGCTGCTCAGCCAGCTTGAGTCGTACCACTTCTATACACTCATGACCCAGTCAGGTAATTCGTATTGTCGCGCCCACTTCTGCCTTTGGGATTATCTTTGGGATTATTATAGGGGTCTCTATGTCAGCCCCTGAGCCACAAGCTCCACCCGACACGGCCCTTTGTATTCTGACAGGCGCGTCAGGTTCAGGTAAGACCACCCTATTGAAAAGGGTCGTCAAAACCTATTTCCCAGACTTAAGCTATTATCACTTCGATGATATCGGCGTACCTACCCTGGAGGAAATGCAAGACGATTTCGGCGGTCCTGATAACTGGCAAGCACATGCAACGCGGTTATGGCTGAAGAGAATCGCACTTTCAAATGCTCCCCTGACTGTTTTAGATGCACAAGTGAAACCTAGCCTTTTAAAGGGGGCTGCGGACCGCTACGGCTTATTTAAACTCAATACAGTCTTGATTGATTGTGGACATGAAGAGAGACGTAATCGCTTGATTCATAACAGGTCACAACTTGACTTGGATACCCTGGATATGTACGCCTGGGCGGCTTACTTGCGTGGTCAGGCCGACGCCCTCGAGCTTGAAATCATTGATACAACCCTGGCAACCACGGAGGAAAGTGCAAAAGAGCTAGCACAAAGTATCGAAGGTTTTTCTCAAAGGGTGGGCGTCTCAAAACGAGGTGACGTTTGACCCGTCTCTATCACGGTTGGCGCATCACTTGGGCTTTGGCAATTACCCAAACCGTCGGCTACGGCGTGCTGTTTTACGCCTTTAGCGTCTTTATAGAACCGATGGAGGCCGAACTCGGCTGGACGCGGGGGCAAACGTCGGGGGCGTTTTCGCTGGCGCTGCTCGTATCGGGTTTGGTAGCTATGCCCGCAGGCAGATGGGTGGATAAGCGCGGTGCCCGGGGGCTCATGACGCTTGGGTCAACACTCGGTGTTTTGCTCATGATCGCCTGGTCGTTTGCCAACAGCCTCAGCTTTTTTTATCTGATTCAGGGCGCTATCGGCTTAGTCATGGCGGCGACCTTTTACGAAATTGCCTTTACGGTGGCGGCTGTTTGGTTCCGGCGCAAGCGTACCCAGGCCATGCTTATTATTACGATGGTGGCGGGCTTGGCGAGTACCATCTTCATCCCGCTCACAACCTTTTTAGTCGAGACGATGTACTGGCGCGATGCGCTTAGGGTGCTCGCGCTTATTTTGGCCCTGGGAACGATTCCCCTACACGCCTTTGTGCTGCGGCGTAGACCTCAAGATTTAGGTTTGGAACCCGACGGTCTCGAGACGGGTTCCAAAAACGCCCCTCCGCCCGAGCGCAGCGTCGCCCCTCTCGAGGCCCTACGTGTCCCCACCTTCTGGTGGATAGGCGCGGCCTTTGCGCTAGACCGCATTACCGTGATGGCGATTGCGGCGCACAGTGTTCCACTGCTACTCGAGCGTGGTTACAGCCCTGCCCTGGTCGCGGCAGCGGCGGGTAGTATCGGTTTGATGCAACTTGCAGGCCGCATGTTCTTCTTGCCCTTTGCCGACAGGTTTCGCCTGAGCACCCTCACGGCATTTATTTTTTCCCTGCATTCAGCGGCGCTGCTCTCTCTTTTATTTGTGCCAGGTGGCTTAAGTGTTTGGCTGTTTGCAGCCTTTTTCGGCATGTCGAACGGGGCGGGAACGCTTGCAAAAGCGGCGCTCGTCGCTGACACCTACGGCTCAGCGCACTACGGCAGCATTAACGGCAGTCTGACGACGATTGTCGCCATCATTCAAATTGCGGGGCCGCTTGGTGCAGGGGCGTTGCATGATAACTTTGGCAGCTACATTCCTGTTCTCTGGGTACTCGCGGTAAGTTCAGGTTTAGCCGCGCTGACCGTCCTACAGACCCAACCTCGCCAGGAGCCTACTTATGCCGACTGACCTAAACATACGCCCCGCCACTGCGCAAGATTTAAAAGCTATTGCCGAGATTTACAACGAGGGTATACGCGACCGCATAGCGACTTTTGAGATCAGAGAACGAACACCGGAAGAGATTCAGGGCTGGCTCGAGCGACCTCGCCACCCCTTACTCGTTGCCGAAAAAGAGGGCAAGGTTTTAGGCTGGATTGCCGCCTCAGATTACCGAGCGCGCGAGTGCTACGCAGGGATTGCAGAGTTCAGCATTTATATTGCCAAAGCTGCCAGAGGTCAGGGCGTCGGTAACACGCTCATGCCTGCGTTTTTCAAAGCATGTGAGGAACAGGGGTTCTGGAAAATCCTCTCGAGAATCTTTCCTGAAAATAAAGGGTCACTAGCGCTCTGCAAAAAGCATGGTTTTAGAGAGGTTGGCGTTTACGAGAACCACGCCAAATTAGACGGGGTGTGGCGAGATGTGGTGATTGTGGAGCGGGTGCTCGAGGCTAATCTCTAAAGTAACCTTTTGAAAACAACTGAGGCGTTCGTCTATTTTCGCTTTGGTTTCAAGGCAACCTCTTTGCTAAAGGGTGGCCAATTTCCATCTTTTTCCGAGGTTATAATCTTCGTATCACCTGAGATAGGCCAGTCGATTCCCAGCGCCTTGTCATTCCACATGAGCCCGCCCTCATCCTCTGGGTGATAATGGTCACTGAGCTTGTAGCTAACCTCAGCCGTATCAGAAAGAACCAGGAACCCGTGGGCAAAGCCTTCTGGAACGTAGATCATGTTTTTCTTTTCAGCTGATAAAACAACCCCGAACCACTTACCAAATGTCTTAGAGCCCTCACGGATGTCGACGGCGACATCGAAAATCTCACCCCTGATAACGCGTACTAACTTGCCTTGCTGATAAGTTTTTTGAAAATGCAAGCCTCTGATGGCACCCTGTTTAGACATAGACTGAAGTTCATCGACAAAGTCCATATCAAGACCAGCCTCTTTAAAATCTCGCTCGTTGTAGGTTCTTAAGTTGTAGCCTCTCTCATCGGAGCGTATGTCCGGCTGCACCGTGTAGAGTCCTTCGATATTTGCGCACTTTTCAAACTTAAATTTCAACATTTTCCACCTCATCGATTTAGATGTATAGACACACGAGTGAACAAGAAGCCGCTATTAACCAAGTTTAACGCTTAGAGCTTTGTCAGGGCTAAAATATCACTAAGCTCCGTAAAATCTTTCCAGAAGAGTGGCCTTTGCAAGCCCATTTGACAATCTACTCGTACCGTTTAATACTTCTCTACAGTCATCAAGTTATTAACTGAAGCTATTTTCGACGGCTAGATACGGGCTGGCTAGCAGGCAAAACTACCTTGCTTACTTTAGGGCTCGCCAAAAAGCTGTTGACATATAAAAGGATGGAGCTATGGATTTAGAAACGATATTCACAATGGACGCCGCCAGCATCAAATTTGGTCCTGGCTCAACTGCCGAAGTCGGCGAAGACATGGCAAACTTCGGTTGTAAACGGGTGATGGTTTGCACTGACCCAAGAGTCGCAAGGCTCGAGCCCGTTCAAATCACTATGAACGCCCTAGAAAAAGCGGGGGTTGACGCCGTTCTGTTCGACAAAAGCCGCACCGAACCCACAGATATTTCTATGCGCGAGGCCATTGACTTTGCCAAAGATGGCAACTTCGACGGCTTCGTGGCGGTGGGTGGGGGCTCGAGTATCGACACCTGCAAGATGGCGAACCTTTACTCGACTTATCCCAGTGATGATTTGCTCGAGTACGTCAATGCGCCCATCGGCAAAGCCACCCCCATTCCCAATCCGCTAAAACCTCTTATTGCCATTCCCACCACCGCAGGTACAGGCAGCGAAACGACAGGCGTCGCCGTGTTCGACCTGACCGAGCAGCACGTAAAAACGGCCGTTTCGCAAAAGCAACTGCGCCCTCACCTGGGTATTGTCGACCCTGAAAATACACGTACCCTGCCGCCTATGGTCGCGGCGGGCGCCGCGCTAGACGTGATTTGTCACGCGATTGAGTCGCTCACCAACATCCGCTACAGCAAACGCCCCAAAGCAATCAGCTCAGCGGCGCGACCCTCCTACCAAGGCTCGAACCCGATTAGTGATGTTTGGGCCAGACGTGCCGTAGAACTCGTTTCGGACAACATCATCAGAGCTATGAGTGACCCCAATGACGATGAGGCTCGAGAAGCCATGATGCTGGCGAGCACCTTTGCAGGTATCGGCTTTGGCAACGCAGGTGTGCAGCTACCGCACGCGATGAGTTACCCCGTTTCTGGCATGGTACGCGACTATATTCCGGAAGGCTATCCGCAAGACCACGCGATTATTCCGCACGGTATGGCGGTTATTTTGAATGCACCTGCTGCCTTTCGCTTTGGGGCGCAGGCTAATCCCCAGTTGCATCTCGAGATGGCAAAACTCATGGGTGCAGACACCCGTGACGCTGCCCCCGAAGACGCAGGCGAACTATTAGCAAACGCTACTATCGACTTTATGCGCAAAGTCGGCGTGCCGAACGGCTTAAGCGCCATCGGCTTTAGCGAAGCTGACTTAGATGACCTGGTCAAAGGTGCAGCCGCGCAGCACCGAATTACCAAGTTAGCGCCGCGCCCCTTTACGGATGACGACTTGAGGGATATGTTTAAGGACGCGATGCGGTACTGGTGAGTTTGCAATACGTTTCGAGACACAGGCTTTTTCGCAAAACCAAAAAGCTTCTGAAGCTTGCCGGTAAGTGAGGTTACTGCGCCGAGGATTGTTTTTGTTACATACGCGTAAATTCCCATATAAAATCAAGCGCCTCCACCGAGCAAAGGAGCGGACGATACCTGCTACACTCATAAAGGCTAGAGGAGCTTATGGCAACTATACTTCTGAATACCAGCACGGCTACCTTAAACGAGCTTATCGGCAATGGTCGCATTTTTAGGGTACCGCTCTATCAGCGTGATTATTCCTGGACGGAGGAGGAGTGGGAAGACTTATGGCTCGACATCCTCGGACTTGCCGACCAAGGAGAATCTTTCCATTACATGGGCTATGTAGTTTTTCAAAGTGACAATAACCGCGAATTCACCATCATTGACGGACAGCAGCGCATTACGACATTGAGCATTCTGGCCTTAGCAACTATAAAATTATTAGGTAACTGGGCAGATGAGGGAATAGCAACTAGGGAAAATCAACAAAGACAACAAATTTTGCGAACCAAGTTTATCAATCAGACTGACCCTTCTTCGCTCATTCCAACAAGCAAACTCTTTCTGAATAGAAACAACGATGACTTTTATAAGAGTCGCCTGCTCCGCTTACGACCTCCAACAAATATTCGCAAGCTAAAGCCTTCCCAAAAAAGGCTATGGAACGCATTTGAATATTTCACTAGAAAACTCGAGGAGCGTTTTTCGTCCAATAAAGATGGAGAAAGCTTAACCCGGTTTCTCAATGAAACTATCGCTGACAATCTAGTATTTACAACCATAACCGTCTCAGACGACTTAAATGCTTACAAAGTATTTGAAACGTTGAATGCAAGAGGTGTGCGTCTTTCTACCACAGACTTACTTAAGAATTTTCTGTTTTCGATGGCTGCTCAGAGCGGAGAGGCAGAGGTTCAAGAAGCAGAGAGGCAGTGGCAAAGTATTAATGACAGTCTAAGTAGCCGAGATTTCCCAACCTTCTTACGCTACTATTGGAACTCCAAGCACCCTTTCCAACGTAAGCAAACCTTATTTAAAGCTATTAAGTCGACTATTGCCACACCAGAAGACGTTTTTGACCTTCTTCATAATTTAGAAGAATTGGTTGATTTGTATACTGCCCTTTCTCAGCCTGCTGATGATATTTGGGAGAAGGAACAGTCCAAGTGGATTGATACGCTTGCCCTTTTTAGAGTGAAACAGTGCTACCCGCTTCTACTCGCTGCCCATTCTAGGTTCGAGACTCCGCAGTTTACTAAACTACTCCGCCTTTGTGCCGTCATCTCATTTCGCTACAATATTATCAGCGGTCTTAACCCAAACCTTCTGGAAGACATCTATCATAAAGCAGCGCTTGAGGTAACATCAGGTACTATAACTACTGTTCACAGCAGTTTCCGGGCACTACGCTCCATATATATAGATGATGAACGCTTTAAGAGCGCTTTTGCTTTCAAAAGTATCTCCACTCAACGTAATCGCAGGCTGATACGATATATTCTCTTTGAACTCGAGAATCAGCTGGCATCCACAAGTTATGACTATAAAGAAAATACCAAGGCTACTATCGAACACATTCTTCCAGAAAACGCTCCAGAATCTTGGGATGATTCCTTTCCACCTGAAGAGCAAGAAAAATACACTCAAAGGTTGGGCAATCTTACCCTGCTTGAAGCACAGAAGAACCAGGCGTGTGCAAACAAAGCTTATGATCAAAAAGTTCAGATATACGAGGAAAGTGTATATCTACTGACTAGAGAACGTAGTATATTTACCGAGTGGACACCATCAACGTTGAAGAAGCGTCAAGAAAGGTTGGCCGATCTTGCAGCTACAGTTTGGAAGGCACCTCTCAATCTTCAATCACCTAGCCGTCCACCCTAAATCAATTGTCGCCGTCGCTCCGGTAATTCCCCAAGCCTCTTCAGATGCCAGGTAAGCAACGTAGTTGGCAACGTTATCAGGCTCGAGCAATCTCTTAACCGCCGCAGGTTCCAAAAACACTTTTTCCTCAACCTCTTCAGGGCTAAGACCGCGCGTTTTCGCTTGGTCGGTAATCTGCTTTTCAACCAGCGGCGTGCGTACATAAGCGGGACAAACCGTGTTGCAAGTAATGCCAAATTCACCGCCCTCGAGACTTGTTACCCGCATCAATCCGAGTAGCCCGTGTTTGGCGCTCACGTAAGCTGCTTTGTATGGACTCGCTACTACACTGTGAATACTGCCCATATGAATAACGCGTCCGTGACCACTTTTCTTCAGATACTCCCAGGCATATTTGCTGAGCAAAAACGGCGCGGTGAGCATGAGCGAGAGCATGGTGTCCCAACGGTCCTCAGGAAAATCACCAATGGACTCGATATGTTGAAAACCTGCGTTGTTGATAAGAATATCCAGGCCATCAAAGGTTTCGACGGTTTTTTCAACGGCAGCCTGACATTCTTCGCGCTTTGTCAAGTCCCCGTCGACATACGCACCGCCAATTTCTTCAGCAAAAGGAATCCCCTTTGTTTCATCAACATCGGCAATCATCACTTTGATACCTTTTGCAGCGAGTGCCTCGGCACAGGCCCGCCCGATGCCACTCGAGCCCCCCGTAATCAGTGCGACTCTACTCATTCTTACCTCCTCATACGCTATAAACTACTAATCGTTAGCGCAGCTACTTTATGCTAACAGCTAAGTTTGGGAGATAGCTTGGACACCTCAGTCACGCCCGCCGCTCTGGGCTTTCACTTTCCCGCCGAGCGGCAACCCCATGCGCTCACCCTTATGGGCTGGCCTGCCGATGACGTTTATTGGGAGGGCTACCTTGGGGTCGCCAGACAAGACTTCAGCCGCCTTGTTTCGACGGTCGCCCGCTTTGAGCCCGTGCTCCTCGCCGTAACAGATGATGAGGCAGAGGCTGATGCGAAGCGGCGGCTCAGCTTGACGAATAGTTTTAAGAATATTAACTTTTACAGGCTCGAGCTAGATGACGTCTGGTTTCGCGACATCGCACCGCTGTTCGTTCGTAACTCGGAGGGTAAGCTTGCCGCTACCGACTGGCGCTTTAACGGTTGGGGCCATAAGTTTCGCTGGCGTAACGACACGCAAGTTCCGAAAAAGCTAGCTGAGAAGTTTGACATGGAACGCTTCGAGGTGCCGATTGTGATGGAGGGTGGTGCGCTCGAGCTAAATGCAGAGGGCGTTTGTTTAACAACCCGCCAGTGCCTCTTGAATAAAAACCGCAATCCTGAGCTTTCTCAGCCTGAGGTTGAGCAGTATTTGCGGGCTTACCTCGGGGTGAAACATTTTATCTGGCTGAATGAGGGGCTTATCGGCGACAAGACCGACGGGCATATCGACACGATTACGCGGTTTGCTAATGACACGACGATTATCACTTCAATTTGTGAGGACAAGAGCGATATGAACTATGCACCGATGCGGGAAAATTTGGAGATTCTCGAGCAGGCTCAGCAGCCAAATGGCGAACCTTACACGCTTACCCAACTTCCCCTCCCACGAAAACGTGTTGATTTAGGCGATGAGCGCCTGCCCTTGACCTACGCAAACTTTTATATCGGTAACGGCTTTGTCGTCGTACCCCTTTATGATGATGTCAATGATGAGAAAGCGCTTAGCATCTTGCAGCGCGTTTTTCCCGAACGTAAGGTCATCGGCCTACCCTCGTTGGGACTCATCACAGGCGGTGGGTCGTTTCACTGCGTGACGCAGCAATTGCCCAAAGGAGATATTTACCGTGGCTAATTTACCCGAACGTGAAACGCTACCCAAAATTGGCGATGAGGCGGCAACATCTGAAGGCGCGGTTAAGCTCGCCGTAGTGCAGATGAGCTGTACGGATTCCGTAGAGGAAAACCTCGACAAAGCCTACGCGAAAGTGCGCGAAGCTGCTGGCAATGGGGCAAATATCGTCCTCTTACAAGAACTTTTTGAGAGCCTCTATTTTCCGCAAGAGGAACGCGATGACTACTTCTCGCTAGCCAATGAGGTAGAAGACCATCCCTTTCTATGCGAGTTTCAGGCACTTGCTAGGGAGCTTGATGTGGTATTACCCATCTCTTTTTTTGAAAAATCAGGACAGGTTTATTACAACAGCTTGCAAATGATAGACGCAGACGGTACACCATTAGGGATATATCGCAAGAGCCACATTCCCGACGGGCCTGGCTATGAAGAAAAGTTTTACTTTAATCCGGGTGATACAGGCTTTAAGACCTGGACGACGAAAGTCGGCAAGATTGGCGTAGGTATTTGCTGGGACCAATGGTTTCCCGAAACGGCTCGAGCGCTCGTATTGCAAGGTGCTGACCTGCTACTCTACCCCACCGCCATCGGCTCGGAACCGCCCGCCTCGGGCGCGTCGGGCATCGATACGAAGGATATGTGGCAACGCGCCATGCTAGGGCACGCGGTGTCGAATAGTTGCTACGTCGCCGCCGCCAACCGCGTTGGTACGGAAGACAGCACGACCTTTTACGGTAGCTCGTTTATCAGCGACTATATGGGCAATAAGCTTACCGAAGCGGAACGTGATGGGGAAACAATTCTCTACGCCGAGCTAGACTTTGCTGAGGCCAGCCAAGCTCGAGCAGGCTGGGGCTTTTTTAGAGACCGCAGACCGGAACACTACGGCGTGCTACTTACCTTAGACGGAAAGAGCGGAGCTTAGAGGTCAGAGGTCGGGGGGACAAAATCTGGACCCTAGCTCCTGATCCCTGCCCTCTAGAACACTGGGCCAATGCGAAAGCTAAACACACCTGTCGGATTACGCCCACTAAAGCCGTAGTCAAAACGCAAGGGAAAAAAGCCCAGAGCGGTAAAGCCTAGATTGACCTGTACCCCAATACCCATACCTACAGAGAGCGGGCTGCTGTAAGCAGGAGAGCCGCTCGAGCCCCAACCCGCATCCACAAAAACAATGCCTATGACCGTTTCTGTTGCCGCCGTTGACAGGTTAAAGTCATAACGGTACTCGACAGAACTCGTTACGTACGTTTGTGACGCGTTAAAGTCGCCGCGCTTATAGCCGCGAATAAGTGTGCCTTCGTCAATAGTTTGCCCAATTCGAAAGTAACGGTTCGTAGGGTAATCTGCGCCGAACTGGTGCCCGGCATTGACTCTAAAAGCAAAGACGTGGTTGGCGTCGGTTACTTGTTCAGGTAGCACATTCGCCAGGGTCAAATAAGACTTAACACCGAATTCAACAGGTACATAGCTGTAATTTTGCTGCCCCTCGTCGGTGCGGTAGTCATTACCAAAGCCAATCCCTACGCTGCCCGAGGCGGCGAGTCCGGTGCGGGGAAAGTCTGGGTTGTCACGGTTGTCAAAGTTGAGGGCACCTGAGATATTTGCCGATAAACCGCTCTGGGGTAAATTTTCAACGGCCTCTGCGTCGCTAAGCGTACAGGTTGCACTATTGGTTAGTTCTCCATCTTCAAATTCACACTCTCTTGCAGGCTCGAGTAAGTACTGCGAATAGGTCCCGCGCGCCGACACGCGCGCGGTTGTGAAGGGTAAAATGCGCCGCCCCACGCTAAAGCCAAGCCCCGTATCTCTCGTCGTGTATTCACCAACAAAGACTTTGGGAAAGTCTTCATTGTACTGGTCACTGTCCTCGTCACAAAAAGCTTCGTCAACCTGCATTTTTTGGTCTGGGTCGTAACAAACCTTGACGTCGCCTTCATCTGTGAGTGAATTGTTGATATCAACATTACTGAACAGCGAAGCCGATACGGACGTCGGCACCTCTTGAAAATCAAGCGCGTCAATATAAAGCCAAGGAATGCTGTAGCTGACGTTGCCACCTAACATAAAGCCAACATCAGAGCTTTGCGCGGTGACTTCCGAATTGAACGTGTGACCTCGCCCTGTAAAGTTACGGTCACCAAAAACAATGGCGGCTGAAAAGCCTTTGTTGGTGTCATACTGTAAACCTGGTTGAAAGTTGCCTGTGCGCAATTCCCGCACGGGAATATCAACGATGACCTCACCCGCTACCTCAGTGGCTTGCGGAATAATATTGAGCGGCTGCACTGCGCCTTGCCGCGCTACGTTGGCTAGGGCCTGGCGCATGGTGTCAATATTGAGGACCGTGCCGACGTCGGGCAAATAACGTGTAATGAGAAAGTCTTCGCTGCGGTGCGCTTCTTGCTCGAAACTAATCGTGTAGCCTACAATAACCAGTTCGGTAATGCGCTGAACATAGGTCCTGTCGATATAGTTGAAATCTGGAACCAGTTCGATAACGTAGCCCTGGTCTTCGTAGAGGGCCACTAGATTGCTGAAATCCTCAGCGGCAAGCGCTGAGCTAAAGGTGTCCCCCTCTTTAAGCTCGAGTACCTCCAAAATCTCTTCGGTAGAAATAACCGTATTACCCTCGATTTGAATGTCTTCAATAGGCCCCGCCGTTTCAGGAGGTCCGGTACGAAAGCTGATACGCACATCGCCCGAGCTCAAAATGAGCGGCGGCTGCACAATATCAATATCCGTAGTACGGCCTTCGGCAAGGCGGCGCACATCGTCTAAAATCGTGTCGTAGTTAT
>ENA-ORXM01001288-ORXM01001288.1-marine-metagenome-genome-assembly--contig:-NODE-1288-length-35911-cov-3.907965_pt1 | contig 35911 bp, 34 predicted proteins | sample MGYA00237867_ERZ511480 | MGnify/ENA primary metagenome ERZ511480 (study PRJEB26309, sample SAMN06266103) | marine metagenome | isolation source: Algal blade | place: United Kingdom:Sidmouth, United... | reverse complement strand
CGCGCATCCTCCCGCACCAAACGCATGCGGTAGTGATAATAGCGCCATAGGCAACTGTACTGCGCCTCGAAGTCACTAGCGACAGTCTTGAGACTGAGCACGCGAACATCTGCTGGCAAGTGAGCGTTCAGAGCGCGGTGCAACTTCGCATCTAATAGAGGTGTACCCGTATCAAGGTGCGCGGTCATCTCGAGGGCATGCACACCTGCATCAGTACGCCCCGCCGCTCTTAGGGGTGAGTGAGGTCCAGGCAAGTTCGAGAGCGCCTTTTGCACCACACCCTGCACGGTCCTCTCTCCTGTTTTGGTCTGCACTTGCCAGCCAAAAAAGTGAGTTCCGTCGTATTCAAGCGTGAGTTTTAAGCGTCGCACGGGGAACTGTATGAGGAACTAGGCGCAAAGCACGTCCAAGCCAGGGGGTGAGCAAAACACCCACATAGCCGAGCGCAAGGTAGCGAATAAAACCGCCGAGGGCGTTACGCTTAACCTCTTCTGGTAAAACAAGGCTCGAGCCAATCAAAAAGACAAAGGCCAACACAATGCCAATAAGCGCAAGCAAACCCCGCTGCCACAGTTTGCCAGCAACCACATGTTTATAAATAGCAGGCCCCGTAATAAACGCCGCTAGCCCGCCCATGAGCAAATCTGACTCGGGAATACTTACTACATTTGGAACTATTAAATGAATGATAAATGGAACCAGAATACCCAAACCAATAATGAGACCCTTGTTTAACGAAGCGCCCTCCGCAGTACGAAAAACCCACAAGGCCAACAAAATAACCCCGATACCAATAACGATACCGCCGATAATGTCAATCGGTAGGTGCAGCGCAAAGTACATGCGGCTGATACTGATTAGCACAATGATGATGATGGCAAGCAGCCAAAACCAACTACGCCTGACGAACACGGCTGCCAAGCCCCAGAACGTCGTACTCGCTTGAGCGTGACCGCTTGGGAAGCCTGCGCCAATGCCTGTTGCGTCATACTGTTCACCCAAACTTAGACTGGGCTCGAGCACAAACGGGCGCGGCGTGTCGATAATGCCTTTGAGCATAAAGTTTAAATAGAAGCTCGAGAGCAGCGCCACACCTAAGAGCCGCCCCACACGGGCATCTATAGCAAGATACGCAATGAGCAGAAAAATAATATATGCCCGCTCCGACCCCAAGTTCGTTATAAAGAACATCAACTCGTTAAGCGCAGGTGCCAAACCTTGCAAAGCCTGTATAATGTCCATACAAACGAGTGTACCGCATCCCCCTAAGGATGCAGTACAGTTTGAAGCAGTGCAGCTTTGGTCGTGATTTACGATTAGGTCATGCTGACATTTGGTTTATGGAATGCAAGTGATTTCGTGACAGACGTTACGAATAGAAAAGTCTTGAAAGCTACTGAATCCTGACTACTCACGTGCTAGACGGAGAAAATTGCAATTATTAACTTGAATCGTCAATAAAAGCCTAGCTAAGACGCCGGACTAGCAACCAAGCTCCCAACAGGTTGTAGCGGTGGATGCGTTTCAAAGTTGAAGGGGCTTTTCAAGTCTGCTTCTAAGGAACAGCAAATATCGCTGTTAACATAGCAGGTCTCAAACACCCCTACCAGGTCTGGGTCAAACTGTTTGCCTGCGTTGGCTTTAATATAATCGAGCGCGTCAGCAGGTCGCATGGGTTGACGGTAGGGTCTACGACTCGTTAGCGCCTCGAACACATCGATAATGCTAATAATACGCCCAGCTAAGGGAATCTCATCAGCCTTGAGGCCATTTGGATAACCGTTACCGTCATAACGCTCATGATGCGAGCGCACAATATCGGCAATTTCTTTAAACTCTGTTGAAACTGAGGCGAGTAAGTTTGCGCCGTAGTCAGCGTGCCGCTTCACTTCAGCGTACTCGAGCACCGTAAGTTTACTATCTTTTTGCAAGATATATTCAGGGATAGCAATTTTCCCCAAATCGTGCAGCAGTGCGCTCCAGTACAGGGTATCTTGCTGGTCTTTGCTTAAACCCAAAGACTTACCCACGACCCGCGCGTTTTTTGCGACACGTTCACAGTGACCTTGCGTGTGCCTGTCACGCACCTCGACGGTATTCGCCAGGCTCGAGAGCATTTTTGTGTAAAGCTCTGATAGATGCTTCGCCCGTTTATCAACCCGCCTGAAACGGTCATTTAATATGTGGAAGATACCACCCGCTACAAAGCCAAAAACAAGGTACGACGTACCGCTCACCCAAGTCTCTAAAATAATCCCCTCGCTCGGTCCCGCAGTTCCTTGCGAACCGCTTAGTAATGCCAAAAGTAGCCCCACCACAAGACCACCCGATAATCCAAAAAAGGCTGCCGCTAACAAAATAGGTAAAAACGCAAGTTGCGTTAACCAAAGATTTAAACTGTTTGGATTGTAAAGTGCAGCGGCTAAGACAGCGCAAAGCAGCAGCGCACTACCTATCACCCACAAAAAGGGCGGACGCTGCTTTGCCAACTGTTGGGGCAGTGCCGACCAGCCTTGACGACTCAACACAGTTTGAGGCTCACGGCTCGAGCCCTACAAGAAAGCGTAACCTTAAGACCAATGCAAGCAAAAAGCTCCACGAATCACATCCTCCTTCGACGTAATAAGCAGAGTAAAACAGGGGCACTTAGAAAACGCTTAGAAGCACCCCTACATAATTATTTTGAAGTTTTAGTTAGTCGCCTAAAATTTAGCGGCCTAGCTGTGAGCCACCCGCCATAACCATTAAAGGTAAGTTTGCAAGAACTGCAAAAACGACTGCGTAAAAGATTTTTCTCCCGTTGTTTTTCATATTTCCATCCTCTTTCCGTGTCTCTGTGGACACATTTTCAGTACACCTATCAGACAATCTCTCTATTCTCTAACAGGTACCCTTCCGGTCTCCCAACCAGAAAGCATAATGCCAAACAGCAAGCCGCTTGGGCTTTAGGTCGCTAAGTTGTATGGAGATATGAAAATGGACTGCGTATACTCCCCTAGCTCCCAATTCCTGCCTGATACGCTCATGGACTCCCATCCATTTACGAACGTTACCGGCCGTTACGTCAGTTCTCCCAAACTTGTGTAACGAATTTCACAGTAGCACACAGACCTCTCATCATCAAGATTAGTTGCACGGATGAGAGATACTTCACATTCGTGAGAGGCTCCCCCACCAACGTGGGATTTCATTACCTTGCAAGCGTGGTAGTGTGAGAGAATTGACACAGGCAAGTTGTGACGAAACTTGTCAACTGCGAATAAGGGAATGCTCGAGTTGTGACTGAAGATATTCATGAGATTATCAGCCAAAAGTTTCCTGGGGTTGAGTTAGAAAGCCCTATTCAGGGTTGGGTGTACCTTGAGGAATATGAAAAGGGTATAGAAGCCCATCAGGCTATAATTCAGGCTCATACGAAGGCGCAGGATGATCGTTGGCTGGGTGTGTGCTACTTTCAGTTATTTAACGACATGAAAGCATTGGAGCTTTTTTACAGATCTGTTGCCCGTGGGTCAGAAGGCGCAAGGATTAATCTTGCACTAGCATTTTACTTCGTCGAGCGAAAAAGCGAGATGTTAGCTGAACTCAACAAGGTCAATTTCTATAGCTTAAAGCCTTATGATCAGGCTCTTTTTTTTAGGGTAAAAAGCTATTACGAAGAGGATAATGGTAAACTTCAAGACGCTCTGAATGACGCTGAAAAAGCGTGGGCAATAATTCAAAATTTAGCCGAACTCCCTGTTTTAGCACCCCAAATACTCAATCAAATAGGTATATTGCACGCAAGAGTTGGACGAGCGCAACGCGCTCTATGGTTTATTGAGCGGAGTCTCGAATTAGCCAGCGATTTAGAAAAATTGAAGGGCTACATCCGCCGCGCCTATTTGCTTATTATTTTGGGACGATATGATGAGGCACTAAAAGAACTGAAGCGGCCTGAACTGAGCAGTGCGCCTAACTATTCGCAAGAGGTTCACCTAAGAATTGGCGAGGCCCTCTGGGCTAAATGCGACATTGATAATGCTATAAGCCACTACGAAGAATCCGTGACCCTTTCTTTAGAAAAAGAACTTGGTTATGAAGAGTTTCAGTCACGACTTGCTTTGGCAGCGATTTTAGGCTTTCAGGGGTTCACAGCTACGGCTGGTGAGCATTTAGCACGCGCAAAAGTTCTTATAAGCGACTATTCTGATCAACTGTCTTATAACTTAAGAGAAATATTAACCTTTGGATTGACTGGAGAATATTCAGTAAAGGAAACATTGACAAAACTGTATGCGCTGTCTAAACAATTTAGGGACACAGGACTTTTACAAGAGCAGGGCTGGGTCAAACTTCACATTGCCGAAATGCACAGAAAAAGTGCTAATGAAAAGGCGATAACCGATGAACTCGACGCTCTACAACGTCTAGCCACAACCTTGCAAAACAACAACTTCCTAGCAAGAGAATGGACCCTTGTGCCTGAGTTGCATAAGTTGGCAGCGAAAACGCATCCTAAGATTGCAGGTAAGTCGCCTGATGTCTTAGAGCTTTACACAATGGGCGAGGAAAAACTCGTTTTAAACGGCAAAGTCGTTAATGTGCGTATGAAAAAAGCCATCGAGATTATCGCTTATTTTCTCGAGCACGGCAAAGTCAGCCTCAAGAAAATGCTCTTAGATATTTTTCCCGATGAAGACCCAAAAAAAGCGCGGAACTACTTTCACCAGTTTAAACACGAGTTGCGCGAGCGCCTGCCAGGTCTTAGCCTCGAGTACAACAACGAAGAGCGCCTTTACGCTCTAAAAACCGACTTTGACATCATGTGGGATGTAGCAGAACTGCGGGCGGGTCGTAAAATGGGTGCGCTCGGCATCTTCTTATTAGGGTCGGGTAATGAATGGGCGGAGATGCTCGAGCATAAGCTCGCGCCCCTAAAAGAAACCGATAAAGTCTTTCAAGTTGCTGAAGCTAGCGCTGCTTAGCCCTTCAATATTTCTCTTCACAAAAAAGTCTGGACAAGGGCGGTTTTGCAGCAATATCGCCTCTGCCAACCTTTCTGGTAAGCTATTATGTAGAGAGAATTTGAATAGAGATGAGGGGTTATGCTCGAGGGGGTTCAAACGCTCGTTAACCAGATTTATCCTGGGGTGGTGCTCGAGAGCCCGGTTCAGGGTTGGGCCTATCTGCAGGATTACGAGCGGGGGATGGACGAATACAAAAAGCTGAGGTCGCCCACTGCCAAAGACGACAGGTGGGTTGGGGAATGCCACTTTCAACTTTGTGATGACTTTACAGCGTCAGAGCAGTTTTACCAATCAACTGACCGGGGTAATGAGGCTTCAAAAGTTGACCTGGCACTCGTAACCAATTTTATAGGCTCTCCTAAAGAGCTAAAATCGTTACTGGATGATGTAGAGTTTAGCAAACTCCATTTGAAAGACAAAGCTCTTTTCTATAGGACGAGGAGTATTTATGAGCAGTGGAACGGCAATCTTCATTCAGCGCTTAGCTATGCCGCTCAATCCTTAAACATCTGCCAGACGGCAACTCTCAGATCCAGAATCCTTACGCAGATGGGCTGGCTGCAAGCCAGAGCGGGTTTTCCCGAGCTGTCAGACTGGTTTTTCGACCAAGCTCTACAAAAAACCAGCAAACTAGAAAAGGTAAAAGTTGTCTTTCAATATGCTTATATACTTGCCCTCTTAGGAAGGTATGAAAACGCCCTTTACAAACTCAATTCTATAGAGGACCAGTTTATTCCAAATGGCTTCAATGCAGAAAAGTTCTATATCATGAGTAACCTATATTGGCATCTCTTCGGTATAGATTACGCTTTTGATCCTTTAGAGAAGTCTCTGCAATACGCTTTACAATCACCAAATTATTATGAAGAGTTCAGAAGCAGGCTCTTATTAGTTGTTTTTAGAGGTTATCAAGGACAATTCTCTATTGCCGAAAGGCATCTGGGAAGGGTAGAGCTTTTAATAAGATCAAAGGCTGATGATCTAGCGTTCACATTCAGAAAAGCGCTACTAAACTACTGGCAAAGCATATCGAACTCTGAAGAAACCAGAATGACCTTTCAAAGTGTTGTTGCTGGATACAGCAAAATGGGCGCATTACATGAACAAGCCTGGGTACGCTTGCACGTCGCCGACACCTACCGCCAAACAGGTAGCCCCCATTTAAAAGAAGAGTTGGACACCGTGCGCTCACTGTGCATAAAGCTGAACAACCACGGCTTTTTAGAACAGGAGTGGGCGCTGCTACCCGAACTGCGCGATATCGCTCGGCAAACCCACGCAGATATTGCGGGGGACCCGCCGTTAGACTTAGTCATCGTTCCGCCTGGTACGCCCCGCGTCGTTCCCAACCTGCCCAGCGTTACAAGGTCATTACCTGAAACGTCTCTAAATATGGCACCCCTAAAGCTCGAGTTCCTTAACAACAGCAGGGTTACGGTGGGAACTGACACGCTCGAGCTGCCCCTACGCCAGTGCGAACTTTTGGCGCTGTTAGCACTCCACCCACAGGGGCTGTCAACTGAAAAACTCATGCTACGTTTGTACGGCGACGGGGGCACGAAAAGCGCTCTAAAAGCCCACCTGTCTAAACTTCGGCAACACGTTAGTGTAGGCTCGAGACCCTACCGTTTAGAGGCGAGTCTACAAACTGATTTTGGCAGGGTCAGAGAGCTTATTTTGCAAGGTTCCGTTTATAAAGCGCTCAACCGTTATAAAGGTGCGCTGCTGCCCAATTCAGACGCGCCAGGTATTGTCGAGGCACGGGAAATGCTCGAGGAGGAGGTGCGCCAGGCGGTACTGGCGTCTAATGATGTGGGGCTATTAATCGATTTGGGGGAGAAGCTGGGGGATGATTTGGAGATTTGGGAGGCAGCGGCAGAACTGCTTTGTGAGGGCGACCCGAGGTTGGCGGTGGTGCGGGCGAGGGTTAAGCGGGTGCGGGTGAAGTGGAAGGGGAAATAGTGTTTTTGTAAGGTTTTTTATCTGCGACTCGAAAGGGCTGAGAGCAGAGTTTGGGGCTGCGGCACAACACTGAAAAGTTATGAACGAAAGACATCAAGCAACCTTCACAGGCCGGTACTTCATCTCGAGCCAGCCGAGGTCATACGCATCCCCTCGCTTAAACTCACTGTCAGGATTAGGTCTTCACTTATGCTTTAGGTTTCCTTGCATAGAAACGTTACCCCTGAAAAAAGGGGTAACGTAAATTGATTTGTTGTCTTAGGGTGGTTGTTTAGTTAAACAGTACCCAAATGCCTATTAATCCGAGCACTAGAGCGACAACGCCCAGCCCTGTAGAGAGCGCTCGGTACACGGGGAGTTTGGTGACCGTGTGTAAGGTACCTGCAACCGCGAGCAAGGTCATGAATACGCCGGAGCTTAGTAACCAGTTGTTGTAACTAGCTATAACGCCCGTAAACACCGCGCATGTAAGCACCAGTGCCACGCCCAAAATGATATGGACTACCGGGTTTGTGTTAAGTGATTGCATACTTGTCATCCTTTCCTGGCACGGTGGGGACGCAGCCATACCCGCATTTTACCTCCTCACAACTCTCGAGGCTAGCAAGTGCATTGTTCATACTTGATTCGGCGGCCTCCATGTCTTCTTTTTTCTTCTGTCTTTCGCTGTCCTCCGTATCGACCTGGTGCGCGGCGCGGACTACAATAGCGCCCCCGACCACGATGCTCAGTGCGGCGAAACCGCAGCCTGCTAGGTTGCCTGTACCACAAGCGAGTAGCCCGACGCCGACGGCACCCAGAGTGCTACCCACGGCGGTTTGGAAACGCCCCTCTGCGCCGTTCACATCGTCCACCGCGTCGCGGTATTCCTTATATTCCTGTTCATAAATGCCTTTTTTGCGGTCCCAGGTGTCATAGTACCCCTGGCAGACGGGACAGGTATCATCCCGCGTAAGCTCGAGTTCGTAAATGTTTACGTCCACCCCGGCTTTTAAGGGCGTGTGCAAACCCGTGAGCATGGATTTCGGCAGCGTTAAGTTACTGCCGTTCCCCACGATTTTTAAAAGCCTGGTACCCGCAATGACTTGGTAGAGCCTAAAACCTTTGACAGAGTAAACGTAGGTCGTTTTGTTTTTGAATTTACCGTTGACCTTATTACCTTCGGACCAGACCATCTTGTTTTCGCGGCTGTCGTAGCTAATCATCTTCGTTGTGCCGCCACTTTTCCAAGTTTTATTTGTGGTGAAGCGGTTGGTGGATATAACTTTTGCGCGTTCCCGTGTCCCGTTTTCCCATGCGCCCCGGTTGCAAAACACGTGGTACTCCACGCTAACCGTGTGCTGACCTACTTTAAAGTCAACCCAGCCGCGCAGGTTATTATAGGTTTTATTACCGCTAAGGTAAAACTTTTCACCCCGGAACTTTGCTTGGCTCCAGTTCACTTCATTCCAGTTTACGTAGCTGTTTAGGTTGCTGGGGCCTTTCCGTTTATTTACCAAGTACGACCACGTTAGTGCACTTTTAGCGCTATGCTTTTTCATGTCGCTCTCGGTGCAAGCCACATAATAGTCATAGTCGTACGCCGGTTCGAGGGTTTCTGTTCTCGGCGCGGCCTCTTGGCTGCACGCGGTAACTATAAGTAGTAAAAGTAGCGCGAGTATTAGGCTAAAGCGTTTCACGCGCGGCCCGCCCTACACTCTAAATACCTAATGTAAGCGCGGCGCTCTCTAATAAGGGCGCGGTCTAAAAGTAGCTCGGCCCTATTAACACCCCACTGCGCGGCTAAGCATTCGTAAAAACCGCTGTATAACGCTAGTCGGCGCTGGGCTTGTTGTAAGGTCCGCTTGGTTTTCTGGCGTCTATTTCAAAACCAATAAGCACCCCTGCACTGCCAAACGCAGCGTTTTCCACCTCCCTTTATCAGAAGGACCTACAGCTTTTTCAGACGCATCTCGAGTTTACAAAGTGGGGGGTTGCCAAAAGGTTGCCAAAAGGTTGCTAAAAGGTTGCTTCGTGAAATGTTTATCTAATTAAGGCTGGATCAAACCGAGGTTGCGGAGTGTATAGCCGTTACGCAAACTTCGCTCTCGAGCCTAAAAATGCCAAGCGTCCGCGTAAAGCGAGTCTCGAGAAACTCAGCACCTCATCAGGTATCACCTGAGCGTAGCTAAAAGGGTAAAATTTATAAGAGGTTCAAAGAACACCCGATTCTACAGCTGTAACCTTGAATAAAATAGCGGTCCTTTCCTCTTCTTTCAACATCAATTTTAAAAAAGAGGGTTGACAGATAATATCTAGCCCGTCGTCTTCCAAATAGTTGCGCGCAATAGCTACCGCCTTAACCGCCTGATTGACAGCCTGGGCGCCGATAGCTTGCACCTGAACCTGATGATCCGTTCTAATCACAGCAGAAATAGCGCCTGCCACGCCGTTAGGTTTCGAGCCACCACCCACACGTAAGGTTTCCATAAATCTCCTCAAATCTCCTCGGTAAATCTCTTCGGTAAATCTCTTCGGTCTGAATTGTGTCGTTTACTTACCCCATCCAAAAGGCTCGTAATTATGGCTACACTAGCAAGGCTGAACTAGCAACACCGCACTAACGAAACTGCACTACACTATCTGAAAATCGTTCATACTGTCACCAAATTCGGCAGCCAGCCTTGCGATACGCGCCCTGGCAACCGCTACTCGCGGGTCATTCAGCCCCTCGAATAGGTCGCTTACTTTTTCCCACACTTCAAAGTCATCGAAACGCTCAGCAAAGCTATATAAAACCTCAGCGTCATCACTCGTCAGCACAGCCTCACGAAGCAGTTCTTCTAAAAAGGCGCGGTAGTCACTGATTTTGCTTAAGCTACTGTTATTTAAAAAGGGTCCCTCGTAAAGCGCAAGGGCCTCACGAAAGCGGCCTGCCGCCACTAATGTTTCGACCTCATAAGCGTCGAGGCTATAGGGTAGGGCTAGCTTATAGGGTGCAGCGCTGATAGGCACATATTGACGTAATCGGCTCATTGCCGTACGCACATTTTGTTTTGCCCCCGAACGCGCCATAAGGTCCTGAATTTGCTCGACATTTAGGCCGTCACCGCGGTGAAGCGCTAAGATAACGAGTAGTTCCATTTTGGCACTCGAGAGGTAGACGGGTTCACCGTGCAGGTAAACGCCCGGCTTGCCTAGTGTCACGATTCTCAAAGGTACATTGTCCCCCAATACCTCTGCCCATACTTTTTGAAATCTTGTGGCAGGTCCGCTAAACATGACTAGACCGCTACGTCTGACATCTTTAAACAGGGTCAAAAGCTCGGGTGGCAAACTAGCAGCATTCTTGCCTGAAGAGGCTAAGTAATAAAGCGTCGCCGCGCAGCGACGCTCCGCCGCTTCATTGCTGTGCATAACAGCTTCTAAATGAGGTAGCGCCGCTGGGTCGCCTAGCGCTGAGAGCGCCATACCTAAAGCTAAGCGGGCGCCCTGACCGAAGGGTTCATGCTCGGTTAGCGCGTAAGCCTGCTCCGCTTCATGCAGGGCTTCGCTAAGGGCGTCCTGTTCGATCAAGGTACGAACCAGGGTTACGACGTATTGACCCAAGAAACGCCTCGAGGCTTGCCAAACACAGCTTTCAGCGAGTTTCTGAGCAGACGCGACGCGTCCCTCGACAAGTTCTAATTCAGCTAATGTCTGCCGATACGTAAGCGCCACCTCTGGCAGCGACGTTTCTAAAGCACCTTGTAATGACCATAGCTCCTCACGCAACCCCGCGGTTTCGCCCATCACCATACGCGCGACCGCCCAGTTATTTTTTAGTCGTAGCAACCGCTTACCGTCATTGAGATCATGCTGGTCAAAGCGGCGTAGTGCCCACTCGCTCCAGGTCCGACTTGCTGAAAAGTCACCCAGATACAAAAGGTGTTCGGCAAGAGCGCCGCTGTTACGAACAACTTCATAGGCGCGTCCTGACGTTTCTGCAAGGCGAATAGACTCTTTTAAAATGCTCACGCCACGTTCAGCCTTAGGGTGCAAACGACCCCACTGAAAAAGGGTTAGGGGAGTGGGGTTAAGTGTTGCTAGGAATTCAGCCATTTCCAACTGACGAACCGGGTCTTTAATTAAGCCCACATAGCGGGCGCGTAAATCGTTCGCCTTATGCTTGTCAAGATAGGTTTCGACCAGCGGCAAAGCGTCGTTGAGGTGACTACATCCCACAGCGCCTACTAGCAACCACTCGAGCACCGCTTCGGTTTGAAACCTATCATCTAAGCTGTAAAGATTTAAGAAAAGATGCTCATAGAGCCCGCGGTCCTGGTAGCTCGCGCCCGCAACACCGACGAACGACTCTACACGCTCGGGTACATTTAAACAAGCAACTTCCAAAGCTTCGATAAGGCGGCCCTGAGCCAGGAGGTGGTCTAAAACCTTTTTTGGGTCGGCCAAAACTTCTTGACCAATAGGCCGTAGGGTCGCACCTGAGGGATGCGGCACTTCAGGCAGCGGGTTTGTGGTCAGGCGGCTCAAGCCAACATGGAATTCTAAGTAGGCTCCTGCGGTTATTTTGTAGAGGTTATTTAGCGTATCCGTCGGTAGCTCGGGGGCTTCGGCGCTTGCCTCAGTAAACGTCAAAACGAGTTCAGTTTTAGGCAAAATGCAAATCTGCGTAGGCGGGTCGTCTCCCTGCCACCCCAACACCACCTGACAATTTAAGGAAAGTAAGCTTTCCGCTAAACCCGGTGCAAGCTGGGCGTTCGATACAAAAACCTTATAGCCCTCGAGCAAATCTTGATGTGCTTTTAAACGCTCAACGTGAAAAGTGTAAGGTAAAGCTAGCGGCAAAAAGGAACTGCCTAGCGCTCGGTTGACCGTCTCAGCCAGTAAATTACCCTGGGTGACAGACGACACTGCGCTGGGTGCGTCGAGCGCGAGCCAGAGGGTTTTAGAGGTCATTAAAGCCTCAAATACAAAATCGACACCCTCCCTTTCACCTCCTGCCAAAATAAGTTTATCCGCATTTTCAATAAGGCCGCAAAGCCGCTCTAACCACATATCCCCATCGTACCGCTTACGGCTAGCGTAAGGGGGCTGGGAGCGTTTGAGGTCTAGATGCACGTTGCTCGAGCAACTGAATAAGGACGTTGTCTCTGACTAAAACCTTGCCTTGCAACAGCGGGAAATGGGCACTTTTCATAAGACGCTCTCTAGCTTCTTGCTTCGTCATAAGTATCCTCCTAGGCCGCGTGAAAGAACCCATCATGAGCGGCGTAAAAGAACTATAGACCCGGCACCTTACCGAAGCGTTACACAGACTCTCAAACTTACGGTAACGCTTCGGTAACCCCCAGGGTCTAAACTGAACTTAGTCAGAAACCGGGGTAAAACCTCGGAGTAATGGAGGAGCTATGAAACTGCTGGTAACTTTAACTGTAACTTTGTGCTTAGCCTTCAGTGGCTTAACGTTTTCTGTGACCGAGGGAGGAACCAAGGCTTACAGTGTTGCTGGTGGTACGAAAGGCTCTCCAGACGTTGGCTAAAGTCGAAGTGTTGGACTGCGTGGGATGAAAGAGCGCCACAAACTTAAGCGCTCTTTCCCGCACGAACGGCGAAAACTCGAACCTTTAAACTAGCATCAGAGAGTAAAGCTAACGTCAGTGACACCTTGTCCCTTTTACGGCAAACCGTAGCTGGCGCTGTTTTTGTGCTGTGTCACCCACATTTATTACGGACCATCTACTGTAGAACGTTAGACTTTAAGGAATGCCGACCTATTTTGTTCGCTTACTGTTAGGCTCTGTCAGAGTATCCCTCGAGCGCAGCAACATGGATTTAGGGCGTAGGGGCGGCTTCGAAGCGCAGTGGGAAATGACCGAGAAGGACATGTTATCCCCAGAAGAGTATAGAAAACGCGCCAAAGCTCATTTGAAAGACGTTTACAGATTGCAAGAGGGCAGCGAACCACCCAATATCACCCTCAACTTAGCCAGCCACCAGCTTTTAGATGATTTGATTGGTTGGACGAAGCTCAACTATCACAGTTTAGAGCGTGACGAGACCTGAGACTAAAGACTGCTCAACCGCTAAACACAGGGCAACAGACGCCCGACCATCGTCACCCGTTGCGGGGGGGCAAGCACCGCTACGAATGGCGTTGAGAAAGGCAGCCGTTTGTCTGGGCACATCGAAAGCATGACCCGTTTTTTGCTCGACAGGGATACGCTCGGCTAGAGCGTCTCTGTCACGACCCCTATGAACCAAAAGCTGTGCGTTGGGGTTTTCGTCTAGGTCCATTTTACCTGACCAGCTTGCGCGCAAAGAACCTTGCTCACCCACAATATTCAAATGAATCGCGTGCTCAAAAGCTGCAATCGAGCGGGTGATAAGTGCTTGTGTGCCGTCGCTATAGGTGAGTCGTACATCTAAATTTTCGTTCAAATAGTCGCGCTCTGGTCTCGAGTTTGCCCAGGCTTGTACACTAGCAGGCTCACCACTGCTGTCAAACAGATACCAGCGTGCCAAATCCAGATAGTGAATTGGCTCTTCTAAAATCGAACTGCCGAGTTTGGCAGGGTCCGTCTTCCAGCCGCCTGCACCCGCGCGGTAAGGTCGCCGCCACAGGTCGAGCTTCAAGTGGATAGGCTTGCCAATCTCGCCTGAGTCTAAAACGGTTTTGACGTGCTCAAAGAGGCTAAAGACGCGCATCTCGAGCCCCACCGCCAAGACTTTATTAGCGCGCTTAGCCGCTGTTAACATCCTGTCACAATCTTCCAAGCTCGTAGCCATAGGTTTTTCAACCAGAACGTGCTTACCTGCATTGAGCGCTGCGACCGAATGCTCAGCGTGCAAATAATTGGGGCTCACGACAATGACAGCTTCACTGCTATTGCTTAAAAAAGCCTGCATGTCAGTCGTAGCGCGGACACCCCACGCCTCTTCCACGCGCTTACGCGACGCATCGGAAGAAACGAGTACCGTGTCGAGCGACGCACCGACTTCTTCCAGCGCTTTTCTATGTACCTCAGCCCAGTGACCCGCACCGATCATGCCGACTTTCATTCAATCGCCTCCAACATTTTTAGGGATAGCTTAAGGGCCGCAATACCCTCATCTGCGTCAGCGACCTGTCTTGGCGCGTTTTGGGTAAGTTCTAAGTAAAATTGCCGAATCTCGCTCTCCCAAGGGTCACGCACACCGTTGTAGTGGGTTAAGCCCACGCCGTCGTGAAACTTAACGGAATTATTTTGATAATTCCAATCGACCTCAACCCGACCCTCTGAACCGATGTAGATGTGTTGCTCAGAAAAAGGCACACCCTCGGGCAAACCCCAGGTGACAAGCAGTTGCGTTGTGTGTCCACTCAAAAACCTGAAGGTCGCGGTAGCGCTGTCAATGGCCTTTTCTTTAATAGAAGCAAGTGCCGGATGATGCTCCGCAAAAATATTTCCCGTTGCGTAAACAAGCTCAGGTTTTTCACCGAAGATAAGCGCCCAGAGGTCAAAAATGTGGCAGCACATGTCAATCACCGGGCCTCCATTCGCGGTGCGGTCATGCATAAGGCGTTTGGCACGAATGCCTGCGGTGATGGTGACATTCCCCATGACGGGCATACCAAGGTCATCTACCATCTCTTTTAAATTAGGAAAGATGGGTTCAAAGCGGCGCATGAGGCCGATGCGGAGCTGTAGTCCTTTGGACTCGGCAACCCTTTTCATCTCGAGGGCACTCTCGAGATTTAGCGCAATCGGCTTTTCACACAGCACATGCTTACCCGCTTCCAAAGCCTGCAAGGTGTAGCGTGGATGCAAAAAGGTAGGCGTACAAACTGAAACGACATCTATATCAGATTTAGCTAAAAGGGCATCCGGATTGGGACACGCTTCGGCGTTGACAGATGCAGCAAGCCTTTGCGCTAAGGCCAAATTCGGGTCGCAAACAGCGACAACGTTTGCCCCTGCCGCCGTCCAGTGCTGTGCGTGGCGAGACCCCATCTCCCCTGCGCCGATAACGACTACACCTAAGTCAGCCATGACCGCTTTTCCTGTAGTAAGCATGGGTCATCCCAAATTTTCCGCCCCGAAGAACCTGATTGCGACCTGTATGAGAAAAATCCCCCTCAATCCCCCTTTGAGAAAGGGGGAAGCTGATTGTCCTCCCCTTACACAGCCCTGAGCCAGAGGTAGCATCTTTGATTGCTGAGCAGTCCCATTCATAACCACTTTGCTCTTGTGGCTCAAGGCTGTTCAAAGGGGAGTTAGAAGGGATTTCCTTTTGTAAATGCTTAGACATGATTTTCTTTTTACTGAATTTGAATTTTACTTTTGGCCTCGGAGACAAGTTACTTAGACTTTCGGAATAGTTCATATAAAAACATAGAAACAGCTAACCACACTTCTTTGATTTTCGATATTCGATTTTAGATTCCCCTATGTCCACCGCATCTCATCCATCTCTTTAGCGGTTTTGGTCACAAGCAATTTCTCGACCTCATCAGCGCTGGGAATGCCCGAACGCCCCCCGAGCGCCGTACAACTTAGCGCCGCTGTCACTGAAGCGAACATGCCGCAACGTTCTGCGTCCCAACCCCTAGCAACCGCGTAAGCGTAAGCGCCGTGAAACACGTCGCCTGCACCTGTCGTATCCACGACATCGACGGTTAGGGCAGAAATATGCCGCACCTCTCCCCCACTCTCAAAGAGGAAGCCATTTTCACCGAGCGTCACGCCGATAAGTTGCCCCTCGACCTGTCTAAGATTCGGTAAAGTCGCTTCGGTAGCGTCCTCACCCAAAACTTCTCGAGCACATTCTTCAGACACGATTAAGTAGTCAACATACTGCGTTAAATGCCAGTTTCGTACATTGCCAAAGTCACCGAGCACGGGCACACCCGAACGTTTGGCCTCTTTCAAAATAGCCTCGGTCATAACCGGGTAACGCCCATCGGTAAGCACACAGTCAAAGCTCGAGACGCGCTCTAGCTCGAGCCCTTGGGCAGAATCCTCCAAACCCTCACCAAAATAAGGGAAGATATAGCGCTCCCCCTCCGGCGTGACCAAAATGCCACTGACCACACCCTTGGAATTTTTAGGAATACGGCCTTTTGAAGTGTCAACACCAAAAGCCTCGAGTTCGGCAATCGCCCGCTGACCTGTTTCATCGTCACCGTGAACGCTCCAAAGTTCGACCTGCGCCCCCAGTCGCGCCGCTGCGACAGCGGCGGTAGCAGCTGTCCCGCCGCCCTGCGTACGGTAAGCGCTCGTGTGGGTTCTCGAGTTTGTCGGCGGAAATGAATTGACGCGCCAGAGGTGGTCCGTGCAGGAAAGTCCGACCATAAGTACGCGCACCATCAGGCTTTGACATTAAACATATACAAGTGATTATTTAGGTTAATGGGCACAGACTCGAGTATACGTTACGACCTAAATCTTTAGGGTAAAAGCGTTTTGAGTTTCCCCATAACATCGTTGACGATGTCAGCAGAAAGCTGAGTAATAAAGGCGGCATTACGTTTTTGCCAGTCTAAACTTCTCACCTGGTCTGAGAGAATAACCCCTGAGACTTTTTCGCCGTCAGGAATAACGACCTTAAATGGATAGCCTTTGACAGAACTCGTTATAGGGCAAAAGATGGCTAGGCCCACCTTGCGATTGTAAGAAGAAGGCGATAAAACCAGGTCAGGCCGCCTACCTGCTTGTTCATGACCCGTCTGAGGATTAAAGTCCAGCCAAACGGCGTCACCCCTTTCGGGAACGTAAGCCACTACCAGACCTCGTTGCCAACAGGCGCACCCACCGTCACTTCGGCGTGAATATTATCTTCGGTAACGCCGTTAAGCAGTTGCTCGAGAGAGTAGGTCGCTTCAATTAGAGGGGTGATAACCAACTTTCCCTTGACCAACCTCAAATCAACCTCTGTATCAGGCTCGAGGGCTGTTTCAGCCGCGAATGATTTAGGGATACGCAGCGCTAAACTATTGCCCCACTTTTGAACTTTGGTTTTCACGACGCCTCCAAGGTGGTATCTACAAAGAGTATACATTATTTCAGAAATGCTTAGGGCGTTTACGAAGTAATTTTCAACTTTCTATCGACTTCCTGTATTTTGGGTGAGACGATCCAGTCTCCCGTGCAGCGATCAATTATATACCAACTTCTTTGTGCTGACTAAACCTTTCAAACCAGCCATCTTCGGTAAAGATTTCGCCTTGAAGACCGTCAGAAGCGTCTGCCAAATCTACACCATCAATCAGTACCTGAATACCTTCACGTTTTTCTTCTAGAGCAAATAAAAAGTCATGAATACCACTAGTTACTATTGCAGTAATCAGACTCCGAATAAATTGCTTTTGTTCCTTATTGAACTCGTTTAGCTCATCAGAAAAGCGCTTCTGTACTTCAGGGATGACGTGTCTAGTTTCAATATCAAGGTAGCGATTCAAGATACTATCCCGCAAATCCTCTGCAATAATTCTTCCAAATTTATCTAATTCAGTCATGATGGTGGGAACAACTATTTCTAAAACGCATTATGCCCGGTAATCTCGCGCCCTAAAACAAGCGTGTGAACCGTATCTGTACCTTCATAGGTTGCAACGGTCTCGAGGTTCAACATGTGCCGAATCGAGCCGTATTCGGTCGTGATGCCGTTGCCGCCGAGAATATCTCGAGCCACCCTAGCTGCTTTCAGCGCCGCCCGAACATTGTCACGTTTGGCGAGCGAAACACGGGGTGGGGTGTCTTTGCCGTCCTCTTTTAATTTGGCGAGTTGATAGGCAAGCAGACTACCTTTGGTCAGGTCAGCGAGCATGTCAGCTAAGTTTGCCTGGACGATTTGCTTGCTTGCTAAGGGCACGCCGAATACAGGGCGGTCTTCGACGTAAGCGGCGGCTTCCTCGAGACAGAAAAAACCCGAGCCAAGCACGCCCCAGGAAATACCGAATCGCGCCTGGTTGAGGCATGACAAGGCACCTTTTAGACCGACAATCTCGAGCTTATCCGCCGCCGGAACCACGACATCATCTAAATAAAGTTCGGATGTGACGGAGGCTCGCATACTGGCTTTAGTCTTGATGTCTACGGCTTTGAATCCTTCGGTGGTTGTATCAACAGCAAAACCGTGAATTCTTCCGTCATCCTCACTCTTTGCCCAGATGATGGCGACATCGGCCCTCGAGCCATTGGTAATCCAGCGCTTTACGCCGTTAATCACGTAGTCATTCCCGACCTTGCGCACTTTGGTTTGCATGCTGCCAGGGTCGCTGCCTGCGTCGGGCTCGGTTAAGCCAAAACAGCCAATCGCTTCGCCCGAGGCTAAACGCGGCAGCCACTTCATGCGCAGGTCTTCAGAGCCGTAGGTATAAATGGGAAACATGACGAGACTCGACTGGACGCTGACAAAGCTGCGCATCCCTGCGTCGCCGTATTCGATTTCGCGGTTGATGAGGCCGTAAGCGGTGTAACTTGCGCCGATGCCGCCGTACTTTTCGGGCAGGGTAATGCCGAGTGCGCCCAATTCACCGAACTTTTTGGGAAGCTCAGGGGGAAAGTAGCCCTCTTGCCACCAGTCGCCTACATGCGGCAAAATCTCGCCCGCCACAAATTCACGTACGCTGTCGCGGATAAGTTTTTCCTCGGCGCTGTAGAGGGGCTCGAGGCTGTAAAAGTCGTTCATCTGCGCTTTGGTCATACCTTGTGGTGGGGCGGCTAAGGTCGTGGTCATAGGTGTCTCCTTTGGTGCGATACGAAACCTCTAAAGAGGCAGTGATCGAGCTACACCCAGTTTAGCCGCATTAGGCGCTTTGTACCGCAGGCCGCTTCACGTTAAGGAGAGCAGTAGTCGGTAGTCAGTGGTCAGAATTCAGTAGGCGTGAAGTTAGTCTGCATTTATTTTTTAATGAGTTATAGCGTTTCGAGGTCAATCCACTTGCGTTCCCGGTGACTCAGCAGCGCGGCCTCTAACATTCTTTGGATATATGCCCCTTCTTTGAATGAGGGTGACACCGTTTCTCCATTAGCAACGGCAGTTACAAACGCCCTCGCCATTGTTTCTTGGGTGCGAAAGACATCTTTGTAGGTGTTATGCACGGTGTCGCGGCGGGCACCTTGCCAGATTGTTTCGGGAATCTCGAGCCTCTTCACCGGACCCTCACCAACCTTAGCGCCGCGAACCTCTTGCACCGTGTTCCAATCGGTAAAACTGTGCAGGGTGCCACTGGAGCCGTGCAATTCCATCTGATGAACTTGCCCGAAGTGCGTATCTTCATAAGTAACCGTACTGGCCTGTACTGTCCCGAGCGCGCCATTTTTGAAACGGAAGGTGATAATGGCGTTGTCATCGGCTACGTCATAAGCAGTACCATCGGGTTTCGCATCAGGGCGTTTGATGTGCGTCGCCAGGTTCGCAAAAACACCCTCTATCTCACCGTAAAACCAGTAGGCCAGATACAAAAAATGCGAGGCGATATCACCTAGCGCCCCTGACCCGGCAATCGCCTTATCAAAGCGCCAGCTATAGTCACTATCACGCCCGTAGCCTGTGTAGTAGCGTAAATTCAAGTGGTAGGGCGTGCCCAAATAGCCCATATCAATAAGCTGTTTCAGGTACTGGGCCGTAGGCATGTAGCTATAGGTGAAGGGCGTCATGGTCGTTAAACCTTCAGCCTCGGCAAGGTCTGACATTTCTTTGGCATGAGCGTAACCTAGTGCCAAAGGTTTTTCACACAAGACGTGCAGACCCGCCCCCAAACCCTTCATAGTGTAGGCGTAGTGTGTATCATTCGGACTGGTGATGATAAGCGCGTCCAACTCAGCCTCAGCAAGCATCGTGTCAAAGTCGGTAAAAACTTGAGCTACATCCCACGTTTCAGCGAGTTTTTGCGCGGGTTGGGGCCTGCGCCCACAGATGGCGACGACCTTTGCATTCGGATGCGTTTTAAGGGCGGGCAAGTACATGCTGTCAACCCACCAGCTCGAGCCTACGATGCCAATAGAAACTTTGTTTTTTGTCATAGAGTACTTTAACGTGTGTGTGATATTTCAGTTCGAAAAATAGCGTTTACACCCCAGTTCGTGGTGTACGAACGACTCAGCTTCCATGCAAGCCCTCCGACCCATACCAATATAAAAAGGGCGAGAAAACGCTCATACGCGCCGTCCCAACTGTCTGGAACAACGAAAAAGAAGGGTGCTAGTACCAACCATCCAACAGAGACGACTAAACTAAATGAGTGCCAACGCGCTCCTAACTTTTTTAAATTCTTAGCTAATAAAAAGGTACTGGCAGCAAATAGGGCGTAAAGCGCGTAGACGCAGTAAATATGAATCGCTGCGCCGCGTCCAGGTCGTCCGGCATACTGGTTATGCTCGGCAATAAGTAGCACATCAATTCCTAGTAAAACAACTAAGCCCAAGCCCACCTGCCAGCGCCAACCTCCGCTTAACCTCAAGTAAAGACCTAGCGCCAGTGCAAAGAGGCCGATAGCAAACGCGTCTAAACCAAGGTCCTGAATCCAGGCGTAGTCTCCGATAGCCAGTTTGCTGATGGTTTCACTAATTGGATTGTGAGCGTCAACGACGAGTATGCCTATAAGGTTAGCGGCGGTTACGAGGATGCAGCCCAGCAGCGCAATGACGCCGCAGCCGACAATAGTACGGCGGCGCAGGGGGGAACTGTTATGTGTAAGCTCACGCGTCATACGCTTTAAGATGCTCTTTACCTTCAACACCTTTGAGTAGGGCAGGGTTGAGCTGTTTTTCGCTAGGGTCGCCGTGAAGCACCGAGATATCGCCGGTTGCCTCGAGCACAACCGCTTGAACCTGGTCGAAGTCCAGAACATTGGCCTCACGCAGCTTGCCGTACACGTCATCTTCAGTAACTCTCGTTCTTTCTAGTACATCTTTAAAAAGGGTTTCACCCACCATAAGCACCACAGGAACATTGTCTGTCATCTCGGACGCACCGTGGTGATACCGCGCCCAGGACACAAAGCGCTGACACGCAATTAAAGTCGCTAGGGCAACCACGCCCTCAGTGAGAGACGGCGCCTTAGTAAGAGATGTGCTAGCTATAACACTCCCCACGGCTACGGTGATGGCAAAGTCGAAACTCGACATTTTCGAGAAAGTTCTTAGACCGTTGAGTTTTGTAAAGAGGATGACAGCGACGTAAATACCGACTACGGTCATAGCGATAAGCGCAACTGATTCTAGATCTGAGGTAATCCATTCCATAAGGGCCTCCCTAAGGTCTTACTAAGATAACGGTCCTGTTGAGCGTTAGTAAGACCTTCTTGTACCTAGCTACCAAGTACAGACGTTGAGCGTTACTGGCTGCGTTGGTTTGATTAAGCTCGAGATACAGTCATATAGGTACATTCAATAGGTACAGAGGGATTTTTGAACAGAGTCCGTTTTGCTGCTCAGGAAAGCATTTTTTCGAATGTTGGCAGAAGGTAATAAACAATATTCAAGGATTAAAAGATTATTTTCAAACGTTTTGGCTTCCTGCGTTTGAGGTCTCGAGCACTATAAAAAATTATCGTCCGTTTTCTATTTTGCTCAGAAAAGGCGCTCGAGCGTCGCACTATCTTTCGCCGCTAAACGTTCCGCATCTTCCCCATATTCATTTTCAGAAATAAGAAGCGGGGTTAGTCCTAAGCGTTTGATTTCTTTCGCAGTTCGTTCAAACTGCGCTTCACCCTCACCCAGAGGCGCGTTACCCATCACACCGCCACGTCCGTCTTTGGCGTGCATTTGGTTACAGAGGTGGGGTTTGAGGGGCTCGAGCATCCCCGCAACCTCACGTCCCCACAACGTCGGGTTTTGCGTGTCGATAAACAGTTTGAGGTTGGGGCTGTCGGCATAGTCCAAAAGCTTAAGTTGCCCCGCAGCGTCCAGCGTATTTTCTGAGGCGAGTTCAATACCATGCTCCGCCGCGTGGCCTGCTAAGTCGGCTAGAACCTCCGCTGTTTTTCGGATATCACTATCGCTTTTCATTTCACTAGCGTTGAAACCTGGAACGTAGACAAGTGGGATGTTCAGGTAACTTGCCTGCTCGAGCGAGCGCGTGACAAAAGCAACAGCTTGGCGTAGTTCATCCGAACCCGCCCGACTCAGCAAACTGTATTCGTTTACTGGGTTTACGCCGATACCAACGAGCTTCACACCTGTTTCCTCGGAAGCCTGCGCGTAGGCGTCTCTATTAGTCGCATCCAGTTTTTCAGGCCATTCTGACCAGCCACCTGCGTCGAGTTGCAGATAGTCAAATCCTAATTCGGAGGCTCGAGCTACTGTGGCGACACCTTTCACATCTAACGTCCACTGCGTTACCCCTATATCCATCTTTTCTCCCAAACAATCACCCCTGAATTTTCATCCAGAGGTGATTGTTATTTTGCGAAGCTTTAAGGATTTGTAAGGTCTGTCGAGGTACTCACGCAGGTATCGGCGTTATCTGGCGTGCAAACGTCTAGACCCGTGAAGTTGATTTCAGCGACCTCTTCACCGCTCACGATGCTCTGCAAAATGAACATAGCGTTATAGCCCATCGCGTAGGGGCGCTGACCAACCTGACCTAAGCTGAGGCCGTCTTTTAGAAAGGTGATTTGGTCAGGCAACGTGTCGGCAACGACAAGCGCCAAACTACCATCAGCAATTTGCTCACGGAATTTTTCAGCTACTTGCTGATAGGCATTCGGTACGAACTGCGGAAAACCGCCGGTCGGCACAAAAGCGTCCAGGTCAGGGTTCGCACTTAAGATATCGTCCATTTGCTGCACGCTTAAGGGAAAGTCATCATTGGTGTAGAGCGGGCAACCGTCGATTTCGGTCCAGCCATTCTCGCCGCTTAAGCGCTCGCCAGGAGGCTCGCTGCTCTCGGCTCCGGCGAGGGTGTCGCGGATGCCTTGCATACGCTCATTGTGGTTGGCTGCTGCCGCGCCGCCTGATTGAATGCAAAGCGTGCCGCCATCGGGTTTAATTTCCATGACGCGCATGGCTAGGTTCACACCTATGTCGTAGTTTTTCGTACCGACGTAGGCCACACGGTCTTCAAAATCTTCGGCGACAAAGTCTGAATCCCAAGTGATAACGGGGATGCCTGCGGCGGCGGCCTCTTCAGCGACCCTCGCCATCGCAGGTGAGTTTGAGGGCGACACGGCGATGCCGTCGACACCCTGCGTGATTAAATCTTGAACAATCTGGACTTGCTCGAGTTCGGTGTGTTCCCCAGGACCAAAGTACATGCACTCGACATCTGCACCGATTTCCTCAGCAGCGTCCATACAACCGTCTCGAGCCAGGTCAAAGAACGGGTTGTTCATCGCTTTAGGTACGAGGGCGAAGGTGTAGGGCTGTGCCTGCGCCGCGAACAGCGTAGTCAGCAAAAGGGCGAAACAACTTATTAACAAAACTTTCTTCATGTTACCTCCCTGATACTCGAGTCCTTACAACTCGTTATATCCAAACCTGATACTCAAACCTAGCAGCAACCTATCAGCCGCGGCGGTAGTTGCGTACGCGCTCTAAAAATACCGCCAGAATAATAAATAGACCGACAAAAAAGCCGTTCCAGAGCGAGCTGACCCCCGCCAAAATAAGTCCGTTGCGAATCACTTCTAAAAGAACCGCGCCGATAACCGCCCCAAAGGCCGTGCCTGCACCGCCCAGCAAATTTGCGCCGCCGATGACCGCCGCAGCAATGACATTAAGTTCCATTTGTTCCCCGAGCGCGTTCGTTACCGCGCCCAGCCAGCCGACCATGAGCACCGCCGCGACCCCCGCCATAAAAGCTGCCAGCATATAGACCGACATCTTTATCCAACGTACAGGTACACCTGTTAAGCGCGCCGCCTCCTCATTGCCGCCGAGCGCGTAAACGTATTGCCCCCAGGCGGTGTAGTTGAGCAAAAATCCGATAATCAGCGCAAAAATAACCAGCGCAATCGCCGGATTCGGAATACCCCACAAACTGCCGCCGCCCAAATTTAGAAAGGCGTCATACTCGTCACCAAAAAAGGAGATGAGCTTGTTGTTGGAAAATACAAGCGCTAAGCTTCGGGCCAGCGCCAACATGCCCAGGGTAATCACAAATGGATTGAGTTTTAAATAAGAGATAAGCGCACCGTTGACAATGCCGACGAGGAGTGCCGTTCCGAGACAAGCCAAAATTGCCAGCCACATTGAGCCTGTGTTAACAAGTACCAGGCCTAGAATAATCCCTGAGAGCCCCATAATCGAGCCTACTGAGAGGTCGATACCTGCGGTGATAATCACAGGTGTCATGCCGAGCGCCATGATGCCGACAAACGACAAGTTACGCGCGACATTGAAAAGATTATTCGCTGTCCAGAATCTATCCGTTCTCAAAATCAGGAGCAGCACAATAAGAGCGACGAACACGGTAATCCAAAACGCCTGACTCCGCAGCATCTTGCCAAAGAAACCACTTTCCTGAACCCCGACAACATCTTCTATGGCGGCAATTTGCTTGCTCATCAGGCACTCTCAATCGCGCCTGTGATAAGGCCGGTTACCTCTTCAGGAGAACTGCTTTTAATGGCTTTATCGGCGACCTTGTGACCGCGCCGCATCACCACTATGCGGTCAGCGACACTAAATACGTCGGGCATACGGTGGCTGATAAGGATAACCGCCAACCCCTGGTCACGCAATTTGCGTAGTAGGTCCAAGACCTCAGCGACTTGCCGCACGCTGATGGCTGCGGTGGGCTCATCCATAAGTACGATTTTGGCTTTGGAGAGGCGGGTACGCGCAATAGCGACCGCTTGGCGCTGCCCACCAGACATCTGCCGCACCACGTCACGCGGGCGCGTTTCGGATTTGAGTTCTTGAAAGAGTTCACCCGCCCGTTTATACATCGCCTGATAATCGAGCACTTTAAGAGGACCGAGCTGCCGCTTTATCTCGCGGCCTAAAAAGACGTTGGCCGCCGCCGTTAAGTTATTGCAAAGCGCCAAGTCTTGATAAACAACCTCGATACCCTTGTTGCGCGCGTCAACAGGTTTTGAGAAATGAACCTCTTCACCCTCGAGCCGCATCTGACCCTCTGAAGCCGGAAAGTTACCTGCAATGATTTTGACCAGGGTCGACTTACCCGCGCCGTTATCCCCCATAAGCCCTAAAACTTCACCGGACTCTAAACTCAAATCGACACTACTGAGCGCTTGAATCGCGCCGTAGTGTTTAGAGATGTCGCTTAGCTCGAGTAAGGCTGGCATGACCTTCCTTTTCAATAGATTTAACAAAGAGGCTTTTTGAAAGAACGCGTTGCATCCTCTCAAAATCCATCTTCAATTTTTCGTGCCTCCAAAGATATCACATAGAGATTGCAAGTGTGCAGGGGCGTTTATTCATTTAGACTGCTTATCAACTTACCTCGGCAATGGCTACAGGACGACCTTCGTGCAAACTGCGCGTCGCGGCAATCGCTACACGCAATGATTCAATGGCGTCTTGTGGGCTCGGATGGGGTTTCTCATCTGCCAAAACAGCATTGACAAACGCCTGAAGCTCACCGATATAGGCGTCTTTAAAACGCTCGAGGAAAAAGTAATTGTAGTCGCCCCGAATCCCGTCTTTGCCGTAGCGCCACACCAGCGTATTGCGCTCATCTTCTGAAACAATTTTCCCCTTTTCACCGTGAACTTCGACCCGCACGTCGTGACCGAAGACACTGCGTCTCGAGTTTTGTATGACGCCAATAGCACCGCTGGTAAATTCCAACGTCAAAATGCTTGTGTCCACATCGCCGTGCTCTTTCATACCCGGCTCGACCAGCACGCGGCCCAAGGCGGTGACACGCTCAATATCACCTGCCACAAAACGGGCAATGTCGATATCGTGAATCACCGAGTCTAGATAAATGCCGCCCGAGGTCGCCACGTAAGAAAGCGGCGGCGGCTCAGGGTCAGTGGACTGGCTGCGAAACATCTCGACACTGCCGAGTTCGCCCGTATGGACAGCTTTGGCGAGCGCCCCAATACCAGGGTCATAGCGGCGGTTAAACCCGATTTGAAAGGGCACGCCTGCCGCCTCGACAACTTCCATCGCCTCAATTGTTTCTGGCAAGGTAAAGGCAATGGGTTTTTCACAAAAGATAGCTTTGCCCGCCTTAGCAGCACTTTTAATTTGCTCGGCGTGCAGGGTTGTCGGTGAGGCGATTAGGACCGCATCTACGGCCTCATCTTTAATAAGCGCCTCGGCGTCCCCAATGGCGTAGGCACCGGAGGTTTTTGCTAGGGCCTCGGCGGCGTCAGGTAGGGCGTCCATAATGCCGACGACGTGAGCATTATCGACAACACCTGCAATATTTCGCGCATGCAATTTACCAATACGCCCTGCCCCTAAAATGCCAAAGCCGATACTTTTCATTTTCCTATCCCTTTACCCTGAGAAATCCGCAGGTCAAACCCATCTGCAACCTCAAAAACCTTCGTTATCATGGCGTCATTGACCTCAACACTTGGACGACGCACATAGGCGTCCCCGATATAGCCCGCGCGTTTCATCAGATGCTTGCGGGCATGTAAGGAGAATTCGTGGCCTGGGCCAGAAACGGCGTCGACCAGAGGCTGCAAGGTTTTAAGCTTGCCCCTGACAGCGTTCATATCTCCAGCTTCAACGCTCTTCCAAATCTCGACAAACGCTTCATTGAACCCCACCCCTGGAATAACGCCCGCTGCTCCTGCCCCCAATTCATCTGGAAACGTGACGCCGCCCCCGCCGCCGAACAGGGCAACCTTTGCACTGTCTACTAGCGGGCTAAGCTGCGCCATGCGCTCGGGGGCACCCGGGCCTTCAATCTTGAAATAGCGCACTGCGTCAGAGCGCTCGGCCATCTCAGCTAAATACTGCGCGCCCAAACCGCAGTGACTATAAGCAGGAATATGCGGCGACTGTTGCACCATAATCGGCGCGTCCGACGCCTCGCCTAAATCAGCGTAGTGCCGCACGAGCGCTTCGGGTCCATTATCCATCGTCGGCGGCGGTAACACCATGAGGGCAGCGGGGTCGTATTTTGCAAATTCTTTCGCTTGCCCAATCGCCGCTTCGGTGCTGCCCGGGGCAATGCCGATAATGAGCGGGACCTGCCCCGCAACCTCATGCGCGACAATCTCAGCGGTTTTGCGGCGCTCGTCGTCGGTGAGTTTATAGGCTTCTGTGGCGAAGCCGTTGACACCGAGGCCGTGAACGCCACCGCTAAGTTCAAACTGCACCACACGCCGAAGACTCGTCTCATCTATCTCGCCTGCTGATGCAAAGGGAACAAACACAATAGGTAAAATGCCACGTAACATAAAGTCACTATAAAATGAATCACGCGGCACAAGGAAGGAAAACTATGAAAGCTTTACAGCTAAGTGCTGATTGGCAACCTAAACTCGACTACACCCCTAGCGAGGAAGAAACGCGCACGCGAAAAGTCAAAAGCGGCTCATCCGTATGGCGAAACCCCAAACTCGAGCTAGCCACCTTACCCGACCCTGAAGTACAGCCTGATGAAGTTTTACTCGAGGTCGCAGCCGTAGGTATCTGCGGCTCTGACATGCACATGGTCGAGTCGAGTGATGACGGCTATATCCTCTATCCGGGCTTAACAAAGTTTCCCAACATCCTAGGGCACGAATTTTCAGGCCGTATTGTCGAAGTCGGTCATTACGTAAACAACCTGAACGTAGGCGATTTGGTAACGGCCGAGGAGGTCAACTGGTGCGGTCTGTGCGACGCCTGTCGGCGCGGCCTGGTCAACCACTGCACCCAAATGGAAGAAATCGGTTTTACCACCCCTGGCGCTATGGCAAAGTACATCGCTGTCAAAGCAAAATACTGCTGGAAACTAGACGAGCTTGCCGAGCGCCTGAGCAATGAAAGTGAGGCGCTTGTTTTAGGTGCAATGGTAGAACCGACAGGCGTGAGCTACCACGCGATGTTCAACCGTTTATCAACCTGGAAACCTGGAAACTACGCGGCTGTTTTTGGCGCAGGTCCCATTGGCCTTACTGCCATTGCCCTGGCAAAAGCTGCCGGAGCGTCACAAATTATCGCCTTCGATGTCTCAGAAAACAGGCTCGAGACTGCGGAAGCTCTGGGGGCAACAACTGCCTTGACGCCGCCTGACAATCTTAACGAGGCTCTGCTCGAGCTTACCCGTGGTCACGGCGTCGACTTTGTTATCGAGGCCGCGGGCGCACCCACTCACACCCTCGCGCCCTTAACAAACGGGCTGGCAGTAGGCGCGACGGTTGCCCATGTCGGACGCTCAGAAAGACCCACGAGCTTGTCCTTAGAGCACTATCAGGTACGCGGGGTACAGCTTGCAGGCTCACTTGGGCACGCAGGACACGGCACCTTTCCTAACGTCATCCGGCTGATGGCTTCGGGGCGACTCGATTTGCGGCCAATGGTAAGTGCACGATTCTCGTTGGACAAAGCTCAAGAAGCGTTTAAGCGGCTCGAGTCGCGTGAAGATGCAAAACTCATGCTGTTACCAAACAACTAAAGTAACTGGGTTTCTAAACCTGGAAATTCTTTCTCGAGTAGCTGCGCAAGTAGCTCTAAACCCCATTGCTCGGAACGCTCGTGACCAACCGTAATAACACCTATACCCGTTTCCCTCACGGCACGCTCGGCGTGGTCGCGCCACTGCCCGGTAATGTACAGATTTGCACCCCGCGCCGACGCCTCGAATACGAGTTTCTTTGTCATCGCACCCACCACGGCGACGCAATCGATGGGCTTCGTCGTTGCTAGGCTTTGCTCGAAACCGCCAAACACCCTCACAATCAAATCACTGACCTGAGTAAAGTCTTGCGTGTCAACCGCACCTATCATGCCGATAGGCCGCTCATCTTTGTACCCCAGTTCACTTGGCGCACGTAGGGAAAGGGTTTCAGCCAAGTAAAGGTTATAACCAAGGGTTAACTGCTCATCGAAAGCAAGATGATAGCTAAGCACACCAACATCCTGCGGCAATTTGTCACGCTTAAGTTGCCAGGGACGGTGCAAAAAAAGAGCGTCGATACCCCGCTCACGGACCCCTTTATAAAGACTAGAGTTAGGCTCTAAGCTTAAACTCAAACACCTTATAGCGTCTTTACCTGGTACATATATACCTTGATTTTCGTTACAATGTTTCCCCTTCATTAGATGGTCCAGAAAACGCGCCACATCTAAAAATGAAGTCACAGTAAAGGTTTCCTCATCTGTTCCAAATATCGGGTCCGAGAAATATTAGAATTTACTAACACGCTTTAATACTTATCATAGAAGCTAAACATATTTTAGGGGGCAAGGGGATGGTTACGCTTCCCCAGCGGCTGTGATGCTCGTTATTTAATGATTTTTAGGCTTTTTGATAACGTTGCTCAACCTAGGTAAATTTAAGCGGAATACCTATGTTGGGCTAATTTAGCGGCTATCGGTTTGAAAATCGCTTGGGCGCTTAAGACGAGCGGAGCTAGTAGCGCAACCGGCTGAGGAGACGGTGAGTCCATCTCACGGTCCTATCCGTTGGTCACTCTCCACAGCGTTCTCTACGGGACGGAAGGGAAACACATTGAACTTTTCATCAGTAAAACACATATCTAAGCTAGGTACTAAGAGGCTTTTATTGCTTCTATGTGCCGCTATTTTGGCGCTGAGCGCTTGCGAAAGCTCGAGCGGCCCCACTGACATTGAGCGCGACTACGTCGACCCGCAAGTTTTAAAGTCGGATATTTTATTCAACACGACAAGTAGCCGCTCGGGTGCAGAAATATTAGATCACGCCATCGTTAAGGGTCGTATTTACCTTTACCTATCTAATACCAACAATGTTCGTCAAGTTGGTTACCGTTTAAATAACCCAAGTCGCTCAGATGCACCTTTTAGAATAGCTGGTCCAAACGATACGGTTAGTTTCAAGACAACAATTGGCAACCGAACCCATCAACTCACAGCAGAGGTCAAATACAACGACGGTTCTACAAAAGTGTTTTCTGCCACCTTCCTTGTTGATAATGACAACAACTTAGGTGATGAGCTTTTGGTCAGTAGCTACAAAGATCGTAGACTGGCTAAACGTCTAAATGGAGCGAGTATCAGGCAGAATAACCATATCTTCGTCATTACTAGAGAACCCGTAAGTCGCGTTGAATTTTACTTAGACAATGATGGTAGCGGTTCTCCGAGACAAACAGAGCGTTACGCTTTCTTCGATATGGGCGGCACGGACAATGATGGTACAGCCTGGGCAATAAACCGCCAGGGTGGTTTCAGCGGTCAGCATACAGTGACAGCTCTCATATACCGTACCTCAGGGCAAGTCATTAAGAAAACAGCAAGCTTTTCAACGGGTTCTGCACCTACCCCCGAACCTACACCGGACCCTGAGCCTGAACCTACACCACCAACACCACAACCAGACCCTGAACCTACGCCTGAACCTACGCCGCAGCCTGATAGCAACTATGGCCCGGTTCGCAACCCGAGCATTCCTGGCGGCGCAGTCTATATTTCGCCTGATCAAAATATTGATTCGGTTGTCAACAGCCGTCCCGAGGGCACATCCTTCGTGCTCAGAGCTGGTGTATACCAAGGTCAAAATTTCACCCTGCCTAGAAATAGCACCATCATTGGTGAATACAACGCGATTCTGACAGGTGCAAAGCGGGTGACGTCATTTTCACAAAGCGGCGGTCAGTGGGTTCTTTCTAATCAGACACAGCAGTCTCGCCCCTATGACGGCAGTTCGGAGGCGCGGCGCTGTGTTAACGGTTACACTATGTGCAGGTACGGTGAACAGGTCTTTATTAACAATACACCCCTTAAGCAAGTTGCTTCACGCAGCAACTTACGCTCGGGTCAATTCTACTTCGATTACGGTGCCGATAAAATTTACCTGGCTGATGACCCTAGGGGTAAAACGGTTGAGGTAAGTTTTCACGAGGGCCGCATTATTATGCAGCCAGGGTCGACTATTAAAAATGTTGTTATTGAGAAATACAATACTTCACCACTTACTCAGACCGTTACAGCACGCCGTGGTTCAACCTTTGAAAGGAACCTACTTCGTTATAACAGTGGCATGGGTATATCGGTAGAGAGTGATGTCGTTATTAGGAGGAGCAACATTTACGGTAATACCCGTTTGGGTGTCCACGGTTATACACCCAATAATGTACTTGTTGAATACAGTGAAGTAGCTTATAACAACAGCAATGGTCACTTTTACGATCACGAAGGGGGCGGCGTTAAGTTTCTCAAACCAACCAACCTCACACTTCGCCATATCTATTCTCACCACAATATAGGTGCGGGACTGTGGACAGATAATGACGGTGACAATGTCATCTACGAAAACAATACAGTGACAGACAATGATGGTCACGGCATCTTCCACGAACTTGGCTTTAGAGCAACCATTCGCAACAATGTTATTGAACGTAACGGAAAAAACGGTATTTATCTGTCGAACTCGAGAGACGTTAAAGCTTATAACAACACTCTTAGAGACAATACGTCAGGTTTAGCAATTAGAAATAACTGCCGTTCCGAAGCCGTCAACCACACGACACGCAACCTAGAGTTTTATAACAATACGGTTTACCAAAAAGCATTTAGTGGTCCTGGCAGTCAGTTTTCTAGTGGTAAAGCGGCCATCTTCTCGTTAGAACCTACCTGTCAGTACTGGAGTGAGTCTGCAGATGACTGGTATGACAGAAGGGGCAACCGTTTTTACAACAATACTTACTACCTGAGTGGTCAAAACTCAGGAACCAGGCCCATGTTTTACTGGAAGGCTGGCGAGCGCACCTACGACGAGTGGAGAGCGTACGGTCAAAACTAACATCTCACTAACTAAGTATCTTCGTTCAATAATAGGAAAAGTCGATCGACTTTTCCTATTATTGAACGAAGATACTTGCAGGATTTGCTAGATGACCAGAAGTGCTTCGAGAAGGTACGGGAACTGCGCTGGCCTGACGGCAGCGTTCAGTGTCCTCGCTGCGGCAGCTTCGAGGTTAAGCGCAATGGCTATCACAATACGCAAAAAGCCCGTCAGCGCTATGTCTGTCAGGGAGAGTGCTGCGGACACTTCGATGACTTGAGTGACACGGTGTTTGAAGGGCACCATCAACCCCTGGAGGTGTGGATACTGTGCTTGTATCTGTATGGGCTTAAAACTGTCGAACCGCCAGATTGCTGCTGAGCTGGGACTAAATAAAGATGATGTACAACAGATGGCTGAACAGCTTCGAGGCGGGGTGGAAGCAAAAAAAGGGGTATTGAGCTAGCTAGTGAGGTCGAATTCGATGAGCTTTACATTGTGGCCGGTCATAAAGGCAACCCTAAGGCTGTCAGTGCTAAGGGACGTAAAGGCAGATGTCGCCGTTTGAAAAAACGAGGTCGGCGGGGTACGCTTGAGAGCGAGAAACCGCCCGTCTTAGGCATGATCGAACGCGGTGGCAGGGTCATCATCAAAATGTTGGAGAACGTTCAGCAAAAGACGATTAAGCCTGTTATCACCGAACTGGTCAAACCGGGTAGCCAAATCTATACCGACGAATACAATATCTACAACTGCTTGGAGACTTGGGACTACCTGCATAAACGGGTCAATCATTCTGCTAAAGAGTATGCCCGAGATGACGACGGGGATGGCTTTTGTAAAGTCCACGTCAACACTATCGAGGGGTTTTGGTCTTTGCTTAGGTCGTGGCTACGTCCACACCGAGGTGTCTCTCAAGAAAAGCTTCCTCTGTACTTAAGCTTTTTTGAGTTCGTTCACAACGCTAGAGCTAGGGGTAAACCCCTATTACCTTCGCTTCTAGAACTTCTCTTAGCCACTTGATACGCAGATAGAGCCTTACACAAACCGCTAAGGCTACAGATGAATATCCATTTCAATTATCTTTGACCTTTACCACGCACAATTAAGTTTAGTGTGATGCTTATCTAAATTCCAGAAACGTCAGTAGGTATGCTCAGCCAGAGAAAGATCAGCATCAGCTGCTTAATTTTTCAAACAACGATATTCGGAGATAGCACCTAGCAAATTTCCCATGTTAAATAAAACCCCTAAAGCCCCACAACTATATTGTCTAGATAAAATAAGTCCGTTTTATGCTGTTTAATTCGGTCATTTTTGCCCTTTTTCTTCCTACTGTTTTTGTAACTTACTGGTTCATATTTAAAAAGTTTCTACGGTTGCAAAATTTATTTCTACTCTTTGCGAGCTATGTATTTTATGGATGGTGGGACTGGCGCTTTCTCATCCTTATCCTTTTTAGTTCAGCCGTTGATTTTTTGGTGGGCGCACGTTTGGACAAGACCGAATCTTCTATTGTACGACGCCTGCTGTTAGGCATCAGTTTGTGTGTAAACTTGGGCGTTTTGGGATTCTTCAAATATTTCAACTTCTTTATTGATTCTTTCGCTGCTATACTCAGTTCTGTAGGTTTGCAAGCGGACCTGCCCACCTTGCGAATTATTTTACCTGTAGGCATTAGTTTCTATACCTTTCAGACCCTCAGTTACACGATCGATATTTACCGCAAACAAATAAAAAGCACAGACAATCCTATTGAATTCTTCGCATTCGTCAGCTTTTTCCCGCAACTTGTTGCAGGGCCTATTGAACGTGCCTCAGCATTACTACCTCAATTTCAAAACGCCAGAGTATTTGAGCTAGAACGAGCAAAAGATGGTCTCAGGCAAATGCTTTGGGGCTTCTTTACAAAGATTGTCGTTGCAGATAACATGGCTCCTCACGTTAGCGCAATTTTCGACAATTACACCACTATGAGTTCCAGCAGTCTTTTATTAGGCGCTTTTTTGTTCACCATCCAGATTTACTGCGATTTTGCTGGCTACTCGAATATTGCCATTGGAACCGCCAAACTGTTTGGCTTTTCACTCATGCAAAACTTCAACTACCCTTATTTCTCCCGCAATATTGCCGAATTCTGGCGCAGATGGCATATATCCTTATCAACTTGGTTTCGGGATTACGTTTATATTCCTTTGGGCGGCAGCCGTGTAGGTAGGGCGAAACGTATTTGGAACATCATCGTCACATTCACGATAAGTGGCTTCTGGCACGGTGCAAGCTGGACCTTTATTATATGGGGCTTTTTGAACGGACTTTACTACCTACCGATTATGCTTCGCAAACGACAAAAACAGTATGTTGATATTGTAGCCAAAGATAGGATATTGCCATCTTTTTCTGAACTCTTAGCTATACTCACGACTTTCTCCTTCACGCTCTTAGCTTGGGTCCTTTTCCGCTCGAATTCCATTTCAGATGCTTTTGAGTATATCTTCCGCTTATTTAGTTTCCCCGAAGCTAGTGAGGGCTATAGTGGTTACACTCAGGCACTGCTAATAGCTATAGCTTTATTAGTCATAGAGTGGTTTCAAAGACGCAAAAAACATCCTCTAGACATTATTAGCTATCCAACTATGTTGCGTTGGAGTATCTATATAACCGTTGTACTGGCTATTTTCGTTTTAGGGAGTTTCGGTGAACAAGCTTTCATCTATTTTCAATTCTAGTCCTTTCAAGTTCGCACTTCGCTGCGCTCTCTTTGTAGCTCTATTCATTCTCGTTGCCGAGGTTTTTTTTCGCGTTATCGTACCTGCCAGGGAACTCTCCTTTGTTATGCAGGATGAACAATTCATGATTCTCCACTACGATAGCGACGCTGCCCCAGAAGGTTTGGCAACGTCAGGTCGGTTTGCGCAAAATAAAAGCCGCTGGAGAATTAACAATTATGGTTGGAACAGCGCTATTGACTACCAAGCTGCCAGTGAGCGTGATAGGCCTACAGCCATTATTATAGGCGACTCTTATATAGCTGGCTACTATGTTGATTGGCAAGAGCATGTAGCAGCGCAGCTCCAATCAAAGGCACAAGATGAGCTATTGGTTTACAGCCTAGGTATGCACGGCGTGTCGCTAGCTGGACATATTAATGTGGCACGCTACGCTAAACATCATTTTGACCCCGACATTTATATTTTTTCCGTCAATGCTGATGATTTAGAGGCGAGCATACATAAAGGATTAGGCAAACCAGAAGATATGAAACTCAGCGTCGAGGATAATGAGATTTTGGAGGTTCAGCCTCGCACGTTTACCACAAGCAAGGTGAAGAGCTTAATAAAATATAGTTCGTTGGCACGCTATCTCATTTTGAATGCCAATATTAATCCTGAGCGTATTCAAATTAAACCTAAAAAGCGCTCAGCAGGAGCTGAACCAAACAAGCACAGCGAAGGGAAAGAACCGCTACAACCTGTTGCCAATTATATTTTTCAGCGCCTCCGCGAGGAATTACCTGCTGCCACACTCATTTTTGCTATTGATGGGAACCGTGAAACTATCTACAAAACGTTTCCTGAGCAACCTGACCCTATCGAAGCAGAACCGTATATCACACAGGCCGCAGCCGAGATAGACGCTTATAGTCTCAACTTAAACGACTCTTTTTTTAAACACTACAAAGAGAGCCAAAAACGTTTCGACTTTCCCTATGACTATCACTGGAATGCTCTGGGAAATGAAGTCGTGGCTGACGCACTTTACCAACTCATTAAGCAAAATAGGCTTATAGACAAGTAATGAAATTAGGCATTTAATCTATAAGTGGCAGATCGACCTTGTACGCGTCCCAATTGTCTTTAATCCAGGCATGGTCAGGGTCATCTTTAGGCGCACGTCCACGCTCATCATCGACGAGTTTACCTGCTAAATAGTTTAAGAAATACATCGTGCTGCCCGGAGCCGCCGCCACAGGATGATAGCCTTGCGTAACAAGCACGAGGTCGTCACTATAAACAGAGAAAACCTCATCAAATTGGGTTTCAGGGCTGTAGTTTCGGTGCAGACCAAAACCAGCTGGCCTGTCAAAGCGAAAATGATAGGTTTCTTCTAAATAGGGGCTGTCTAAAAGCTCG
>ENA-ORXM01001286-ORXM01001286.1-marine-metagenome-genome-assembly--contig:-NODE-1286-length-35983-cov-4.089428_pt1 | contig 35983 bp, 37 predicted proteins | sample MGYA00237867_ERZ511480 | MGnify/ENA primary metagenome ERZ511480 (study PRJEB26309, sample SAMN06266103) | marine metagenome | isolation source: Algal blade | place: United Kingdom:Sidmouth, United... | reverse complement strand
CGGGGACGAAGAACCGCTTCTCGTCGAACACGCCGTAATTGGGCAGCTCGTGCTTGCGGAAGACGGTGTCGACCTTGCCGCCCCGCAGCAGGTAGACGGCGTTGAAGACCAGCCCTTCCTCCAGCAGCGGACAGCCGATCAGCACGGCGGGACCGTCGGCGGTGGCGGCGGCCAATTCCTCGACCGCGCGGCGGCAGGTCTCGATGAAGGCGGGCTTGCGCACCAGATCCTGCAACTGATAGCCGCCGATGAACATCTCCGGCAGGACCAGAAGATCCGCCCCATCCCGGCGCGCATCCTCGAGCGCATCGCGCGCGCGCTCGGCATTTCCGGCAACGTCGCCGACGATTGCGTTCAATTGCGCTGCCGCAATTTTGATCCGATCCATGCGTTAAGTCTCCAGTCGCGGCGGTCCGCAAGACGAAATGGGGTGATAGCCCCCGGTGAACAGGGCGGCAATGCCTGCGTGTGCGTTCTGCAACACGGGTATGCGAGCCGAACGGTTCATCGTTGCGTTGCGCGGGCGCAATCGACTAGGGTTTTGCGCACCGGAGAACGCCGCCGCGCGTTGTCGTTAGGTAAAGGCTGAGAGACACATGAAGAACCTGCTGTTGATCGGAGCCACGGCCCTCTCGCTGGGTCTGGCCGGAACGACGGGCGCGAGCGCCGATACCAAGGCCAAGCCGCCCGAGCAGAGCAGAATTACCTACAAGGACGGGGGCGAATATACCGGCGATTTCGTCAACGGAAAGCAGCACGGGAAGGGCAAGTTCGTCCTGCCCGACGGCTACGAGTACGAAGGCGACTGGATCGATGGCCAGATCGAGGGCGACGGGATCGCGGAATACCCTAACGGCTCGACCTATACCGGCGCGTTCGTCGATGGTGCTCCCCATGGTATCGGCACGATCGTCTATGAAGACGGCGGCGAGTATACCGGTGAATGGGTGGAAGGCCGCATCGAGGGCAAAGGCAAGGCTCGATATGCCAATGGTGTCGTCTACGAAGGCGAGTTCAAGGATACGGTCCATCACGGCAAGGGCAAGATGGTCACGAAGGCCAGGTATGAATACGAAGGCGACTGGGTCGACGGCCTTCAGCATGGTACCGGAACTGCGAAATATCCCAATGGCACCGTCTACACGGGCGATTTCCGCGAGGGACTGCGCCATGGTACAGGCTCGATCACCATTGCCGAGGATGGCTTCGAATTCACCGGCACCTGGCGCAAGGGCCTGATGCACGGCAAGGGAACCGCCAGATATCCCAATGGCGATAACTTCAATCTCTACGAAGGCGAGTTCCTCGACGGTAAACGCCACGGCTATGGCGTAATGCGCTATGCTACGGGCGAGATCTATGACGGCTACTGGGAAAAGGGCGAGAAGACCGGGAAGACTGCCGAGAACGAATCCGAGGACAAGGTCGAGAAATCCGGGGATGACGACGGCAAGTCGGAAAAGGCCGAGGCCAGGAATGAGCCGGATGAGAAGACGAAAGCCACGAACTGACGCCCCCGTCCCGGATGAAATGAAAGCCCCGGAAACTCATCGTTTCCGGGGCTTTTTCATACGCGGGAGACGAAGCCGGCAACTTGCCTGCCTTTTCCGGCACCATGCAGTCATGGCCTTCTGATACGAACTGTTGAACTCGACGTCTGCGCCTATGTTTTTCTCATATATGCCGCCCCCAAGGGTGTCCTAGCGCTGCCCCAGCCCTTTCGCGAACATCTCTTCGTGCATCCGTCCCTTCCGTTCGAATTCGGGGGCGAGCATACCCCAGCGCGACCTGTCGGCAACTTTTCGTAAACTTTTCTGTAAGAGATGGATGAAACGATCTCATGAGATGATACGTTGACTGACAAGCCATTCTGGCTGGTCACAACCAAATCTGGAGGTTTCCCATGCTCAGGAAAGTCACGTTCTGCCTCGCTGCGCTGCTCGTTGCATCGCCAGCGATGGCTCAGTCGGTCACGGTTTCGGAATCAGCACCGCAGACCCGGCCTTTGTCGCCCTCTCTCGGTGGCACGGAATCACTGGCAATCGTCACGCCCGCCATGGCCGAAGCCCTGACGGAAGTGCCCATGGTCGAGATGCTGCCGGCATCGGGCGAGGTCATGCCATCCTTGGGTGAAACGGAATCGCTCGCCATCATCACACCGTCACAGGCCGAAACGTTTATCGAATCGACGTCGATCGGAATCGAGAACGAGCCGTCGATCATCGATACCCTGCCCCGCATCACACCTGCGATGGCCGCTACGCTGGTTGCCGATGACATGAGCAATGCGCAGAATGCCGCTCCTCTCGAAGAAGACGTGTCGATCTACGTCGTAGAGGACGGTGCGATCCTGCCCGCATCCGCTTGGGGTGCATCGGACAGTGAAGCCTGCAAGGCATCCGGTGGCATCGAACTGGCTCTCCCCGCCGGTCGCATCGGTTGCTTCAAACTCTAAAACGACGCTCGAACAATGCCGCGACGTGCAGCAATGTCCCGTCGCGATGAAGCTTCGCCGCCAGTTGCAGACCGAGCGGCAAGCCGCTCGGTCCTGTTCCGCAGGGGATGGAAATCGCAGGTGGACCCAGCAACGTGAACGCGCGGGTTCATAATCTGGTTTCCCGTACCTTCCTCGTAAAGTGGTGCCTCGTACGGTGCGCTGGGCTGAGCTGAGCTGAACGAGGATTTCTGCATCGCCGAATAAAAGGTCCATCCGATCCCGCCGCCTGCGATCCGATCGCCAATGGCACCGCGCCGCGACAGCTGCTGCCGATCCGCCGGAGGAACCACCCGACGATGCGCGGGGAGTGCGTCAACTTGCGCTATCTGGGCTTCCACGGCGTGTCGGTCCACATATATGCCCATGCATTGAGCGGCGCCTCACGGGCATTGATGGCGTCGAAGGCAGCGGCAGTGGCGGACTGGACATGGAATCCCTCCTTCTACGGCCGTATGACGGCATTCACTGGCGGTACGAGGATCACGATAAAGCGATGAGCGATGCGAACGGCTATCAGCCGAAGCATCCCGCCAGACCGGCAGGCAGGACGAGTCGTGCGCCAGCTCCGTAAAGCTTTTGGGTCAGATGGTCGATGTCGCCTGATACCGTGATGCTGATGGCATCGTGTGCCAGGATCGACGTGCCTTCGGGCAAGCGCGCAACGAAATCCTCGGCAGGGAAGAGAACGAAGGCCCCCGGCGCATCATTCGAAAGGAGCATGGTTCCCGCCAGAACGGCGATCCATCCGATCAGAACCAGCGGCATGATCGAGAGCAATCTAGTAGTCATGGATATGCTCCAGCGTAAGCGGTCCATTCATGAAGGCCCTCAACCGGTCGGCCAGTTCGGGCACTTTCACCATGACCAGATGACGATAGTCGTCATATCCCTGTCGGGGAAAGGTAAAGAGAGCACCTTGGGCATCGGGAGCAGAGGATATCGCAGTCAGCAGAATATCGTCGTTTCCGGCGATCTCGACGAATTGCACACCCTCCTCCGCCATGGCGGCAAGCAGTCCGGTCAGAGCGCGATAGCGCGGAGTCTCGATCTCGATCCCGGCATCGGTCTGCCTCATCACGGTGACGCCCTCCATGCTGCGCAGGGTCTCCTCGGGTATACCGTCTACGATCATGCGCAGCGTCAGCGCATCGGCCCCCACATTCTCGACGGCACTCGCGATGACACCGGCATAGGCAGATTTTCCCCCGTATTCGAAACCGAGCGCGAGACGACGTTCGCGATCGCGCAGAGCATCGGTCTTTGCGGCGTCCAGCGCAGCGATATCCTCGTCGAAATCCCATCTATACCACGGCGTCTGCTGCAGAAAACGCGCGTATCCCGCTGCCTGATCTGCCGAAAGGTCGTCCAGCGGTGCGCGATCCGGTCCGCGCAACCACGTCGTCAACCGACCGATCGTTTCCTCGTAGGCCGCTTTGGCGAGTAATTCGGCTGTAAAGCTGACGCCGATGACGTAGACGGTCTGCTTGATCTCGGACGTATCGCCGCTCAACGCCGCACTGCGTTCGGACAGGGCACAGAGCGACGACCAGAACCCCCGGATCGCGCTCAGATACCCGAATTCGTGCGGGTCGCCGGTCTGAATGACCTTGGCATAATCGTCATAGGCATGGACGATATGCCATTCGGGATAGGTCATCAGCGTCTTCGTTTCGGCGCGGTGATGCTCCGTTGACAGAATCGGATCGTACGCTTCCGGTGGCCCCTCGCCCCGGCATAGCGTCTCGACATAGAGGATCGGCGCGAGGAGCAGCAGGACGAGGATGACCGATCCCAGCAGCAGCCGCTTCATCCATCGCCAGAGAAAGCGCATCAGCGGCGATCCAGCTTCAGCCCTGCCCAGAGCGCGACGGCACCGAGCAGAATATGCGGCAGGTTCGCGAGCACCCGGAACAACGTGAAAGACAGACCCTCGGACTCATTCGTGAAGATGCCGAAATCGAGATAGCCATAGCCGGTGAAGAACCCGAACACGCCATCCCCGAGATAAAGCACCCCGAAGATCAGCAGAAAGGTCCGCGCCGCCCTGTGCGATACGAGCGCCGCCACCAGCGCCCAGAGGGCGGAGGCGACGTGCAGGGCATCGTCGAACAGGTCCAGGGCGAAGATGCCGAACGCCCTGCCCTCCGCATCGGTCAGGCCGGGGATGTAGTTGAGGCTCGCGGCCCCCATCAGCACGACGAAATAGCCCAGCGCGATCTTTTGCAGGATGGTCATAGCGGCTCCAGATACCGGTCCCACAGCGCATTGCGGAACAGAAGGTCAGGGTCGAGGACGCGCTTTGCGGCGGCGAACTCCTCAGCGCGGGGATAGGCCTGCACGAATTGTTCCGGCGTCGGGTGCAGGCGATAGGGAAGGTAGTAGGTGCCGCCGATCCCGACGATGCCATCGACGAGGGCGCGGGTCATGCGGGCCATGTCGGCCTCGGCTCGTGCTGTCTTTTCCTGACTGAAGGACATGACGGCGGCGATGCGGGGTTCGCTCGCATAGGCAAGAACGCTGATCGGATCGGTGTCGATGAAGCGGAGGGTGACGTTCAGGAACTCCTGATATGACGCGGGGATGATCGCGCGGCAGACCTCCAGAAACTCGGGGAATCGTGCGGGGGATACGAAATACTCGTGCAGGATGTCGGTTCGGTCGGGGTCGCGATCGTCGAGGGTGACGACCGGCTCGTTGATGAGGCTGTTGCGGGTGACGGGGCCGTCGCCGAGGCTCTGGCCGAGATCGCTCTCCATCCACCAGCGCAGGCGCTTGATGCGCTCGTTACCGAGTTGCGCGCGATAGACGCGGCTGGCCAGTTTTGCCATCGCACCGGAGCCGCTTGCGGCGGGCAGATCATCCTGGTCATCGGTCGGGCGATACGTCACCATCAGCGCATCACGCATAAAGTGCGCCCGCTCGACGTTGAGCCTCCCATAGGCCATCGTGACACTGCCATCCTCCAGAGCGGCAGGGAAGGCGGTGCCGAATTCCTCGGCGGGCATCGTTGTAAAAATCGGCTCCAACCGTGTGTTACGCGCGGTGTCGATCTGCATCGACGTGATCGCGCCGGTCAGGCCATAGCCGCCCATGGTCAGGCCGAAGATGTCGGCATTCTCTTCTCGCGAACAGGTGACGAGTTCGCCCCCCGGTACGATCATCTCGAAGGAGCGCACGGTCGATCCCATGGGTCCGAGGCGCACCGGCCAGCCATGGGCATTGACGCAGAAGGTAGCCGCCACGCCGAAATCATTGTTCGATTGCATGACCTTGGGCGAGCGGCCCAGCGGGTCGAGCGCCGCGATGACCTCGCTCCATCGTGCCCCTGCATGGACGCGGGCGATACCGGTGTCGCTGTCGAGTTCCACCAGCCCGTTATCGTAGGTGATCGCATGGCCGTCCCTCGGGATTGCCTGCCCACCCATCGAATGGCGCGCTGCACCGATATTGACCGGGCGACCGGCAGCGGCGGCATCCTTCATCTCCGTGCGGATGGCAGAGATGAGGGCTTCGCCGGGGTCGTCGGTCAGAATGGTGTGGCGATGAATCGGCGTTTCACTCAACTCGCTGGCATCGTTCAGCGTATCACGCGCATCTGCACTCTTCAGACTGCGCGTTCCATCGAGTACGGGGTTGGAAGACTGTATCGCCCGCGATCCGGCCACGCCGAGTGCCGCCCCGGTCGCGAGCAATGCCGTCCGTCGCGTAAAGGCTCCCATCGTTGGTTCCTTGCTGATAAGGCCCGCACTTCGTATCGGAAACGCGCTATTTCAAAGCTGCTTCTCGGGCATCTTCACCACGAGACCATCCATTTCCGCCGTCACCGGTATCTGGCATCCGAGGCGGGAATTCTCGTTCGGCTCGTAGGCGAAGTCGAGCATGTCGACCTCCATGTCTTCCTGCGCCTTGAGCTTTTCCTGCCATTTCGGATCGACATAGACATGACAGGTCGAGCACGCGCAGGCTCCGCCGCAATCGCCTTCGATCCCCGGAATACCGTTATTGACCGCGCCTTCCATCAGCGTGTTGCCGACGGGCACTTCCGCAACGTGTTCGGTTCCATCGTGCTCGATATAGGTGATCTTGGGCATGGGTCGTCTTTCCTGAGAAATAGGCTCTTGGGCATTTGGCAAGCCGGGGGCGCAGGGTCAAGGGGCGATTGTCGCGGGCGTGACCTTACTCCGCTGGAACAGCGCGCGCGGTGAACAGCGTCTCGTGCCCCTCGACGGGGTGGCGCGGCATCATTCGGGCGAGGCAGAGGGAGACGAACGCCATCGCTGCGCCGAGGACGAAGACGGCGGCAGGCAAGGCCAGATAGAGATAGCCGAGTGCGGCGGGCAGGAAGACGGCGGCGATGTGGTTGATGGTGAAGGCAACCGCTGCCGTGGGCGCATGGTCCTCCGGCGAGGCGATCTTCTGGAAATAGGTTTTCAGCGCGAAGGACATCGAGAAGAAGATGTGATCGGCCAGATAGAGCACCGCCGCCCAGAGCGGGTTCACGTCGAGATAGTAGATCAGCGCATAGCCCGAGAAGACGCAGATCAGGCCGGTATACTCGATAGTCAGGGCCAACCGCTCACCATAGCGCGTGATGAGCAGGCCGATATAGGGCGCGACGAGCATGGTCACGAACTGGTTCACCAGCAGCAGGGCTGCGGTCTCGTGCAGCTCGTAGCCGAATTTCTCGACCAGCATGAAGGTCGCGAAGACCAGGAATATCTGTCGCCGCGCTCCTCCCATGAAGACCAGCGCATAGTAGAGCCAGTAGCGCCGCTTCATCACCAATTCCCTGCGCTGGGCATGGGGAGCCTCGAAGCGCGGATAGGCGAAGATGGCGATGAGGATGACCGTGGCGGAGAGCACGCCGGCGATCAGATAGGGCCAGCGGTAATCGAGCGGGACAGGATCGACCGCTTCACCCCGTGCCGTAAAACCCCAGAAGATCAGGAAGCCGAAGACGACGAAGCCCACTCCGGCAGCGACGGCGCGCAGGTTGCCGATGACCTGCGGCGCGCGTTCCTTCGACAGCCATTGCAGCTGTAGCGACTGGTTGACCGTCTCGAAATAATGGTAGCCGATGGAGCTGACCATCGTCGTCAAGGCCAACCCCCAGAACATCGGCAGAAACCCGGTCGCCGCCGCTCCAACGGCCAGTAGCAGCAAGGCGACATAGGCAAGGGTCTGCTCGCGCATGACCAGGAGGACGTAGACGGCCCCGAAGGCGAGGAAGCCGGGGATTTCGCGGATGGTCTGCATCCAGCCCATATCGGAGCCATCGAAACTCGCGGCTTCGACGGCGAAATTGTTCAGGAGAGCCATCCATACGTCGAAGGCCAGCGCCATTGCGATGGTCATGAGGATAAGCAGGGATTCAGGGCGCTGCCAGCGCGGCAGGGTGTGACTGTCGGCAATGCGGATCATTTGCGCCCCTCCTGCAGTTCTCTCGCTATCGCATTCCGGCCATTCGTGCCATCGGATATATTTTACCAAAAAATCATGTAATAATATTCAATTGACATTATAATTATGCATAACCATATCAACGGCACACTCTCAGGGGAGAATTGTCATGCTTGCGGAATTTGCCGGTTACGAGGATGTCGATCTGAATGCGCTGTTGCCGTTTGCCGGGCTTCTGCTCGGCGTCCTGTTCGGCATAGTGGCGCAGGCGTCGCGGTTCTGTCTGCGCTCTGCGGTGGTCCAGAGCGGGTCGCAGGGACTGTCACCGATGACCGGGGCCTATGCGCTGGCGTTGCTTGCTGCAATCGGTGGCGTACAGATGCTCGCTTATACTGAAATGGTGGATTTCGGTGAGACGCGATTCGTTAGCGATACGCTGCCGCTCGGTGCGCTGGTTCTCGGCGGTGTGATGTTCGGAGCAGGGATGGTGTTGACACGCGGTTGTGCGTCCCGACTGACGGTGTTGACGGCGCAGGGCAATCTGCGGGCGCTGACGGTGCTGACAATCTTCGCGATCACCGCCTATGCGAGCCTGCGCGGCCTGCTCGCCGCACCGCGTATCGCTTTCACCGATGCAACGGCCCTGACGATTGCCACGGAGCACTCAATCCTTCCGGTCGCCGGTGCGTTTGCGCTCGTGGCGTTGCTTGCGCTGATCGTCTGGCGCAGTGGCGTCGGCATGTGGTTGGCCCTTGCGGGGGCCACGGTCGGCATCGTGATCGTCGGTGGTTGGTTCGCGACCGGCGTTCTGCTGGCGGACAGCTTCGATCCGCGCCCGGCGGAAAGCCTCGCCTTCACGTCCGGCGCTTCGGATGCACTGTTCTACGGCATGGCCAGTACGGCACTGGAGCCGGGCTTCGGTTCGGCAATGGTCGGTGGTGTTCTGATTGGTGCCTTCCTCTCCGCCCTCGTCCGGCGCGAATTGCGGTTGGAGAGCTTCGACGGCCCGGACCAGACGGTTCGCTATCTCGGCGGCGCGGTTCTCATGGGTGTCGGCGGTGTGCTTGCGGGTGGCTGTACCATCGGCGCGGGCCTGACCGGCCTGTCGACCCTGACCGTCGCGCCATTGATCGCGATCGTCGCAATCATCGGCGGTGCGGCAGCGACCCATGCGATCCTCGGTCGGGACGAGATCGGTGTCAGCATGGTCCCCGCCGAATAAGGGGCGCTTGCGCGCGTCTCCGCTGCGTCCGATAAGGGCGTATGACTTCCCTTCCGGTCGATGACGTCCTGCCCGACCTCCGTGCGCATTTGCGAGCGGGGGTCAATGCCGTTCTGGTGGCACCACCGGGAGCGGGGAAGACGACGCGGGTGCCCCTGGCCCTGATGGACGAGCCATGGGTGGCAGGAAAGCGCATCCTGATGCTTGAGCCGCGCCGGGTAGCGGCCCGTGCCGCCGCCGAGCGCATGGCGCAGACCCTCGGCGAGAAGACCGGCGGGCGGGTCGGGTATCGCATCCGTCGCGAGCGGGCCGTCGGGCCGGAGACGTGCATCGAAGTCATCACCGAAGGCATCCTGACTCGGATGCTCCAAAGCGATCCTGCACTCGAAGACGTGGCGGCGGTAATCTTCGACGAATACCATGAACGCTCGATCCATGCCGATCTGGGACTGGCGCTCTGCCTCGATGCGCAAGGCGCGCTGCGCGCCGACCTGCGCCTCGTCGCCATGTCGGCGACGCTGGACGATGCAGGGGTCGCGGCACTGATGAGCGATGCGCCGGTCATCCGTTCGGAGGGGCGGGCATTTCCGGTGGAGACCCGATGGCTCGATGCGCCATGGCGAAGCCGCACGGCGCGGCGGGATGCGTTCGAGACTGCCGTGGTCGCGACGATCCTGCGCGCGATGGAAGAGGAACCGGGGGATGCGCTTGTCTTCCTGCCCGGTGTGGGAGAGATCGCGCGGGTCGAGAGGATGCTGAAGGGGCGGCTGGGCGCGGATACGCTGATCCAACCCTTGCACGGCTCGATGCCTTTCGATCGCCAGCGCGCGGCCCTGCAACCCGTTCCCGACAAACGCCGCGTGGTTCTTGCGACCGCCATTGCAGAAACCTCGCTGACCATCGACGGTGTGCGGATCGTCGTGGACGGGGGACAATCCCGCCGTGCAGCTTTCGATGCCGGGGCGGGAATGACGCGGCTCGTTACGGGGCGGGTTTCGCGCGCGGCTGCCGATCAAAGACGGGGACGTGCGGGACGGACGCAGCCGGGCGTCTGCTACCGGGTTTGGACCAAGGGAGAGGAAGGCGGGTTCGTGCCTTTCGATCGACCCGAAATCGTGGATGCGGACCTTGCGCCGCTGATGCTGGAGCTGGCGGCCTGGGGGGTACGCGATCCGGGAACTATGCGCTGGCTGGATGCGCCGCCGGAGAAGGCGGTCGAGCAGGCCCGTGATCTGCTTCGGGCGCTGGGGGCGTTGGATGACGAGGGGATGGTCACGGCCCATGGCAAGCGGCTGGCACGCGAGCCGCTGCATCCGCGTCTGGCCCATATGCGATCGCGGGCGGGGGATGAAACGAAACTCGCCAATGCGCTGGCGGCCCTGCTCGAAGACCGAGATCCGCTGTCGGGGGCCGGTTGCGATCTTGCGCTGCGGGTCGAAGCCCTGCGCGATCCGAAAAGATATGCCGCCGAGCGCGTCGGTCATATCGAGCGTGGCCCCCTGTCGCGTGTTCGCGATGGCGCAAAGGCTTTGGGGGGCTTCGGAAGCGGCGGTGCCGACCTGCGCGAGACCGGGGCACTGCTCGCCCTCGCCTATCCCGACCGCATTGCCCAGCGCAGGCCGGGAGAAGAACCGCGCTACCTGATGGCCGGAGGGCGGGGGGCTATCTTTGCGGATGCGGGCGATCCGTTGGCGCAGGAACGGTGGCTGGCCATCGCGCATCTGGACGGCAATCCGCGTGAAGCCCGTATCCGCCTCGCTGCACGTCTGACACTCGGCCAGATCGAAGCGGCTTTCGGCGATCGGATCGACTGGCGGGACACTTGCGAATGGGATGCGCAGAGCGGGACGGTCATTGCGCTGCGCGAGCGGCGGCTCGATGCGCTCGTGCTCGATTCCCGCAAATGGAAGGCGGCACCTTCCGAAGAGGTCGCCATGGCGGCTCTGGACGGAGTGCGCCAGCTCGGCCTCGCCGCCCTGCCGTGGCGGGAAGGCGCAGAAGCGTTGCGGGCGCGGGTGACGTGGTTGCGGGAGCGGGGGCATGACGCCATGCCCGATTGGAGCGATACGGCCTTGTTGGCGACGCTCGAAGACTGGCTCTTGCCGTATCTTGGAAAGACACGGAACAAGGCGGATATCGCGACCCTGCCACTGGAGCGTATCCTGAATGACGGCCTGTCATGGGAAGCGCGTGCAGCCCTAGACCGACTGGCCCCCGACCGTTTGAAGACACCCGCCGGAAGCTCCGCGACCATCGACTACACCAGCGATCCGCCCGCACTGGACGTGAAGATTCAGGAGATGTTCGGAGAGACTCGCCATCCCAGTATCGATGATGGGCGCGCCCCTCTTCTGATCCGCTTTCTGTCACCAGCGCGCCGCCCGGTACAGGTGACGGGCGACCTGCCGGGATTCTGGGCCAATTCCTATGCGGATGTGCGCAAGGATTTGCGGGGGCAATATCCGAAGCATCCCTGGCCGGACGATCCCCTCGATGCGGCCCCGACGACACGGGCAAAGCCGCGAAAAGGCCGCTGACCTTCATTGACGCGCGTCATGGCGCGGCGCAATGTCCCCCGCAAGCGGGATACACCCGCAAAGGGAGGAACGACCATGAGCGCCGCAGCCCATCAGGAACCGAGTTTCCGGGATTCCGTCGACATGATGTTTACACGGGCGGCATCGCTGATGGATTTGCCCCCCGGAATGGAAGAGAAGATCAGGGTCGCGAATTCGACCTATACCGTCCGCTTCGGCGTGAAGCTGCGCGGACAGATCAAGACCTTCACCGGCTATCGCTCCGTCCATTCCGAACATGCGGAGCCGGTCAAGGGCGGCATCCGCTATTCGATGGATGTGAACCAGAACGAGGTCGAGGCTCTGGCCGCGCTGATGACCTATAAATGTGCCCTCGTCGAAGTACCCTTCGGCGGTTCCAAAGGGGGCCTGTGCATCGACCCGACCGAATGGGAAGAGGACGAGCTGGAGCGCATTACCCGCCGCTTCGCCTACGAACTGATCAAGCGTGATCTGATCCACCCCGCGCAGAACGTGCCCGCCCCCGACATGGGCACCGGCGCGCGTGAAATGGCGTGGATCGCCGATGCCTACAAGCGGATCAAGAGCGACGATATCAACGCCCGCGCCTGCGTTACCGGCAAACCGCGCCATCTTGGCGGCATCGCTGGCCGTGTGGAAGCGACGGGTCGTGGGGTGGAATATGCGCTTCAGGAATTTTTCCGGCACCCTGACGATGTGGCCAGATCGGGCCTGTCGGGAACGCTCGACGGGAAACGTGTCGTCGTACAGGGCCTCGGCAATGTGGGCTATCACGCCGCGAAATTCCTCGAAGAAGAGGACGGCTGCAAGATCGTCGGCATCATCGAGCGCGACGGTGCCATCGTCGGCGCGGAAGGCCTGAACGTCGAAGCGGTGAAGAACTACATTATGGAGCATGGCGGCGTGAAGGGCTTTCCCGGCGCGCAATTCACCGAAGACGGGCGATCCATCCTCGAACACGACTGCGATATTCTCATCCCGGCGGCGATGGAAAGCACGATCAATCTCGGCAATGCCGAACGCATCAAGGCACCGCTCATCATCGAAGCGGCGAACGGGCCGGTGACGGCGGGGGCCGACGAGATTCTGCGCAAGAAAGGCTGCGTGATCATTCCCGACATGTACGCCAATGCGGGCGGCGTGACTGTCTCGTATTTCGAGTGGGTCAAGAACCTGTCTCATATCCGCTTCGGGCGAATGCAGCGGCGACAGCAGGAAGCCGCGAGCAATCTGCTCGTGGACGAAATCGAGGCCCTGACCGGCAAGACCTTCAGTCCCGGCAAACGCGATAAGATGCTGCAGGGGGCCGATGAGCTGTCGCTCGTGCGTTCGGGTCTCGATGACACGATGCGCATCTCGTATCAGAGCATGGCCGAGGTGTGGCACAGCCGCGAGAAAGAAGGCGTCGATCTGCGGACGGCGGCGTTCCTGATCTCGATCCAGCGGGTTGCCGAGACCTACAAGTCGCTCGGGCTGTAGCTGCTACGTGAGCGGTATCGCGGCCATGAGGGCCTTCGCTCCTGCCGCGATACTGTCGCTCGTATCCACCGTCGTGACCTCGGCATCGCGAGGTCGAAGACGGGCCGATTGTGCGAGATGCATGTCGATCTCGGTATCGGACCCGTAGGCCATCGATGCGAGGCGGCGTCGCAGCACGTCCATGCGGGCGGTGATGTAGATCGAGCGCACGTTCGGATACAATTCTCGCGCCTTTTCGATGACGAAGGAATCGCAGGACAGGATCAGTGATTGCCCGTCGCGAAGCTGCCTGGTGGCATCGTGGGTGAGACCGTAGCGGAATCCATCCGAATCCCATTGTAGCGCGAAGGCTTCGCGGCGAATGAGATTGAGGAATCGGTCCGGCGGAATCGCGCCGACGACGCAGGTATTGTCGCTACGGTCAGCCGTGACGATGAGCGGTGCACGCCGGATATCGGGGCGCGTCTCCAGCACTGCGTCGATCAACGCCTGCTTGCCCGATCCGGTGGGACCGATAATCAGATATAGGGTACCGTATGCCATGCGTGACGAGAGACCCGATTCCATAACGACTTACGCAACGGCGCGAAGTTCATAGCTTTGAATTTCTGTCTAGCGCCTTTCAATTCAGTTAACATCGTGCCGGAGAGTGGATTCGTCTTGTCGATTCCAGAACCGAGTGTGACGGCTATGATCCCGACGGATCACGACTACGGAGAAGGACGATGGCGGAACGGATGCCGGGGCTTGTTGCCGCGATCAATATGCTGGGCGAGCCGCTGGAGCCTTGCTCGCTCGATCCCCTGACGGGTTTCGTGCGGAATGGCTGCTGCGAGGCGCATGTGGGCGATATGGGGTCGCATACCGTCTGTGCGGTGATGACGGCGGAATTTCTGGAATTCTCGAAGTCGAAGGGCAACGATCTGTCGACGCCCCGTCCCGAATACGGGTTCGAGGGGCTGAAACCGGGGGATCGCTGGTGCCTGTGCGCGAGCCGATGGCGCGAAGCCCATGACGAGGGCAAGGCCCCGCGCGTCCTTCTACGCGCTACCCATCGCGAGGCCGGAACGATCGCGTCTTCCGCCGCGCTGGTCGCTCATGCGCTGGATGCGAATTGACGGGATGTCAGGCCGCTCAATCGTCGGTATCGAAGAACGATTCGTCGATTGCTTTCAATTCCAGCGTTTGCCGGGGAATGCACCCGACATTATAGCGTATCAGCAATCTTCCCAATTGCTGGCCGTCGATCAGAACTATTCGCATACCGAGATCGGCAGCGGTTCTCTGCGCTTCGGGCGTAAAACGCGATGTCGTGACAAAGATACCTTTCGAAGCTCTCTTGAGATTCAGCGCCCCGAAGAAATCCCTGACGTCACCGGCACCGACCTGATTATCGACGGCATAGCGTTTGGCCTGAACGTAGATCTGATCGACACCAAGTGGGTCTTGATCAATGACGCCATCGACACCGCGATCGCCGGACCGACCGAGTGTCCGCCCGACTTCACCGGTCGCACCACCATATCCCATCGCCATCAGCAGTTTGATCAGCAGGCTTTCGAAAAAATCGGGAGATGCCTCGCGAACGCGATCCAACAAATCGTTCGCAAGATTGGCTTCGATCTCCTTGTGGGCAGCGGTCAGTTCTTCGTCCGGGGTCGCGCCGCTGGACGGCTCTGTCGAAACATCTGCTATCGCTTGTTCATTCGAGTTCGAGCGTGAACCCGATTTGCTCCGTGCTACGAACTCGCGAAAGCTTTCGAAAGTTCTGAGGTAGTCGTCGGTGATCGGGTTGGGACCATTCGCAAGGGCATCACGCCCCGCTTCGGTAATTACGAAGTGACCCCGGCGCGTTGCGCGGATTAGCCCCGCTTGCAGAATATACGATTTCGCCCAATGGACGCGATTTGAGAAGCGAGACTGGGTTCCGCTGGGAAGGAGTTCGTTCCGGTCTTCTTCCGAGATCGACAGTTTATCGGCCAGCAGATCGACGACCTTGGAGATGGACTGCTCTCCTTCGGCAGCAGTTTCGAGGACGGGCCGCCTGAGTTCGTGAAAACTCGGCACCGCCATCAGGAAAATTCCATGATGACGTCATCCACAGCCAATGATGCACCCGGTTCGGTCTTGATCGCGGACACCGTCGCGCGTTTTTCGGCGCGCAGGACGTTTTCCATCTTCATGGCCTCGACGACCGCAAGGGCCTGACCGTCCTGCACCTCGTCCCCTTCGGACACCATGATCGACACGACCAGTCCGGGCATCGGACACAGCAGGAACTTCGAGGTATCGGGCGGCAGTTTCACGGGCATCAGCGCGGCCAGTTCCGCCGCGCGGCTGGACCGGATCGAAATGCGCATGGAGGCTCCGCGCCACCGGATGCGCATTCCATCGGCCTCGGGGGCAATCTTCAGCGTGATCTCGCGCTCCCCTATCGTCGCCTGCATAACCGGATTGCCGGGAGTCCAGTCGGTTGCGATGGGGATTGCGTCGCCACCATCGACACCGACCATCGCGTCGTCTCCCTGATCCCGGATCGTCACGGGAAGCGTGGTACGGCCCGCGACGGGATCGTCCACAACCGCAACCCAGTCTTCGGCGATTGCACGGGTCCGATTCGGAAGAGTGCCCGAAATGCGGGCATTGCGGCGCTGGCCGATGACATGGGCGAAGGCTGCGAGGGCGACCGCCGTTCCCGTCTCTTCCTGCGACAACGAGGCCCCTTCGAAGCCCTCGGGATATTCTTCTTCGATGAAGGCCGTCGAGATGTCGCCGGAGCGAAAACGCGGATGGTTCATCACGGCTTGCAGGAAGGGGATGTTATGGCCGATGCCCTCGAGTTCGAACCCGTCAAGCGCATCCTGCATCAGATCGATGGCAGCCGTTCGCTCGGGTGCCCAGGTGCAGAGCTTGGCGATCATCGGGTCGTAGAAACGCGAGATTTCGCCGCCCTCCTCCACACCTGTATCGTTCCGCACGATCCCCGCCCCGCGCCGCTCTTCGGCAGGGGGGCGATAGCGGGTCAGGCGACCGATGGAGGGCAGGAAATTGCGGTAGGGGTCTTCGGCATAGAGACGCGATTCGATCGCCCAGCCGTTCAGCACGACGTCTTCCTGCCGGATATCGAGCCGTTCGCCCGCCGCGATACGGATCATCTGTTCCACGAGGTCGATCCCGGTGATGAGTTCCGTCACCGGATGCTCGACCTGCAGGCGGGTGTTCATTTCGAGGAAATAGAAATTCCGGTCCGGGTCGACGATGAATTCGACCGTCCCGGCGGAGCAGTAATCGACGGCTTTCGAGAGCGCAACGGCCTGCTCGCCCATGGCCCTGCGGGTGGCTTCATCCAGGAAGGGTGACGGGGCTTCCTCTATGACTTTCTGGTTCCGGCGCTGGATCGAGCATTCGCGCTCGCCGAGATAGATCGTGTTCCCGTGGGTATCGCCGAGAACCTGAATTTCGATGTGGCGAGGGCGCTGGACGAATTTCTCGATGAAGATGCGTTCGTCCCCGAAGGAGGATTTGGCTTCGGAACGAGAGAGCGCAAAGCCCTCGCGCGCCTCGTCGTCGTTCCACGCAATGCGCATCCCCTTGCCACCACCGCCTGCGCTGGCCTTGATCATCACCGGATAGCCGATCTGGGTTGCGATCTTAACCGCTTCCTCGGCATCGTCGATCAGACCCATATGTCCGGGAACGGTGGAGACGCCCGCCTCGTCGGCGAGTTTCTTCGAAGTGATCTTGTCACCCATCGCCTCGATGGCACCGGTGGGCGGACCGATGAAGGCGATGCCCGCGTCCTTGAGGGTCTTGGCGAAGGCCGCGTTCTCGGACAGGAAGCCGTAGCCGGGATGCACCGCCTGCGCGCCGGTCTGGCGAATCGCATCGAGGATGCGGTCCATGACCAGATAGCTTTCGGCAGCAACGGACGGCCCGATATGCACGGCTTCATCGGCCATCTGCACATGGGGCGCATCGGCATCGGCATCGGAATAGACGGCGACGGTGGCAATACCCATGCGTCGGGCCGTCTTCATGACGCGACAGGCGATCTCGCCCCGGTTGGCGATCAGGATCTTGGTGAACATCCGATGTTTTCCCCCGCTATGCTGCGCCGCATTCTGTAACTGCAAGACCCTGCGGGAGCAAGGCAACTAGAGCCATGATCCGGTTCGGTCCCGCAATAGAGCAAAAGTCAGCTCAACAGGCGCAGCCGGATCGGACCCCTGGCGGTCGTACCATCTACCGGTCTACCCTTCTGGGTAATCTCGATAGCACCTTCGGCGGCGAGGGAAAGTGCAGCGGTGCGCGTCTCGGGCATCAAGGCGCGCCAGTCGTCGGTTTCAACGACTACGGCGCGCGCCGCTTCGGAGGGACATAGAGTCTTCTCGGTTCCCCGCGCACGGGCGATTTCGAGGATCGCCGCGCGCAGAGCGTTTCTTCGATCATTCGAGGCCGTCACTCAGAGATCGAAACTGACGTCCGGACCATTCGCTTCGCCGGGCTGTGCTTCATCGTAATCGCCATAGACCACACCCGATCCGGAAGTATCATCGAGATCGAAGGTATAATCACCGCTCGATACCGTGACGGTTGTGGAATCGGCAGTGACGGTATCGCTATCCTGCGCGAATGCAGGCGTCGTGAGGGCGAACGCGGCTAGAATGAGAACGATGCGGTTCATGGCTTTCTCCTTTGTCGGTGTGCCAGCAACGAGATGTATCGCGACCGGCATATGTCACCGGATGCGACACTTCGTTCACGTAAATATGAACGACGCTCTGTCATCTAGGCACGATGGCTGCGCTTGCACTGGCCATCGTCATCCGCTTCGTTCATCAGTGAGATGAAACCACCCAACGGAGAGCGAACCCATGGCTCGTATCGACTATTATTTCACCGTTCTGTCGCCTTTTGCCTATCTGGCCGGAAAGATTTGATCCATGCATCTTGCGGCCATCTATCGGCACCCCGTCAAGAGCCTCGGTTCCGAACCGCTCGGAAGCGTGACGCTGGCGGCAGGGAAAGCCCTGCCAGGGGATCGAGCCTATGCCATCGCCCATGGCGATACCGCTTTCGACCGGGAAACTCCGGCATGGGCGGCGTGCGGCAACTTTCTGCGGATCGCGAATATTCCCGCACTGGCCCGCCCGGCCATCGCCTACGATCCGGCCAGCCATGTCATGACCCTTACGGATGAAGGGGCGAGCATTGCCTACGATCTGTCGTCCAGCCAAGGCCGCGAGACCCTTGCCGCATGGGCAGGGGCGGTTGCGGGCGCTATTCGCCCCGGCCCGTGGTTCGTGGCCGACGCGCCGGGGATCGCGATGACGGATGCGGGCGATCAGTCGCCGTCCGTCATGTCCCTGGTCAGCCTGCGCGACCTGTCGCAGCGCGTGGGTGCGGATCTCGACCCCCGGCGGTTCCGGGGTAATCTGTGGATCGATGGCGATGACCTCGTTCCTTGGGTGGAACTGGAATGGTCTGGCCGAACGATGGCGATCGGTGATGCAGTTTTCGGAGTGACCGACCCTATCGAGCGATGCCTCGCAACGGCAGCCGATCCCGAGACCGGGCAGCGGAGTGCCAACCCGCTTCCGGCGCTCAAAGCGATGCGCAGCGATCCCTTGTTCGGGGTTCTGGCGGATGTACGGCATGGTGGCACGATCAGCGTGGGTGATCGTCTCGTTATCGAACCCTGACGCAAGAAAGGCCCCGGACGATCCGTCCGGGGCCTTTCGGTATGACAGGCTCGCGAAAGCCCTATTCCTTCGTCTTCTTTGGCCGGTAGTTCGTCTTCTCGACGATACGGGCCGACTTACCGCGACGATCGCGCAGGTAGTAGAGCTTGGCGCGGCGAACGCGGCCACGGCGGACGACCGTGATCGACTCGATGGCCGGGCTGTAGAGCGGGAAGACGCGCTCGACGCCTTCGCCGTAGGAAATCTTGCGGACGGTGAAACCGCCGTTGAAGGTCTCGCCACCGCTGCGCGCGATGCAGACGCCTTCGAATACCTGCGTACGGACGCGCTCGCCCTCACGGACATAGACGCCGACTTTCAGCGTATCGCCCGGAGCGAAATCGGGTACGCCGCGTTTCGCGACCAGTTCGGCGCGCTGTTCTTCTTCGATCTGTTCGATGACGTTCATGTCGTCGATCCTTCTGTCGGCCGCATTGGCGGCTCGTGTTTCGCATCCGATTGCTCCGGTTCTTCAGCCGGGTCGGGTTCCGCATTGCCTGTTTCGGCAGCGTGGAAGGCCCGCCAGAGATCGGGACGCCTTTCTTTCGTGATCGTCCGGGCTTCGGCATGACGCCATGCAGCGACCTTCGCATGGTGGCCGGAGAGAAGAACCTCCGGTATCGCCCTGCCCTCCCAGACGGGTGGTTTCGTGTATTGCGGATGCTCCAGCAGCCCCGCGCTAAAACTTTCGTCCTCGGTGGATTCGATCTTGCCCAGCACACCGGGCAACAACCTCACCACTGCATCGAGCAACGCCATCGCCGGGATTTCCCCCCCCGTGTAGACGGCGTCGCCTATTCCAATCTCCTCGACCCCGCGCGCCTCGATGACGCGCTGATCGATCCCTTCGAACCGCCCGCAGAGCAGGCTCACTCCCTCCGCCTTCGACAGCTCCGCCACGCGCTGCTGCGTCAACGGCCTGCCCCGCGCGGACAACGCGATCACCGGCCAGCGGATTCGGTCTTCCGGCACGCCCTTCAGAGAGGCGTCGATAGCGCGGGCCACGATCTCGGGGCGCAACACCATACCGGGACCGCCCCCGGCAGGGGTGTCGTCCACAGAGCGGTGCTTATCATGCGCAAAGGCGCGAATGTCCAGTGTTTCGAGCGCCCAGATGCGTTTTTCGAGCGCCTTTCCCGTCAGGCTGATCCCCAGGGGACCGGGAAACATTTCCGGGAACAGCGTCAGCACTTTCGCGCGCCAGACCGGATCGGATTTCGCACCGCTTTCGTCCATCAGGATGCGAGGTCCGGTGGTAGCAGTGATGTTGCGAAGGCCGTAGGAACGGGGCCGTTCCGTCACTCTTTCCGGCCATTCATCGCAGCCAGCATCATCGCCTGCATCGTCTCCATGCCCTTGCCGGTCATGCCCATGGCGCGGGTGATGTATTTTTCGGGATCGGCCAGTGTCTCGATCTCGGCCTTCGTGCGCGCGGTCATTTCAGTGACGATCATCTCGTTCAGAGCCTCCACGTCGGGCAATCCGAGAAATTGCCGCGCTTCCTGCGGCGTACAGTCGATATCGATGGTCAGTTTCATGGTGTCGCCCTCTTAAGTCGCTTCGGTGCCGAGTTCGTAGAGTGAATCGGCCATCGCCTCGATCTGTTCACGCCATGCCAGCGCGTCGAGCCACGCTTCGGGGATCCCGGCCTTCCCGTAGACCCGCCCGGCAATCTGCCCGGCTATCGCGGCAACCGTATCGGCGTCCCCCGCCAGATTGGCCGCCCGGATGATACAGTCCCGAAAGGTGTCCGTCGTCTCGAAAGCCCAGAACGCCGCCTCGTATGAATGCCGGACATATCCACTCGACGATACCTGCGCGCGGGGTGTGGCCGGGTCGAGGCGATGGAGGGCCATGGAGAGATCGCCGCTCTGGAGAAAACTGGCAAGTGCATAGGCGTATTCATCGCATTCCGGCGCACCATGGGTGATCTGGCTCTGCATGACCGAAACATCAGTCGCCAGCCGTAGGGACGGGTTATGGCCGATTACCGCCGGACACAAGCGCATTATGCCGCCTTTCCCCGCCGATTGCGGATCGGTCGATCCGGCATAGGGATCGCCATCCCTCACGAAACGCGACAATGCCGCACTTACCGTGATCCCGATATCGAAGCAGGTGCCCGTGGGAGACATATACCCATGATCCCGCCATTTCACGAAACGCCGAGCGCAATCGGCGGCGTCCCAACCACGGCAGTCGAGAAGGCTCTGCCCCAGGCAAAGCGCCATGGAGGTATCGTCGGTCCACACCCCCGCATCGAGATCGAACGGACCGCCTCCGACGATCTCCGTTACCGGATCGGCCAAATCACGGGCCATGAATTCCAGCGTGGTGCCCAGCGCATCGCCAGCGGCGAGACCGAGCAGCATACCCTGCGCCTGATCACGGGTCATGGGAGAGCCGCTCATCCTTCGTCATCGATCTCGACCGGCAGATCGACTACGACCCGTCCGTTCGCCACGTCTACCTGAGGAACGGCTTCGCGGGTAAATGGTACGAGCACGGTCTCGCCGCCATGGTCGGGAACGTATTCGAGCATGTCACCGGCGCCGAACTCCTGCACGGCCTTGACCTTGCCGAGCAGCGCGCCTCCTCCGTCCTCGACCCGCAGGCCGATGAGATCGGCATAGTAGAACTCATCTTCGTCGGGCGGGGGAAGGACGGCGCGGCTGACATAGAGCCGGGTCCCCTTCAACGCCTCCGCCTCTTCGCGCGTCGTGACGCCGGAGAGACGAGCCGCGAAACCGCCCTTGATCGTGCGGGCGATCCTTACCTCGAACCGGCGCGAGGCATCCTCGGTTTCCAGTGGACCATAGGTCGCGACGGCCGCCGGGTCATCGGTAAAGCTCTTGATCTTCGCCTCGCCGCGCACCCCGAAGGCCCCGGCGATAGCCCCGACACAGACACGGTTTGTCATTTTATCTCCGGCAGCCATTCGAAGAACTCGGCGATGGGAAGGTCGAGCGACGCCGTGCCGTCCAAAGAAAGTGTGTCGCCTACATTGAGGATGTCTTCGATGGCGGACCCTCGCCGGAAATGGTGGACCTTGCGTGCCATCGGATTGACGACGATGAGATGCTCGACATGCGGATTGACGAAATAACCGTTTCGCTTATCGGTAAGATCGCTCTCGAGAGAAGTCACGGCCACTTCGAATACGACGACCGGTTTCTCGATCAACGCCTTCATCGGCCCTCTCACCGGCGCATAGTTGATGTGTGCATCCGGGCGATAACCTGTCGTGTTATCAATACGGACAAGTTTACCGTTCGAGCCTGGACGGCAGGGATTGGGAGCACGAAGGCGGCGACCAAGGGCATTCGAGACATTGGTCTTGACGGTCTCGTGGAAGTCGCCTTCGGCCATCATCCGCCACGGGATGCCGCCAACCAGTTCCCACTTCTCGTCGTCGGGATGCCAGTCGAGAAACTCCTCGACGGTCATCAGGCGCTCTCGAACCGCGATGCTCATGGCACAGCCTTTCCTACCACGGTTCGATCATAGCACATTTCAGGCGATCAGCTTGCGGCTTCTTCCGCAGGGGCTTCCTCGGCAGCAACTTCCACAGGCGCTTCTTCCGCAGGCGCTTCTTCTGCGACAGGCTCCTCGGCGGGGGCATTGGCGGCTTCCTCGGCAGCGGCGCGCTTGGCCTCTTCCTTCTCGGCCTTCTCGGCGACGCGCTCCTCGGCCTTCTTGCCCGGCTTGGCCTTGTTCGGGTTATTGCGCTCGGTTTTCTCTTTCAGGCCAGCGGCTTCGAGAAAACGGTTCACACGGTCCGTAGGCTGGGCACCCGTGGCGATCCATTCCTGGATGCGCTCGACGTTCATCTGCACACGCTGCTCGTTGTCCTTGGCGAGCAGAGGATTGTAGGTGCCGACCTTCTCGATGAAGCGGCCATCGCGGGCCATGCGGCTGTCGGCGACGACGATGCGGTAGAAGGGGCGTTTCTTGGAGCCACCACGGGCGAGGCGAATAACGGTTGCCATAGTCAGGTCGTCCTTACTTGAGGGTCATACGGGTTTTGAGTGTTTCGAATTCGGGTTCACGGGCCTGCGCTTCGCCGCCGCGCACGATCAGCGCACCGAGGATCGAGTCGTGCTCGGTGCTGAGGCTGACCGCATTGCCATCGTCGAAGCGGAAGGTCAGGGCATGATCGTAGGTGACGGTATCGTCCAGGACGGCAGTCATCTCGATCACGTCGATGGCGACCAGCATCGTGCCGGGCATCGACATCTCGATCAGCGAACAGGGACCGACGGCACCCGTGCGGGTATTGTACGGCAGTTCCAGAGGTTTGCCGGAACGGGCGATGTTCAGGAGATGGTAATCCTGATCGCCCTTGGAGGTCTTCCATTCGGTCTCGATGGTCACGAAATCGGGCGTCTCGCCGCTGATCCACATGACCCCGGCAGGCATGGAGGCGGAGGAGCGCAGAGGCTCGGCATGGACTTCACGGCCATAGATCGCGCCCACGGGTTTTCCGATCAGGGCTTTCAATGCCGAGATCGCGCGGGTGTTGAGTTCGGTGTCGGCGCTCATGCGGCCTCCGGGGTGTATCGATAAATATCCATCATTCCGTAGGGCGGCACATCGGCCTGTCCGTCCGGCCTTGCGCCACAGGATTTTGCCAGCGCGATGGAGGCGATGTTGAGAGGGTTCGCGCCGCTGATGGCGGTCGTCCATCCCGCTTCGGAGAACACCCAGTCCAGAGCGGCGCGCAAGGCTTCGCGGGCATAGCCCTTGCCGGCGTGGTCTTCGAGAATGAAATACGTGATCTCCGGCTCCGGCCAGCCTTCGGGGAACCACGGGCCGAGCATCCCCAGCGTCTCGCCCGTCCCCGTCAGGGTCACGGCCCAGGGGCCATAGCCGCGCAGCGGCCAGCTTCCCGCATACATCGACAGATTGCGCCAGCTCTCCACCGGGCCTACCGGTCCGCCATAATAGCGCGCGTGATCCGACCCGTAGAATCGTGCGAACGTATCCACGTCTTCCAGAGACAGGCCGCGCAAGGTCAGGCGCTCGGTGGTGAGAACGGGTGGGGTCATTTCTTCTTGCCCAGCCCCGACAGACCGGCGGGCAAGCTCATGCCCTTGGGCATGGCGGGCATTCCGCCGGGGGGCAGGCCCATGGGCGAAGCACCGGAGGGCGGGATCGCGCCGGGAGGCATCCCACCCTTGCCGCCCATCATCGCGGCGAGGCCCTTCATGCCGCCTTTCTTGCCCATCTTCTTCATCATGTCCGCCATCTGGCGGTGCATCTTCATCAGCTTGTTGATTTCGGAAACTTCGACCCCGGCCCCGCGCGCGATGCGCTTCTTGCGGTTGGCGGCCATGAGTTCGGGGCGCTTGCGCTCTTCCTTGGTCATGGACTGAATGATGGCGATCTGGCGTTTGAGGATCGAATCGTCGAGGCCGGCGGCATCCATCTGCTTCTGCATCTTGCCGACGCCGGGGAGCATTCCCATCAGGCCACCGAGGCCACCCATGTTTATCATCTGCTCCAGCTGGCTCTTGAGGTCGTTGAAGTCGAAGCGACCCTTCATCATCCGCTTGGCCATGCGCTCGGCGGCTTCGGCTTCGACCTGCTCCTGCGCCTTCTCGACGAGGCCGACGATATCGCCCATCCCGAGGATGCGGCCGGCAACGCGGTCGGGGTAGAATTCCTCCAGCGCGTCCATCTTCTCGCCGACGCCGACCAGCTTGATCGGCTTGCCCGTCACCGCGCGCATCGAGAGCGCCGCGCCACCGCGACCGTCGCCATCCATCCGCGTCAGCACGACCCCGGTGATGCCGACGCGGCCATCGAAGTTCTCGGCCACGTTGACCGCGTCCTGACCCGTCAGGCTGTCCACGACCAGCAGCGTTTCATGCGGCCCTGTCGCATCGCGCACGGCGGCGACCTCGGCCATCAACTCGTCATCGACATGCAATCGACCGGCAGTGTCGAGCATCACGACGTCATAGCCGCCCATCTTCGCCTGGGTCATCGCCCGCTTGGCGATGGCGACGGGATCCTGACCCTGCATGATCAGCAGGGTATCGACGCCGATCTGGGTGCCGAGGATCGCCAACTGCTCCATCGCCGCCGGACGGCGTGTGTCGAGCGAGGCCATGAGGACGCGCTTGCGGTTGCGCTCGGTCAGGCGTTTGGCGATCTTGGCGGTGGTGGTGGTCTTACCGGAGCCTTGCAGGCCGACCATGAGGACGGGAGCGGGCGGGCTGTCCACCGCAAGCTTGGCGTTCCTCTCGATCTGAGCGGGATCGTCACCCCCGGCGAGCGTGCGGATCAGTTCGTCATGGACGATCTTGACGACCTGCTGCCCCGGCGAGACGGATTTGGTGATTGCCGCCCCTTCGGCCTTCTCGCCCACCCGCTTGACGAAATCGCGGGCGACGGGCAGCGAGACATCGGCATCGAGCAGCGCCAGCCGCACCTCGCGCAGGGCCGTCGCGATATCTTCCTCGCGCAGCGCCCCCTGCTTGGTCAGCTTGTCGAAAACGCCGCCCAGACGATCCGATAGAGCCTCGAACATGCACCATTCTCCAAACGACAACCGCACCCGTAGGCGCTTTTCTCAACGCAGAAGCGCGCCCGTGGGCGCGACGCGCTGACGGACGGCGATCCTGAAATGTCAGGACCGGAGCATCACTCCGGTTCGGAACAAGGGCTGCGTTAAAGGATGCGAGAGGCGGATGCAAGCCGGTTGTGAGGAGCGGCATAGGCTACGTCGCCGCCCACCCTGCAGCGATTCGACGTCATGATCCTCTTAGGGGAACGCATAAGTTGGAGCATATGGAACTTGACGCTTGCATGAAGCATCCGAAATCAGGATGTTGCGCATTATCCGTCATCCTGTGGAAACGCCATGACTGCCCGCATCTACCAGCCGCCCAAAAGCTCGATGACCTCCGGGATGGGGAAGACGAAGACATGGGTGCTCGATTTCGTCCATGATGGGCCGAGGCCGGTCGATCCGCTCATGGGCTGGACCGGCTCGACCGATACCAGTTCGCAGGTGCGACTGACCTTCCCGACCAAGGAGGATGCCATGGATTACGCTGCACGCCATGGCATCGCCGCCGGCGTCGAGGAACCCCACAAACGCCGCCATCGCCCGCGTGGCTACGGCGACAACTTCTCCACCGCCCGCCGTGTTCCTTGGTCACACTGAAGGTGTCGCACTGAAGGTGTCGCACTGGTAATGTCGCCTCTAAAGCGTCACACCAATGTCTACGGTCCCGTAGCTCAACTGGATAGAGCAACTGACTTCTAATCAGTAGGTTTCAGGTTCGAGTCCTGACGGGATCGCCAAAGTTTTCTTCTGGATACGGCGCGCCTTGGCGATCCAGCCCTATCGGTGCACTCGAAGCCTGACGTTCGGGGCATTGGTGTAGGTAAGCCGGTATCGGTCTCCCGGTTCCAGCGGGAAGCTGGTCGAACCGACTTCTCCCGATCTGCCCGACCCCAGGAATTCCATGCCGTTCAGGTGCACGAGAGACGTGTCGCCGCCCCGGATCGCCACGGTGACGCGGAACGGGGAAGCATTGGACCAGTCGACGCCGCTTCTGGGCGGAGCGACGGCCCTGTCCGCAACATAGTTCGGATCGCCACCGGTATCCTTCCGAAGAAACTCGATCCTCCGGCGCGGACTCGGCACGGCATGAGGTTCGGCCAGCAATTCTCCCTGTGAACCGCCCAGCACCGCATCGCGCATGACGTATTCCACGCAGCCTGCGCCGATCTGTGCGCCGAAAGAGGGCTGGATCGCCGCGATCCGTGCGCCCATCGCCGGGTCGGCCACACCGAACTCGCCGCCCTGCACCTGCCAGTTGGCGGCATCTTCGAAATAGAGACCCCGCGCATTGACGGGATCGAGCCGTCCGTTCATTCGGGCAACGCACTGGTTCAGGAAGATCGTGCGACAGGCAACGCCCCTGAAATGAAAGCCATGCCGCCCCGTGATCCATGCGATGTCCTGACTGAAGCTCAGGTTCTCGACCAGCCCGCCCGAACCCCTGTCCACGTCGCAACTCACCCCGTCGCCATCGCCCGCCACATACCACCCCTGGGAAGACCAGACATTGCGGATCGTCCCCCCCGTCGAGCGAAGGCGAAGGCCAAAGCTCCTGCCACCGTCGAAAACCGGGGAGACGAGCCACATGTTCACGATTGCCGTCCCACGTGCAGCGTTCACATGGAACGACGTGTCGAGGCGGTTGAAGATCGTCCCGGCCCGGACGGCAATCGTATCCCATGACCCCGTCGTCGCGCGGATGCCGTCCCGGCCCGGCGCGATACTCGTGGTGGGCGCGCCGGAGTTGAGGTCGGTGTAGTTGCCCGGCCCGAAGATGTTCGAATCACCGATGACGAAACCGGCCCCGTACCGGAGGTCGAATGCCGGGGCATCGACATTGGCCAGCAGTCCTGTAATCCCCGAGAAGGACTGCGCTCCGCTCTTGCGGGATGCATCGACTCCGAGTGATGCCAGGTTGACGACGTTGTCGATCTGGATGTCCCGGTGGTTCTGGCGTGCGGCCTTGTCGATCTGGATGAAGCTCGCCCGGTTGGCATATGAGGCGCCCTTGACGTGTTCCAGCGTGACATCGGACAGCCCACCCCCCTGGACCCAGTTCCCGCCGTCTCCCCATTTGAAGACGACCCCGTCACCGGCCTTGATGCGCGAGCCATGGCCAGCACCGGTGATGTTGATATCCGACGCCGCAATCGCCGCTCTGAGACCATTGGGCAGATAGTAGCTGCCGAGCGGCACGGTGATGCGCGCTCCGCCTTCGTGGCTGTCCGAATAGGCATTCGCCCATTCGATCGCATCGTCGAACGCAGCCGAGTCGTCGGCCGAACCGTCGCCGCGCGCCCCGAATACCTTTACGTTCACGTTGTCGGGGTCGGGTCTGATCCGGTTATAGGCAGGCAAGGCCAGCGGATCGTTGTTCGCCGTGACCACGCCGGAAAAACCGCCCCCGTCTCCCGGAAGGCTGTGTCCGCGCGAAACGACCACCGCGCCCTCCGGCGTATCCGCACCATAGGCGACCAGAGCCGCCTGCGCATCGTGGGCCGTCGGATAGCCGAGACCGAGCAAGCGCATCGACTGGAGAAGCTGTGACGTATCCTCGCCGTCGGGGGTCATGCCCGCCGCCACGATCGGCGTGACGAGTTCTTCCTGCACGTTGTTGAGCCATGTGTGATCGAGCCGGGTGCCCCGCTGCCCGTTCAGAGGATTGCCGGTCTCGAAGAGGTTTCCGACATGGTGATCGGCATCGGTGCGTTTCATGCGGCTTCTCCTTAGGCGGTGGATACGGGGAGAGCTTCCCCGTCCTGATCTACGCGCTGGATGGTTCGAACCATCGAAGCCCGATCCGTATGGTCTGTCAAAGCGTCGAGACGAGATGTCCCCCATCGACCGCGATGACCGATCCCGTCATGAACGAACCGCGATCCGATGCGAGAGTCAGCAACGGTCCATCCAGTTCGTCCATCGTTCCGGCGCGACGCATGGGGCTGCGCTTCAGCAGCTTCCGACCCGCTTCGCTCTCCAGAAACTCGCGATTCATGTCGGTCGAGAAATACCCCGGTGCCAGCGCGTTCACGCGGATGTCGTGGCGCGCGAGTTCCATCGCCATGATCTTGGTCATGTGGATCACCGCCGCCTTGCTGACCGCATAGGCTGCGGCCCCGCCGATGGGTCTTTCGCCGGTGATGGAGGCGATGTTGATGATCGACCCGCCCTTGCCTGCGGCGATCATGCCCTTGCAGACGGTCTGCGCGACGGTCCACACCGCCATCTGGTTGAGCGCGAAGACGCTGCGCATATCGTCATCGGTCGTGTCGAGAAACGATGATCCATGCGCGATCCCGGCATTGTTGACGAGGATCGTCGGCGCACCGGCCTCTTCGGTCAGCGTCGCGACGCTCGCCTCCACCGACGCCGCATCGGTCACATCCGTCCGCAGCACGATACCGCGCCCTCCCCGATCTGCGATCTCGGTGGCGAGCGAGGCAAGATATCCCTCGCGGCGCGCCGCAAGCCCGACGGTACATCCCGCTGCCGCCAGCGTCAGTGCGAAATGCCGCCCCAGACCCGACGACGCGCCCGTCACGAGCGCGACGCTGCCCTGCAGCCCGAACCAGTCACCCGCGATGGTCGTCATGACGTCTTCTCCTCGTATGCGCACAGATCACTGATGAGGCACTCCACGCATTCGGGCTTTCGTGCCTTGCAGGTATAGCGCCCGTGCAGGATCAGCCAGTGATGGGCGTGCTGCGAGAATTCCACCGGGATATTGTCCTCGATGGCCTTCTCGACGGCGATCACGTCCTTGCCGGGGGCGATGCCCGTGCGATTGCCGACCCGGTCGATATGGGTATCCACCGCCTGTGCAGGATGCCCGAACCACATGTTCAGGACGACGTTGGCGGTCTTGCGGCCAACTCCCGGCAAGGTCTGCATCGCTGCGCGCGAGGACGGCACCTCGCCGCCATATTCTTCGATCAGGCGCTGACACAGTTTGATGACGTTCTTCGCCTTGTTGCGATAGAGGCCGATGGTCCTGATATGCTCGATCACGCCCTCTTCGCCGAGGGCCAGCATCTTCTGCGGCGTATCGGCCACGGCGAACAGGCCGCGCGTCGCCTTGTTGACTCCCTTGTCGGTCGCCTGCGCCGACAGGGCGACGGCGACGACCAGCGTGAAGGCGTTCGTATGCTCCAACTCTCCCTTCGGCTCGGCGCAACGCGCTTGAAACCGCGAGAAAATCTCGTGAATGATGCCATAGGGGAGTTGCTTCGCCATGCCCCGGTGCTACCCCGTTCGCGACGGTCGGCGCAAGACCGGGGGAAGCGGAGAGGATGCGGTGCATGGAAATCGAGAATGACGGCCTGCTCGCAGCCTGGCTCGTTTCGTCCGAAGGCGATGCCGAGACGATAGGCTGGCAACATCTGGACGACGAGGTCGAGGGCGGCGCGTGGCGCTGGATACATCTGCATCGTGATGGCCATGGTACGCAGAGCTGGTTGCTCGATGGCACCATCCCGCCGAACCAGATCGCATGGGCGCTGATGGCCGACGACACGCGCCCCCGCTATACCGAGATAGAAGGCACCGGCCTGTTGTTCCTGCGCGGCGTGAACCTCAACAAGGACGCGGAACCGGAAGACATGATCTCCCTGCGCATGTCCATCGACCCCCGTACGGTCATCACGGTGGCCGTGCGCAGGCTGCGCACCATCGACGACCTCATGGAAGATTTCGCGGAAGGAGACATACCACCTACCCCCGGCGCTTTCATCGAGCGGATCGTGCATTACCTGCGTGAGCGGGCCGAACCGGTGGTGGACGAACTCGAGGAGATCATCGCCCAGCATGAACTGGACGCGATCACGGACAAGGGCGTTCCCTCGGTCGAGACGCGCAATGCCTTTACCGATGCACGGCAGGATGCGGTTATCCTGCGCCGCTATCTCGTGCCGCAGGCCGAGGCGTTGCGGACGATCCTGCGCCATGAACCGCCGTGGATCGAGTCGCGCGAGGTACTGGAAGAAGAAGCCGCCGCCCATGACCGCATCGTGGAAGACCTCGATACGGTGCGCGAGCGCGCCGCCGTCCTGCGCGACGAGATGGGCGCGCGGCTTGCCGAGCGGATGAACGAGATCATGCTCGCTCTCTCCATCGTCTCGGTCGTCTTTCTGCCGATCACCTTCGTTACCGGCCTGTTCGGGATGAACGTCGCAGGGCTGCCCCTGTCCGAAGTGCCATGGGGCTTCTGGGCGGTTTGCGGGTTCATGGCGCTCTGCACCGGACTGACCGCTTTCATGCTATGGAGAATGCTGCGCCGCTGATACGCGCGAGGAGAGAGCCGATGCGAGACCAACCCAATATCCTGTTCATCCAGGTCGATCAGCTCACCATCGACGTGCTCGCCACCTACGGCAACGCCGTGGCCAAGACGCCGCATCTCGATGCGCTGGCCGAGCGGGGGGTGGTGTTCGAGAATGCCTATTGCAACTATCCCCTCTGCGCCCCGTCGCGCTTTTCGATGGCCGCCGGTCTCCTGGCTTCCAAAGTCGGCGCGTATGACAATGCCTGCGAGTTTCCGGCGTCCCAGCCGACCTATGCCCATTACATGCGTGCGCTCGGATACCGGACGTGCCTGTCGGGCAAGATGCATTTCGTCGGGCCTGACCAGTTGCACGGTTTCGAGCGCCGACTGACGACTGACATCTATCCCGGCGATTTCGCATGGACGGCGGATTGGAGCGTGGAAGGATTCGAGGGTGCGACCGATATCCGGATGCTGACGACCTCCGGCATCTGCGCGCGCTCCGTCCAGATCGACTACGACGAGGAAGTGACCCACAAGGCGGTGCAGGAAATCTACGACTGTGCACGGTCTACGGAGGAACGGCCCTTCTTCTTGCAGGTTTCATGGACCCATCCGCACGACCCCTATCTGTCTTTGCGGAAACACTGGGACGTGTACGAGGATGACGATATCCCGCCCCCGCGCATCCCGATGCCCAGTCACGACGAGAATGACCCCCACAGCCTGCGCGTCCTGCGCCAGCATGGTCTTGCGGATGCCGATATCTCACCGGAAATCATCCAACGTGCCCGCCATGCCTATTGCGGCACCGTCAGCTATATCGACGACAATATCGGCACGCTGCTCGATGCCCTGCGGGAAAGCGGACAAGCGGATGACACGGTCATCGTGTTCTGCTCGGACCACGGCGAAATGTTGGGCGAGCGGGGATTGTGGTTGAAAAAGACGTTCTTCGAACCGGCGACACGGGTACCGTTGATCGTCTGCGCGCCCGACTATGTCGAACCGGGACGGTGCGACACGCTCTGCTCGCTGGTCGATCTCCTGCCTACCTTCGCATCCTTCGGATCGGATGGCGCATGGAATGGAGCGGTCGAGCCGCTGGACGGCACGGACCTGATCGGGATTGCGGGCGGCGAACAAGGCGACCGAGCGATCTACGCGGAATTGCTCTGTGAAGGCATTCTGGCACCGATCTTCATGATCCGTCAGGGACGATACAAGTTCATCACAAGCACCGGCGACCCCGATATGCTGTTCGATGTCGTTGCCGATCCCGACGAGCAGAACGATCTCGCGGCGGACGATGACCATGCCGACAAGGTCGCAGCCTTGCGCGCCGAGGCACAGGAATTATGGGATAACGATGCGCTGATCGAGGATATTGTCCGCAGCCAGCAACGCCGCCTGCTGATCCGCAAGGCGCATCTGCAAGGGGAGGCCCCGGAATGGGATTTCGACGCGGGTGGCGAGGATGACGGGCGCTGGTTTCGGGGCAAGGGCAATTACAACGATTGGGCTTTCGATTATCTGCGCCCGTCGGGAATAACATCGACCGAGACCTGACTGCGGCTTGCGCGCACGGAACCGTCAGTAACAATCCAGCCACGGTGTTGTATGGTTGCGCTGCAACATTACATCGTGCATACGCCCGCGTAATCTTCTTTCCCATTCGGACATCGGTATCATGGATATTCGCAACATCGCGATCATCGCGCATGTGGACCACGGCAAGACGACGCTCGTGGATGAACTGCTCAAGCAGTCCGGCGCCTTCCGCGCCAATCAGGCCGTTGCCGAGCGGGCGATGGACTCCAACGATATCGAGCGCGAGCGCGGGATCACCATCCTCGCCAAATGCACCTCCGTCGAATGGAAGGACGCGCGCGTCAATATCGTCGATACGCCGGGTCACGCCGATTTCGGCGGCGAGGTCGAGCGCATCCTGTCGATGGTCGATGGGGTCGTCCTGCTGGTCGATGCCGCCGAGGGGCCGATGCCCCAGACGAAATTCGTCACGCAAAAGGCGCTGGCGCTGGGCCTGAACCCCATCGTCGTGCTGAACAAGGTCGACAAGCCCGATGCCGAGCCGGATCGCGCCCTCGACGAGGTGTTCGACCTGTTCGCGAACCTCGATGCCAACGAGCAACAGCTCGATTTCCCCATTCTCTATGCCTCGGGTCGCAGCGGATGGGCCGATACCACGCTCGACGGACCGCGTGACAGCCTGGACCCGCTGTTCGATCTGGTACTGGAGCATGTCCCGGCTCCCGCCGTGCTCGCGAACAAGGACAAGCCGTTCCGGATGCTCGCCACGACGCTGGAAGCCGACCCGTTTCTCGGGCGCATCCTGACGGGCCGGGTCGAGGACGGCACGTTGACGCCGAACACCTCAATCAAGGGAATATCGCGCGACGGCACCGAGGTAGAGCGTTTCCGCGTCTCCAAGATCCTGGCTTTTCGTGGCCTCGCGCGCCAGCCGGTCGACGAGGCTGTCGCGGGCGATATCGTGGCGCTGGCCGGGATGACGAAATCGACAGTCGCCGATACGCTGTGCGACGTTTCGGTGACGGAGGCGATCGAGGCCCAGCCTATCGATCCGCCTACCATTTCGGTCACGTTCGGCATCAATGACAGCCCCTATGCGGGCCGCGATGGCGACAAGGTGCAGTCGCGCGTCATCCGCCAGCGCCTGATGAAAGAAGCCGAAACCAACGTCGCCATCAAGATCGCCGATACGCCCGGCGGCGATGCGTTCGAAGTCTCGGGCCGTGGCGAACTTCAGATCGGCGTGCTGATCGAGAACATGCGCCGCGAAGGATTCGAGCTCTCCGTTTCGCGTCCCCGCGTGGTCTATCGTGAGATCGACGGTCAGCGACACGAGCCGATCGAAGAAGTCACCGTCGATGTCGATGACGAGTATTCCGGCGTCGTGGTCGAGAAGCTGTCCACCCGCAAGGGTGAGTTGGCCGAGATGCGGTCATCGAATGCCGGCAAGACCCGTATCGTCGCTCATGTCCCCTCGCGCGGCCTGATCGGTTATCACGGCGAATTCCTGACCGACACGCGCGGCACAGGTACCCTGAACCGCATCTTCCACGAATGGGCACCGTTCAAGGGCAAGATCCAGGGTCGCCGCACAGGGGTTCTCGTCTCGATGGAAACGGGCACGTCCGTCACGTTCGCGCTCTTCAACCTCGAAGATCGGGGCAAGTTCTTCATCGGTGGGGGCGAAGCCGTCTATAATGGCATGATCCTCGGTGAGCATAACCGCGACAACGATCTCGACGTGAACCCGCTCAAGGGCAAGAAGCTGACCAACATCCGTGCGTCCGGCAAGGACGAGGCCGTCGTGCTGACCACGCCTACCAGGCTCAGCCTCGAACAAGCCATCGCCTATATCGCGGACGACGAATTGGTCGAGGTGACACCGAACCATATTCGTCTGCGGAAACGGTATCTCGATCCGCATGAGCGCAAGCGCCACTCGCGTGCGGTTGAATCGGCATAATGCGAGTCGCCTCTTATCGAGTCGCATTATGCGAGGAATAAGTGAGAATATTTCTCATGCACGAGTTACCAGTCCAGCTCTGGTAACTACACTTCCCCCAACTAAGTATCGGATATATAACAAACACACCCACTGTGTACGGATTTGTTTGTCCCCAGATTAACCTTGGCACTGCACTTGCTCCCTTACGTACACGTCAACCACATGACGGGTAGCAAGAGAAAGAGTGCGACATGAAACACCATGTAGATGTGCACGTTGGACAGCGTGTCCGCCGCCGGCGCTGGATGCTCGGCATGACCCAGCAGCAGCTCGGGGATGCTGTCGGCATCAAGTTTCAGCAGATCCAGAAATACGAGACCGGCATGAACCGCGTTTCCGCCAGTCGCCTCTACGATATCGCGACGGCGCTCGACGTACCCGTATCCTTCTTCTTCGAAGGCGTCGGCGATGGCGAGGCTGTCGAAGCCGACGCGAACGGCGAAACCGCCGCGAACTCGAACGGTGCCAGCGCACCGACCGACTTCTTTTCGGAAAAAGAGACGCTGGAACTGATCCGGTGCTATTATCAGATGCCGGAAGAGCCACGTCGTCGTCTCTTCGAACTGACCCGCTCGCTTTCGCGCGCAGCGGCCTGACCGATCGAGCCGGAATATCGGCGGAAGTGAGTATGGAATGACCGCGAGCGGGATGATGGACTGCCTTCCAGTTGCTCATCGTCTCGCGGACGCGGCGCGACCCATCGCTTTGCACTATTTCCGCTCGTCCCGGTTGGGAACCGACAACAAGGCTGGCGAGGACGGCGGGTTCGATCCCGTCACCCTCGCGGATCGGGCGATAGAGCGCGCCATGCGCGATATCCTCGCGACCGAACGGCCCGATGACGGTATCCTCGGTGAGGAATACGACGACGTCCCGTCGCGAAGTGGCGTGACATGGGTACTCGACCCGATAGACGGCACACGCGCCTTCCTGTGCGGATTGCCGAGCTGGGGTGTCCTGATCGCGGCAAACGATGGCGAGCGGCCCGTCATCGGCATCATGGACCAGCCCTTCATCGGCGAGCGGTTCACGGGCATACTTCTACCCGAAGTCCGGAGCGCGGTTCTGGACGATGCGACCGGCAGAACCGATCTCGCCGTGCGCAATACGGACACTCTGTCCGAAGCCCTGATGTGCTCGACGGCGCCCGATATGTTCAAGGGTGCAGAGGCCCATGCCTTTGCCTCCCTGAGCGATAAGGTGCGGCTTACCCGCTTCGGTACGGATTGCTACGCCTATACGCTGCTGGCCATGGGCCAGATCGATCTGGTCGTGGAATCCTCGCTCAAACCCTACGACATTCAGGCTCTGATGCCCTTGGTGCAGGCGGCCGGCGGCATCGTCACCGACTGGCAGGGCGGCGATTGCCAGCAGGGCGGTCAGGTCATCGCAGCGGCTACACCGACCTTGCACGAGGCCGCGATGTCTGTTCTCAAAGGGGCATGATCGAGGAATTCGGGCGGACGCCCATCGACGCCCTGCGCGAAATCATGCGCCGCCTGCGCGATCCCGAGACCGGCTGTCCGTGGGACATCGAGCAGAATTTCGAGACCATCGCCCCCTATACCATCGAGGAAGCCTACGAGGTGGCCGACGCCATCCGCTCCGGCGACCGCGATGCCCTGCGCGGCGAGTTGGGCGACCTGCTGCTGCAGGCAGTCTATCACAGCCAGATGGCCGCAGAAGAAGGTGC
>ENA-ORXM01001285-ORXM01001285.1-marine-metagenome-genome-assembly--contig:-NODE-1285-length-36031-cov-4.817878_pt1 | contig 36031 bp, 23 predicted proteins | sample MGYA00237867_ERZ511480 | MGnify/ENA primary metagenome ERZ511480 (study PRJEB26309, sample SAMN06266103) | marine metagenome | isolation source: Algal blade | place: United Kingdom:Sidmouth, United... | reverse complement strand
TCGGCGCCAAATGCGGATGTTAAGCCACATGCCCCGAAAATGGTTACGACGGTAATTCCGAACGAATTCATAGGTGCATTGATCGGCCCCGGTGGAAAGGTGATTCAAGAATTACAGAAGGAGACCAATACCACTATCGTTATCAACGAAGACCCCGTTACCGAAGAAGGTATCGTCGAAATTTTGGGTACGGACCAAAATGGTATCGATGCCGTATTGGCTAAAATCGACTCATTGATGTTCAAGCCGGAAACCGGTAGTGTTTACGAGGTCAAGGTTATTAAAATGTTGGATTTCGGTGCCGTTGTCGAATACCAAGATGCCCCGGGCAATGAAGTGTTGCTCCATGTTTCGGAACTGGCATGGGAACGTACCGAAAATGTTTCCGATGTCGTAAATATGGGTGATGTCTTCGATGTCAAGTATATGGGTACCGATCCGCGCACGCGTAAAGACAAAGTTTCGAAGAAAGCATTACTACCAAAACCAGAAGGGTACAAGGAAAGACCTCCCCGAAGAGATAATAATCGAAGAAACGATAGACGTGATAACCGCGACAGAAAACCTAGAAGGGATAGGGATTAAAATTTGAAAATCAGCCAATTATAAAGCTCCGATATTGAAATTCGGAGCTTTTTTTATGCAATTCATCCAAAAAATCAAGTTTTTTAGGTCCATTTGTAACATTTCTATCTTTTTTACGTATAAGTATATGCAGTCTATGCGAAGAACGCGTTCAGATTCTTTGTTCTACCTGCCCCCGAAACGTCGGGGCTCGGTTTCAAAAAACGAATCTGAACGCGTTCTACTGAACCTAATTTATTTACATGAGACAGCTTAAGATTACAAAACAGGTCACCAATAGGGAGACCGCATCCTTGGACAAGTATTTGCAGGAAATCGGCAAAGTAGATTTGATTACTGCTGATGAAGAAGTAGAATTGGCACAACGCATCAAGGCAGGCGACCAGATCGCTCTTGAAAAACTCACAAAGGCCAATCTTCGATTCGTGGTATCGGTCGCCAAGCAGTACCAAAACCAGGGCCTTACTTTACCGGATTTGATCAATGAAGGAAACTTAGGATTGATTAAGGCGGCACAACGTTTTGACGAAACCCGTGGATTTAAATTTATATCATACGCCGTATGGTGGATCCGTCAATCGATTCTTCAGGCATTGGCAGAACAGTCGCGAATCGTTCGCCTACCCCTGAATAAAATTGGCTCGATCAATAAAATCAATAAAACTTTTGCTTTCTTGGAGCAGGCGCACGAACGTATGCCATCGGCCGAAGAAATCGCCAAAGAACTGGATATGACCGTAGCGGATGTAAAACAATCGCTTAAAAACTCGGGACGTCATGTATCGATGGATGCACCTTTAATCGATGGTGAAGATTCTAACCTGTACGATGTACTTCGTAGTGGTGAATCTCCAAACCCGGATAAAGAACTATTGCACGAGTCGCTGCGAACGGAAATCGAACGCGCCTTGGAAACTTTAACTCCGCGGGAAGCAGATGTCATCCGCCTATATTTTGGTTTGGCTGGGCAACATTCCATGACCCTCGAAGAAATCGGCGAAACTTTTGACCTCACACGGGAACGGGTGCGTCAGATCAAAGAAAAGGCGATTCGACGCTTGAAACATACGTCTAGAAGCAAAATCTTAAAAACCTATTTGGGTTAAGAATCAAAGCTATAGCGACATAAAAATTACACGTTAAATAATCCTTAAATTGGAAATTTGGCATATAAGTTGTAATTTTAGCAGTAACAACAGTTTATCATGACTGTTCGTTTTTTGATTGATGAATAAACTCCGGCTGATTACCGGAGTTTTTTCATTGATACCCTTTGCTTTTCCCAACTTCCGATATCCAAAACTGTATAAATATTTTACACTTTGGGTTATTCTATTTCTGTTATAATCCTTAATCGTGTGACGATATGTCTTGGATTCCTGTCATTTGACCACTTTCTACCTAAATACTAAAGAACGGTAGTTCGTAACTCCTTTTGGAATGAATACGTATCTTTCCGATAAATCACCCACCATTCCATCGGAATGAAAACAATGACCCTCATTTTTATGATTACTTTCTTAGTTTCCTGCAACACGGAAAAAAAGTCCTATACAAGTTTTGATGCATATCCTTCCCCTATCCAAGAAACCCTTTGGCCGAACTATACCAAAGAAGCCTCGATATTTAAATTATGGTCACCTACTGCTGATAAAGTGATTCTAAACCTATATGACAATGGCTCCGAGGGACACCCCCTAGAAAGGCATGAAATGATCAGGTATGCGGAAGGCATTTGGAGTACACGCATTCAAGGAAACCTCCAGGGCACCTATTATACCTATCGAGTACACATCGATGGGGAATGGCTCGAAGAAACGCCCGGAGTTTATGCGCAAGCGGTGGGGGTAAACGGGAAACGGGCAATGGTTTTGGACTTAGAGACAACAGACCCCGAAGGTTGGGAGACCGACAAAGGTCCGGATCTGGAGCACCCAAATGCCGCGATTATTTACGAACTCCATATTCGGGATATGACCATACAACCGTTATCGAGATCTTCAATGCCCGGAAAATATCTAGGTTTGATAGAGGAAGGAACGAAAAACCCTGATGGACTCGCCACCGGAATAGACCATCTGAAAGAATTGGGCATTACCCATGTGCATCTCTTACCCACTTTTGATCACTACGCTATCGATGAAACAAAGCTTGACAGCGCACAATTCAATTGGGGCTATGACCCCCAGAATTACAATGTGCCCGAAGGTTCGTTCGCCACTGACCCCTATCGGGCCGAAGTGCGTATTGAGGAATTCAAAAAGCTCGTAAAAGGCTTTCATGACCAGGGCATCGGTGTTATTCTCGATGTGGTATACAATCATACCGGGCGTACCGCAGAATCGAATTTCAATCAAGAAGTACCCGAATATTATTATCGCCATTGGAATGATGGTAGCCTTTCGGATGCTGCAGCCTGCGGCAACGAAACTGCTTCCGAGCGGCCCATGATGCGAAAATTTATACTGGAATCGGTCGCCTATTGGACTCGTGAATACCACCTCGACGGCTTTCGTTTTGACCTGATGGGTATTCACGACATTGATTTGATGAACGAAGTGGCTAAGAAGGTGCAAGAAATTAACCCTAATGCGTTCGTTTATGGAGAAGGGTGGACCGCCAAAGATTCCCCCTACCCTGCCGATAAAAGGGCCTTAAAGAAAAATACGGTTCATATGCCCCAGATTACCGCATTTAGCGACGACCTGCGGGATGGTCTTAAAGGCTCCGTATTTGAGGACAGTAGTACCGGTTTCGTGAGCGGGGCCAGAGGTACAGAGGAATCCGTCAAGTTCGGAATTATCGGTGCTATAGCACATCCGCAAATTGAATATGAAGAAGTAAACTATTCCGACGCTCCGTGGACCAATAACCCTTGGCAGGCCGTTTCCTATGTTTCATGTCATGACAATCATACGCTGTATGATAAGCTCAAAGTATCGCGAAAAGATGCAAGCGAGCAAGAAATTATCGCTATGGCAAAACTGGCGAATGCCATCGTATTGACCTCACAGGGTACTCCTTTTTTACACGCCGGGGTGGAGATGCTGCGTACCAAGAATGGGGAACACAACTCCTATGACCTTCCCGATGGCATTAATCAAATTGATTGGAACCGGAAAAAGCGGTATCGTGAAGTATTTGAATACCACAGAAATCTAATCGCATTGAGAAAAGCCCATCCCGCTTTTCGTATGGCTACCGGTGCATTGGTGCGCTCGAATTTAAAGTTTCAAAAAACGGAGGATGGTCTTATTTCCTACCAACTGAATACCCAAGGCACGAGCGACCCTTGGAATAAAATACTCGTAATTTACAATGCAAGAACTACATCTATCGAATATAGTCTAAATGAGACTTGGCAAGTGGCGGTAATGGGAAATACTTTTGATTTTGAAGGAACTAACAACGCAACCGGCAGTGTTGACATACCTCCCATTTCGATGGTAGTTTGCTTTCAAAAATAAAATGGCCATTAGTTAAATACACGATTTTGTGCTTTACAAGTATTTGATTTTAAAAACATAAACTATTTTCCATTCTGCCCGTTCGAGCGGAATCGAGAACTATTTGGCACTAGGAAATCTCGACTGCGCTCGACCTGACACTATTTACTAATTTAGCATAGATTTACAATATGCAATTATCTAATGACCTCTTCAAAGATAAAGACAAGAAAGTGTGTTTGAATTGTTCTAATTTGGAATCACGGTAACAAATCTTTACATATGAATAAACGCGAACCACAGGCAAACAACCCCTTGCATGGTGTAAAATTGGCCGATATCCTAGAGGAACTTACCCAGAATTACACATGGGAAGAACTGGCCCAGCGCATAAACATCAACTGCTTTAAAAGCAATCCTTCTATAAAATCCTCATTAAAATTTTTGCGCCGAACGCCTTGGGCACGCGAAAAAGTAGAAAGACTGTACTTAAAATCCCTCCAAAAATAAGTGTCGAATGGCGTTCAATATTGTACTTATCGAGCCCGAGATACCCAACAATACCGGAAATATTGGCCGGTTGGCATTGGCAACAGGCTCTAACCTGCATCTCGTTAAGCCTTTCGGTTTTGAAATTGACGACAAACGTCTAAAACGTGCGGGACTGGATTATTGGCCCAAAATTTCCCTTTTTACCTATGCGAACGTCAATGAATTTTTCTCGACCCATAAAAACAAAAAAATGGTATTTTTTTCGAGTCATGGAGAAAAACACCATTGGTCTATCGACTTCGAAGACGGATTGTTTTTGGTTTTCGGAAAAGAATCCGTAGGTCTCCCTAAAAAGCTGATTGAAGAACGGCAGGATGCACTTTATAAAATCCCGTTGTACAGTGAGCATATCCGAAGCCTAAATTTGGCCAATTCAGTCGGTATCGCAATTTATGAGGGATTGAGACAATTACATTCGGTTTAATTCCCAACCGATGCTTTACAAATCGCAATTTTTCTATGTCGTTTTTTAGTATTTTTATAGTGAGCTCGTCTTTGGGTTCAACGAACCGATTATAGAATTTCGATATGCGAACTATCAAGACCTTTTTAGTATTACTTAGCGCTATTTGTTTTTTCTTTTCCTGTAAAAGAGAAGCCACCTCAGCACTTTTGGAACAAGAAAAACCGATAACCTTCAATCTGCCCGAAAATTTTGTATTGGAAGACCTCTACCATCCAAGCGTGAACGAAATGGGTTCGTGGGTCGCTTTAGCCCAAGGTCCGGAAAAAACAATGTTCGCCTGTGACCAATACGGACAGATTTTCACTTTTGAAACGCCTGCGGAGGGCGAAGTACTAAAACCAAGTGATGTCGATTCCCTAGACCTCGGTATCGGCGAGGCCCACGGGCTCCTCTGGGCCTTCAACAGTCTCTATGTCGCGGTCAATAAAAGCTGGGACGATGAAATACCGGATGAAAAAGAAAGGGCAAGTGGTATTTATCGCATTACCGATAGCGATGAAGATGGGAAATTGGATAACGTAAATATGCTCTTAAAGTTGGAAGGGCGAGGCGAACACGGGCCGCACAGTTTCGTGCTTTCCCCTGACGAAAAGGAAATTTATTTTATTGCGGGCAACCATACTTTGATTCCCGAATCGCTTTTAGGTGATAGCAGACTACCCGTAAACTGGGGCGAAGACAATCTTTTCGAACCTTATCTCGATGCCCGTGGTCACGCCAACGATGTAAAGGCTCCCGGAGGCTGGATTACAAAATTCAATCCCGAGGGAACGGAATGGGAAATTATTTCAGCGGGCTATAGAAACGCTTTCGACATGGCCTTTAACCAAGACGGCGAATTATTTGTCTACGACGCCGACATGGAATGGGATATCGGTATGCCCTGGTACCGACCTACCCGTTTGTTACACGCGACAAGCGGCAGCGAATATGGTTGGCGTACCGGATCGGGAAAATGGCCCGAATATTATCCCGACGCTCTACCTGCCGTTCATAATCTCGAACAGGGCTCCCCGACAGCAGTGCTGTCTGCCGCAAAATTGAATTTTCCTGCCAAGTATAAAAACGGACTCCTGATTGTCGACTGGAGCTTTGGAACGGTATACTTTATCGATTTAATGACCAAAGGAAGTAGCTACGCAGCCGAACGTGAGGAATTTTTCTCCGGCACGCCCCTACCCCTCACCGATATGATTGCTGGTTCCGATGGTCATCTGTACTTTGCCACTGGTGGGCGACGGGCAAATTCGCACCTCTACCGGCTCCGCTATACCGGAGACGCTACGGATGGCTTTAATGAAAATACAGCCGACTCAAAAGCGGAAGAGCTCAGAGCGTTACGACATTCGATAGAAAAATATCATGACGAGCAATCGGAAGAAGGTATCGCCTTGGCTTGGGAAAACCTTGATCACGAAGACCGATTTATACGGTATGCATCACGTATCGCCTTGGAGCATCAGCCCGTAGACCAATGGGTCGATCGCTTTCTTGCCGAAAAAGATGCAACAAAGATTATAGAAGCCAGTATTGCATTGGCGCGACAGGGCGATGCTTCGTTACAGTCCAAAATTCTGGATAAGTTGAATCCCATCAATTTCGAGACGCAATTGGCCGAGCAGCAATTGAACTTACTGCGAAGCTATCAATTGACCTTTATTCGAATGGGGCAACCCAACTCGACCGATCGCATGGCCACCGCCAAAAAGTTGAAGCGCTATTTTCCCCATGCCAATAACGCGATGAACCGAGAACTGAGTCAGTTGCTTTTGTACCTAAAGGCCGATGGTACCACCGAAGCGTTGGTTAACTTATTACAAAAACATACGGAACAAAAAACTACGGAAACGGACAATCTACTCTCCAAAGAAACTTCCATGCGTAGCGAACAATACGGGCCGCTCATTCGTGAGATTATAGCCAAAATGCCCCCAAGTGAAGCAATTTTTTACGGGGTGCTTTTGAGCCACGCCGACTACGGCTGGACTAAAGATCTTCGCGAAACATACTTCCAGTGGTTCTATGATGTGATGAACGCCCAAGGCGGATTAAGTTTTAAAGCCGGATTGGAAAACATACGCGTACAGGCCATGACGCACGTTCCAGAGGATGAGAAAGAATATTTCGAGAAATTAACCGGAGTCTATTCACCATCTACTGCCGTGGCCGACCTACCCCAGCCGATAGGCCCGGGTGAAAACTACAGCGGCAAAGACATGAACTATATGCTTTGGGGAGGCGGAATGGACGAATTCGAAGGCGGTTTCGCCGATGGGGAACGTGCCTTTAAAGCGGGCATGTGCATACTCTGCCACAGAATGCGCGGAGAAGGCGGGGCAACTGGCCCAGATCTGACCCAGGCCCACACCAAGTTCAATAATTACGATATGATGTATGCCATCTTTAGCCCGAACGATGAGATTTCAGATCAGTATGCCCATACACTTTTCCATAGCAAAGACGGGACAAAAATAGCGGGCCGTCTTTTGTCGGAAGAAGGCGATTCCATCACCTTGGCACCTAATCCTTTCAACGAAACTTACACCGTCAAACTGGCAAAAACCAACGTAACCAAACGCGAACTCTCGCCCATCAGCCCCATGCCCTCGGGACTTCTAAATCGCCTGAACACGAATGAGATTATGGCGCTCAATCTGTATTTACGATCGGGCGGGGATGCCAACCATGAAGTATGGAGGGGTGAAGAGGCAAATCAGTAAATCTTTTAAAGGGTATCGATTAGGTCCCATACGGTCCTATAAAGATGTATTTTACATCTTTATAGGTAAGTTACCACATATTTAATGACAAATCATAAATCAATAATCCTTTTATTATTTTTCGTCATTTCCCATTCCTGTAAAACAAGCGGAAAAGAGCAATCTGTAAACTATGGAAAAGCGATAATAAGTAATGCTCGACAAGAGGTCAATGCTCGGGAGTACCATTATTTTTCATGTGAAAAAAGAACTGAGGAAAACCCCTATGGAAATTTTACTGAATTGGATTTGGACGAAAATGCACTTCACTTTACGAATATTCAAAGTAATCCATATGAAAGTAGGACTATCAAGTTCACAATAAATAAAAAGTTGAATATTTCGGAGGTAAGCTATAACGAATGGTTTGACCTAATTCAAGAAGACAGGACTGAAAAATATAAGGTCGTCGAAAGTGGAGTAAACTTGAGTATCGACCCATTCAAAACAACTGGACAGGATTTAGTTGCCGATTACTACTTGAAAGTAGAACACACCACTAATTTTAAATGGTCATGGAACGAAGACCCAAAATACTTTACTGTTACCGGCCGATTTAAATGTGAAAAAAATATGTGGTAACAAAGCTAAAATTTATTGCTTGCGGATTTACTAAACGGAAATCCTGCGCAAAAAGTAATTCTTAGGTTAAGCTGGATTGTCCTTCGGACATATCACGGTAATGAAACTTAGTCCAATCATTTACGGTAGTTACCATCCGTAAATATGTACCCGAAAATGAACGGGAAGAAGCCAGGGAAGTCTTTTTTTCAAAAGGCAGCCTTGTTTTCGGGCTTCCCCATTGACCAAAAGATACGGCTGGGGCATCCATAGCGATGCTTCCGGTAAAATTGCCATGTTCGGATCGGAAACTAAAGAATACCATAATTTTCTGGCTGACGCGTCCATAAAGAAAGTAAAGGCAATGCGCTCAAAACGAATTTAGTAAGCTGAGTTCGATTAGCTTTTGGAGTTACAAAAGTAGGTACTCGATATTTAATTGAACTGTCAGGTTGAGCGCAGTCGAAACCTTTAGTAATCGTAGGTCTAAAAATACCTTTCAACTGCGCTCAAGGTGACATCATACCATTTTCAACCATAGGACACTATAATTTAGCAGTCTAATAATCGACTTCAGATTAGTAAGTCGTATTTTTTGTTTAGACGTATTTAATCCTGATGCTTGGTCATACCGCCCATGACCTTTTTCATAATCCTGACTTTTCCCCAGCGCGGCACGGTACGCAGACCGAGCAATAGTATCTTAGTAAGCCTACCCGGAAAACTTGTCGACTTTCGCCCGAGTGACTTCAAAATAGGCACTGCAATATCGGAGGGTTTTAAGACATTACCCATTTCCATATCGGCCACTTTGGCAAAACCGGTATTCACGGGCCCTGGAGCCGCAGCCAAAACATCGACCCCGAACGGTTTCAGTTCGTGATAGAGTCCTTCTGCGAGCGACTGCACATAAGCTTTTGTCGCCGCATAATGCGCTGCATTGGGTACGCCTTGAAAAGCCACTATCGAACTCAGCAGAATAATTCCACCTCGTTTTTGCTCTGCGAATTTTCTAGCAAAATAATGCGTTAGCAATAGTACGGAAAGACCATTTACCTGCAACATTTCGATTTCCCTTTCTTGCGAAGCCTTTAAAAAAGTTCCGGAAGTGCCCATACCGGCAGCGGCTATAAGAAGTCCGATGGGAATTTCGTCGATTTCGTCGACTAACGACTTTATCTCTGACATTTGGGAAAGGTCAATCGAAAAACTGATAATTTCAACGCCGAATTCTTTTCTCCATTTTTCCGCAAGACTTTCAAGGAGTGCTTCCCTTCGGGCGCAAATGATAAGATTCAATCCGGCAGAGGCGATATTCTTGGCCAGTTCCTGACCAATTCCCGATGATGCTCCGGTGACGAGGGCCCAAGGACCATAGTTTTCGTTCAATCGAACTTTTTGATGAGAAGAAAGTTTCATGAATTTCCTGTATTAAATTCCTTTTATTCTAGAACTGATAGCGGTATCCAAAATCGGGGAAGAAGCCGATTTGATTTACTTGATCTACCTGATTGGTCAAACGGTTGTAACGGCGCGCAAAGATATTCTCGTTGGCCGTGACGTTCTGCAGGTCTACATAAAACTGGTGCGAGCGTTTTTTGGTCTTGCTGTTGATTCTGATTCCGAATTTAAAATCCCATCGAAAATAGGCATCATACTGTTCGCTGAAAGCGATATCCTCTTGGCGTACTTCGAAACCAAATTGTTGCGATGCGGTCAAATCAACGGGGGTATAATAGCGTCCGCCCGAAGTCGTCAACCGCGTATCGAAGAAAAGGATATTCTTTCCGGCGCTGCCTACCTTGAATTCCCTGCCGGCAAGTAGATTGACTACATACTGGTTATTGAAGGGCGTGTTCCGTTCGATGCCATCACTACCGGAGTATTTGCTTTCAAAGAATGAACCGGTCAAGAGGCCATAATACCCTTTGTTAAAAAACCGCTCTAGCGTAAATTCAATACCCGTATTGTATCCCGTACCCTCGCTCACCAAGGAAACCCGGTCATTGTCAAAACCAAAATCGGCACCTTCGGTAAGCGTAGAGTAGCTCGAAGGGAAGGATTCTACACCTGCCTTGTCAATATCCTGATAATAGACTTCCAGTTTACCGCGCCAGTTCTGCGCCAATTTCACGTCATAACCGAGTACAAAATGGTTGCTGCGAACAAAATCCAGGTCCGTATTGGTCTGTACCAAATTTCCATTGACCGACTCGTTCAGAAATAAAATGGGCAGAGGAAGCAGTTGTTGATGAAGACCGTAACCCAAATTTATTGCGTGGTTCGGTGCCAACTGATACGCGAGGGCTGCTCGAGGCTCCAAAGCGAATTGGCCGTTCAGGTTACTGTATTGGGCGTGCAAACCTGCATTAAAGGTCAGTGCCTCGGTAAGCCGGAACTGCCCCTGAACATAGGGTTGCACCAACAGCACGTTCTCATCAATATCACGGAACGTAAAAAGGTCGGGGTCACCGTCACCATTCGTGTCGGGCCGTTCGGTACGGTCTTGCAACAAGCTTTGCACCTGAAAGCTTTCGGCCAAAACTCCGAGACGTAGCGTACTTCTGTTACTCAGTTTTGAATTGAAGAGGGTCGAAAAGGTAAAACGGTCTTCTGAATTGTCTGCCAATGTGTACAGAATAGTACGTTCTTGGGGGCTGTTCTGGTCTATAAAACGGTCTACCATAAAATCGTTACCCGCAAAAGAACCGGAAACAATACTGCGCAAAAAGGAATTATCCCCAATATTGATTCGATGCTTGAGGCCGACTACTCCAAAACGCGATTCTACGAATGTGTTTTCATCTTCCGCCGCGAAGAGGTCATCGGGGTCGATATCATTTCCCATAAAGTCGATATCGGAAGAACCCAAAATACCGAAGAGCGAGAATGTGCCCCAATTGCTCCTTCCAAAGTTGAGATTGAAAGAAAGATCACTATAGTTCGGAGTGGCCGAAGTACCCCCCGCACCGATACCCAATAAGCCTACCAGCGAGTAGCGCGCCGCAATCAAGAAAGAACCGTTTTTCTTGCCAAGAGGACCTTCGGCCATTGCTTCCAGTCCCGTAAAAATTCCGGTTTGGAAGGTATACTCGTTCTCGTCGATATTCCCGTTTCGGAATCCTAGGTCGAACACACCACCTAGCGCATTGCCATATTCCGCAGGAAAGGCGGAAGTCAAAAAATCCGAATTCTTCAGCATGTTCGGGTTGAGGGCCGATACGGGCCCGCCTGTTGTGCCCGCGGTTCCAAAGTGGTTAGGGCTCGGAATGGGAATACCCTCCAACCGCCAAAGTAATCCGGTCGGAGAATTACCCCTTACCACAATGTCGTTACGGCTATCGTCTGGGGAAGAAACACCTGCGAAATTAGCGGCTAAACGGCCCACATCACTCCGCCCGCCGGAGAATCGCGTGACCTCTTCCAACCCGAACTGACGCGTCGAAACCGTCGCCATTTTGTTCAAAGGCCGGTCTTTGTTCGTATCGGAAGTGAGTACTATCTCATCGAGTTGTTCAAACGACTCGATTAATGCGACATTTAGAAATACGTCCTTCCCGGTCGTAACCTCGATGTTGGGCAGCGTATAGGTTTCGAAACCGATATAACTGATACGTACCATCTGGCGACCTACAGCAACATTTTCCAAGGTAAATCTGCCGTTTTCATTGGTGACCACTCCGGTTCCATCTACAGTGTTCAGCAGTTCGACTGTTGCCCCCATTAAGGGATTCTCGGATTGTTTATCGCTGACTATACCTTTAATGGTTCCCGTTTGTGCCTGTATCTGAAGTCCTGATAGGAAAAGAATAAGAATGATAGCTTTTTTCATAGTATTGTTTTTTAAGGATACCCAAAGATGGAGCCTTACCAACGGCGAATCGAGTTGAAATGGGCCAATTGTTCATTGCCGTGTTGAACTGTAATACCAAAGGCTAATTCGGAAAATCAGGGGATTTCCGGATAATTTTCAATTCAAGAGATATAATAACAGTTCAGGAGGAAATAGTTCAATCTTATAGTCATGATTAACCGATTCTCGTTCCTTATCCATAATTTTAATGCGAAACCAATACTGTATGTTCACTAAGAAATCACTTCGAAAATTCGGTTTCCGCTTACTCGTAGTCGTATTTATCTACTTTGGGGTAAAGATGACCATTGACCATGGTGAAGAGAGGGAGATAATAAATTCGGCTTCGATATTCTATTTTTCTTCGGCTTTCTTTTTAGTCATGTTTACATGGGAGTTTCATGATCGGTTTATCAAAAAACAACTAAAAAAACCAGGGGGTCTCGACTTTTCCAGAAGCTTACTGACTATAGGAATCACATACCTATTGCTGGCCCCGGTTGCAGCATTAATATATTACATGGGGCTTTATGTCTTCGACGATATCTGCCAAATAGCTACCGAAGACAAGGCACTTCAATTTCGAGTAGATTGGTTGCGGGCGATGGTTTTGGGCCTTGCGATAATGGTCTCTAACCTGCTGTATTTTTCGGTAAAGCAAAAGAAGGATATCGAGCAAAAGGTAAGCGAGCTTGAAAAGGAGGTGATGACCTCAAAATACAAGTCTTTGAAAAGCCAGATCAGTCCACATTTCTTGTTCAACAGTTTGAATACGTTGACCTCCCTGATGTATGAGGATAGGGACTTGGCTTCGGATTTTGTTACGCGATTGGCATCGAGCTATCGTTACATTCTGGACAATAAGGAAGAGGATGTGGTGAGTTTGGACAAGGAACTGAATTTTTTGGATTCCTTTATTTTTATGATGAACGTACGGCATAGCGATGCAATCCATATTCAAACCAAAATTGGCGTGGATCCGTCAGCATTTTCGATTCCCACCCTATCGCTGCAGATGTTGGTCGAAAATGCCATGAAGCACAATTATTTCTCGAAAGAAAAACCGATGCAAATTAACGTTTACACGGTGGGCAAAATCGCCTTGGTGGTCGAGAACACGCTTAGAAAAAGGGAATTGGAAGAAAAATCAACGCAGTTAGGTATCAAAAATATTCAAAAGCGTTATGCTTTCTATACCAATCAAGAGGTTGCCATAGATTGTGAAAACGACTATTTTAGGGTAACCATGCCCTTATTGGGGAGAAGTGCCCTAGAACGCACGATCTTGTCCGTTTCTTAACGGAGACAAAACTCTAAAAACAAAAGATTTGAAAGCGGTTATTGTCGAAGACGAACATATTGCATCAAGGCGTTTGGCACAATTGGTAAACGAGTTGGCGCCCGAACTTGAAATTGCCGCTCAGGTAACCTCTGTGGAAAGCGGTCTGAAATGGTTTGACCAAAATCCCCTACCCCAACTGATTTTTTTGGATATTCAATTGAACGACGGATATGGGTTTGATATCTTGGATACACTCCCAGAGCACCCACCGATTATATTTACCACCGCCTATAACGAATATGCGATTCGGGGCTTTAAATACAACGGGCTCGACTATCTCTTAAAACCGATCGACAAGAACGATCTTCGCCGCGCCTTGGAAAAGTTCCGGAAATCGAACGGTACCGGTTCGGAGGAATGGGGCGACCAAAAGCTAGCGCAAATCCGTAATTTCTTTCAAAAGGAGTACAAGCATCGCTTTATGGTGAAGATAGGCAATCAGTTCAAGTCGTTCAATGTGGAGGATATTGCCTTTTTCAAATCACATGAAGGTCTGATTTTTTTATATGCCCATAACGGGAAGTGCTATCCTATTGAGTATACGATAGATCAGTTGGAGGAAATCCTGAATCCGGTGCAGTTCTTTCGCATTAATCGTAAGTTCATGGTATCCGTAAAAGCGGTCGCAGAAATCCACACCTATTTTAATAGTCGACTGTTGCTCAAATTATTGCCCAAAGAAGAAGAACAGGTCATTGTTTCTCGGGAACGCACTAGTAATTTTAAGAAGTGGTTGGATATGTAAAATGGATTTGTAATTCATTTCTCGGTACCTAAATTTCTATTTGAACTACGTACATTCCCCGGACACTCATGGCAGTCCTTTAACTCAACAGAAATTTTCTGATTAAAGCCCGTTGAATACTTTAATTTTCTCTGAGGTATATCAATAAGATTACTGATGACACATACAAAAATGCTCTGATAAATAATACATTTAAAGGTCGGTGCTTAAATACCTAAAAATGTACTTTATAGTTATTTGACTTTCAATACAGAATCTATTTGTTATTTTGTTTGTTCAGGCATAGTCGAGAACTATTTGGAACTAGGGAGGTCTCGACTGCGCTCGACCTGACACTATTTGCTAATTTACCGTAGATTACTAGTTGGCAACTATCTACTGACCTCTAAATGTATTTTTCATAACTATATTTGAGGAAAGTATTGAAAAAAATATGGACTATTCTCAGAACTAGTTCACGAAACCAAGAAACCAAAAAATAGAAGTATTGGAAGAGAATACACCCTATATTTTAGGAACAGATGAAGAAGAACTCTTCCGATTGGGCATACAGCACCAGGTTTGGGCCGAGGAAGCGCAACAGGCTTGGCGCTTGGCCAACCTCCGCGCCGGACAGACTTTTCTCGACTTGGGCTGTGGCCCGGGGTATTGTACCAAAGAATTGGCCTTCTTGGCAGGGAGGCATGGAAAAGTCATCGGTATTGACAAATCTGTCAAATACATCGAATTTCTAAAACAGGTAAGCCAAAAGTACCATCTCAATATTGAGGCCATCGCTTCCGACTTTGACGAAATGCGTTTTGACCCGGAAAGTATTGATGCCATGTATTGTCGTTGGGCACTGGCTTGGATTCCCAATCCAAAGGAAGTTCTTGAAAAAGTTCGAGAAGCCCTTAGGCCTAAGGGCAAAATGGTTATCCATGAATATTATGACTGGTCGACCCTGCAGACCGAACCTAGAAAAGCAGCCCTTGCCAAGGGTATTGCCATGGCCTTAAAAAGCTTTAAGGACACAGAAAACGAAATCGATATAGGCAGACATCTTCCAAAAATTTTACCGGAAATAGGGATGAAGGTAGTAAGTACACGCCCGATGTTAAAAATTGCCACGATGGATAACGGGGTATGGCAATGGCCAAAAACATTCTTTAAAAGCTACTTTCCAAGATTAGTGTCCCAAAATTACTTGACTCAAGATGAAGTGCACCAAGCACTGACAGAACTTAAAGCGTTGGAAAAAATAAAAGGGGCCTCTATCTGTACCTGCATGATGTTCGAGGTTATCGCGGAAAAAATTTAATCTCCGGAGGGTAAAATAACAAAGGATTATCTAGTTAAATCTACTTTAAAATATGGACACTAATTTTGCGAACCTGCCAGTGTAACTATCCTGAACACATCTTCTTGCTATCGAACTTTGTTGAGAAATTTATGTGGCTCCTCCCTTTTAAAAAAGGGAGGTGGATTCGCTTTAGCGAAGACGGAGGGATTAAGTCATAGGGTTCCCAAAATTAAAAGAATGGACTCAATAATGGACTCAATCTCCCCGTCCACCAAAGGTGGACACCCCTCTTTTTTGAAAAGAGGGGAGCTTTAAAAAATTTAAGCTTTTTTCCACCTATAAAAATAGCTTGGTTCTCAATACACTCCCCGCGAACCGAACCATTTCACTACTTTTGTATAAATTTTGAATTGCGACCAGCACATGAGTAAAACGAAAATAGCTCCTTCCCTACTGGCTGCCGATTTCGGCAATCTGCAACGCGATGTAGAACTCGTAAACCAAAGCGCGGCCGATTGGCACCATATCGATATCATGGACGGTGTATTTGTACCAAATATTTCCTATGGAATGCCGGTGGTAAAAACCATCGCGGAACACGCTACCAAACCGTTGGACGTGCATTTGATGATTGTCGATCCAGACCGGTATATCAAAACCTTTGCCGACCTGGGGTCCACACATCTGACCGTACATTATGAGGCTTGTACCCATTTGCATCGTACGATTCAGGCCATCAAGGCAGAAGGTATGAAAGTTGGGGTAGCCTTAAATCCACATACAAACATTCAACTTTTGGCAGATATCATTAAGGATATCGATATCGCCTTGATCATGAGCGTTAATCCGGGGTTCGGGGGACAGTCTTTTATTGAAAATACTTTTGATAAGGTAAAAGCTTTAAAAGAATTGATTGTTGACAAAAGTTCCAATGCGCTTATTGAAATTGACGGGGGTGTTACTTCCAGTAATGCCAAGGCTTTGGTAGATGCAGGGGCCGATGTTCTCGTGGCGGGCAGCTTTGTTTTTAAAAGCGAGAACCCTTCCCAAACCATTAATGAACTCATAGAAATAACAGGATAATGGAGCCGTTCGATGTTGTGATTATAGGAGGCGGGCCTATCGGAATCGCCTGTGGATTGGAAGCCAAAAAAAAGGGGCTACGCTATGTAATCCTAGAAAAAGGCCCCATAGTCAACTCGCTTTTCAACTACCCCATCAATATGCAGTTCTTTTCCTCTTCGGAAAAACTTGAGATAGATGACATTCCCTTTATCAGTAAAGAGGCCAAGCCTAAACGGAACGAAGCCCTGGAATATTACCGCCGTATCGTTACCTCGAACCAATTGAACATATGTCTCTTTGAAAAGGTAGCCCGTGTTGAACGTTCAGCGGATGTTTTCACGATTGTTTCCTCCAAAGCCACTTACACGGCCGATAAGGTAATAGTCGCTACGGGCTTTTACGATTTGCCCAATACCCTGAATATTCCCGGGGAAAATCTCCCGAAAGTTTCGCATTACTACAAAGACCCCCATTTTTATGCCAACCAAAAACTGGCGGTCGTGGGTGCCAGTAATTCGGCTATCGACGCTGCACTGGAATGTTGGCGCAAAGGTTCTGAGGTTTCTTTAATTGTCAGGGGACCTGAAGTAGGCCAACGGGTAAAATATTGGGTACGGCCCGATATCATTAATCGTATTGAAGAGGGCAGTATAAAAGCATACTATAATTCCACACTCAAAGAGGTTCGAGAGACCGAAATTGTAGTAGAGACAGCGGAAGGTGAACTTATTTTGGAAAATGACTTTGTACTCGCCTTAACGGGTTATATGCCCAACTTCGAGTTTTTGGAGCATATGGGCATCCAACTTTCCGATGACGAAAAGAAGCTGCCCAAATACAATCCGGACACGATGGAAACCAATGTATCCGGACTCTACTTGGCCGGAGTTATCTGTGGAGGAATGGAGACCCACAAATGGTTTATTGAAAATTCGAGGGTTCACGCACAAATGATAATGGATTCCATCCTCAAAACCAATTCCGAAGCCTTAAAAGCCTAGTCGTATGATACAACCGTATTCCATCGCCGTTCATGGCGGAGCGGGCACTTTGGTCAAGGGTATGATGACCCCTGAAAAAGAAATCGCCTATAAAAAAGCCCTCGAAATTGCTTTAGACCAAGCCTATACACTCTTAAAAAAAGGGGGTACGGCAATAGATGCGGTCGAAAAAGCCGTCGTCGCCTTGGAAGACTCTCCCCTTTTCAATGCCGGTAAGGGCAGCGTTTTTACTTCGAAAGGCACCCACGAAATGGATGCCGCTATTATGGAGGGCAAAAACCTCAATGCGGGGGCAGTCTCTTTGATTTCAGGCATCAAAAATCCCGTAGTACTCGCAAAGGACGTTATGGAAAAAAGCGAGCATATTTTCTTGGCCGGAAAGGGTGCCATGGAATTTGCAAAAAGCCTAGACTATAGCCTAGAGGATGATGCCTATTTCTACGACGAATTTCGATATCAACAGTGGCAAGACATAAAAGATACGGACAGTTTTCAACTCGACCATTCCGCCAAAAAAGATTCCAAATTCGGTACGGTAGGTGCTGTGGCCTGTGATTCACACGGTAATCTAGCCGCAGCCACCTCAACGGGTGGCATGACCAACAAACGTTTTGGCCGCGTTGGCGATAGTCCTATGATAGGAGTGGGAAACTACGCGAACAATAAGACCTGTGCAGTGAGCTGTACGGGCAGTGGTGAATACTTTATCAAGGGCGTAGCTGCCTATGATGTTTCCTGTCTAATGGAATATAAAGGTTTTTCACTTGAAAAGGCCACCAACGAAGTTATTCACAAACGTTTATTAGAAATTGGCGGTGATGGCGGTCTAATCGCTGTTGATATTCACGGGAACATCGCGATGCCCTTCAATACCGAAGGTATGTACAGGGCCGGTAAATCTTCAATAGGCGAAAAAACGGTTCAAATTTATTCGGATTAAACCAAAGGAGAATCCAATGGCAAAACCTTTAGTTTTCGTTTTCTGATGTTAAAGCGGTCGCCGTTCGACAAGACATGTGTCTTAAGGTTCGATAAAGACATCGGCTCGCCCATCTCTAGTACTTTCTGATTGTTATGTCTTAATTTGCTTGGATCGAACAATATCACCATACCCGAACCGATAACCTCAAAAGTGTTGCAGTCTTTGATGACGAGTCCGGTATTTTCTGCCAAACCGACACCCAACAGGTCAGGGAATTTAGCCACGGCTTCGGCCAACCTACCAAAACGACCCCTTCTGATGAAATGTGAATCGATAATGAGGTTGGGAATGAAGCCCATTCCATCGGCCATACCAACGGCGCCCTTAACGAACGATTCCTTTGCACTACCTCCTGTAATCATCTCTTTTGACATGCACATCGCCCCTGCACTGGTTCCTGCAATTACGATTTTATCGTTTGCATATCTTTCCAATAAAATTTTATGTATCGTGGTATCCCCTATTTTTTCGGTAATGTTCGATTGATTCCCGCCGGAAAACATCAAGCAATCTGCTTTTTGAATCAGGTCGATATTTTGTTGATCTTCCGATTCCTCACGTTCCCTGATATCCATCACGTGAACGTTCGTGCAGCCCAACTTTCCAAAAGCTTCGATATAATTGTTACCTACCTCTCTTGGAATACGCGACGCAGTCGGAATCACAACGATAAAAGCATCCTGTCCACCGCTTTCCCGAACCACCCTTGAGAGTATACCTTCCGCTATAAACTCCAGATGATAAGCCTCATGGGTCTCGATACCTTTATCTTCATTACCGCCGATGGGTATCAATGTTCCTTTTACGCTCATTAATTCCGCTTTTGGGCCACAAAAATACGGCTCTCGTTCGAAAAAATATCATATCTTCAAGAAATAACATCAACCCCTAAAAATATTGATATGAGGATAAGAGAGATAAATGCGATGCGCGGTCCAAACTACTGGTCGATTCGACGTAAGAAACTGATAGTTATGGTTTTGGACCTTGAGGCGATGGAAGATTATCCCACCAACAAAGTCCCAGGATTTTCAGAACGCCTGAAAGCGCTTTTCCCCAGTATGTATTCGCACCGTTGCTCCGAAGGTTGTGAAGGCGGATTTTTTATGCGTGTTGACGAAGGCACTTGGATGGGCCATGTCGTGGAACACATCGCATTGGAGATTCAGACATTGGCAGGTATGGACACCGGTTTCGGAAGAACCCGTGGCTATGGCGAAAAAGGGGTATACAATGTCGTGTTTTCCTATATCGAAGAGAATGTGGGTCGTTATGCGGCAAAGGCTGCCGTTGATATTTGTGAAGCCCTGATCGCCGCGGAAGATTATGACATAGACCCTGATTTACAGCGTATGCGAGAAATTCGTGAATCGGAACGTTTGGGGCCAAGTACGGGATCTATTGTTGAAGAAGCGGCCAGTCGTGGCATTCCATGGATACGGCTAAATAAATATTCACTCTGCCAATTGGGATATGGCGCCAATCAAAAACGTATTCAGGCAACGGTCACCAGCGAGACCAGTAGTATCGGGGTCGAATTGGCCTGTGATAAAGAGGATACCAAGTTCCTCTTGGAGCAAGCGGAAGTCGAAGTACCTCGTGGAGATATTATCAGTAGGGAAAGTAGTCTCGAGGGTTCTTGTAAATACATTGGCTATCCTTTGGTCATCAAACCTATAGACGGCAACCATGGTCGCGGCATTACCGTTGACATCAATTCGTACGAAGATGCCCTTGTTGCCTTTCGTGCTGCAAAAGAAGTGTCACGACGTGTAATTATCGAAAACTATATTGTAGGCGAGGATTATCGTCTATTGGTCATCAACAATACGCTAGTGGCAGCTGCACTACGTTCCCCAGCCCATGTTATCGGAGATGGCAAATCGACCGTGGAGGAACTGGTAGACGAGGTCAACAAAGACCCTCGTCGCGGTTATGGGCATGAGAAAGAATTAACGGCCATCACCATCAACGATTTGACCAAAACCATAATTGACGATGCGGGATATAGCGTAGATTCCGTATTACCCAAAGGTGAAAAGCTAATTTTAAAGGATACCGCCAATTTAAGTACTGGTGGAACAGCAGAAGATGTTACCGATATCGTGCATCCCGCCAATGTGGCCATGGCCGAGCGCATCTCGAAAATTATAGATTTGGATATCTGCGGAATCGATATCATGACCACCGATATCAGTAAACCTCTTTCCGAAACCGGGGGTGCCGTTTTAGAAGTGAATGCGGGACCTGGTTTTCGCATGCACCTTGCTCCCACAGAGGGGCTACCACGAAATGTTGCTGCACCGGTAGTAGACAAACTATTTCCGCAGTCAAGCAATAAGGGCAGAATTCCTATTGTCGCGATTACGGGTACCAACGGCAAGACGACTACAAGCAGGCTCATGGCGCACATGGCAAAAATGTCTGGCTATCGTGTCGGCTATACTACCAGCGATGGGGTCTACATACAGAACCGTTTATTGATGAAAGGGGACTGTACCGGTCCGCAAAGCGCTGAATTCGTGCTAAAGGATCCCACCGTAAATTTTGCTGTGCTTGAATGTGCCCGTGGCGGTATGCTTCGTGCGGGCCTGGCGTTCACCAATTGCGATATTGCGATTGTTACGAATGTCTCGGCCGACCACTTGGGCCTAAAGGGCATTCACACCGTTGATCAACTGGCACGGGTAAAAGCAGTCGTTCCTGAGACCGTGCTTCCGGATGGGTATGCTATTTTGAATGCGGATGATGATTTGGTCTACGACATGCGCAGATCGTTGGACTGTAACGTTGCACTTTTTTCGATGGATGAGGAGAATCCTAGAATCAAGGCATTACAACGAAGGGGTGGCATCACAGCTATTTATGAGAACGGATTCGTTACACTCTGCAGAGGCACTTGGAAAATGCGGATCATGAAAGCGGAAAACATTCCGTTGACCTATGGCGGGAGGGCCAAATTCATGATACAGAACATATTACCCGTCGTTATCGCCTGTAATGTAAGAGGTATCAGTATCGAGGATATGAAGGCCGCATTCGAAACATTTTTACCATCGGCCTCACAAACTCCGGGAAGATTGAACCTCTTTGAATTTGAAAAGTTCAAGATTTTGTTGGACTACGCACATAATCCTGCCGGAATGCGAGCGTTGCAAAAGTTTACGGATGAAATCGATGCATCCGTCAAAGTAGGTATCGTTGCAGGAATCGGAGATCGACGCGAAGAAGACAACAACGAGATAGGTAGTATCGCTGGCGAAATGTTCGATGAAATCATCATCCGACAAGACAAACATTTAAGGGGGAAAACCGAAGACGAACTGATTAAGATGCTGAAAGATGGTATTCTTGCAAAATTCCCTAAAAAGAAGATTACCGTAATTCCATCGGAAGCCGAAGCCATTCACCATGCGGTAGACAATGCCGCTGAAAATGCATTGATCGTACTCTGTAGTGATGTGGTACCCGATGCCTTGGATTTGGTCAAGAGTTTAAAGGAAAAAGAACAAAAAGGTGCGACTTTGCTCACCTAACTTTTACGTAGGCCCATTTGCGGGGGTCGGTATTTCATAAGTATACGGGGGTGAACTTCCTCTCTAAATATTTACTATCGATTATGCCAGACAGGCTATAGAAGCTCATAGCCCGTTCATAGTCTTACTATTTCGATAGTAATCTTATGATTACTGACAGTAACTCATTTGCATTTGTATATAGGGAATATTACTTCCTAATGGATTTTAGTTGATACACAATATATCCACTCGTATGCAATTTCGTTTACCATTCTAGGTCCGTAAGATAAAATAGCATCCTGCTTGACTTACCTGAGTTGCTGACAAAAGCTACATGCTTGCTAGCAGGTGACCGCGTAGGTGCCAGAGACCCTGCCAAAAACTCAGCCCGTTCGGATCATTGAGATTTCCTTCTGAACTCACGAAGTGATGGATAGGGCTGTATCTATCGTTCTTCATCTTTTGCCATGAGGCGACAAAACGTTTCATCAACGGATTGGTCTCCAGTTCCTTTTTTCGTTTTTCCAATGTTTTTGAAAACGTGAATTTCGGAACCTTCGAGGTATGGTTCTCTGTATTTTCTTGGGCGGAAAGCATCTTCAACGAAACTGACAGAAGAAATGCGAGGCATAAGAAGCATTTATTTTTCATGTTTCCGAAGTTTATATAGCTAGAACAATAAGGTATTGAGAGACTCTTTTGAAATATCTCAATTGTTTTTTTATAAGACACGGGCCGAAGCCCGTGTCACACCAACTAACTCAAAATAACTCAGCTAACAACACTGAATTTTTTTAATATCCGGGATTTTGTACGTAAACGCCCCCCGTAAAATCGATTTCACGTTGCGGAATGGGATAATACTCGTCCCTACCGGCCGTAAATTGTGCATTGGCCAAGAAATCCCTTTTAGTACTTTCCTCTGCTAAATAGGCATTAAGTACCTCTTCCGCCTCGCCCCATCGTACTAGATCAAAAAAGCGTGCGCCTTCCATGCCGAATTCTAGCCTTCTTTCGAATTTCAAAGCTTTTAGGGCAAATTCCTTACTCGGAAATGAAGCATAGGTACCCACATTGTAAATATCTGTTGCTCCCGCATCCAAAGGTCTTTGGGTGCTGGCAGCGGCACGGGTACGCACTTCGTTGATAAGCGGCAGCGCTTCGTCCCATCGATTTAATTGGATCAAAGCCTCGGCCTTGAACAAAAGTAAATCGGCATATCGAATAAAATCTACATTTTTAGAGGTCCCCACAAACGGGCCTTCCTTTACATAACAGGAGCAATCAGGAGCTTGCTGCTCTTTCATGTTACCGAAATAGCCATATACCCCAGGATCCCGGGCCCAACTAAAATTGTAGATCATATCACCCGACTCCGCGACCGTAGTTCTATATTTAAAGGGTCTTCCCGGAATCCCAACGGTATGGTCGATTCTAGGATCTACGGTTAGACCAGCGTCGGGCGGCGTTTCTCCATTAACATCTACGTTGGTAAAAATATCCTCGTCATTGAATGTATCCAGTAAGGGGAGTCCTGCTGCGTCTGTCTTAAAAGCATTGACCATATTCTGGCTGGCCAAATGGAAACCACAACAGCCGTATAGGGGAGATCCGTGCGGCGAATTAAGACCGGTAACAAAACTTACCCTGCCTACCACCGTACCGTCGTTTATAGAAAATTGAGCTGCCCAAATGGACTCCGGTCCATTGTCAAATCCATCCAAAAAATTATTGCCGTAATCGGACTCTAGACTTCCCGTTACCTCAGCTGCAAAATCAATAACTTCCTGTAGTCGCGTAGGGTTTATAGCAGTTACCTGATGCATTTCATTTTGTTCGTAAGCTTGATACAAACGCAGCTTGGCCAAATAGGCAGCGGCCGCATTCCGGTCAGCCCTACCTACCTGCTCTTGTGATTGTGGCAAATTATTGAAGGCAAATAAGAAATCTTCGGCTATGGTGTTCCACAGTTCATCGTTGGGCAAATCATTTGATGTAGCTTCAATATCTTCTTGTGTTAAATCTTCAGTGATATAAGGCACACTCTTAAAGATAAGTTTTAACATAAAATGAGAATGCGCCCTCAAGAAGCGAAGCTCGGCCTGACGCGTAATCTTATCAGCATATTCGGCATCCGGAATGTCGTTAATGACACGTAAGGCAAAATTAGCCCTTGAGATGGCCTGATAATAACCCGTCCATGTTCTTGGGGTCATCCAATCCGGGCTGTAGTCAGGTCTTGTTAAATTATATTGTTCATAAGCATCGACTACATCGACGTCACTTCTGCCACCACCCCCTTTGTAAGAGTCATCGGAACGAACGCTACCATACACCCACTGATGGGTGAGCGGACCTACCATTTCTTCATTTGCTATACCTGCATAGGCAGCCGTGACCAAAGATTCCGCATTTTCGGCGGTCGCTACATTTTCGCTAGATAAGACCCCTTCAGGCTCATAATCCAAAAAGTCTTCGGAGCATGATGTAATCAGGAATGAAACTAAAATTCCCAGTACTATGTTTTTTATATTTCTCATGATTGTGAATTTTTTAAAAGTTCAGGTTAAGACCCAATGAAAGTAAAGTCGGGACCGGTATGGTGTTCAAATTAGTGCGTTCGGGGTCTGAACCGATATATTCGCTAGGAGTGAACCAAAACAGATTCTCACCTTGTAAATAAATTCGAAACGTCGTCATACCTGCCAATTTCTCTACGATGTTCTTGGGCAGGGAATAGCCTATCTGTAAATTTCTCAATTTGAAATAGGAATTTTTTCTAAACAAGTAATCGGAATCTTGAGTATTGTCGTTATTGACAAGAGAAAGGGACGGGATATCCGTACCAGTATTGTCAGGGGCCCAGGCATTCAAAACTCCGAATCCCGAATTTTCCCTAGCGGATGCAAAATTATTGAATCCTATCGATGGATCTCGACCTATTCTTCCGGTTACCCCTGAGCCAAAAATTGACATATCCCAATTTTTGTATCCCAAATCTATGCGAATACCATACTCCAGGTCTGGAAGGGTATTACCAATGAAATCGCGATCATCGGCATTGATTGCTCCGTCATTATTAATATCAACAAATTTAATACCTCCCGGGCGGGCACCTATTTGATCCGGAGCCGCATCCACTTCTGCTTGGCTTTGAAAAAGACCATCGGTTCTAAAACCGAAAATAGCAAATTGTGATTGGCCGATAATCGAATTTTGGGCCGTTCCAGGGAATGCCGCACGCACCTCCGCGGGCAATTCGGTAATCTCATCCTGAAAGGCGCCAAAATTTGTTGTGACCCCTAAGTTTATACCACTGTCAAATGTTTTCGAATAATTGAGCATTAATTCCCAACCTTTGGTCTCGGTAGTTGCCCCGTTCAAAAATCGCTGTTGTCCTTCGCCGATAGCCGATGCAATTGGCGGATTGATCAAGATATCACTGGTCTCCCGTGTAAAGTAATCGAAAGAGCCAATCAAAACGTTGTTCAATATCCCAAAATCGATACCAAAGTTCCATTCTCGGGTAGTTTCCCATTTCAACTCTTCATTGGGCGCTTGGATGGATACAAATCCCGAAGGTAAAGTTCCTCCGTTATTTCCGCTCAAATCATAGGCCGTACCAATATTATAAAATGTATCAAAGAAAAAACTTGTGCCTTCAATAGCTGCCCTATTGGGGCCATACCTAGATTCGAAGAGCCCAAACCGGGCAACGTCACCAATGGTCTGGTTGCCCACTTCACCATAACCTGCTCGAAGTTTAAGGTTGCTCAACCAGTCAACATTTTCCATAAAAGCTTCGTTATTGATTCGCCAACCCAAGGTCGCGGCAGGGAAAATACCATAACGGTTATCGGGGCCAAACCTGGAGGACCCATCCCTTCGTAAAGTAAAGGAGGCCAAGTATCTATCGGAAAATGCATAATTTATTTTACCGAATTGAGAGAGTAACCTACTTCCGGTCGAGGTTCCGGTGTTTGTTCGCGTTCCAGTCGCTGCCGAGAGCACAAAAAACTCCTCGGTTTCTACCGCAAAATCATCGGCAGAGGCAAATACGCTATCAAAGTCGTCTTTTATAGATTCTGTGCCGAGTAAAACACCAAACCGATGTTCACCAACTTCTAAATTATAATTTAGGGTATTGGTAAAGATCACACTAGTAAATTTGCTCTGGTCGATAATCAATCTATTATTCGCCCGGTTCACGAAACCATTGTTGACACGAGGTTCTATATCCTTCCTTTTAATATCGTTATAATCTAGACCGATACTGGTACGAAAGGTCAGGTTTTCAAGAATATCCCATTCGGCAAAAATATTTCCGAATACCGTTGTTCGCTCCGTATTATCCCATCGGTTCAAGAATTGTATCAATACGGGATTGTTCCTATCGGAATATCCCGCACCTAAAGGACCTGCAAACTCCCCATTGGCATCAAAAACAGGTAAAGTAGGAGCCAACGATATGGCTAAAAAAGGTGTAGGGGCGCTACCCACATCAGGAGAGGCCAACGTCTCGTCGGAAGTCGAAAACTGTGTATTGACCCCGACCCTTACTTTGTTATCGAACAAGTTGAAGTTAGAATTCAATTTGGCATTATAGCGCTCAAACCCTGTGTTCTTAAGGATACCGGTATTCTTTAGATATCCGATATTCATTAAATGGAACGATTTTTCGGTTCCTCCGGAAACAGAGATTTCATTATTGTACACGTAACCGGTTTGATAGGTCTCATCTTGCCAATCGGTATCTCCCACAGGAACGTTAGAATCGCCCCCGACAAATGGTTGTGGGGTAACACTATTTAAAACCGGATTGTTGAAATCGCCGTTCCAATCAAAATTATAGATTTCGCCAAAACCTGCGGATGGATCGGCCCCGTCGTTGACAGATGCCCTCCATAAAACCTCACCCCTCTGTTGGGCGTTCAACACATCATACCGCTGCTTATTTTCTGAAAGCACCGATAGATTCGAATTGATGGTAACACTCAACCTTTCTCCATCAATTGCCTTAGCCCTATTTTTAGTAGTGACAATAACAACCCCGTTACCCGCTCTAGCGCCATACAAGGAAGATGCGGAAGCATCTTTTAGAACCTGAACCGATTCGATGGTACTGGGGTTGATGTTTGAAAATACCTCGGACCTCACTGTCGGCACACCGTCAATAACAAATAGCGGATTATTATCGCCAAGTGTGGTGACACCCCTTATCAATATTCGATTGCTCTGTCCCGTGGGGTCTCCCGATTTCTCTATAAACAAGCCTGGAACGCGGCCCTGTAAAGCTTGAACCGTACTTCCCGAACTAAGACTTTGCCCCTCTATCGGCGCAATATCCACTACGGTGACGGCACCGGTAAGATCGATTTTTCTTTCTGCGGTATAACCTGTTACCACAACTTCTTCCAATTGCTGTGCATCGGCCTGAAGAACCATGTTTATGGTTGACTGTCCGTCTACCGGCACTTCAGCCTTTAAAAATCCGATGTAACTAAAAATCAGCGTTGCGTCAGGGGCTACATCATCCAAAATATAATTGCCATCAAAATCCGTCGTGGTACCTGTAGTTGTGCCCTGTACAACTACAGATGCACCAGGCAATGGCATTCCGTCGTCTGCCGAAGTGACCGTACCTGTTACCTGCCCTTGTGCCAATAAGGCGAGGGGGGCAATGGTTAACAATAAAAAAAGTTTTAGTTTCATAATAGCGCGATTTAGTTAAAGTTCAATTCATGTATTTCTAAATGATCAAGTGTCAGTTCGTCATTTTCTGGAGCCATCGATAGTTTTTCAAACGGGGCTTCGGTAAAGAAAATTTCGGTCATCACATTGAGTCCATCGTCATAGAAGACCTCAATCGAGGTTTTATCCAATAGTATTCTACCCGACAAACCTTTGTCGCCCGAAATTCTAGGGGCGGTCGATACCTTATTGGCAAATTCTTCGGAGAAATCGGTCTTACCTGAATTCTTTCGGTCGATGTAAAAGCGATTATCTTCATTTTCATATCCAAAGGAAAGTTTGTCGCCTTCATCATTTGACAATAAAAAATTGAATCCACCTTCTTGTATAGCGGAGATATCGAAAAGAATTTCTGCCCGCGACAGATCAATGTCGTCGGTTTCAATAATCTTTATTTCGCCATTGACGGCTATCGCCTCTTTTTTATACTTTTTACCTCGGTAACCACTAATTTCGTCAGTGGGCGTGAAGGCCAATCTATACGAGCCGTCTGATTTGACCAAACGTAGTTCCCTTGGAATGGTCATAGCGCTTCTCCAGGCTTCGGTAGGCACTTCGTTAGCATATTGCCAATTAGACATCCATCCGATAAATAACTTAGCACCATCGGAAGTGGCTACGTTCGACCAAGTGACCCCAGCATAGTTATCCTTTCCAAAATCCACCCAAAAATCATGTTGGTCTTTCATAGCCGCCTCAAAATTTTTGTCGACCGTAAAGGTGCTGCCGTCAAAATCACCTATAAAATATTGGGTAGCACTCCCCCCGTTAGGACCACCAGGATTGATACTTACTAAAAGTACCCACTTGGTCTCGTCGGAACCTTGAACCGTTAGAGGAAAAAGATCTGGGCATTCCCAGACTCCCCCATGGTTACCAATGCCTTCACCGAAGTGGGATAATAACTTCCAGTCCTTTAGATTTAGCGAGCTGAAAAACTGGGTTTCCTGACCAGCGGCCAAGACCATGTTCCATTGTTTATGTTCATCGTCCCAGGCGACTTTGGGGTCCCTGAAATCACGGGCACCGGAATTCTCTATTACAGGATTACCCTCGTACTTCGTCCATGTTAGGCCCTCATCCAGAGAATAGGCAATACCTTGGCTCTCCACATCAATTTCCTTGGCTTCCGCTTTTTTCGGATTGTGATAGGTGAACATGGCTACAATCGGTACTTTTCCATCAGTACCAAAACCTGAGGTATTTTCAAAATCCACGACGGCACTACCTGAAAAAATATATCCCAGCTCGTCAGGATACAGTGCAATAGGCTGCTCTTTCCAACTAATCAAATCGGTACTGGTGGCATGGCCCCAGTACATCGGGCCCCATACATTGTCATAGGGATAATGCTGAAAGTAGAGATGGTAATAGCCGTTGAAATAGAACATACCGTTGGGATCGTTCATCCAATTTTTCTTCGGTGTAAAATGAAAGTTGGGACGATAACGCGCTTCTTCCGAAATGGATAAGATTTTAGAGCTATTATCATTGGAATTCACTTTCTTGTCAGGCTCGTTTTTACAGGCAAAAACAGTTACAACAATTACAACAATTATTGATAGTCTTCCTTTTGTATTCGTCATTGTTTTCATTTTTATATTTTAGTCTTAGAGACTGGTTTGAAATAGGTCATTTGAATTTTTATAGGTCGTTTATATCGACCATCGCACCGCTCCTATTTTTCGTCTTTGTCAAGGTCTTGCTCAAATTTTCCAATGAAATGCCTTTTGTTTCGGGCATTATAAAGGCTACGAACAATAATTGTAGGAACATCATAAAAGCAAAAAAGGCAAATACGGTTCCAGCACCGATCTTGGTAAACAAGACGGGAATCAATGAAGGAATTATCGCGGCCAAAATCCAGTGTACCGAGCTGCCGAAAGATTGCCCGGAACCCCTCAAATGGTTGGGAAAAATTTCGGAAATAAATACCCATATTACCGTACCTTGGCCGACAGCATGGGCGGCAATGAATACAAATAGAAATATGGGCACGGTAAGACCCTGCCAATTAAAGACAAAAGCACACGCGACCAGCGATAGCGAAATGATGTAGCCTACCGAACCGATGTACATCAATTGTTTTCTACCCAGGCGATCAATTAGAAAAATACCGAGCAGAGTAAATAGCATATTCGTTGCCCCAATACCGATGCTACTTAAAAGCGCGGTGCTTTCTCCTAAACCGGCCTCCTCTAAAATTCTAGGGGCATAATACAGAAAAGCGTTTATACCCGACAACTGGTTAAAAAAAGCTATTGCAAAAGCCAGTATTAAAGGAAATCGGTATTTTTTGATAAAAATATTCTCTCCCGAAACTGTATTTTCATTTTCGGCCTTGATTTCCAGCATTAGCTTTTCGACATCTCGATCAGGGTTGATCAGTCGAAGAACTTCCTTCGCTTCTTCATTTCTTAATTTCGTTAACAACCATCTTGGACTTTTTGGTACGCTCAATACAAAAAGAGTATAAACAAAAGCGGGAATCGCCTCCACCCCGACCATCCACCTCCAGGCATTTTCACCGATTCCATTTAATAGATAATTGGAAAAAAATGCGATGAGAATTCCAAAAACGATATTGAATTGATATAAGCCGACAAGTTTACCCCTGTCTTTCGCTGGGGCAATTTCAGAAATATAAGCAGGAGCTGCAATGGTCGAGGCCCCGACGCCGAGGCCGCCTATAAATCGGAATATGGCGAAGGTTATCGGGTCATTGGCAAACGAAGACCCCAAAGCCGATATAGTATAAAAAATCCCGATCCATAACAAGGTTTTCTTCCTACCTATTCTATTTGTGGGAATACTGCCTAAAAGTGCACCAACAACAGTGCCCCATAGGGCCATGGCCATAACTACGGTACCATGAAATACATCGGAAGAACCCCATAGAGCTTGAAGCTTTTTGTCGGCTCCCGAGATAACAACAGTGTCGAATCCGAAGAGGAATCCCGCTAAAGCTGCCGTAATCGACCAAACCCATATTTTTTTCATAATCGTAACGCTCTAGTATTACAACTAAAGTATTCGTAATAAAATAGGTTTTGTTTTGAAGATGTTGCAAATTCTTATGGTTTTGTTCACAAATAGGTATAATCAATACAGTAGTCTGAAAATGAGCTATTTAAAATATTTATTTAACATATACTACAACGTTGTAATTATGTTTTGGTTACTTCAATGTTCAAAATAGTTACCTAGGGGAAAGCAGAAAAATGACCGTACACCGATATTTTTAGACTTCTATTGATTTTCTGAACAGTCCCGGAGATTTGCCAAACTTATTTTTGAATGTCGTGGAGAAATAATTCGGTGAAGAAAATCCGGTAGCGTATGCAATTTCCGAAATGCTCAAAGCCGTCTTCTCCAGCAATGATTTTGCTTTTTCCAATCGGATGTTTCCTATATAATCACTTATACTAATACCCAGTAGCGCCTTCACTTTTCGATATAGTTGTACCCGCGAAATGTTCAAATCTTCCGCAAGATGCTCTACGGAGAAATTCGCATTATCCAAATTATCCCGAATCAACTTGTTGAGCCTCCCTATAAACTTCTGTTCCATAGTACCAAAGGAGTGGATATCTTCTATTTTATAAATATTGTTAGTGTAATAGAATCGTAGCTTTTCCCTATTATAGAGCAATGATTTAATCGACTGTATCAAGATGGAAAAGCTAAAAGGTTTGGTCAAATATAGATCGGCCCCAGATTGCAATCCCTTTAGATAGGATTCTTTATTGCCCAAGGCGGTTAAAATTATTGTCGGAATATGGGATGTACGAAGGTCTCTCTTTAAAATTTCGCAGATTTCAAATCCGTTTTTATCAGGAAGGTTGATATCGCAGAGAATGATATCAGGAATTGCCTCGAAAGCGCTCTCTATCGCATCGTTACCATCGGATAGATAAATTTCATATTCCTTTTGAAGTTTGTTTTTTAGAAAAAGGGAAAGGTCACGGTTATCCTCAACAATTAATATGGAATATTTTTCCTTTTCTTGATAGGTAGGTTGTACCAGATAGGTATCATTCGTGAGGGAATCTGGAGTAAAATCAATGATGTTTGTTTCTACCAGATCTTGCTCCACGATAAGTTCATCGTCATTAAAATGTGCGCTACCTTTATAAAGGGTAATTATAAATTCAGTACCGTGCACCGATCTGACTTCGATGGTACCCTTATGAAGTTCGGTAAACTCCTTGCTCAAATGTAATCCGATACCCGAACTGTTCTTTCTATTGTTGGAACCTTTAAAAAAAGGGTGAAAAACATGTTGCATTTCATTTTTGGGAATACCAATACCAGAATCCTTAAAATGAATAGCTACTCTATCACTGCTTAGGTCGTCTGAAATCATGATAGCAATTTTACCATTATCAGGTGTAAACTTGAAAGCATTTGAGAGTAGATTGAAATATACCTTGTCCATCAGATTTCTATCAATAAACAAATCCAACCCCTTATTATTGGTAGTAAGCTTGAAATCAATGTTTCTTTTTTTGGCCTCTCGTTTAAAATCGTTAAGAATATTCTCTGAAAAGGTATACAAATTGGTTTTGGAAGCCCTCAACGTAAACTTACGGTCTTCTACCTTTCGAAAATCCAATAATTGGTTGATAAGACGTAACAATCGCTTCGAGTTTTTGTAAATCAACTCGACCTCGTTCTTGATTTTGGATTCTTTTTCATTCGCAATATCGCTCACCGATTCAATGGAGCTTAAAATCAGGGTCAATGGCGTCTTAAACTCATGAGAAACTCCGGTAAGGAAATTCAACTTGGCCTCATTACTTAATTTTACCTGCTTTGCTATTTTTTCGATTTGGTTGCGCTGAACTGTAATCTTATTATTCGTAAGCTCAAGTTGCCTGTTTTTCTTTCGAATCGCAAAAATGGAATAGATGCTGTATATGGCGAGGCTAAGAATAATCGCCAATAATGCCATAGTGACTTTCAGTAAATTGTTCTGGGAATAATAAAGTTCTTCTTGTTGCCGTATTGCTGTAACCTGATTTTCTATTTGCGCTTGTTGCTCGGTTATTTTATCGAATTGGTTTTTCATAATATCGGCGTTTACCTCGTCGATAATCGTAGTCGATAGTATGTTATTTTTTGGAACCGACCCATCTTTGAGGATACGTAATGCCAATTTAATAGCTTCATCACCACCTGTCGGATACAGAATTGTCGCTTTTAGAATACCCTGTTGTACCATTTCTATTCCCCCCTGGGCTCCGTTCATACCGTCTACACCGATAAAGTCTATAGCTTCTTCCATTCCTAGGTCTCGTGCAATTTCCCAGGCACCCAGGGCCATTCTATCGTTGTGTGCAAATACATAATCAATTTTCATCCCTTGCCCCAGAAGATTCTTGAACTTCTCTTGGATGGATTCTTTTTCCCAATCACCTTGAATGGTATCAATAATGCTGCTATTACGGTATTTATTTATTGTTTGCCGAAAGCCTAAACTTCTTTCCTCGGCCGGAGAAGAACCCGCCATACCTCGGATTTCGACAATACGCACGGTATCTTTGGTATTATAGGAAATTATTTTCTTTGCGGCATTCCTGCCCACTTCAATATTGTCCGCTCCCAAATAGGCCGTATATGTTTGATTTTCGGTCTTTCTGTCCACTACGAGTACTGGAACACCAGTATTAAGCGCCTTCTCTACCACCGGGGTGATCGGTTTTGATTGGATAGGCGATACAATAAGAATATCCAAACTGTCGGCTATCAATTCCTCTATCTGTACGATTTGTTTTTGCACCTCGTAATTGGCATCACGAATGGTTAGGTCTATCTTGGGGTTGAGAGATGCCTGAAGTTTCATGGCGTTGTTCATCGAACGTCGCCAATCGTCATTTGTCATGGCTTGGGAAAAGCCAATACGAATCTTATCTCTTTTTGAATTTTTTTGGCATGAGAAAAAAAACCATACGGCAAAAGCTGCACCATAAACAAGAATGTTTCTGCGTAGTTTCATTGATACGTGTCCTTAACGTAAACTTAACGAAAAATGGGCAGAAAAAATGCTAAGAAAGTTTTAGCACATTAAACTCTTGTTGAGTTCATGTTGAAGCAAGTCTTCATCAAAAAGATTCTCTGCACAAAGATAACTTGGTAATCTTCTAAATGAACTCGTCTTAAGTTATCAAATTCAAGACGGAGTTCACTAAAACCTTTTTAGTACAAAATGAAGAAATACGGAAAAAGTGACTTTATGGTTTAGTACTGACAGAACAGATTCTAAAGAAATACTAAAATTAATGTGAGTATAAGGCCGGCCAGCGTAAAGTAGATTCCCTTTTTAAAGATTGGGGTGTCTGGTCTAAACATCCAAAAGGCGGATATCACAAAAAATAACAAAGAGGCCCCAAAGAAAATATTGAGAAAGAAAAGCGGATCTTTCGAGGTTGCCTTGTGTATTTTGGTCATTTTTTCCATAACAAAAGGCAATCTTTTCTCCGTAAAAGTGGCCACTCCGGTGGATTTATTATAGTTACCATCCTTAAAGTAGACAAGGTCGCCCTCTTCTTTATCTACTTTAAAACCTTTCCTATTTAAGGCCTTACCCAAGTTATTGGCGGCTATGTTGGTTTCCAGTTTTTTCTCGATGACTACCTCCTTTTTCAGAAAATCGGTTTTTCTAAAAATCAATACGACCCCGCTGATGGCGTACATCGCCATAATACCCGCCAAAAAAAATCCCAAATAACGATGGTAGGTGCGCATCTTTTGTTCTGTTTTTCTTCCCATAAAAGTTTTGACCGCTGTTTTAAGGTAAGCGTTTAGTTTTTTTTATTGAGATATTGGATGACCGGTGCTCGATGCTCGATGCTCGATGCTCGATGCTCGATGCTCGATGCTCGATGCTCGATGCTCGATGCTCGATGCTCGATGCAAATATTACAAAAAAGTTTTTGCTTATGGAGCTAAAAATATTCTTAAAGCGATTTCTTTAAGACATCTATCAAATTGATGCAAAGCTTAACTCTTTGATTCGGAATAAACTCTTTTCAAAACCTCCGCCTCTGACCGGAGTATTGCATAGCTTCCCCCTTTCCAAAGCCATAACTAAAGCCGAAGGCGACAAAAGTACCCCTCAAGCTACGACTGTAAATCTCAAAATCGTTTTGTGCAATTTGATTTTCGTTTATTCGTGATGCGAACAAATCTCGAACGCTTAAGTTCAATACGGCCTTACCTTTCATAATATCCTTTCGCAATCCCAAATCCATAAAGAGAAAATCGCTTAAAACACCCTGAACCGTTTTCACACTAGATTGGTAGTTACCGGTGGTCTCTAACTCAAAGTCTGCGGGAAGTTTGAATTTCGCCAATAGCTTTGACGACCACTGATTTCCATTAAAATCAAAAACCGCGTTTTCGAAAGTACCCTCCCTATCGAACTGATTGTAATTAAAATCGCCATTCAACGTTAGCCATTTTGCGGGAACATACTTCGCATTGAACTCGATACCCGTGATGTTGTTGACACCAATATTTTCGGGTCTTACGGTATTCACATTGTTTTCAAAAGAGGATACCCTCTCGATGACATCAGTGGTATAGCGGTGGTAGACACCAAAATTTAAAGAGGTCTTACCCAAAATATAAATACTGGTGATTTCATAGGAATCGGTGAATTCAGGTTGCAGATTAGGATTGCCCTGACGAATGCTAAAATTATTGCGGATATTAAAAAACGGATTCAAATCCCACATTCTAGGGCGGTACACGCGCTTGGAATATCCTGCCTGTATCGAAACCTTTTCAGTGAATTTATACGAAGTATGGAAACTTGGAAAGAGGTTGGCATAATTTTGATCGTTGGCCTCGTTGGTATTGGCAAGTAAGGTATTCAGACTGGTTTGCTCTAGGCGCAATCCGACTTTCGCCCCCCATTTTTTGTTTTCATAAGAGCCTGTACTATAAATGCCGAGTACATTCTGGTCGAACTCAAAAACATTGGTCAATCCAGGGTCATTTACAAAACTTCCATTTATCAAATTATTTACCTCAAAGTCGTTGGCTACATCATTAATCACATACTGTGCACCTGATTCCAGCTTCCACTTTTCCGAAAAGGGTCGAGTATAGTCAAGTTT
>ENA-ORXM01001284-ORXM01001284.1-marine-metagenome-genome-assembly--contig:-NODE-1284-length-36046-cov-11.479997_pt1 | contig 36046 bp, 24 predicted proteins | sample MGYA00237867_ERZ511480 | MGnify/ENA primary metagenome ERZ511480 (study PRJEB26309, sample SAMN06266103) | marine metagenome | isolation source: Algal blade | place: United Kingdom:Sidmouth, United... | reverse complement strand
AAGGCAGGATATAGTACAGAAGAATTGGATTATGATGCTACCAATAATTGCTTCACCTCTGCCTTGCTATTGCTACACGGGCTTCCAGTGTTCGAAGCAATGAATCATGAACCTTATTTGTTAGATATTGGCAGGCGCCGTGTCAGCTTGGCGCCCGATTTCAAGAAGATCGCCGATCGTGGGGCGGAACTTCTCGCTCAGCGGGAGAAATAGGCCATGGCCGACCAGAACGCACCCGCCCAATCCGATGACCCGCAACTCGACCGGACAAAGGCTTTTTTTGGTGACACGGTTGAAACATTGCAGACGGCATCGGCAGAAGGCTGGGATATGGCGCAAACTGATGCGGCCTTAACCGATGTGCAGCGCAGCCATGGATATTGGTCAGATACTCCTGTGTTAGGCGGGCATCTCGGCATAGACCTCGGAATTGCCAGTGCATCGGCTGGGGTCAATGATCAAGGAGCGGTCGGTGTGAGCGGTAAAGTCAATTTACCTGCTACAAGGGACATTGGGCGGGATATGGATGCGTCGCAAGGCGGTAAGCCGGCCCGTATTGAGGTGCAGGTCGTGCGCCGTGGATTTGCAGAGGCGGCGGTTAAAACCGACAACAATGTGCGCGCGGGCCTCGAATTCGGGTTCTCGGCCAAGGTGAGCACGGCTAAGGGTGTCGGAGGCAGTGTAGAAGGTTTCGTCAATCATGCTACGGATGGAACCGCGCAGATGGGCCTGTCAGGATCGGCAATGCCGGGCCTAATGAAGGGCCGCTTTCCCGTCGAAGTTGGGATGAGCGTGACCTCGGACATGATTGACACAGAAACGCTCGTGAAAGACCGTATGGACCTCTTTGAGCAGACAATCGACGCGGCTAATAATCAAGATTTCGTAGGTGAGGCGTGGGCGCGAGACTCTATTTATAATGTGTTGGATGAAACAGGCGGTGGGACCGTGCCGGAAAGCCGCCTTGTATTTGCAGCGGGCGTTGCGGAATTTGAGGCGAAGATTGGCGACAAAAATCGTGGGGAGGACTTAGGGATTTCCGTCAGTGAAGGTGCCGCTTCTCGCTTAGGACTCGACAGGTTGGGTTATAATATCACCCAAGCCGGAGAGAATGAAGGCTTTTATCGCGTGGAAGGAAAATCCACATTTTCTGACACAACCTCCCCACATGGTCTCCACCAGCAGGAATTCGATGCCATTATAGATGGCTCGGGTCGAGTGATCGATGGGTATGAACTGGAACATCGAGAGGGCGGTGCACAGAATTATCACACCGTATCCGATGGAGCCTTCGGGTCGAAAAGTCCTTGGAGCGGGCAACTGGATCAAAGCATGAACCCGAGGGAGTTCGGTCCAGCCGGATTTACTAACGAGGGCCGGCAGTATGCTCGTATTGAATATGAACGTGATAAAACCGCAGAGCTTGACGCCTTAGAAGGCACTGATCTCGTTTCCGCTTATCCAGAGAGTGCGGCTAGACATGAGGACGCGCGCTGGTCGCAGGATCGCTCCGAGCGAGCTGAGGAGAACCTGCATGATGCTGCGCAGTTAGACCGTTACCTCTCTGAACTGAAAGATGCACGAACCGATTCCTTGCAGCAAACACCTGTGCCGGATGATTTTAGGCAACACCAGACCCCGTTATCAGAATCAGAACCTCAGATGGAGCGGAATTTTACGCCATTGCCGGATGAGGTGGCTCTACCGGGAACCCATAAAGCTGACCCAACCTCCCACGCAGCACCTTTTGCGCGCGAGATACTCTCGGAACCCGATTATGCTTGGGCAAATCCGGATTACATTCGTGAGCTCGCGCAGGAGGGCGGAGATGTGCCCGGCGTTCACATGCCGGAGGCGGGCGCGGGGTCGGGAGTGGTCGACGGCTTGCGCAAAATATTTACGCCGGATCCGCCGGGTCTGGATTTGAAAGAATTGTCGCAAGAACTTCACAAGGCCGGTCAAGAGGTAAAGGCATTGGACACAGAGCAGAACGGCGCGGCGTATACCAGCTCGGAAGGCTGGCGGATGGCGCATCCTGAAACCCATGCCCGGTGGGAAAATTTGACTCAAGGCCTGAAAGACGGAAGCTTAAACGACATGCGGGTTGAGGTCGACCTCACCAATAAAGACGGCGAGTCATTGCCGCCGCATGACCGGGCCGAAATTCTCTCCGATGCCATAGACCGGGCCTCGGCGGCGCAGGCGAGCAGCACGGGGAGCTATCCCAAAGCCCTGTCCGGCCCTCTGAAGGATTTCAATCAAGACCATCCCGTGCCGGGGAGTGAAGAGGCGCTGACGGCCAGAGGCGATGCCGGCGCACTGGAACGCGGCGTGGAGAGAGCGGCGAGCCAAGAGGCTCAAAGGGACGCCGCGCGCGAAGAGCTCATTCAACGACCGACCCCAGAATATGATTATTCACAGGATCAAGATTTTGAACATGGGATTATACCTTAGTGGGGGTCGGTTGCGACTGGGGGCGAAATGACATTATGAGAAAATTTGACCTTCACTATTTCTCATAATAAAAATTTCTAATCCATGCGCATAATGTATCTTATGAGAAATTTGTTGATAGTCTGTCTGTTTTATAGCCCGGATAACAGCCTCGGTGCATGTATGAGACTGGCCGGACGATCGCGGTTAGATTATCGGGGCGTCGATGATAATATCATCGGCCATATCAGCTAGGTCTGCATTCAGGATCAACAGCGTCTCACCATTCACGAAAAAGCGCACATGATCGCCGAATTGGTTCATGTTCGCCAAAGCGTCCTGAACTGTGCCAAATCCATATTCAGAGAGATTGAGACTATCGATATCATCTTCCCAATCGGTGACATAGGCATAGGTATCGCCAGCGCCGAAGACAAATATATCCGCACCTGTGCCGCCAAATAATTTATCAATGCCAGCGCCTCCATCGAGCGTATCATCGCCGCCGGAGCCGAAAATAAAGTTGTTCAGACCATCGCCCGTCAGGCTGTCATCATGGCTGGAACCAAAGAGTTGCTCGATACCATTGAGAACATCACCTTGCGCGTGGCCGCCCGAGGCGGTCCCCGCCCCGAGATCGACATCGACTCCGGCATTTGATCCGACATAACGCGCGATGTCGATGCCTGCGCCGCCAACGATATTGTCCGCTCCCGCGCCTCCGGTTATGAAGTCACGTCCGGCTCCGCCAAAGATCGTATCGTCGCCATTGAAGCCCGACAGGATATCTGCGCCGGCCCCGCCGTCGAGAACATTATCGCCGCCGCTCCCTGTTATGGCATCTCCGAAGTTTGACCCGGTTACATTTTCGATACTGACATATGTATCTCCGGTCGCGTGGCCTGAGGTGATTGAATTCGTAGCCATGTTAATCAGGACACGGTTTGTCGAGCCTTCATAACTTGCCGTATCTATACCGGCCCCGCCGTCTAGCAGGTCGCCTCCGGCGCCGCCTTCGAGGATGTCGTGGCCGCCGCTACCCTCTAGCGTGTTGGCACTCGCATTACCTGTGAGTGTATCATTATATTCCGAGCCAATCAGGCCCTCAATATCAACGAGCGTATCCAGACCGTAACCGACAGTGTTTTGTTGGCCCGTAATCGCAAGGCTCACGGTTACACCGGTGGACGCGGCGCCTTCATATGACGCGGTATCGAAACCCGCTCCGCCGTCCAGCAGATCATTGCCATTGCCGCCATGGAGTGCGTCATCGCCGCCATTGCCAAAGATATCATCATCGCCATTATTGCCGAAAAAGGTCTGCGCCAAATTTGTACCGGTGATGATGTTGCTGCCTGCCCCATCGTAAAATGTTTCGATATTGAGCAAATCTAAAATGACAGGTCCATTATTTCCGCCGGTTGCGAATGTGGTTGTTAAGGTTCCGGCTGCGAAGTCATATTGTGCACCGTTGACGCTGGCTGCATTGACCCGTGAGTGATCAAGAGCATCGTCACCTGCCCCGCCATCAACATTGTCCAGAAAAGCATTCGCAATTGCAATGATGATATCGTCGCCGGTGCCGCCCAGTATGGTTTGAGTGCCTGCGCCATTCACAAAAATATCATCCCCGGCTCTCCCGTCCAGCAGGGCCCCCGCGATGTCACCTGATATTAAAATATCATCATATGCGGACCCGATAACATTCTCAAAACGACTGATCATGTCGCCCTCGGCATGTCCGCCGCTCGCTGTTTGGGCAAATAGATTGATCGTGACGCCGGCGTCACTGGCGGAATAATCAAGCGTATCATTGCCGAAGCTCCCATCGAGCGTGTCGGCCCCGTCCAATCCGGCAATTATGTTGTCATCAAAACCACCTGTTATGGTGTCGTCATGTGCGGACCCTATCACATTTTCAATGTCGACTAAGATATCGTTCCCAGCCCCTACTGTATCCTGTGAGAAAAATGGATTTTGACCAAACAGGTCAATCGTTACGGCGGCAGAGGCGTTCTCATATGACGCAGTATCTGAGCCGTTTCCGCCGTCAATTGTGTCGTTTCCGTCACCGCCTTCTAGGATATCATCACCGTCACCGCCGGTTAAAGTATCGTTTCCGCCTAACCCGCTGATAACGTCATCGTCAGGGGTGCCCGTCAATACATTATCGTTTTGGTCGCCGATAATAACAGCCATTGGACTCTCTGCTCAGAATGTTCGGGGACAAATTTTGAGTCTCAAAATTATCCGCTATTCAACAGATCTGCGCCATCCTCGAAGAAAGCTAAAGGAGAATAAGGAGATTTGCAAGCGGGGATTGTGCTGTGAAGCAGTCCAATTTTTCGGTGAAAGGGGTTTTGGCGGGCAGTATTGCGGGCTAACCTGCGGCTTACCCGCCTCCAACATCGTGCCCTATTCAGACGACAGGCGCATCTATCAGGATATCATCCGCCATCTCGTCCAGATCGGCATTCAGGATTAACAGCGTTTCGCCGTTCACGAAGAACCGCACATGTGCGCCGAACTGGCTCATATTCGCCAATGCGTCGGCAACAGTGTTAAATCCATATTGCGAGAGATCGAGGCTGTCGATGTCGTCTTCCCAATCCGTGACGAAAGTGAAGTCATCTCCTGCGCCGAACACAAATGTATCCGCCCCCGTGCCGCCGAACAGCTTATCAATGCCCGCGCCGCCGTCGAGCGTGTCATCGCCCGCTGCGCCCAGGATAAAGTTATTCTGCGCATTGCCGGTCAGTGTGTCATTATGGCTGGAGCCGAAAAGCTGCTCAATATTTGTCAGAACATCGCCGTCCGCATGGCCGCCAAAGGCTGTGCCTGCACCAAGGTCAACATTCACCCCTTCATTGGAGCCAACATAGCGCGCGATGTCTATACCCGCTCCGCCGTCAATCATATCTGCGCCTGCCCCGCCGGTCAGGACGTCTCGCCCTGTCCCGCCGTCCAGCGTGTCATTGCCGTTGAAACCAGAGAGAACGTCAAAGCCGTTTCCGCCAACAAGGAGGTTGTTCCCGCCGCTACCGGTAATGGTATCGCCGAAGTTTGTCCCGGTGACGTTTTCAATACTGTCAAATGTATCTCCGGTGGCATGGCCCGAGGTGATTGAGTCCGTGGCCATGTTAATGACAACGCGGTTCGTAGAGCTTTCATAGCTCGCCGTATCAATGCCGTCGCCGCCGATAAGTGCGTCGCCGCCTGCGCCGCCCTCAAGCGTATCATTCCCGCCGAGGCCGGACAGGACATTTACGCCGCTATCCCCCGTGAGCTCATCTCCAAAAGCGCTGCCGGTTAGATTTTCAATATCGGTTAGAGTGTCGCCTGTGGCATGACCGCTGGTGGCCAGTCCGGCGTTCAGGTCAAGAATCACCCGATTGGTGGAGCTCTCATAACTCGCCGTATCAACGCCGCCGCCGCCATTGATCACATCGCCGCCTGCGCGGCCTTCTATGAGGTCATTGCCGCCCCCGCCGGAGAGTTCATTGACGCCTGCAGTCCCGAATAATTGATCGTTGGCTCCGCCGGCTTCAATATTCTCAACATTTTTGATGGTCTGGATGCCGTTATTATCGCCGCCGGGAGTGGACGCCCTTTGATATGTCTCGTTAGCTAAATCGACAATCCAATCAAACAGCCCGCCACTGTTTATATTATATCCCGTGAAATCCAGCGTATCAGTATCCGCCCCTCCATCGATAGTATCAATAAAATCTACCCCGTTAAAAATAAATCGGTCATCGCCCGCATCCCCATTGACAATATCAACAAAGAAACCGCCGGATATTGTATCATCGCCTGCACCGCCATTCACGATGTCTATCCCGTCAGCGTTGTCACTTAGCCCCGCGACAATGATGTCATCGCCGGCCCCGCCGTCAATCATATCCGCTCCGGTCCCGCCTATGATCGTATCATTCCCATCACCGCCGGTGATAATGTCATCTTGGCTTGATCCGGTGATGTCGTCGGCAGCCCCGCTGCCATTAATCGTGACGGTATCTTCGGCGTTCCAATCAGTGAACGTAAATCCGCTCAGGTCGGCGTCACCGTCCGTGCCTAACTCGACGACAAGAGACTGAGCTGTATCCGGGTTAGTGTTACCCAGAATACTGAGGGCTTCATCCAATTGACCGGCCCCTATTTGAGCACTGTCAATAATGATCTCCTGCGCGCCAGTCGCATTCGAATATAGAAACTGTTCGATTGAGGTCAGTGTTGAGCCTCGGAAATCATAGCTTTGGTCTGCGCCTTGGACATTAAGTCTGTCAAAATCTGCGCCGCCGTCTATTGTCTCAGCTCCAACAGCCAGATGACTGGCTTCATTATATGAAAATGTGTCACTCCCTGCGCCGCCGCTCAATATGTCCGCGCCGAGACCCCCATTTATAGCATCATTTCCGGCTCCGCCGTTCAGTGTATCATCGCCATCTAAGCCGATTAGTGAGCTATCGGACGCGCTGGCGGTCAAAATATCATCACCTCCATCGGAGCCAAAAATTCGTTCGATATTAAGGAAAGTATCCAGTCCTGCGCTGACGGTATCTTGCTGACCTGTATTCGATAAGTCGATGGTCACGCCCGTTGTAACGGCCCTGTAATCAACCCCATCAAATCCGTCGCCGCCGTCAATATAGTCATCTCCGTCACTATCGCCCGCAATAAAGGTATCATTCCCGCCCATGCCGAACATCTGGTCATTGCCATTGCCGCCGTTCAGCGTGTCATTGCCTTCATCAATGGGCCCATCTGTCGCAGCATGGCCCGAGATCGAAACATTTAACAGTGTCGAGTCTTCTGCTCCGTCCAAATCACCACTGCCTTGGGCTGCACCGGCTTGAAATTCCCCCACCCTGACGATGATAGTTTGCGGGGCACCCGTTGTGTTGGTGTAAGACAGGAACGAATCTCGAATGGTCCCGAACGAGCCGGCATCGGTGCTGTCGTCATCATTTGTGCTGATTAAAGTGCCGCCGCCTGCTCCGTCGGAGAGGAAAAATGTTAGGACGGTATCGAATGTTGAGAAATCGGTATCAGCCGAAATTGATTCACCCGCACCCACCGTGAAGGAGTAAAACTCCTGCCCATTCTCGCCTTCCATATAAATAGAGGTGTGAGGGACGGTGGTTGAGTCGGTAATAAAGTCGAGAGCATTGGTACTCCAAACACCTGAAGCGTCGCGGTTCGCGGCAGTGGCGAGGGAGGTATTTCCCGATGTGTTTATAAAGAAGACCGGGAAATCGCCAACAATGAAATCATTGCCGTCGCCGCCGTTTTGCGTGTGATCTGGCCCGCCCGAGAAGCCAAATAGGTAATCTGTTCCGGCGGTTCCGGTTTGTGTTGATCCGCTAAATTGTAATGGCATGGTCTTTGTCCCCATAGATTTTCGGCGGCAGAAAATGCTTTGCGCCTTTGCGTTCAGTTTAGGTTCATGACCTGCCTCACGCTATGGGGTAATCACCTGATTTTTGAGTTTTTCTTGATCCCGAAACATGACGCCAAAATGGGGCGATTACCCGATATTCTTTTTGGAAAAAATCGATGACAAGACGGTCGGATAGCGACATGCTGTGAGTCTCGAGGGCAAAAGCGAGGAGGGCTAGATATCGATCATACCTTTGCGCATCGCAGAGACGAGCAGAGACGCCGTCGAACTGACCCCCATCTTTCGCAGCAAGTTGGTCCGGTGAGTATCAACCGTTTTCGGACTGACACCCAGGCGTTCTGCAATTTGACGATTACTCAACCCGCGCGCCAATTCTTGCAAAACTTGATATTCGCGGTTGGACAGCTCGTCTTTTTGTCTCAACGTATCTATCTGCGCTTCAACCGACGGGGAAATCGAGCGGATACCCGACAACATGTCGACGACCCCGGAACACACATCTTCCGGGCGCTCGCTTTTAATAAACAGCCCGTCAATGCCAGCGTCAAAAATTCGCTTGAGCAAAGGTGCGGTCGACTGTCCCGTAATGATGGCAAATTTCGTCAGGGGCGACCACCGCTTGGCCTCCAAAAAAACCTCAAACCCGTTCGCCCCCGGCATAGAAAAATCCAGCAAGGCGCCGTGTGGTTTTTTGCGCTTTATTTCCGAGATTGCCTCAATGCCATTTGTGGCTATGCCAATAACTTTAATATTCGGCATAGAGAGCATCACGCGGCGCATACCGTCGGCCGTGAACGGATGGTCATCAGCGATGATTACAGTTTTTGCGATGTGGTGCCCTCCCCTTCACGCAAGAAAAACTCGTGGCTCCGGGTTCTGTCAATATTACTAATCTGGGGGTTTGGCGCAAGTCACTCATTTGCTCAGTCGAATTCATCTGAATTTGTGCCGGTAGACGGGCCTTTGACCGTCGAGCAGCTGTCGGTGCATTTTGACTATTACTTAGACCCGAACTGGACAGCGAAAGTTCAGGATTTAGCTGCGGGAAAAGCGTCCGACTTCGCCCCACTCAATATGCCCGAGGCCAATTTTGGATATACGGACAGTCGAATCTGGTTGCGGGTGCGGCTTAAAAACACGAGTGAGACCTTATCGGATTGGCGCCTATATGTTCGTGAGAATTTTCTGCAAAACTACAGCGTCTACGTCGAAACCCCCGGCGGCGGAATCGAGCTGATAGAGAACCATACCCCCGAAACACGCTTTACAGAGCGTCTGTTACCATACCCCGAACTTGTCACACCGATTAATTTTGCACCCGGCGAAAGCCTGACCATCTACGTGGCCTATTGGTCTGAAGGATCTTCTAATGCGGCGATGTCACTTGAAACGGCAGAGAGTTTTGCTGTCAAAGCTATCAGCCGGACATCAAAAAATTACATTTTTTATGGTATGATTGCCTTGTTGATCGCCGGCGCCATTTTGGGTTTGTTTATCCTTAGGCTCCCGGTGTTTCTGGCATATTTGTATTATGTTGCCTTGACGCTTATTTATTTGATGCATGTCGACGGCGTGACGTTCCAATATTTTTGGCCGCATTACCCACGGTTCAACTCCTATTTCACGATTATAATCGGGACAGCTTTCGTCTTAGCGACCTATAATTTTGCACGCTCATTTTTGCAGACCAAAACCTATCATCCGGAGGCAGATAGAGTTTTGTTTTGGATGGGAGCCGTTACCCCTTTCATCGCAATCCCCGGCGCATTTATTGATCCGCAATTGACCAAGCAAATGATGATGCCGCTTATCCTATTGGCCATTGTTGCGGGAACCTTTGTCGGAATTCTGGCGGCGAGAACGCGTTTCAAAGATGTAAGATTTTACCTGTTCGCGTGGATGTTTGGAATTATCGCCTCGGGATTGATGAATATGAGACACATTTTTGGCTTTGATGTTTCCCAAGACACCGAGTTCGACAGCATTCGTATCTCCATGGTCGTCGATTCTGTCATGATGGGGTTGGGGATTGGAGACAGATATATCCAATCGCTGAAACGCCGCGAAAAGGAAATCGTCGATAGTCTCAAAACAGCCCAGCAAAACTTAAAACTAAACCAGCGGCTGTTCGATCTTGAGGAACAATATGAACTTGCGGCAGAGATGGCCCTTACAAAGGATGAGGCCTTTAACGACACAATCCATGACCTCCGGCAGCCCCTTCACGCTTTACGGTTAAGTATACAAAATTCTTCCCTAGCTGAGCAACATAATGAAGGCGACGCCGAGAAAATCACTGAAATGTTCTCATATTTAGAGCAACTATTATCCGCGCAATTGGACATGGTGGCCGCCCCTGATGGGCTGGAGAATGACACGCGAGATATTTTTCAGGATGAGGATGTGAGCGTGCAGAAAATTCTAGAATCCGTATATGAAATGTTTCTGCCGGATGCGCAGGAAAAAGGCCTGGAATTTCGCTTTATTTCCTCTCGTCATACCGCGCCTATCGAACCTTTTATCTTGGTCCGCATCATGAATAACCTCGTGTCTAACGCGATCAAATATACGCCAGAGGGCAAGATTTTAATGTGTACGCGGCGATTGGGCGGGGTTCTGCGTATCGAAGTCCATGATACGGGAATTGGCATGCGTCCCGGTGCTTTTGAACGGGCCAAAACGCGAAATACCCGTCTCAATGCAGGTCTCGGACAAGCAGATGGGGACGGGTTGGGGCTCTCCATTGCAGCTCAATTGGCCGAAGAGAATGGAATGCGCCTGTATCAAACGCCTTATCGTCAAAACGGCACCAGCCTTATTCTTGAAATCCCATTATAAAACGACTTTGTCAGAATTTATTTGGCATTTTTGCAAAAAATGGGGCGATTACCCGATACCGCTCGCACCAAAGCTGTGCGAACTAAAGTTTGTAACCATAAGAAACGGGGCGCAGTTATCGTTGACAGGAGATGATGCCCGTTGCGAAATGGGGCATCCGTCCTATAGCGATATTCCGTTTGTTAGAGCTAAAAGTTGATAGGCGATCACATGATATTCGTGTTTGGCGCGCTCTCTTGCGGTTTTCGTTTGCAGAAGAATTCTCTCCGTCTCGGTTAGGTCAATAGCGGAGACCAGGCCTGACCGATAAATTTTCCGAGTGCCTTCAGCCGCGGATTCTGCGGCCACAACAGCGTCATTATGGAAAGACAGAGCGGCCTCTGTTGCCTGCAATCTATCCCACGTAATGGTTATATTATCCCTGACATCTCTGAGAGCTTGCGTGACTTCAATTTCTCGGAGGCCGCGAATTTGCTTGGCCCGCTTTATATTTCCAAACTCTTGGTCCGCCTGAAAGATAGGAACTGTGAGCGAGACATTGGCACTTAACGCCGTGGTTGTACGGTCGTCTGAGAATATGCCGAAATTCTCGGGCCTACGCCCGCGATTGACAGACGAGTTAAAACTAACACTTGGTAGCCTCTGCCCTTTAGCTTCTTTGACGGCAAATTCTGAAGCCTCGAGCGTAAGCCGTGCCGCCGCGACGGACGCATTATCATCCAGCGCGCGAATGAGCGCTGCCTCAACCGTGTTTGGTAAATCTGGAACACTGGAGACATCAGCGAGCCGCTCCCCCGGTAGTCCGGTCAACCTGAAAAATACGGCGCGCGATACAGCAAAACTGGCGCGCGCTGTGGCAATCTGTGTGCGCGCTGTTGCAACAGCCGACCGAGAGCGGGCAACATCCGTCAAGCTTGTATCTTTGAACTCATACCGCTTCTCATTGGCTCTGAGTTGCTCTTCCAAGGTTTCAAGGCTTTCCGTCGTGAGGCGCAAAATTGAGATATCTCTTTGGACATCCAAATAGGCTGTTGCAACTTCGAGATAAATCTGTTGCCGCTCTGCGGCTATCCGCGCTTCTGCGGCGCTAGCATTGGCGGTGGCGCCTTTAATTGCATTCTTGACGCGGTTACCGTTGTACAGAGGTTGTCTTAAACCCAGACCAAGATTGGAGGTTTGACCGGAAATATTTGACTCAGGTGCAAGCGTAAATTTGTTGTCTTGATATAAATACCCATAGCTCGCGGTGGCGTCGATGACGGGCAAGTGCCCTGTTCGGGCCAGACGTATGTCGGTTTTACTTATCGCATGACGTTGCTGCGCCGCTTGTATTCGGGGATTATATATTTCTGCGGCCTCAAAGGCCATCTCCATAGTCAATGTGGATGTCGTCGGTGTGTACACGACGGGAGCTGCTTGAGAATCTGTTAGTGGGTCCTGAACCTGAGCCGAGGCGAATTCTGAGCTCAGACACACCGCGATGATGCCTGCGTAAATGCCGGAAAACTTCAAGGGTCTCATTTGATCTACTCCTCTCGGAACGCGCGGGATAGCTGATCTGTTGCAGGTTTAAGTAAGTAATTTATAACAGTTCGTTTATCCGTTTGCATAAAGGCCTCTGCTGGCATGCCCGGCACGAGTATTAAGCCGTTTAAACGGGATATTTCTGCCTGCGGAATTTCAATTTTGACCGTGTAAAAGGACATTCCCGTGACCTCATCCACCGTCGTGGTTGCTGATATCGACGTCACCTCACCATTTAGCTCGGGCGTCGTCCGCTGGTTAAACGCGGAGAGACGGACAGTTGTCTTTTGGCCAATATAAAGTTGATCGACATACATAGGTTCAATGCGAGACTCGACGATGAGACGGGCGGTATCCGGAATGATATCCATGATCCGGCTCGCGGGTGTAATGATGCCGCCCAGTGTGGTGATGGCCATATTATGGACTCGGCCCGAGACTGGCGCGAGAATATCGACCCGGCCGGCTTGGTCGGAGGCTGCGATGAGCTGTTGTTCAAGATCGCTAATTTCAGATTCCTTTATTCGCAATTCCGTCAACGCAGTCTCTTCCCGCGCCCGCGTAACTTGAAGAATCTCAATTTCAGTTTCGCCGATCGCCGTTCTGGTTCGGGCAATTTCCGCTGCGATACTGGCGATTTCACCGCTCAGTGCCGCTTGCTCTCTTTCCAAGGTCAAAATGCGCGTTTGGCTGACGTACCCGTCTTTAAATAACTCACGCAAACCCGTTAGCTCACGGATAATAATCTCTAATTGCTCTTGGTTGGCTTTTGATTTTGACTCTAAGCCGTCGATTTGCTCACTGGCTTGTTGCAGCCGTTTTTGGAGCTGCTGTAACTCTCCTCGATACGCTTTTCTTCGCGTATCAAATAACTTCTCTTGGTCTTGAATGATCAAGTCCAAACCCGGCGAACGCACATCTGACGGAAATTTCTCCTCCCATGGGATGGACGGCTTGTTGTCCCGTTCGGCAATCAATCTCGCGCGCAAGGCTTCAGCTTCGTTCAGCCTAAGACTCAATAGATCACGATTTGCATTTAGTGATGTAGGGTCGAGACGCATGACAACGTCGCCTTCTTTGACCTCATCCCCATCCACCACCAAAATCTCACCGACAATGCCCCCGTCAAGGTGTTGAAGCGTTTTTGGTTTGCCTTCGACGACAACCGTTCCCGGCGCGATAACGGCACCTTGAATGGGTGCGAACGCGCTCCACATAAAGAACCCTGCGATCAAGGCGGCGATCAAACCAAAACCCGTCAGGAGGTAAACATCATAGGCCTGCTTCTTAGGCTTAGGCTCCGCGACCTTGGCAGGCATCATTATATCTGGGGTCACATTTTCCATCTAGGCCGGTGCTCGCTGAGACTGAGGGCCGGCATTATTGCCCTTCTGAGGGGATTGTTGCTTTTCTTGTAGACGTTTAATCACCTCTTCTTTCGGGCCGAAATCCTCGACACGTCCATCCCGCAACATCAAAATCATATCGACAGCCGCAATTGCGCTGGGTCGGTGGGTCATAACAATAACCGTATTTCCGCGGCGACGGCTTCCCGCTATCGCTGCCGTGAGAGCGTTGTCTCCATCATTGTCGAGATTGGCATTTGGTTCATCCAATACGAGCAGTTTTGGATCCCCATATAGGGCTCTCGCAAGCGCGATACGTTGCACTTGGCCACCGGAAAGAATAAAATTGCCGCCGCCGATAACGGTATCATACCCATTTGGCATTTGAAGAATCATCTCATGTACACCGGCATTTTCGGCGGCTTCAACAATAGCTTCGTCAGGTGCCTCATCATCCAGACGTGCAATATTGTCTTTGATCGAGCCGTCAAACAGCGCGACATCTTGTGGGAGATATCCGATGTGAGGGCCTAATGCCTCCCGGTTCCATTGGTCATATGTTGCGCCGTCCAGCCTGACACTCCCGCGTTGAGCTGTCCAAACACCAACGAGAAGCCGAGCTAAGGTTGATTTGCCAGATGCGCTTGGGCCAATAACGCCAAGGCCCTGTCCGGGTTTAATTTCAAAACTGATATTTTTGAGTACCGCTGTTTCTGCTCCAGGAGGCGCTGCGATCAGGTTTTCGACCGTGATGTGACCCTTTGGCTCGGGAAGCTGCATTGAGTCTTGTTCTGCCGGAATCGCCTCAAAAAAAGTATTTAGGCGCATGTAAGAGTCCCTCGCCCGCACAAAACTCTTCCACTGACCAATGGCCATCTGAATGGGCGCAAGGGCGCGGCCCATGATAATTGAGCCCGCAATCATGGCGCCGGGCGTAATCAGTTGGATAACAGCCAGCGCACACCCCAGTCCCAAAATTCCGGATTGCAAGAACATCCGAAAGGCTTTCGTCGTTGCGGTATAGCCTCCGGCTCTGTCGCTGCCGGAGGTGTGGAGACCTGCCCCTGCCTGATGAGCGCTTTGCCAACGCTTATGAACATTCTTTCCCATGCCCATCGCCAAAACAGATTCTGATTGCTGATGTGTGCTGTCTGCAATGCTGCGGCTCTGCATGAGGAGCTGTCTGGACTCCGTCAGGACCTTTCGCGTTGTGAACTCGTTTAAAGCCGCAACAACAAAAATTACAATCGCTCCGATTAGAGCCGCCAGTCCCAGTGTCCAATGTAACATCCAGATCACGCCTATGAAAATTGGCGTCCACGGAATATCAAATAGGGCCCCCGGTGCCGGGCCTGAAAGAAAAGCTTTCAACGTACTTAAATCGTCAAGTGGACGACCTCGTGAGGCTTGTTTGCCGTAACGGCCTTGGGTGATCCAAATATCAAAGGTCCGTTCACTCAGATCTTCTTCAACCCTGTTGCCTATACGGACCAACACGCGAGAGCGAATAAGTTCAAGGAGACCCATAAACATATAGAGCCCAGCCATTAAGATGCTGAGCGCGACCAATGTTGACATGCTGCGGCTTAACAACACGCGGTCATAAACTTGCAGCATGTAAAGTGGCCCGGTGAGCATCAACATGTTTATGACGGCACTGAATATGCCAATCCCAACAAATGCCCGGCGTGACTTAGCGAGGGCGTCACCGAGTTCTGTTCTTTGGGGTGTTTGATTTTTTTGAGACATATTCACTTCAGCTTCAATACGCCAGCAACTACAAATAGCTAGACGTATATTTTGAAACTAGAATCCTGAAATTATATTTAACTGCGCGAGGGTCATCTTGACTGAGCCGCCCGCAGTAGTCAATTGTTCTATTTTGACACTTCAAACGAATAGAAGCGAGTTTTAGCCAGGCTGGTTTTAATGATCGCGGTTTATAAAGTTTCATCTATACTCTTATGATTAGACCCTGGCGGATCGCCTCACTCACTCGCAGTTAGACCCGTCACGTTATAGAAGGTAACCGTGTTGAAAAACGTTTTGATTACAGGGGGATTGGGATTTATTGGGTCTGCCGTTGTCCGGCATCTTATGACGGCGACGGATTGCAATGTCGTTGTTGTGGATTCCATGACCTATGCTGCAATGCCCGAAGCTGTGGCGGAGTTTGAGAGCGACCCGCGTTACGCCTTTGAGCGCGGCGATATCTGCGATTATAACCATTTCGAGCGACTACTGGATAAGCATAACCCCAATATCGTGATGCATTTGGCGGCCGAGAGCCATGTTGACCGCTCCATCGACGGGCCGGCGCAATTCGTGCAAACCAATGTGGTTGGTACGGTTCAGGTGTTGCAGGCCTGCCGATCTTACTATGAGGCCCTGCCCTCTAATGCGCAGAAAATGTTTAGGCTGCAACATATCTCAACGGATGAAGTTTTTGGGTCACTTGAAACGACTGGCCCGGCCTTTACGGAAAATAGCCGGTATGATCCTCGCTCCCCCTATTCTGCGTCCAAAGCCGCGTCGGATCATTTCGTTCGCGCCTGGGGCGAGACGTTCGGGTTGCCTGTTGTGTTGTCAAATTGCTCGAATAATTACGGCCCGTGGCAATTTCCCGAAAAACTCATTCCCTTAATGATTGCCAAGGGCGTTGATCAAAGCCCTCTGCCCGTTTACGGGACCGGTGAAAATGTGCGCGATTGGCTCCATGTCGAAGATCACGCCGAAGCCCTCTGGCTTGTCGCGAGCCGGGGGCAGCTCGGCAAGAGCTATAATGTCGGCGGTGCGTCTGAACGCACAAATTTGGAAGTTGTTGAGGCTATTTGCGCTGTTTTGGACACAGAGTTTCCGGATCGTCCATCGCATAAAGAGCTAATTACCTTTGTTTCGGACCGTCCCGGGCATGACTTCCGATATGCAGTGAATTTTGACCGTATCACCAAAGAACTGGGATGGACACCGCGCCACAATTTTGAGGACGGTTTGGCCGAGACCATTCAGTGGTATTTGGAAAATGAAAGCTGGTGGCGCTCTATTTTAAAAAAGACTGATGGTGCAACCCGCAAAGGTTTGGCGAACCAAAAACCTTCTTAAACGGTCATTTATGACGAGTTCTTACCTTTTATAAGATCTCGAACATAGACCACATATTCGCTCTGGCTGTTTTCATTCACAGTGGCGCGGAGCTGATCTTGGCTTAACCAGCCTTTCATGAGGCCGATCTCCTCCAAACACGCGATCTTCAAGCCTTGTCTTTTCTCGATGGTTGCCACGAATTGTGACGCTGCAAGGAGACTGTCATGTGTGCCGGAGTCCAGCCAGGCAAACCCCCGCCCGAGCAGTTCAACGCGCAAATCTCCTGCGTCGAGATAGGTATTGTTGACCGATGTGATTTCCAGCTCACCTCTTTCTGACGGTTTAACAGATTTGGCTATGCCGGACACACGGTTGTCGTAGAAATAAAGCCCTGTGGCCGCGTAATCGCTTTTCGGCTCGACAGGTTTTTCTTCCAATGACAGCACGGTGTGGTTTTCGTCAAATTCTACAACGCCGTATCGCTCCGCGTCTTTGACTTGATAGGCGAAAATTACGGCGCCGCCCTTTTCCTCAACAGACTGAACCGCGCTTTGAAGGATCGGCATAAAGTTTTGACCGTAAAATATGTTGTCGCCCAGCACGAGCGCGGCCGTATCATCTCCGATGAAGCCCTCTCCTATGATGAACGCTTCGGCTAACCCGTTCGGGGCGTCTTGGACTGCGTAAGTCAACGTCACGCCAAAGCGCGCGCCATCGCCCAAAAGGCGCTTAAACTGCGCTTGATCTTCGGGGGTGGTGATAATCAGTATATCATTGATCCCGGCCAGCATCAGCACGGATAGCGGATAATAGATCATCGGCTTATCGTGGACGGGTAGCAATTGTTTAGAAACGGCGATGGTGACGGGATGGAGCCGACTGCCGGCGCCGCCCGCAAGAATAATACCTTTCATGAACACATCTTTCTCTAATGATGAGTGGGCTTGTCACTCACCCTAATTGATAACAAAGCCAGCGCATGAGTCCATATACGGGTTTACAGCGCTCTATTCCCTACATATTAGGATATTCGCGCTAATACGCGTCTAAATTGTGAACGTATAGTTTCGGATAATTCGCCAGCATAAACTATCGTTCTTCGAGATGTGGAGACACCATATGAAACCTGTACGAAAAGCTGTCCTTCCGGTCGCCGGATTTGGCACACGTGTTCTCCCTGCCACAAAAACGGTGCCCAAGGAAATGCTGACGGTCGTGGACCGTCCGGCCCTGCAATATGTGGTCGATGAAGCGATTGAGGCGGGAATCGAGCATTTCGTCTTCGTCACCGCACGCGGGAAAATTGCGATCGAAGACTATTTTGATAGTGCCTATGAGCTGGAAGATGCCCTTCAGCGAAAAGGCAAAACGGACATATACGACAGGCTGAAAGCGAAACAGCCGCGCGAAGGCACGATGAGTTTTGTGCGCCAACAAGAGGCCAAAGGGCTAGGCCATGCCGTTTGGTGCGCCCGCGATATTATTGGCGATGATCCTTTTGCCGTTCTACTGCCCGATGTGCTTATCCAGACAGATGTCCGGTCCTGCCTCGCGCAGATGATTGAGGCTTATCACGAGGTCGGCGGAAACATAATTGCGGTGGACCCGGTTCCCGATGAGCGCGTCTCGAGCTATGGTGTTATCAAACCTAAAAACCCTAAGGCCGCGCAGAAGTCCGGCCTTATTGCGATGGACGGAATGGTTGAGAAGCCCGCCCTGAAGGAGGCGCCTTCAAACCTAAAAATCACGGGTCGATATATCCTGCAGCCGGAGCTTATGGGACTTCTGAAAGACCAAGCCGCGGGTGCTGGCGGGGAAATCCAACTGACCGACGCAATGGCGCGCCTCATGCAGATCCAAGATTTCCATGCCTTTGTTTATGACGGCCAAGACTATGATTGTGGGTCAAAACTCGGCTATTTCGAAGCTGTGATGGCTTTCGCGCGGACCCATCCTGATATCGGCGTAGACGCTAAGGCGCTCATAAAAGCATTTGCAAAATAGCCGGAGAGGACCCCTCCCCGTCTTGAAGGGCCAAGAGTTAGCGAAATTCCAAGCGTTCTTTCGATGCAAAAAAGAGCGACGCGACTTCTTCGTCATCCGTCGACGCATCGGGCGCAAGATCCAGAATTTTGGAAATTGTATCTTTTCTCTGGCTCAATGCGGTCTCAAAATCCTGCTCAATTTTGTCCCATGTCCCTCTGAGCTTTAAATGCTGCATGAGCGTCTGATAAATATCCACACGCCCCATCAGAAAATAGCTTTCATAGAGGATTTTGCTTGCGATTTTTTGATGAATGTCTCCATAGGCTAACTGCTCGAGCATGGTCTCGATGGGCTTGACGATAAAATCCAGCTCTTCTTGTATATTGGGCGTAATCAGATAGGCTTTTTTGGTTGTGAGCAGCTGGCTTTCTATCCGTTCTATCATGTCCTTTGGCGCGCCGCGATTGGTGACGATAACGATATCAATATCTGAACCATTAATTTCGACACCGAGTTGCGAATGAACGCGCTTTGTTTGATGCGCCAGAAAATAAGCGATATCCCCTGACAGAAACACAACGCAGTGATCATAGATGACTTGTTGTAGGTCATCGTCGAGCTGGAGGAGTGCGTTGCGCGCCCAGCTTAGTTTTTCCAAACTGACAGTCCGAAACCGGTTAGCCAGCATGGTCGCGCCTTCGACCATATCAACGGTCTGGTCGGTCAAGTGAACAAGACTAAAGGTCAAAAAATCTCGGAGAATAGAGGGAGACAGGCGAAGTTGATTGCCGCGTAAGATATCGTAGCGCAGGTAGTAACGTGCGCAATTGCTCACCTGGATTTCGCCTGACCCGTAGCAAGCGCGCCATATGGCAATGTCACTTCTGTCCGGCAGTTTCTCAACAAGTTCCTTGCCCGTTTGCGGTCCATCCCTGAGTAGAATGTCTCGAATTTCAGTGTCGATTTCTGCCAAATCAGCCAAATGTTACTCAATTCTATCTTAAAGTTTTTGAATGCGTCAGTCGTCAAAGTCACATGGCTTGAGAGGCACTCAGTCAAACTTGTTTTATAGTTGCGATGAATACTGATTAAATACTTCCTAACTAAGACGGCACATTGTTTAAATTTTAGTTTATTTTGCACGCGGTTTCAGACACGAACTCCATTCAAACACAAACACGACTGAAGACACGTAAGGCATAAGATTATGACACGTATTCCACGCTCTGACATCAGCGCTAATACCCTCGAGTTCGAAACGCTTCCTCTGGTCAAACCGACGGGTTTTCGCGAGTATGATGCGCGTTGGTGGTTCGGTCTACCCGGCGAAGAGAAGCCGTCCGAGCTCAACCTTTACGGCATTCAGGCCCTTGGCGAAGGCCTCGGCACATTGATGCATGAGCGGGGCGTTGAGCCAAATATCGCTGTCGGTCACGATTTCCGACACTACTCTCTTGGCATCAAAATGGCTCTCACAGTTGGGCTGATGAATGCGGGTGTCAATGTGCACGACATTGGTTTGGCGCTGTCGCCCATGGCCTATTTTGCACAATTCCATTTGGATTGCGCAGGCGTTGCCATGGTCACGGCCTCTCATAATTCTAACGGTTGGACGGGCGTGAAGATGGGCATTCAAGCGCCCCTCACCTTCGGACCTGATGAAATGAGCCGCCTCAAAGAGATTGTTTTAAAAGGCGAAGGCGTCTCACGCGACGGCGGATCTTACCGCTATGTTGACGGCGTTCGCGAGGCCTATATTGCCGATCTGACCAAAGACATAAAACTCTCGCGGCCAATCCGTGTCGTCGCGGCTTGCGGTAACGGCACTGCGGGCGCCTTCGCCGAAGAAACCCTAAAGCGCATTGGCGCGGACGTTGTCCCCGTCGAATGTGATCTGGATTGGAGCTTCCCAAACTACAACCCTAACCCCGAAGCTATGGAAATGCTGCATGCTATGCGGGATGCTTGCCTCGAAAACAAAGCCGAAGTCGCTCTTGGATTTGACGGAGACGGAGACCGTTGCGGCGTTGTTGATAATACGGGTGAAGAAATTTTCGCAGATAAGGTCGGCGTCATGTTAGCGCGCGATCTCTCCGCCATTCACGAGAACGCCCAATTTGTTGTCGATGTGAAATCAACGGGCCTTTACCACACCGATCCTGTTCTGAAAGCCAATGGTGCAAAAACCGATTATTACAAAACAGGCCACAGTTACATCAAACGCCGCGTTTATGATTTAAACGCCCTCGTCGGCTTTGAAAAATCCGGCCATTATTTCTTTAACGCGCCGCTTGGCCGTGGATATGATGACGGCTTGGTGTCTGCCATCGCGATCCTGCAAATGCTCGACCGCAATCCGGACAAGACAATGGCGGACCTGCGCGAAGCTCTGCCGAAGACATGGGGATCGCCAACCATGAGCCCGTATTGTGCGGACGAAGAAAAATATGGTGTCATTGACAGTATCGTTGCGGCCGCAGAAGCCGACGGGAAAGCCGGAGTTAAAATTCTGGGTCAAAAAATCGTCGACGTGAACACAGTCAACGGCGTGCGTATTACGCTCGAAGACGGAACATGGGGCCTCATGCGCGCCAGCTCCAACACACCAAATCTTGTCGTCGTTGTCGAGAGCCCGACCTCCGAGGAGAATATGATCGGCATGTTCCGCGAGATTGAACGCCGCTTGGCCGAATATCCCGAAATCGGAGAATTCGACCAAAAGATATGACATCTGACGCTCTGCAGTTAAGCGCCGCCCGTTTGAAAAAATGGTGCTCCGAGCACGCCCTCCCCCTATGGGCCGATCGTGCGCATTTAGAGGATGGAAGCTGGGTTGAGCACCTGCATCTAAACGGACAGCCCGACCTCGCTGCTGAGCGCAGATGGCGGGTCTTGGCGCGGCAAGTCTATGTTTACGCCAAAGCAACATCGCTTGGATGGTTTGACGGACAACAGATAGCTGAGGCGACCTATCGAAAGATGAAAGCTGTCGGATATGTGCATCGGGTGACCATGAGCGGCGAGATCACCAATGACATGCGCGATCTCTATGATCATGCCTTCTACATTCTCGCGGCCAGCAGCTTATATGGCTTAACCGGACACTCAGACTATCTCGAGGATGCTGACGCGCTCCTCGATTGGGTAGATGAATCTCTAGCTCACCCGAACGGCGGTTGGCGCGAATCTGACCGGGCGACGGAGTCGGACCCTCGCAGACAGAATCCTCATATGCATCTCTTCGAAGCCAGCCTGTTTCTCTATGGCGTTTCGAAACAAAAGCGGCATCTAAAATTTGCCAAGCGGGTTTATTCACTTTTTGAAGACCACTTTTTTGACTCCGGGACTGTCAGTGAATTCTTTGATGCGGATTGGACATTGAGCTCCGGCGAAACCGGACAAACCAATGAACCCGGTCACGCCATGGAATGGATTTGGTTGCTCGGCGAGTTCCGTAAAGCCACGAGTCAGAATACCCGGCACTATCAAGATGCCCTCTTGTCGAGATCCCTAGTCGAACGCGCCCACTTCTTAAACGATGAAGAAGCAAAAGACGGCAGCATCAGGCGTGAAAGCAAACGTCTCTGGGTCCAAACCGAAGTCATCAAAGCCTATCTTGCTATGACCGAAAACGGTGTTCCGGGAGCCCGCGATATGGCCGCCGCGACAATTGATGCCTTGTTCCCGACTTATTTGACGGCTGAAGGGTTATGGAATGACCAGATCAATGCTTGCGAGGCAAACATTGCCAAAACTATTCCAGTCAGCACCTTTTACCACATTCTTTGCATGGCGTCAGAGGCAGACCGCGTTGCAAATAAGGATTAGGTTGAGACCGCCATTGAGCATCTAGGAAAGTAGACTGAAGTCAGATAAGGCAGTCTTCTTTGCAAGATAGCTATCTTCAGGTGATTTTTGGTTTCAAGTCATACAGTCGAAAACTACCGACCCGAGCTGGATGGTCTCCGGGCCTTGGCAATGCTCGGTGTTTTGTTATTCCATTTGGGAATTACAAAGTTCCAGAATGGGTTTCTGGGCGTTGATATTTTCTTCGTCTTGAGCGGATTTTTAATTACCGCGCAAATCGCGAAACGTCAGAAATCCGAAAATTTTTCCTATATTGATTTCTATATCCGCAGGGCGCGCCGATTACTGCCAACGTTATGTTTAGTCATATCGGTCACCCTACTCGCGGGCGTAATCCTTTTGAGCCCGCAACATCTTGAGAGCGCGTCTCAGTCGGCCATGTACTCGACCCTATCCGTCGCCAATATACATTTCTGGCTTTCAGCCGGCTACTTCGACGTCTCCAGTCAGTACAAGCCATTTCTACATTTTTGGTCACTGAGCGTTGAGGAACAATTCTATCTAATCTGGCCTTTGTTGATTATTACCAGCGCAAAATTATTCGGGCTAAAATTCAGATTAGGTTTTATCGTCGGTCTCACGATCATAAGTTTTCTCGCCTTTTCAGCGATGAGTGTGACTTCTGCCAATGCCGCATTTTATTTGACGCCTTTCAGAATTTGGGAATTCGGAGTTGGCGGAATTTTGGCCCTGGCAGCCATTAGAGTTGGTCAGGGAGGCTTGCTGTCAATCGCCGCGACCTGTGCCGGTCTTATGCTCATGATCGCCAGCTTTTTGGTCAGCGCCAATATCGGTGCGTTTCAATACCCCTATCTCATGGCCGTACTCGGCGCGGCTTTAGTCATCGGCGCGCCCCTGAATCCACTCTCAAAACTCGTGCTGGCAAATCCGGTGTCGACCTATCTCGGCCGGATTTCCTATTCATTCTACCTTTGGCACTGGCCGGTCATTATTTATATTAATTACTATAGCAGCCAAGACATGTCCGCCTCGACAATGGCTGCGGCGGTCATACTCTCATTTGTTTTGGCCAGCTTATCCTACCATTTCGTTGAAAACAGGTTTCGACAACCTTGGAGAAAAGACCCCGCTACTGAGCGCTTGGCCGTTCCAGCGGGGCTGATGACTTGCGTCGCAGGGCTCGTCGTCTTCGCCAGCCACCCTTGGGCGCAAAGCGGTTGGACCGGGCGCCTCTCCAAAGCTCAGCAAAATATCACTGAAGCTTCGCAAGAAAGACCCAATCCAAATTGTAATTTCCGCATGGCGAAAGATGGCAAGACGAGGCTCTGCTTCTTCGGCGAGCAAGGGACGAAAGCTGATATAGTCGTTATTGGAGACAGTCATTCCAACGCCTTGGCGGCGGGTTTAGTTCTCGGCCTCCGAAATAGAAAACTAACAGGTATCTCGTCGTCAAAAGGTGGCGTGGGGCCCTTTATCGGCGCAGATCATTATAGAGGCCCGGGTGATAATTGGGGTAATCGAACCAAGGACTTTGAGGCTTTGCTAAGTGAGTCTCCGAAATACGTCATCCTACATGCACGATATGCGATCTATTGGACGACCCGAAAAACGCAGCAAGATGAAAGAGATTTGCGATTTTTCCTTGTGCCGTCGGGAGAGGCTTTCAACTCGTCAATTGAAGATGCGCAAGAGACGTTTCGCAATTCTATGGCTGAGTCTGTTCGCGTTGTTCAAGAAAGCGGAAGTATTCCGGTTATCGTCGGACCTGTCCCGAATCCGGGTGTTGATATGGTAAAATGCCTGTCAAAACCGGTCTTACGGAATATAGAAACTGCCCTCAAACATTGCCCTGGCTTCAGCCAAGAACAATCCATGGACCGGACAGCGGAAGTAGAAGGTTTTCTGAAAGATCTGGCAGAAAAAACCGGGGCCTTATACATCGATAGTAACCCGGTTTTTTGTCGACCCAACGAAATCGCGTGTAACCGAATATGGAAAGACAGGTTGCTATACCGGGATGGGGATCATCTTAGTTTAGTCGGGGCCCGCTTTCTGGCAGGCAAGGTGATGAAAGAAATCGACGCCTATGAGGCTCGCCAGCCGCAATAGAGATCAGTATCTAAAGCAGCTCTCCCCTGTCTTCGTCTTTAAGGAAATTGACTATCTTCTTCACGTCTTGCGTGCTGTTTTTATGGGTCACTAAAACTGCGTCTTCCATCGCAACAACCACAAGATCCTCTACGCCAATTGTTGCTACAAAAGGCCCGTCACTGCGGACAAAACAATTGTCGCTATCAATCATACGAACGTCACCGATAGAGGCCGATTCATCCGTGGATTGCGCGACCATAAATTCACTGATTGCCGCCCAAGACCCGATATCGTTCCACCCGGCCCGAACGGGGTCTACAACCGCCGCGTAGGAGGTTTTTTCCATGATGGCGATATCAATAGGTTCGCTCCGGCATTCGGCGAAATGGGGTTGGCTCAAAAGGTAGCAAATTCCGGTTTTCTTGGCGTGATCCAGCGCCTTAACACTGTCCTTAAAAATATCAGCAGCGTGCTCCTCATAATCTTTCATCAGACGTTTCACATCAAACAAGAATATTCCGGCGTTCCAAGAATACTCTCCGGTCTTCAAATAGTTACTGGCCGTGAACTCATTCGGCTTTTCTTTGAAACCCTGAATTTTATAGACGTCATCTGCGATCTTCTCGCCGCGGTGGATATAGCCAAAGCCTGTATCCGGCCCGGTCGGCTCAATGCCCAGCGTCATAAGATGACCCGTCACCGCGACAGGCGTGGCCTTCTCAATCGCATGCCAAAATTCTTGCGGCTGTTCGATATGATGATCTGCCGGCAGTAATAAAATCAGAGCGTCAGGATCGAGACGATGCACAAACTCCGCAGCAATCGCGCCGACGGCCGCAGTGTTGCGGCCCATCGGCTCTAAGATAATCGCTGTTAGGTTTATGTCGAGCTGATCCGCCTGAGCCTGAACCAAAGTTTCATGACCATTCGCACAGATAATAATAGGTGCCGCGACGTCATTCTCACCGCTATCCCGCATGCGCAAAAGCGTTTCGGCAAACATCGTGTTTTCTGCCACCATCGCATGATATTGTTTCGGCGTCTTTTTACGAGATACAGGCCATAAACGTGTACCTGCACCGCCGGACATAATAACTGGATAGATTTTGGTCATATACACCTCTTATTTCTGGTGTCAGGTTACGGCCTGAACTCTAAAAATCAAGACGACAATCCCTGCTGCGCGGCCCCGGAATATAGTCCTTTCATCATATAATTCTGTGTATGACCAGACGGCTTGAAGGGAAAAATTGAACTGTGCCCGCCGCGTCATTCAGCGTCGTTCGGAGCGATATTTCATCCCCGGCCTGAAACTGGAGCAACGAGCTATCATTCACAGTTGTAATATTCGCATCGGCGGTCACGGCGCTAACGGATTGACCCATTGTTCCGTTCTTAAACGCGCGCAATTTCACGATCGTAACCCCGGACGTAACCGACCGAATGACGACACCGACTTGAACGAAATAGACGCCCGTGAACGGAACGATGAAAGCATTTTTCGGGCTGTCAAACCTATGGTGCGTATCGAGGCTCGCTGAGAGATCTACGAGGTCGTCATTCGCATAATTCGTATTTGCGCTCGCGACATTTGCGACGAAAACCGGCTTATCGGCTATCGAAAGCACAGCGCTATTATTGACTTTGAGCGGGTGGAACAAATCAATCTTATCCTCCTGCACACTGACGCGCAGGGAGGGATTAAAGGTAATACCGTCGGAAGAGGTCTTTATGGAGAATGCATCGTCCCCGATAAGGCCTAGCTCTGCTTTCGCAAGATAGTCGTTTTGAAAAGTCAGGGAAGCTGAATGCCCGGCCGTTTTCTTATTGATGACCTTCCTAGCATCACCCGTTCCGGGTGTTACATCATCATACGTCAGAAGCTCAGCATCTGATTTTACGGTCAGCCGGTTTATATTATCAGGCGCCGCATTCACGCCAAATTTTGGTGATGTGGAAACCGGTAGGGCTATCCAATTTCCATCTGAGAAGACAAATGCGGCCTGTTCGGATTCCACCCAAACCTGAAAGCCTTCTTGCGGGTCACAGATGTGCCAGCCTCCATCATAAAAAGCTAAGGCGTTGTCTGCGGCTGCGGTCCAATGCTCGCCCACGGCACTGGTAGGTAGGATGTAAGCGTCCCCGTTTACAGGTGCATCAGGCTGGCTCCCAATGTCACGCGCAACGACACTGATCTGGCTCAAGCGGTCAATGGTCTTAAAGCCTTCATTGATCGTGACATATTTCAAAGCCTGTGACGGCGCGATATAGGAGACTTTAAGTCGGTTCGTTTGGGTCATTTACAGAGTTTCTCGCTATAATTTCTAATTTTCTGAAGATTACCGCCTTTCCAAATTCTGAGGATTATTCTCTTAGAACAAGTCTTACAACCGACCCGTTGTCCACCTAATCCCCTCATTACGAGGTGCAAAATCACCGTTGCGTGCGCTGGGTCAAGCGGCTAACTAAATGAGGATTTATCAGTGAGATGACCGCTCCGGTCAGCGGGATAAGGGCTTTTCAGACAGCTATATGTTATTCACATCGCCCCTCTTCCTTTTCATGTTTTTACCGGCCTTTTTGCTGTGCTATTTTCTCTTTGGTCGCCGAAACATCATTATTCTGGCTTTCTCGCTATTTTTCTATTTTTTCGGTGAAGGTTGGATTGTACTTCTCCTTTTGGGGTCTGTGCTGATCGCTTGGTTACACGGCGTTTGGGTCATCAAAAACGGGCCTTCATTGAAAATCATGTGGGCTGCAACGGTCCTGCAATTGGGGACCTTATTCTACTTTAAATATTCGGACTTCTTTGTGAGGGACGTATTTCTGATTGGAGACGCCAGCTGGACATGGCCGGAAGCTCTTTTACCCATCGGCATCTCGTTTTTTATTTTCCAAGGTCTGTCTTATTCTTTCGACATTCACCGCGGGAAACATAAACCTGCGAAGAGCTTTATTGATGTGGCGACCTATGTGTCCATGTTCCCGCAGCTCATCGCGGGCCCGATTGTGCGGTATGGTTCGGTCGCCAAGCAACTGCAGAACCGGACAATCCGAACGGGCAATCTCAACGTTGGTATCTATATGTTCTGCGTTGGCCTCGCGCAGAAAATGCTGATTGCGAATAAGCTCGCTGTGACGGCAGACGGTCTTTTTGGTATCGATCCTGCCCTGTTGACGACGGCAACGGCCTGGACCGCGTCTCTGTCTTATACGGGTCAGATCTATTTTGACTTTGCCGGCTATTCCAACATGGCAATTGGTCTTGGCTTTATGATGGGCTTTCGTTTTCCCAAAAACTTCAACCATCCCTATGTGGCCAGGAGCATCACCGATTTCTGGCGCCGGTGGCATATCTCCATGACGTCGTGGTTCCGTGACTATGTCTACTTCCCTCTCGGAGGTAATCGTAAAGGGAACTTCATGACATACCGGAACTTGTTCCTGGTCTTCCTGGTCTCAGGGTTGTGGCATGGCGCGGCTTGGACCTTTGTTCTATGGGGCATGTATCACGGCGCATTTCTTGTTATTGAGCGTCTGGGCTTAAAAAATGTCTTGGCGAAGACTTGGGGACCAATTGCATGGTTTTACACATTTGTTGTCGCAGTCTTTGGGTGGGTTTTATTCCGCGCAGACACGCTTCCGCAGGCTTTGGATGTCGCGAAGAAAATGATCATTCCGACAGGCGGTGATAATAGCTATTTCTTCCTCTACAGCGGACTGGAGATTTGGATTGCGATGGGTCTCGCCGTTTTATTCGCATCAAATTTTGTTGAGCGTCAGGGCATTAAAGCGATGGGCGCATTGGGCCTCCGCACGAAGAAAAAGGCCACTGTGGTGAAAATGACGGTTGCCCTCGTTCTGTTCCTCCTCTGCCTTGTCGAAGTCATGTCATCGACATATAACCCGTTCATCTACTTCAGGTTCTAGATTATGCGCAAAATTAACAAAGGCGTCCTTCTCTATGTGGTAATCTTGTCGGCTGTGCTCGCAATACCGGCCCTTACGATTCCTATGGTGGATCACGACGCCCGTCAGGAATGGGAGAATCGGAAATTGACCAAACGCCCTAAACCGGCGGAGGTCATAACAAAGCCAAAGCAAGCCTTCGCCCAGCTGGATGATTATGTGGATGATCATATTGGCGGTGGATTTCAAGTCATCAAAGCTCGGCGAAAATTCTATTTCGAGGCTTTTGGGGCGACGAATGACATTTACATCGTAGGCAATAATCAGGGTGCTTATTTTTTAACCTCACCTTTCCTACAAAAAACTAGGGAGCGCCCTTTTTCTTGGTGGATTAACATATGTGTGAATGCACAAAATCCTAACCAACAAAAATCATATCTTGAACGGTTCAATAAAAGCCACAATTTCTTATCACGGTATGGTGCCAATGTTGTTTACGGTATGGTGCCTTCGAAATCAGTTTTAATGGCTGATAAACTACCTAAATCAACACCCAATAAAATTATTGAGGCTTGCAAGAAAATTTCAGCCGAAAATAATCTTGCCAAAACACTTTCGCAAAGTGCGCCAAATTTAAATTTCTTTTACCCATACGAGGCGTTCAAAGCGCGCATAGAAGATCCGCTATTTTACCCTTCAAAAGCTTACCATTGGCAAGGGGAAAGCTCGTGGATTTTTGCTGAAGAGCTTGCGAAAGCCTATGACTTGGACGTTTCACCAAAATGGCAAGAGAGTGATTGTAAAAACACTCAGGTCGAATGGGATATCGGAATGCTTATCGGGGTAGGAGAGACGACTTTAGGATGTGATAGAGACAGGGAAGCGCTAGGTATCGTCGTGGATGCCTCATTTGCCTATCCACTGAATGAGGGGGCCGACAAAGACGAGGTTATCGTCGCTAAAATGACGAACCTGAACGCCCCTAATGATAAAACCGCAATTGTTTTTTCAAACAGCTTTGGGCCCGTGGTAAGAGAATTGATCGCAAGTCACTTTCAGACAACCTATCATTTGCGTTCGAGCTTCATCAATGGTCCGGATATGCAAAAATTGCTGGCGCAATCAGAGATATTAAAAGCAGATGACATATTTATCACGGTTGCAGATTTTCATTATCCGGGGTTCCTGGATTGGGTTTCACCTGCTGATTCGACAAAGCACATGTACAATGAAGACGCGGTTGCGGCAGCTAAAGCTCGAGAAAAGGCAAGGCAAGTTAAGAAAGAGGCAATAGAAAAAAGACGCGAAGAACAACAAGCGATTAAGGCGCAAAAAGAGGCAGAGAAACAAGCTCGAATAGAGGCGTTAGAAAAAAGACGTGCGGAACAACAGGCCATTATGGCGCAAAAAGAAGCGGAAAAAGAAGCCCGAATAGAGGCACTGGAAAAAAGGCGCGCAGAACAGCAGGAAATTTTGGCGCAGAAAGAAGCAGAAAAACAAGCTCGGATAGAGGCGCTAGAAAAAAGACGTGCAGAACAACAGAAAATCCTGGCTCAAAAAGAAGCTGAAAAAGAAGCTCGGATAGAAGCCTTAGAGAAAAAACGGGCCCAACAAAATTCTAAAGATAGCCAGAAAGAACCACCTAAATAAAAAGAACAAAAGTTCATAAATTTCAGCGCCAAGAAGGGTCATACCGACAACCCTCATTTCGACTGCTACGGCACAAAATCCTCAATCGGTATTTGCACACCGGTCCCGGAATCCAACTCAATCACTGTATTGGCCCATTTTGCCATTCGGTTACGATTGTGGCTGGCGATAATCACGATGAGGGCGGAATTAAGTAGATCATCCAAACGCTGATCGACCTTGTCCCGGAAATGGCGGTCGCCCGTTGCAATCCATTCGTCCAAGAGTAGGATTTCTGGTTTAAAGCTCGTGGCGGTCGAGAACATCAGCCGCATTACCATACCGGAGGAATAAGTGTGAACGGGCATATTGATATATTCGCCGAGTTCCGAAAAATCGGCGATTTCTTCTGCATGCTCTTTGATCTTCTCGCGGCTCAATCCGAGCATCAAGCCTTTTAAGATGATGTTTTCATAACCGCTCGATTCTTTCGACACGCCCAGGTTCAGGTTAAAGAGACCCGTCATCCGACCCTCTACATCCAACGTCCCTGAGCTTGGGCGATATATGCCGCCCAGCACCCGCAGCAGGGTCGACTTACCTGCCCCGTTACTCCCCAGAATACCCAGCCTCGCACCGGGTTTAATATCCAGATTGATATTATTAAGGGCCTGTACGCCTCGTCCGCGCTTACCCACTTGAATGATTTTGCCGCCCACTTGGGCCGCGCCGCCTGCGCCAATATTCACTTTATGACGCCCACGAGCGTGGGAGCCCACCATTGGGTACACAAGCGATACATCTTTTGCGATTACGTGAGCCATAAATCAGAGCCAGAACACAATGCGGCGGCGGGAGAACGCGAAGGCACAGAGTGCCATGAGCGAGCCGATAGCTGTGAATATGCCGACAATTATCCAGCTTTGCACCGGCATTACGCCGTCAAGAACGGGGACACGCAGGATGTCCAGATAATAAACGAAAGGATTAAAAGCCATATATTTGGCAACATTGGGCCCAAGCATCTCAATTTCATAGATGATTGGGGTCAGAAAAAACATGATCTGCATGGTGGTGACAATCAAATGAGAAAAATCCCGAACCCGCGAACACAGGGAACCCAACAGGATAGAAACCCAAAAAGCGGTGAGCAAATAAGTCACTAAAACTAAGGGCAAGGAAATCCAGGCCATGAGGTGAGAATCCATGAAATACCAACACGCAATCATGACCGGCGGCACGGTCCCGAGCGCGAGGAGGAAATTCCTGAAAACGGTCCGGTAGACGTGAACCGACATAGGGAGCCTTTCGCCCTTGATCCAGTTTTCTGCCGTTATGAACGTATTCGTGCCCTCGACCACAGCCCCCAGAATAAACCGCCATGCGGCGAACCCGACGGTCAGATAGACTGCAAATACATTGAAATCTGATTGTGAAATTTGACTGAATATTACAAGTTTGGAACCCAGAAACAGGATGAAAGCCATCATCACCCATCCAACACCTAACCAGCTCCGGCGGAAGCGTTGCTTCAAATCATTCCAGGCCAATAACTTCCAAAAGCTTCGGTATTTCCAACCTTGGGCAATATCGACGATTGCGGAGGACAATGCAGACATAAAATGAATACTCTTTCCCGCTCAACTCAATCAGGCAACGAATTTGGTGACGCGAAAATAGCGATTTTCAACCGCTACCAACACATTTGTGGCCACCTAAGTCTTATTCATATGAAAAGCAATCATACGTTCGATGAGTTGCGCAAACGTAATCTGAGGCTGCCAGTCTAAGTCACTTTGTGCGCGGGCCGGATTACCGAATTTTCCTTTTTCATCAACCGGGCGATAGAATTCAGGATTGATCGTGACCAACTCCCGCCCTGATTTGAGGTCGCGGCAGACCATATCCGTCCCCTCACCTGTCCAGTTCGGATCAAAGCCAAGTTGACACGCCGCGACATCGAAGAAGTCTTTCACGGACCGTAATGTCCCCGATGCATACACATAATCCTGTGACGTTTCATGGTTTAGAGACGACGCGATACCCCGTGCGAAATCCTCCGCGTGACTGAAATCACGTTCCGCCAGAACATTTCCTAACTGAAAAGCCGGCGCTGATGTGTCGTTTACCAAATTACACAAGTTGAGAATGATCTTCCCTGTAACGAAACGTGCATCACGCAGTTCGCTTTCATGATTAAACAAAAGCCCATTCACCACATAAAGATCAAAACTCTCCCGAAATACCTGCGCCATATTCATAGAGGCGAGTTTCGTCACGGCATAAGGATTCGAGGCTGAACACGGAGCATCTTCGCCCAAGGGCCCATTAGAAGCCGTCAGGACTTCAGAGGTCACCGCATTGAAAAAACGACAGTCCGGCGAGGCATTTTTAACGGCTTCCAGCCACGCCGTCGTTTGCGTCACATTCGCCGTCACCGTTTTTGTTGGTTCTTTGAGTGAGGTCGCTACGGAGCTTTCCGCTGCCAAGTGGAATATATAGTCAAAGTTTCGGGCGATTATGTCGTCAATTTCGCGAAAATCCATCGCGTTCAACGGATGGAGTTGAACCTGTCCCGCGATACCCAAATGCGCAAGCCGCCAAGGCGTCGTCTCCAGCGAACGCGTGGTACCGTGAACCTCATATCCGGCCCTCACGAGATGCTGCGCCAAAAAGGACCCTGTTTGCCCCGTAATCCCTGTTATCAAAGCCTTCTGAGGCACATTGCGCTCCTGATATTGAGCGTCATACATAACTCACCGCCGGACTATGCAAAGCTCAAAATACACCCGGACACCCTTGTCATTACGCAGAGTTTAGAGATAAATAATTGAAAAATTTATAGATTCAGGCAACCATATACCCGACGAATATAAAGTGGCTCCATTATACCCCAAGGTTCTTGCGATGATCAATACTATCCCAAAACAACACTTGTTCGTTATTCCCCGCCAAGCCTTTCTATGCTCGTCGCTCTTGCTTGGCTTCGGCCTATCCGCATGTGGCGGGGACACGGCTCCGGTGGACACAGCGAAAACAGTCCCATCCGACACAATTGCGACTGTGGAAATTAAAGAGAGTTCAACAGATAGCCAAGTAAGTACCATAAAAAACAATGTTGTGGATTGCCCAATTAAGGTGGGAAGAGACTGTCATGATCCCCTTTCTGTTAACGCTGCCGATCTCTCCAGCCGTGTTGGAACTGTAAAAGGAACCAGCCGCGTGGCTGCGCCCGGTACTGCGAAAGGCTTCCTGACTTTTGGACCCTACGCAACACTCAAGGCCGGGAGTTATGCTTTCACCCTGAATTACGGTTTGGACGCTCCGTCCGATCTGAAACGCACTGATATGGACAGCTACTCGATTATTGGTGTTTCCGGTGAACAAACAAACATTTTCAAAAAAGGCCAACTCAACCCGTCGAGCTCAACATTGAAACTTGATGTAGAACTCGCGGAAGATGTGGAGAAAGTTCAATTTCGGGTTTTTTACAGCGGCCTCAGCACACTCTCAGTCAACGACATTACAATAGAAGCAAAGCCCTGAGTCAGGCGACGGATGTATTAGCCATTAAATGGCGTGTTGGCTCCGAAAGCCGATCTTCATAGGCTTCAAGTCCATAATTATCGCCCCACCAGACCATAGACTTTGCCCCCAAAGCCTGTCGTTCAGATGGCTTTAATCCTGCAATATGTTTGAGCAATTCCGCCGCATGAGCAATTTTGGGCTCCGCCCAACGGAGTCCCTTCGTGTTCTCGTAGACTTTATGAACATCCTGAACCGGCGTTAGATCGTAATCTACAAGATAGACGCATGGACACTCACCCCACTCTGCAGGCGCAGACCATCCTGTTATGATTGTCGAAATTCCATATGAAGCGGCTTCGGCGCCGACCAACCCAAATCCTTCGGCCCGGGTTAGAGACAAGTAACAATCACATGACCTAATCAAATCGGTCATTTCAGATTCACTTAACGTGTCTACAATAACGTCGATGTTCTCGGCCTCAAACATGGCCTGATCATCAGGGCTCAGATTGCCGCTGGCCTTGACGATCAGTTTGACGTCGGGGCTATCTTTAAAAGCCTCTAAAAAAGCCCTCACCGCGGCTCTGGGGTTCTTCCGGCTCAGGCTCGACCGGCTATCGAATGACGTTAAAATCAAAAACCCTTCAGAGATGCCCAGCTTCTCTCTCCAATCGACGGAAATGGGTTTCTGAGAGGGTCTGATAGGGTAACCCATATTGACGGTAGGAACAGGAAGATCTCGAAAGCTATGCAGCGAAAACTCACTGATGCTCCAAACCTCATCGAATAATTCGGCGCTTTTATAAAAGACCTCTGGTACTTGCTCGAGCTCCCAAGCCCAGACGCCGATCAGCCTTCTGTTTTTCAAGTTCTTGTCTCTTAACAGATGGAGCGCCTTGGGCACTTCAGTCGGATTGACATGTAATATTATGGGCCCTTTTCCATCATCTAAAGCGGTTTCCGGAACACTAATTGACGACAGTTCCGGCTGAATGACCGGAGAGAGATCAAAAGCCGAGACGTCGTAGCCAAGGTCCAAAAGGCCATTACAAACAAGTCGCCCCCCCCTGCCAATACCATTGGGAGAGGACAGTAATCCGGCGACTAGAACCCGGCCACGTTGGTGTGGAAAGGATTTTGACCGTAGCTTTCGCGCTTTGCGTTCGTAGTAGTGGTAGCCACCCCTGCGTTTAATTTGTCCCCAAGCAGTCTTAAAGGTCACAAAGAAACGCCTCAAATATGCTAACGGTTTGAAATCGCACCTTCATATAAGCTGATCGCATGCGCCATATCATATTTCCGTTCTCGCTCAGGATAATCAATGACGCGATAGCCGTGCACCATACGATCTTTTCTGTCTTCCGTCATGCGTGGAATTTTCTGCGCATATTCAATTGAGTTGCCAATGTCGCAAAATTCGAAATGATCATCGTGGAATTTCGACAGTTCAACAAATTGTATGTTGCGAGAGGCGAAAATCCGGCGATCAAGTTCAATAGCCTGGGCCATAGGTCCGGACGCTGTGTGCGGTGAGTTGATATAAGGGAACAAAATAGCATCACAGAGCAACATGCCTAACACCAGATCGTCATCGGAGACAGCGCCAAGAAAGTGAACACGTTCGGAGAGCAATTTCTTCTTGAGACTCTTCTCCTTTTTAACTTTAGCGCTTTTAGAAGAGACAGCTTTTTTATCTGTAATTTTTTCGGTAAGCTTACCATTTGCAATGGATTTTTCAGCGTTGCGCTTCCGAATACTTTTGTCACGCTTTTTCACATTATCATATAGCGCCCCCAAATATTCGTCTCTGCGACTTTCAATCCTAAGAGTGCTTTCATGCACAGAGGCGAACATCAAAAGTTCATAATTTGGCGGGAGACTATCAATAGCATCAATGGCGGTTTCAAACCCTTTATAGCCGGAGAAAAAACCGAACACACCTAGATAACGAGTATCTTTACTCTTTTGATACGGCAGGACCTTATTAAGCTTGGACGTTTTGAGTTTGTCAGTAATTCTCGCCTTCGCCTCTTTAGACAGATAGGTTAGCGGTGTCGCCGTAATCGGTTGAACTCGTTTTTTGGTTTGACTCTCTGCATTATAGATATCGCCATTAAAAATAGCATTCGCCAAATGCAGATCTCGTTTCGTATGGACAATATGACTGATCGGGATTCTTTTACCCAAATCCGCTATTGTATCAAAAAGGAAGTTCCAACTCTTATTGAGCGCGTTTTCTGACCGTCTCAGCGCTGCAGCATACCGCACCTTACCGCTAAAAAATATGCGTATAATTTCTAACATCGGCGTAGACTGACGTCGGCCTAAGTAATGCCAAGTAATGGAAAGACTTTTGGCGTGTTTCGTAATGATTTTGAATCGACGCATGGACGTCATCATCTCCGGGCCTAAAATACCGGGCTCAAATTGAATATTAATGTGATCAAAC